>WNGH01000357.1_pt1 | contig 50848 bp, 46 predicted proteins | sample 5400631 | NCBI WGS metagenome assembly WNGH01 (sample SAMN13153373, study PRJNA577476) | soil metagenome | isolation source: 115 cm soil or saprolite under Garry oak tree replicate 1 | place: USA:California | collected 2016-06-15 | reverse complement strand
CGATCTGGGGGCAGGCCTGAGGACGCGCCTGCTCACCCTCGCGCTCGGGGCGGGGGGAGCGCTCTCGGTCGTGACCTGGGGCGCACGATTGGCCGGGATCCTGCCCGTCGTCTGATGGCCGGGCGCCTATGGACGCGGGCGGCCCGGGCAGGCGCCTACGCGGCCGTCGTGGTGGAGCGAAGCGGTTCCGCCGCCGCCGGCACGGTGCGCCCGCGGGCCCAGGCGCGCAACTCCTCGATCGACTCCCGGCAGGTGCGCGACAGCGGCACGCTCCTCTGCAATTCCGCGAGAATGTGGGGGGATGACAGCGCCGCCTTCTCCGCGAACGCCGAGTAGAGCGCCGCGACGATGGCCGCCTCGATCTCGGCCCCGCTGAATCCGTCCGCCGCGGCCGCGAGGGCGGAGAGGTCGAAGGCCGCCGGATCCAGGGGCGACGGCAACTCCACGGGAGTCAGGCCGCGCTCTCCTTCTGGCCGATCGCGGCATCCAGGGGGGCGGCGGCGGAGGTCTCGGCCGGCGGCGCCGACGGGGGCACAGCGAGACTCGCCGGCGGCTCCCAGGGGTTGTCCTCCTGCAGCCCTTCGAGCGAGACATCGATCCCGTAGGCTGCGAACGCCTGGCGGTAGGTGTCGAAGTGGGCCCGAAAGTGGCGCGCCGTGGAACGGTAGCCGTAGTTGAGCATGGCCACGCGCGAGCCGTAGTTCAGGATGTTCTCCATGAACATGAACGAGTCGGTCCAGGGAGGCTCGATCAGGAAGATGCGCGACTCCGGGTGCTGGGCGCGGAAGCGCTCCAGACCCAGCGTCAGCTTCTCGCGCGCGGAGATCCGCTGCGTCTGGTCGACCACGAAGGTGATCCCCTTTTCCCGGATGCGCGCGCAGTGGCCCGAGAAGGTGGGGATGCAGATGGCGTCGGGATTGTTGCGCAGAGGGATGATCGGATTGAGCAGCACGAGGAAGCGTGAGCCGCGCTCGATGGCGATGTCGACGTGCGCGACGCTCGCGACGCCGCCGTCCACGAAGTCCAGCCCCTTGATGGTCACCGGCTGGAAGTACAGCGGCAGGGCCGAGGACGCCGCGATGGCGTCGGAGATGGCGACGTCGCGCCAGCCGGGCGTCCCGAACAGCACGCGCTCCCCCCGGTCCAGGTGGATCGCCGGGATGTACAGCTCCTTCTTCAGGTCCTCGAAGGTGTTCACGCAGCCGGGGCGCGTCAGAAGTTTGCGCAGGTACGCCTGGTACTTGTTGAGGCTTGATCGCGCGGCCCACCTCCCCGGGCGGAACACGGTTCGCCATCAGCGCCGCGACCACGGCACCCCCGCTGGTGCCGACGAAGATGTCGAAGTCATTGACCCGGAACGACCCGGCGAAGAAATGATCGAGGGCCTGCAGCGCGCCGAACTCGTACATCGCGCCGGTGATGCCGCCACCCGCGAGGACCAGGCTCAGGGTGCCCCGGCCTGGGGTCGTGGTCACGGGCGGGCCTCCTTGTCCGGGGCGGCGGCCTGGGACGCATCGGCGGGGGTACCCTCCAGGACTTCCACCGCGACGATCTTCCAGGCGCTGTCGACGCTGAACCCGGCCACGGCGCTTCCCTTGATCCCGCTCCGCGCTTCGACCGCCACACGCGTGGTGCGTCCCGAAACGATGGTGATCCGGGCGCCGTCCGATTCGAGCAGGCGCCAGGTCCCCGACCCCGCCTGCTTGCCGGCCGCTCCGACGACGATGTTGTGCGTCCCCTCCGGAAGGGGGATCTCGTACGATGGCTGGTGGTCGAGATAGAGCACCTCGTGCCCTTTGATCTTTTCGGTGGCGCTCCCGGGCCGGAACAGGAGAAGCTCGTGGCGCGGCGCCCCCTGGAGCTGCGAGCGCGAATCCCAGTGATCGGGGACGTGATCGGCCGAGATGCACAGGACCGCCAGCGCCATGTCGGTCATCAGCCCCACCTCCATGCCTCCCCGCCGCCGCATCCCTTTTGGAAGGGACTTCAGCGCGATTGCGGAGAATTCGGCCGGCGCCTGGTCGTCGCCGGCGGCGGGGGGGAACTCGACGCGCAATGTGCCTGTCCGGCCCGGACCCGGCGTCGGGGTGGGTGGGACCTCGAGTCTCGGCATGGCCGCCTGGCGCCGCCGCATCGCCTCGATGACGGTCTCGCCGACGCCCGCCTGGCGCAGCTCGGCGACCATGTCGGCGGACAGGTCGAAATCGGCCGGGCGCTTTTCGATGGCGGCGAGGACGTCCTTCTCGGGCGTCCCGGTCATCACCAGCCGGACCACGTCCTCGTTCGTCAGGGGTGCCTTGGTCGAGGCCGCGGCGAAGGCGGCGGGAAGGTACGGCGCCGCCAGGAGCAGAACGAAGGCGAGAGCGCCCGCCGTCCGGTGCATCATGCCCCGTCCATTTGAAGAAGGATATTCTCCGCGGCCTCGAGGGGATCGTCCGCCTTGACGATCGGGCGCCCCACGACCAGGAAGTCGGCGCCGGCCTCGAGCGCCACCTTCGGAGAGAGCGTGCGCGACTGGTCGTCCGGTTCGCTTCCCTCCGGGCGGATGCCCGGCGTCACCACCAGGAACTCCCGCCCGCAGACCTCGCGGATGAGTCGCGCCTCGAGGGGGGAGCACACGACGCCGTCGAGCCCGGCGGCCTTCCCCATCTCCGCCAGGGCCACGACCTGGTCCTCGAGCGATCGCCCGACCCCGAGCTCCTCCAGGTCGGCTGGGGACAGACTGGTCAGGACCGTGACGCCCAGGATCTTCGGCCGCTGCACGCGATACACCTGACAATGGGCCTCGAGCTCGTCCGCCGCGCGCCGCGCCATCAGCGGCCCGCCCGAGAGATGGATGGTGAACATCCCGACGCCAAGCCGCGCCGCGGACACCGCGGCCCGCGCGACCGTGTTGGGGATGTCGTGGAATTTCAGGTCGAGAAAGACCTGTCCGCCTTTCTCCAGGATCTCGCGTACGAGCGCCGGGCCGCAGGCTGTGAACAGCTCCAGTCCGACCTTGAAGCGCTGCACGCGCGGCCGCAGCGTCTGCACGAGCGACAGAGCGCTGTCGCGCGAGTTGACGTCGAGGGCGACGATGAGCCTGTCGGTTGCCTGCATCTTCGAAATGTTTGCAGAACTCGGGCCGCATTGCAAGGAGCGCCTCAAAGAAGACCCCGCCGACGCCGGACGCGCGGCGGGCCCGCCGCCGCGTCTCGCCTCATGCTCGCTCGCGCTGGACAGCCGGTTCCCTGCCGGCGCGCATGGCGCGGCTCGAAATCGGCGCGCCGCGGCGGCAGGCCCGCCTCTTGCCCGATGACAGCGGGCGTGTCTCAAACCGGCGCTCCTGCGCGCGGGTCCCTCGTGACGACGGGACTCGTGCGGGAGGGCGGCGCTTCGTGTGTGTCGTCCAATTCCGTCAGACTGCATGAGGCGCTTGATCTTCGGCTGAAGGCGTTCGCTGCGGTGACGTGGCGGGGAGACGCAGGGGCGCGCCGATTTTGAGCCGCGCCGCTGCGTCCCCTGCCACGTCGCGCGGGGATCGGTACAGCCATGGTCGTTCTTGACCTCACCCGGACTGCGGTCGATAATCGTCGGTCATGAGCAAGGGCATTCGCGGTGTTCTCCTGGCGGCAGCGGCCGTCGCGACAGTGGCCGCGCTCCTGGGAGCGTATGCGTTCAACCGCGCCCCGCGGGGGGAGGCGGACGTCTCGATCATCGCGCACGGGGAGAGGGTCGACCTCCAGGCGCACGCGGTCCCCGGCAAGTACACGGTGTTCGACTTCTACGCGGTCTGGTGCCCGCCGTGCCGCGTCCTGGGGCCGGCGCTCGAGAAGCTCGCGTCCCGCAACACCGCGAAGCTTGCGATCAGGAAGGTGGACATCGTGGACTGGACGATGCCGGTCGCGGAGCAGTACGGAGTCCAGGAGCTGCCGTACCTGGTCCTGTTCGACGCGAGCGGGAGGAAGGTGGCGGACGGCGAGAAGGTGTACGACTCGCTGAACGAGCTGTTCGGCCAGGACGCGCTCGACGTCGACCGAGCCACGGAGAAGCCGCCGACCAGCGCGATGTGAGGGGACCCGCTACCCGGCGGGGGGTGTCGGCGTCCCGCTTGCCGGAAGCCTCAGCGTTCCCGTGATCTCCCGCACCGCTCGAACCCCCTCTCTCACGCACCACGCCTCGATCTCCCGCACCAGGCGCACCGAGCCGGTCGGGTCGAAGAAGTTCAGGGTCCCCACCTGGACGGCGGAGCTCCCGGCCAGCATGAATTCAAGGGCGTCCTCCACGCGGCTGATCCCCCCCATGCCGAGGACCGGCAGCCCGACCTCCCTATGGACACGGTGCACCATGTACAGCGCCAGCGGCTTGATCGCGGGGCCGGAAAGACCCCCGACGACGTTGTCCAGCACCGGGCGTCGGGTCTTGAGGTCGATCGCCATTGCAAGGAACGTGTTCACGAGCGACAGGATGTCGGCCCCGCCTTCCTTCGCGGCGCGCCCGGCGGCGGCGACGTCCGTGATGTTGGGGGTCAGCTTCACGATGAGGGGCTGGTCGGGCGCGGCGCGCCGCACGGCCGCAACGACCTCGCGGACGACCGGCGGGGACACTCCGAAGGCGAGGCCCCCCTTCTCGGTGTTGGGACAGGACAGGTTGAGCTCGAGCGCCGCCAGACCCGAGGCGCCGTTGAGACGCCGCGACACCGCCACGTATTCCTCCTGCGTCTCGCCGAACACGTTGGCGATGACCGCGGTGCCGCAGTCACGCAGCGCCGGCAGCTTCTCGGCGAGGAACGCCTCGACACCGACGTTCGCCAGGCCGATGGCGTTGAGCATCCCGGAGGGTGTCTCGCACGTGCGCGGCGGAGCGTTGCCGCGGCGGGGGAGAAGCGACAGCCCCTTGGTGACGAAGCCGCCGAGATCCGCCAGCCTGAGGTAAGGCGCGAACTCGCAACCGTACCCGAATGTGCCGCTCGCCGCGACGATCGGGTTCTTCAGGCGAAGCGACCCGAGGCTCACCGAGAGGTCGACGTCGGCCGGCCGCGGGGAGGCGTCGCGCACGCGCGCGCCGCGGCGCCGCCGGCGAGGCGTCGCGCGTCTCACAGGACCACCTCGTCGGCGCGAAACACGGGCCCCTCGGTGCAGACACGCCGGAACACCGGCCCGCGCTGGTCCGCAGGACAGCGCGTCACGCACCCCAGGCAGACTCCGATTCCGCAGGGCATCTGGGACTCCAGCGCGAGCTGGCACGGGATCCCTGCCCCGAGCGCCAGAGCGCCGACCGCCTTCAGCATCGGCGTCGGTCCGCAGGCGAAGATCTCCAGGGGCGCGCCGCCGGCGTCGGCCAGAATCGGCTCGAGGATCCGGGTCACGAACCCTTTCGTCCCCGCGCTTCCATCCTCGGTCGCCAGGCGCACCGGCACGCGCTTCTTGCGGAAGAACTCCAGGGCCACGAGGTCGCCCCGCGAACGCGCCCCGTAGACCAGCAGGGGAGTCTCGCGGCGCGCGGCGCGCAGGCTTTCGACGAGGAACGGGAAGATGGCGATGCCGACGCCCCCCGAAACCAGGATCGGCCTTGTCCCGCCGTCCGGAAGGTGGAAGCCCTTCCCGAGCGGACCGAGGGTCGGCACGAGGGCTCCGACCGGCTGCTGCGACAGGTAACGCGTTCCCTCGCCGACGACCTTGTAGAGGATCTGGATCCGGCCGCGTCGCCCGGGCAGAACGCGGCAGATGCTCATGGGGCGTCGCAGGAGAGGATCGAATCCCGCGCGCGTCTGCAGCATGACGAACTGGCCGGCCCGGGCCTCGCGGGCGATGGGAGGACACTCGAGGGTGAGAAGGAAATGATCCCGGTTGAGTGCGTCGTGGCGGAGGACCGGGGCCGGTGCGTCGAACGGCATGCCGACGACGGACTCTATCACAAGGCCGGAGGTCGGACAACGCTGTGCTACCATCGAATGCCGTGACATTTCCGAAGCTCGTCGCGCATGCCGCCATGGCCGGGCTCTACGGCGGGCTCGTCGTGGCCCTCCTCCTCCGACTCGCAAACAGCCCGGGAGGATCGGAGCGGGGCTGGCCGGTGGTCGCCCCCCTCGTGGTGGTCCTGGCGTACACGCTGGCCGCGGCCTTCGTCTGGCCCGTTCTGTACGCCGCCCTGAGATTCTTCGCCAGCCACCGGCTCCGTCTGGGCTGGATGAGTCTGCGCTACGCCAACGGCTTCTTGACGGTGAACATGGCCGCGCTTCTCGGCTCCGGCTGGACGATGCTGTCGGAGTACCGATCGGGGCTGGCCCCGCCCGTCGCGGATCGCCTGACGCGGGTCTGTGTCTTTCTGACGATCGCCTGGCTCGTCGAGGTGACCGTCGCGACGGCCCCGTCCCTGCGCCGGCGGACAGCTCCCCAGGCCGCGGCCGCCGGGATCGCCCTCGTCGCTCTCCTGGTGTCGTTGCGCCTCGGTCCGGCGTCCGGCGCCGGGACACTGGCCGCGGGCACTCGGCCCGATCGCGGAGAAACGGCGGACCCCGCCGCCTCGCTCTCGGGCGGCCCGGCCGCGGATCCATCCGACCGAGGAACTGAAGGAGGCCCCCCCGCGGTGGGCCGCCGCCTGCTGCTTCTGAATTTCGACGGAGCCGACCTCGACACGATCCTGACGATGCAGGCCCAGGGGAAGCTCCCGGGGTTCTCACGCCTGGTGCAGGAGGGGTCCTACGGTCGTCTCGCGTCCATCGCGCCGTGCGTGGCCCCGGTGACCCGCGCCACCTTGATCACGGGCATGCTGCCTTACCGCCACGGCGTGCGCAGCGACCAGGTCAGGAGTGTCTTCGGCCGCCCTCCCCGGTTCGACATCGTGCCGCCCGGCATCGGATTCGATCTCCTGCTGGCGCCCGTTCTGGAGCGGCGGGCGTCGTCGGTCTCCGAGCGACGGACACTGGCGTTCTGGGAGATCAGCGGGCGGCAGGGCGGTCGTGGCGAGGCGGCCGGCTGGGACATCGACCTGGACGACGCCCGCGCGGAGTGGGCGGAGGTCTCCACCGATGGGGCGCAGAAGGACTGGATCGGCAAGGTTCTGGACCCGGAGGTCATGCGCCAGAAGGATCCCAAGGCCCGCTCCCTGGTCCGCGAGATCAAGCGCGCGGTCGCAGCCGACACCAGTGTCCTGGATGCGCTGCGGCGCTTCGGGACCCGGAATGAGCGCGGCGTGGCGGCGCTGTCGTTCCCCGGTCTCGACCGCGTGGCGCACGTCTTCCTGCGTTACGCGCGTCCCGCCGACTTCGGCAATGTCGGCGCGCGTGACGTCGATCTCTACGGACCTGTCCTGGAGCGCTACTACAGGCGGATCGACGGCATCGTGGAGAGCGCCCTGCGGGCGGAGGCGGAGTCCACCCTTGTCCTCGTGACCGCGACCCACGGGATCGAGCCGGCGCCGCCCCTGCACAGGCTGCGGGACGAAATCCTGGGTGGTGAGCACCTCTCCGGTGTTCACGAGGACGCCCCCGCCGGCTTCCTGTTCGCCCACGGGGTCGTGGTGTCGCGCGGGCGAGTGTTCGGCAAGGGTTCGATCGCGGACGTCACGCCCACGGTCCTGTACGCGCTCGGGCTGCCGGTAGCGCGCGACACGCACGGGAGCATCCTGGCGGGTCTGTTCAGCGAGGCCTACACCGCCGCCCACCCGGTCACCGTCATCGGGAGCTACGACATGGATCAGGCCGAATATTCGCCTTGACCCGGTCGCCGGGCCGGCGTAACTATTCCCCATCGCCGCCACGCCCCGCGCTGTGTTCCGCGCCAAGGGAGGGCTCATGCATCTCTATCTCCCCCCGATCGTCCGTCCTGTCTGTCTGCGATCCGCCGGACTCGTCGCGGTCATCATCGCCGCCACGCTGCTCGCGCCGAACGCGGCCTTCGCCAAGAAGACCGTGCCGATTTGCACGCCGCAGGTGCCGTGCAGCGACCCCAGGGGGTGCCCGGATCTCGATCTCGATCCAGGTATCCTCCGCGGGCCCATCATCGACATCCACACGTTCGCGGCGACCGACTGCGCCGTGGTGGAGGGGATGGCCACCGCGGGGACGCGCACGATGCTCCTGTTCAGCACCCAAACCAACAACATCGGGCCTGGCGCCTTGTTCCTCGGCAATCCGGCGGATCACCCCGACTGGTTCGAGTTCTCGGCCTGTCACGGGCACTACCATATCAAGGACTACGCCGACTACCGTCTGTGGACGGTCGACGGATACAGCCGCTGGAAGGCGCTGCGGGCCGCAAACCCGACGCTCTGCGCCCAGCAGGTGCTCGACGCCAACCCCGATCTCGCGACGCAGGTCATCCGGGGCAACAAGCTCGGCCTGTGCTTCTACGATGTCGTGGCGATGCTCGAGGCGCACAACGCAACGGAGGCCTGCCCGCGGACCCCCGATACCCAGACCTATTTCGGCTGCGATTACGCGGGTCTCAGCGTCTGCTGGGCCGACATCTACGAGCCGATCTACGGATTCGTGGACGGCCAGTGGATCGACGTGACCGACGTCCCGAACGGTGACTACGTGCTGGAGAACGAGTCGAACGCCAAGCGCCTGATCACCGAGACCGACTACACCAACAACTCGATCGCGGCGCTGATCCGCATCCAGAACAAGAAGGCGACGTACCAGGGACCGATGTAGCGGCTTGCGGTTGACACGACGGCCGGGGTCGGGTATTCTTCCATGGCCTCGGCGATACGACGCGCTTTTAATCCGGTCCGGGAGGCCGGGAAGGTGGCGGCAGTGGCGGCCCTGGAAAACAGAACCCTGCAACACGAAACCCGCGATTTCGCGGGATTTTTTTTGCCCGGAGGAGCGTGAACGAGACGAAGAGCCTGAGCGTCCTGGACGCCGACAAGATCGACCGCACCCTGACCCGCATCGCGCACGAGATCGTCGAGCGCCACCGCGAAGTCGGGCGGCTGGTGCTGGTCGGCATCCGCACGCGCGGCGTTCCCCTGGCCCGCAGGCTCCAGGGGAAGGTGCAGGGGATCGAGGGGAAGGAGCTCCCCCTCGGGATCCTGGACATCAATCTCTACCGCGACGACATCACCTCGGTGGGGCCTTCCGCGATCCTCAAGGAGACGATCATCCACTTCCCGATCGACGAGCGGCGGGTCATCCTGGTCGATGACGTGCTGTTCACCGGACGGACGGTGCGCGCGGCGCTCGACGGTCTCATGGACTTCGGCCGGCCGAAGAGCATCGAGCTGGCGGTCCTGGTCGACCGGGGACACCGCGAGCTGCCGATCCGGGCCGACTATGTCGGCAAGAACGTCCCGACGAGTCTCGACGAGATGGTGCAGGTCCTCCTGAAGGAGGAGGACGGCCGCGACGAGGTGCTGCTCGTGAAGCGGCCGGAGAAGAAGGCGAGCCGCAAGGGCCCGGGCCGGGAGCCGGCGCGGGCGGCGAGGTGAAGGAGATGATTGAAGGCGGCCGGTTGCAGACGGCGGGACGCAAGGCCGCGGCCGGCGGCGCGCGCCGGCCGGCGCCGGCGCGGCGGCCCGCGGCGACGGCCGCCGTTCCCGCGCCGGATGAGACGGTCGCCCCCGCGAACGAGCCCGCCAGGCCTCTCGTAGCGCTGAAGCACAAACACCTCCTCGGCATGGACGGATTGACCGCCGACGAGATCACTCTGATCCTCGACACGGCGCGCTCGTTCGTCGAGGTCTCGACCCGCTCGATCAAGAAGGTCCCGACGCTACGCGGCAGGACCATCGTCAATTTCTTCATGGAGCCGTCGACGCGCACGCGCTCGTCGTTCGAGATCGCCGAGAAGCGGCTGTCGGCCGACACGCTCAACTTCTCGCCGTTCCAGTCGAGCGTGGTGAAGGGGGAGAGCCTCCTCGACACGGCGCGCAACCTGGAGGCGATGGCGCCGGACATGATCGTCATCCGTCACAAGGCCTCCGGCGCGCCGCACTTCCTGGCGCGCCACTGCCGCTCGAACATCGTCAACGCCGGGGACGGCTGGCACGAGCACCCGACCCAGGCCCTCCTCGACGCCTTCACGATCCGCGAGAAGAAGGGACGACTGAAGGGGTTGCGGGTCGCGATCATCGGCGACCTGATGCACAGCCGCGTCCTGCGCAGCAATATCTTCCTGCTGAAGACCGTGGGGGCGGACGTCGTGGTCTGCGGCCCGCCGACGCTCACGCCGGTGGAGCTGCCGCGGCTCGGTGTCGGCGTGACGTACCGGATCGACGAGGCCGTCGAGGGGGCCGACGTGATCATGATGCTGCGCATCCAGAGGGAGCGGCAGAAGGGCGGGGCGTTCCCCTCCACGCGCGAGTACTACAACCTGTTCGGCCTGACCGCCGAGCGCGCGCGGCGGGCCCGCCCCGACGTCATCATCATGCATCCCGGGCCGATGAACCGCGGCGTCGAGATCGACAGCGCCGTGGCCGACGGCCCTTATTCGGTGATCCTGGAGCAGGTCACCAACGGCGTCGCCGTGCGGATGGCCGTCCTGTACCTCCTGGCGGGAGGCACTCTTGGCGAGCTTGCTGATTAAGGGCGGCCGGGTGATCGACCCGGCCACGAAGACCGACGCCGTCATGGATCTCCTGGTCGTCGACGGTCGCATCGCCGAGCGGCGCGTCCCCGAGAAAGGCCGGGGCGCGGCGCCGGACGGTCGCGTGATCGACGCGACCGGGCACTGGGTCTGTCCGGGGCTCGTCGACATGCACGTGCACCTGCGCGAGCCGGGGCAGGAGCACAAAGAGTCGATCGAGAGCGGCACGCGCGCCGCGGCCACGGGCGGCTTCACCTCGGTCGCGTGCATGCCGAACACCGATCCCTGGAACGACGGCCTGTCGGTGACCGAGTACATCGTGGCCGAGGCGCGCCGTAAGGGGATGGTGAACGTCTTCCCGATCGGCTGCGTCAGCAAGGGCGGCCTGGGCGTGGAGCTGGCGGAGATCGGCGACATGGTGCGCTCGGGCGCCGTGGCGGTGTCGGACGACGGCCGGCCGGTCGGGAACAGCCACCTGCTGCGCATGGCGCTGGAGTACACGAAGATCTTCGGTATCCCTCTCATCGACCATTGCGAGGACGCGAACCTCAGCGCCTCAGGCGTGATGAACGAGGGATTCGTGTCGACCGTCCTCGGCCTCAAGGGGATCCCGGGTGCCTCGGAGGAGGTCGCCGTGGCGACCGACCTGGCGGTGGCCGCCATGACCGGCGGGCGGCTGCACGTGGCGCACATCAGCACGCGCGGCAGCCTCGAGAAGGTGCGGCGTGCCCGGCAGGAGGGCGTCGCCGTCACCTGCGAGGCGACCCCGCACCACCTGGTCCTCACCGATCAGTCGGTCGCCGACTCGCACTACGATCCCAACACGAAGATGAACCCGCCGCTTAGGAGCGAGGAGGACCGGCAGGCCCTGCTGCAGGGGCTCCTGGACGGGACGATCGATGCCATCGCCTCGGACCACGCGCCGCACCACGCGGACGAGAAGCTCGTCGAGTACGACGAGGCCCCGTTCGGCATCATCGGCCTGGAGACCACGGTCCCCCTGATCGTGGACCGCTGCGTGCGGAAGGGCGGCCTGGCTCCGGCCCGCTTCGTCGAGCTCCTGTCGCGGAACCCGGCCCGCATCCTGGGGATCAAGAAGGGGACGCTCGCGGTCGGCGCGGACGCCGACGTCACGATCATCGATCCGGAGCTCGAGCGGACGGTGGACGTGTCGCGGTTCAAGTCGAAGTCGCGGAACAGTCCGTTCCACGGCTGGACCCTGCGCGGCTGGCCGGTCGCCACGGTCGTGGGGGGCCGCGTGGTCCACGAGCTTCAGCCCGTCGCCACCCGCTGAGTCGATGCCCGTCCGTCCCGGACCGTCCGTCCCGATCCTCATTCTGACGCTCCTGGCCGCGCACCTCCTCACCTGCTCGTGCCGCGGCCGCTTCGATGCGGCGCACGAGGACGTCGTCCTGATCGTGGTGGACACGCTGCGCGCCGACCACCTGGGTGTCTACGGCTACGACCGCGGAACGTCCCCGCGCATCGACGCGCTGGCGCGGCATTCGACCGTGTTCGAGTCGGCCTCGTCGGCCGCGCCCTGGACGCTGCCGTCGGTGATGTCGATGATGACGTCCCGGCTCCCGTCGAGCCACCGGGTCGAGAACGACGGTCTGAAGCTCGGGGCGGACGTGCCGACGCTGGCCGAGACGATGAAGCGGGCGGGCTACTCGACCGGCGCCTTCGTGTCGCACGTCTACGTCTCGTCGATCTTCGGCTTCGATCGCGGCTTCGAGACCTTCGAAGATTTCGGCGTGTCGCGGCCTTCCTACCGGCCGGAGGCCCGCATGGAGCCGGCCGCGGACCGCGTCACCGACGCCGCCCTCGCCTGGCTGTCGCGGCAGGGTCGCAGGCCCGTCTTCCTCTTCGTGCACTATTTCGACGCGCACTGGCCCTACGAGCCGCCCGAGCGGTTCCGGGCCCTCTACCCCGACGACTACCACGGCCCCCTGGACGCGACCTACGATTCGATCTCGAAGTTCCAGGACCCGCGCCTGCCCCTGCCGGACGACTACCGCCGGTTCCTGATCGACCGGTACGATGGCGAGATCCGCTTCGTGGACGAGCAGATCGGCCGCCTGCTGGACGGCCTGGCGGCGTCCGGACGCGGGCCGCGCGCCTTTGTCGTCGTGACCGCGGACCACGGCGAGGAGTTCAAGGACCACGGCTCGATCGGTCACGGCCTGCTTCCCACGATTGCCGAGGTCGCCGGCACCGCGCCGCCTCCGGGCGTGCAGGGAGCGAGTCTCATGCCCCTCCTGCGGGTGCCGCCCACCGGAGCCTCTGGCGGGGCTGCCTCGGGCCCGCCGGCGGAGCGGCCGCTGGTGAGCGAGACGATCAGGCTGAACGCGCATCTGAAGGCGATCCGGCGCGGATCGTTGAAGCTCATCCAGTCCATGGACGAGAACCGCGCCGAGCTCTATGACCTCGCCGCCGATCCGCGCGAGCGGGACGATCTGTCGGAGAAGCGGCCCGAGGACAGACGGGCCCTGGTGCGGGGGCTGTTCGCGCAGGTGGACTTCCTTTCGGGGGGGTGGAACCTGCGCTGGAGCAGCGACGGCCGGAAGCACCGCTTCCAGGGGCAGGTTCGCACGCGGGGAATCTTCCGCTCGGTGGTCCCGCTGTTCCGGGAGCGCGGCAAGTACGTCCTCGGCTCGCCGGGGACGCTCACCTTCACCGACGACGGCCAGGACGGAGCGAGCGGCCTGTCCTTCACGATCGCTCCCGAGGAGTCGGAGGCCGAATTCTACCTTCTCATCGACGGGCGGCCGGTCCTCGATCACATCTTCCTGGGGGGCGGCGAGAGCAATCCGCGCGTCATGCCCTTCGCCCTGGAAGGCCGTCCCACGCTCGACGCCGCCTACACGAGACCGCCGCACGCCGACGGCGGGCGGCTGGGGTTCTTCATCTGGCACCTGCGGCCGGCGGGACCGGAGCAGAGCGTCGTTCTGGACGACGAGATCCGGGAACGACTAAAATCCCTCGGCTATATCAACTGAAGCGCCGCCGCGCGGCGCGGGAGAATGCCGAAGATCATGCAGGCGGAGACCGGCCGGGCGGAGGGTTGGCGGTCCGGAGTCCTGCGGACCGCGGCGGTTCCGCTGGCCACTGCGCTGGCGCTCGCCGGTCAGATCATCCTGTCGTGGTCCGGAGGGTTCACCTGGAGACTCCTGACCGGGGCCGCGCTCCTGGTCCTGGCCGCAGCGCTCCTGGTCTTCGTCCTTCTGGCCCGCCGCTTCGACGACACCGAGGAGCCGAGAGGCTCCAAGCGGACGACCCTCGGCCTGCGCTCCCTCCCCCCCGGCCTCGAGTGGTCGCTCGTGGCGCTCCTCGTCTTCGGGGGTTTCTATCTCAGGGTCTATCGCATCGACCTCATTCCCTGGGGCCTGAACAACGATGAAGCGATCAACGCCCTCGAGACCCGGGAGATCCTGGACGACCCTCATCACTCGTTCGCGACGCTGACCACGAGCGGACTGAATCGCGAGACGATGTTCCATCACCTCGCCGCCTTCTCGTTCAGGAGCGCCGAGATCGAGCTGAACCTCCTGAAGGCGATGCCGGCCGTGTTCGGGCTGACGCCGAGGTTCCTGGACGACCCCGTGATGGGCCTGATCTTCCCCCTGCGCGCCGTGGCGATCGCCGCGGGTGTGCTGACGCTCCTGGTCCTCTACCTGTTCGCCCGCGATCGGTTCGGCTGGCCGGTGGCGCTCGTATCGACGGCCTTTCTCGCGGTCTCCCCGTGGCACATCCTGTACAGCCGCGTCGGCGAGCGCGCCGTGCTGGCGCCGATCTTCGCCCTCGCGACGATCGGCTTCTTTCTGAAGGCCCTGGAGACCGGCAGGATGCGCGACCACCTGGCCTGGGGCGTCTTCCTGGGGCTCGGCTTCTGGAGCTACACGTCGTTCCGGGCGGTCCCGATCGCCATGGTCGTATTCTGGCTCCTGCGCCGGCCGCTCGGCTGGGCCGCGGGCAGCCCCGCCGATCCCCGGGCCCGCCGCGCCCTCCTCGTCGCCCTCGGAGCGGCCGCCGCCCTGGTCGCGCTGCTGATGCTCCTGTCGGGGATCGGCCCCTGGGGGTTCGTGACGCGGGGAGCCTACGCGGCCCTGATCACGCCGAAGGCGAACTTCTGGCTGAATCTCCTCGCCTCGTGCGCCATGCCGCACTATTTCGCCTCGCGCTACGCCGTCATCCAGAGCGACGCATTCATCAGCGACGGCATAAGCACCGTCTACGGTCTCATCGGTCTCCCGCCCGAGACCACGGTCGTGGCGGCGCTGTCGGCCCTCGGTCTCGTCTACGCGGCATGGCGCGCCCTGCGGCGGCAGGACGCCGCCTGCGGTCTCCTCGTCCTGTGCTACCTGTCGCTCTTATTGACGGTCGGCCTCGCGGGTCCCAGCCTGACGCGGATGCTCGTGAACGTGCCGTGGCTGTGTCTGTTCGCAGCGCTTCTCGCGAGGCGCCTGTTCGAGGACGTCGCGTCGCTGCGCCCGCCGCTGACCGTCTGGCTCGGGGCGCTTCTCGTGGCGCCTCTCATCGCCTGGAGTGCTATGCAGGGATTCAGCGATTACTTCCTGCGCGCCGGCCGGTCGGAGCAGGCGATGCAGCACTTCGGCGCCCCGCAGACGATCATGGGGATATTCGTGCGCACCCTGCCGCCGGATCGGATGATCTACGTCCTGCACACCCTGCGCGTGGACACACTGCGTTACCTGATCGGTGATCGCCCCAACATCCACCTGGTCAACGACCCCTCGACACTCGATCTCGACGGCATCATCAAGATGCCGAAGAGCGCCACGCTCATCATCGAGTTCGCCCGGCCGTTCGCGGAGGTGATGCGGTACCTGATCATGCGCTATCCGCTCGGCGACGCCACCCAGGTGGCGGACGCCCGCCTCGATCCTGACAAGACGATCTTCTACACCTACACGCTCTGGAAGGATGAGACCGGTCAGCCGATGGCCCCGCCCGACGCTTCTTCGCAGGGCGCGCCGCCGGGGGCGCAACCGCCCGGCGCCCCGATCCCGGGCGATGTTCCGCCGCTGGGACAGTCGGTGGAGAAACCGCCCGGGCGACAGCCGTAGCGGACGGGAGGGTCAGTTCCCGGCGATGTTCTCCGGGAGGGGGCCGGCCACGGCCGCCACCAGGTTGTCGTCCGGGTCGCGATCGATCAGCTTGTTGAAGGGATCGTTCCCGGTGAATCGATCGGGAGGAGGGGCGGACGACGATTCGGGCAGGCGTGAATGGGGGGCTGGAGAAGGGGAGTGACGCCGGAGTTGGCCGGACACCACCGGGGTGACCCCCCGCTTTCCCCTTCTTCAGCCCCCCTACCGCGCGATTCGTCTCACGTCGACGACGCCGTCGCGGATCGCTTTCGAATCGAGAAACAGTCCGGTTGAACTGATCCCGATCTTCTGCTTGCCGATCCATATACTGTCAAACAAAAAATTGTCAAGGAACTTTGTCTTCCTCTTGACATTCACCTGATTTACACCTAACCTGATCGCGGGCCGGGGGACCGGCCGTCCGGGAGCGTCTCCGGGGGGAGCGCGCCCAGGCGGGGACCCCGGCCACGGCTATCATCTTTATTGCGGGCGTTCCCCGCCCGGCGGGAGCACGAGGATGACGCGCGCGCAGGCAGGGCAGCCCGGCAACCTGACCAAGAGGCAAAAGGTCGTGTTTGAGTTCATCAAGGGGTACATCCAGACGCACGGCGTCTCCCCGTCCTACGAGGAGATCCGCCGGAACTTCGGCTTCGGCTCCTACAACTCCGTCCAGAAGCATCTCAAGAGCCTGGTCGCGAAGGGGTTCCTCAAGACCCCCTGGGACAACCAGAAGCGCGCCCTGACTCTGGTCGAGCCGGGCCCGGCCACCGCCATCCTGCCGCTCCTCGGCCGGGTGGCCGCTGGCCGCCCGATCGAGGCGATCGCCTACCCCGAGACCGTCGAGGTCCCCGAGATGCTCCTGCGCGGCGAGGACAACTTCGCCCTGCGCGTCGTCGGCGACAGCATGGTGGACGAGGGGATCCGCGACGGCGACATCGTCATCGTCAAGCGCCAGCGCGACGCCGAGAACGGCCAGACCGTGGTCGCCCTGATCGGCGACGACGCGACCATCAAGCAGTACTACCGCCGCGGCACGCGCGTCGAGCTGCGCCCGGCCAACGCGCGCGTGTCCTCGATCATCGTGGACGAGGGGGACCTGCAGGTGCAGGGGATCGTGGTCGGGCTGATCCGGAAGTTTCATCGGTGAGGGACGTCAGATGCGCACCTTCAATGCCGTGATTGAACGGGATCCCGACTCGGGTCTGTACGTCGGGCGCGTGCCCGGCTGGCCGGGAGCCCACAGCCTCGGCGCCAGCCTCGACGAGCTGGAGAGAAACCTGCGCGACGTCGTCGAGATGCTTCTCGAGGAGGGGGACCCGAAGCTCGAGTCGGAGTTCGTCGGAGTCCAGATGATCAGGGTGGCGTAGGGGAGAAAGTAATATGATTCCTCGCAGTTGAAGCGCCGGGTAACGAGCCGCCAAGCCCGGAAGGAAATTCAGATCCCACGATGATGCGTGTCGACGTGAAACCGAAGTTACTGCGCTGGGCGCGCGAGCGTGCCAGTTTGAAGCTCGGCGAACTGGCCGAGCGCATTCCCCAGCTCCCCGCCTGGGAGCGGGGCGCGGCGCGTCCGACGCTCAAGCAGATCGAGCGCTTCGCCAAGGCCACGTACACACCGGTCGGCTTCCTGTTTCTCCAGGAGCCGCCGATCGAGCGTATTCCGATCCCCGACCTTCGCACCGCCGGCAACGAACGCATCGAGCGCCCGAGCCCGGACCTGCTCGACACCGTCTACATCTGCCAGCAACGCCAGGAGTGGTACCGCGACTTTGCGCGTTCCGTACGCGAGGACCCCGTTCCATTCGTGGGCAGCGCGCATTTGACGAGCGACGTCGTGGAAACCGCGGCGAGGATGCGGCGCGCGCTGGGGTTCGACCTGGACGAGCGCCGCCAAACGCCGACTTGGACCGACGCGCTGCGCCGCTTCATTGAGCAGGCGGACGCACTCGGGATTCTCGTCATGTGCAGCGGCGTGGTGCTGAACAATAACCGGCGGCATCTCGATCCCGAAGAATTTCGCGGCTTCGCCATGACCGACGATCTCGCTCCGCTCATCTTCATCAATGGCGCGGACACCAAAGCGGCCCAGATGTTCACGCTCGCCCATGAGTTGGCTCATATCTGGCTCGGTCAGTCTGCCGTGTCCGATGCGCAGGCTGCTTGGCTGCCGGAGCATGAGGTCGAGCGCTGGTGCAATCAGGTCGCCGCCGAGATACTCGTGCCGCTCGCCGTCGTTCGTGAGGAATATCAGCCGAAGGTCGAACTGCTCGCCGAGGTCAATCGACTCGCCCGCCGCTTTAAGGTCAGCACCCTGGTCATCCTGCGCCGGATCCACGACGTTGGCGGCCTGACGCGACAGCAGCTCTGGAAGGCGTACGAAGCCGAGCTCGAACGACTGCGGGCGATCCCCAGGGGGAGTGGCGGCGACTTTTACTTGACGCAGGCGGCACGGGTCAGCAAGCGCTTCGCCCGCGCGCTCGTTGTCAGCACGCTCGAAGGTCAGACGCTCCACCGGGACGCCTTCCGCCTGCTCGGTTTCTCAAAGTTCGCGACCTTCCAGGAGCTTGGGCGCAGCCTGGGGGTCGTGGCATGAGAATCGGATCGAACTTGACATGTGACACGGTAACACGTATAACACGGTGACTTCGTAAAGGAGACACCGCATGCCCACGATCCGAATAGATGATGAGGTTTGGGCTTGGCTGAAGAACCACGCCCGACCACTTGAGGACACCCCCAACAGCGTTCTGCGACGAATCGCCCGTCTGGCTGATGGCAGCTTCGCCTGTGGAGAGGAAACTAATCGAATTCAGAAGACAAATGGACAGCACATGTCCTTGAATTCCCAATTGCCAAGGAAGCGTCGTTCACCCCAACGCGTGTACAGCGGCCTGACCGGGAGGCAACTGAATGCTGAGTGGCATGTTAATGCCAAGCAGGCTCTCTATCACAAGAAAGGGACTTTTTATAATCACCTGACGTACTTCCCGGGCGCGCTATTTGATCCCGACGGCTACGTGCTATTCAAGACTGAGGAGCAGTATCGCAATAGCCCTCACATTCGCCACGGAAAACGGGTGGATGTACCGAAGGGCATCGGAATGATCCCGGGATATGTTCGCGTTCGCAAACCGATAGCCTAGCCGCTCGCTCGAGCCACGGCAGATCCAAGGATGTCTTCCATGCGACTTGTCAGGGCCTTCGACGGTTCAGATATCGTGAGCGACACATGGTCGTAGCTCAAGTTGGGAAGGGTGCGACATTCAGGAAAAACATCCTCGCGCTTACGCGACGCAAGAAATTAGACAGAGCATTGAAGGTCAAGGTCGAACAGGAACGCGGATCCGACTTTCTGCGTCTTGCGAACGCCCTCTCGGCTCTCTACCCGAAGGGAAGCGAAGAGAAGCGCCTCCTTGACGCCATGCTCCTGGCTGTTCCGAGGTAACAGTGGTCAAGCCCGTGGTCCAGAGTCTGATCCTCAAGCGATTTCGCAGCGTTCCGAGCGAGCGCATCGAATTCGACAATCCGACGTTCCTCGTCGGTCGGAACGGATCGGGCAAGAGCAACCTGGTAGATGCCTTCTCATTCCTCGCGGACGCGATGACCGTGCCGTTACTCGCCGTCTTTGATCGTCGTGGCGGGATCACGGCGGTCCGGAATCGGACTTCCGAACGGAGCTACCCTCCCAATCTGGGTCTCGGTGTCGTCTTCGGGGCGATCAACAGCGGCGCGATCGGGGGGCGATACGCGTTTGAAATCCGGGCTCTCAAGAACTATGGATTTGACGTCGTGAAGGAACAGTGCCTGGTTGAACATGCGAGTGGATTGAGGTCCTGGTTCGAACGGGAAAAGATGATCTTCCGCTCCAACGTTAAAGGACTTGATCCGGCGCTCGATCCGACGGCACTCTCGCTGCCACTGGTTGGCGGCGACGCTCGATTTGCGCCAGTTGTATCGGCGTTGTCGCGACTTCGCGTATATTCGATCGAGCCGCCAAAACTTCGCGAGATGCAGGACCCCGACGGAGGCATCAGCCTGCGAAAGGACGGGAGCAACGCTGCGAGCGTCCTCCAGGAGATCGCACGCCAATCTCCGGAGCAACTCGACCGGATCTGCGAGATCCTCGCGACAATCGTTCCCAATACCCGGGCCATCCGTGTGCGAAAGCACGGGAATAAGCTGTCCCTGGTGTTCACCCAGGAATGGGACACCGGCGGGACGAATGAGAGAAAGTGGAGAGTGGGCGAGAAGGCCAAGAGCGACACGCCTAAGAGCCTGAGCTTTGAGGCCTTCAACATGTCGGATGGCACGCTGCGTGCGCTCGGCCTTCTGACCGCCGTGTTTCAGCGCCCGGCCCCTTTGCTCGTGGCAGTTGAGGAGCCCGAGGCCACAATCCATCCCGGCGCGCTCGGGGCCGTTCTCGATCTGTTCCGCCATGCGGCCAAGAGCATGCAAGTGGTCGTGACGACGCACAGCCCGGAAGTGCTCGACGCCAAGTGGATCCGTCCCGAACACTTGAGGATCGTCGAGTGGGGCCACGGAGCCACGCGTGTCGGGGATCTCTCAGATGCGACTCGAGAAGCACTTAAAGACCATGTGATGGGGGCGGGGGAGCTGCTTCGGTCGAACGCTCTCCGTCCCGAGCCTCTCTTCGAAGACGTTGCGCGTCCGCAGCAAGCAAATCTTTTTGAGACGGTGGACACATGGTTCAGTTGATCGTCGAGGGGGATGGCGATGTCGTGGCGGCGCCCGCGTTGCTCCGTCGCCTGCGGGACGGGGCCTGTGCATTTGAGCTTCAAATAGGTAGGCCGATCCGTCAGCCGCGTTCTCATCTGATTCGCGAAGAATATCTTTCTCGGGCGATCGAGATTGCTCGCCGACAACCGGGATGCAGTTCGATTCTGATTCTCTTCGACGGTGACGACGACTGTCCCAAGGAGCTGGCGCCACGTGTCCAGGATTGGGCCATTCGAGCTTCAGGGGGCATCCCGTGTGTTGTAGTGATGGCTCATCGTGAATATGAGGCGTGGTTTCTGGCATCTGTCGAATCGCTAAGAGGTTGTTGCGGAATCCGAAATGACGCGCAGCCGCCGGACAACCCGGAGGCTCCGCGAGGCGCGAAAGAAGCCCTCGAAGAGCTAATGGCCCCGGGTGGCAGCTACCACGAAACCGCCGATCAGGTCTCACTGACAGCACGATTCGACATGGAGACCGCGTACAGGCGCAGCCGGAGCTTTCGCAGGATGACCAGCGCATTCGGCGCTCTTCTCCAGGCCGAAGGTGCGGCCGCCGAGACATGGCCCCCGGCCGCGTGGAGAGAGTAAGCATGGAACCCTGGTACAAGGTCACCACACCGCGGCGAGAAGTCAGAGAGGGGCGCTCGTTCAACCCGGACGAGTTCGCGATCGCCCTCGAGCAGGTCGTGGCCGGGACCGCGCCGGAAGACTATCGTGAGCCGGCACAATTCTTCGCACGCACCTGTTTCACGCGCGCGCTGCGGAGCCCGGGCCGACACCCCTTCCGACACCTGAGCCAGCTCGGGGGTCTATTGCCGTACCCATGCCTGGCGCCGGGACCATGACTCTTCGTCTTGTCGGTGCCGTTCCTCCGGAACTTTGGAATCGTCTCGGGACGAAAATTCTTCCGAAACTCCGATCCGGATCGGAGCTCAAGGTTGAGGTGGGGTTCTCGGTAAAGGTCAGGGCCGAAAACGCGCCGAGCCTGACGGTGGAGCTCCGCCAAATTCTGCAAGAGTTGGGGCTGGCTGACAGCGTTCGCGTTGAAGTCAGTTGATACCGCAGTCCAAATATCCCCCCGGTAGATTGGATTGCTTGTGCTTCGCAGCGTCCTCAACGTCGACATTGCCGCCTTCCCGATCGCCGTCGAGCGCGTGATCGATCGCGGCCTGCGCGGGCGGCCGGTGCTGCTGGCGCCCCCCGGGTCGGCGCGCGCGCCGGTGCTCGTGGTCTCGCAGGAGGCGGCCCGGGAAGGGGTGCGGGCCGGGATGCCGCTTCCCGTGGCGCTGCGACGCTGCCCGGGGGCGGCGGTCCTGCATCCGAACGAGGCGCTCTACAAGCGGGCCACGGGCGCGGTCCTCGCGCTCCTGGGCGGCTACTCGCCTCTGGTCGAGCCGGCCGCCCTGGGACAGACCTTTCTCGATCTCACCGGTACTGTGCGGCTGTTCGGCGCGGCGCAGGACGCGGCGGCGCGCATCCGCAGGGAGATCGAAGAGCGGCTGCGCCTGCGGCCGACGGTGGGCCTGGCCACCAGCAAGCTGGTGAGCCGCGTGGCGGCGCGGGTGATCCGGCCGGACGGTCTGTGCGACGTCTTCCCGGGTTCGGAGGCGCGGTTCCTGGCGCCGCTGCCGGTCGGGCTCCTGCCGGCGGCGCGCGGCGAGACGGGCGAGCGTCTGTCGGATCTCAACATCGCCCGCGTGGCGGATCTGCTGCGCTTCTCGCAGACGCAGCTCGTGATCGCCTTCGGCGCGCAGGGCGGAAGGCTGCGCAGCCAGGCGCTCGGGATCGACGCCTCGCCGGTCCGCCCGCCGGAGACGGCGCCGGCGATCGTCGAGGACGAGACGCTCGCCGAGGACTCGAACGAGGAGGCGGCGCTGCTGCGGGCTCTCTTCGGACTGTGCGAGCGGGCGGGGAGGCGGCTGCGGCGGCTCGAGGCGCGGGCCGGCCGGGTGCGGGTGACGCTGCGCCACAGCGACGACGTCCTAAAGCACCGCGAGGAGCGGCTGGCTCCGCCGCTCTCCGCCGATCTTCTGCTGTTTGCGCAGGCGCGGGGGATCTGCGAGCGGGCGCGGGCGCGGCGGGTGCGGGTGCGCTGGATCGAGCTGCGCTGTCTGGAGGTGGCACGCGGGCCGCGGCAGCTGGCTCTGTTCGGTCCGCAGGCGTTCGACGACAGGGCCTCCGACGGCGGGGCGGCCGAGTCGCTGGCGGACGCGGTCGATCGGATCCGCGGGCGCTTCGGCGACCGGGCGATCCTCTCCGGGCGGATGTTCGCGGAGCGGGCCGCTTCGCCCGCAGGAAATGGCGGCGCGCAGCCGCCGGGGTGCCGGATGACAGGCTCGGAGTGATGGAGGAGATGAGACCATGACGGTTCGACGGAAAGATGAGGTCGCGGGGCTGCGCGAAGCGGGGCGCGTGGTCCGACAGTGCCTGCTCGAGATGAGCGATCGGGTGCGGGCCGGGGTCACGACGGCGCAGCTCGACGAGATCGCCGCCGGCGTCTTCAGGCGGAACGGGGCACGCTCCGCGCCGGTCCTGGTCTACGGCTTCCCCGGGCAGGCGTGCATCAGCGTGAACGACGAGATCGTGCACGGAGTGCCTTCGGGGCGCGTGCTGCGGGACGGCGATCTGGTCAAGCTCGACGTCACGGCCGAGAAGGGCGGCTACATGGCGGACGCCGCGGTGACCGTCGGCGTCGGGACGATCCCCAGGGACAGGAAGGCGCTCGTCGACTGCGCGCGGCGCGCGTTCCATAAGGCGATGCGGGTCGCGCGGGCGGGGGAGCGTCTCAGCGCCATCGGCCGCGCCATCGAGGCCGAGGTGAAGAGGAGCGGGTTCGCGGTCGTGCGCGAGCTGGCGGGCCACGGCATCGGCCGGACGATCCACGAAGAGCCGACGGTCTTGAACTTCGAGGACCCCCGCGACCCCAGGCGCCTGATCGAAGGGATGGTGCTGGCGGTGGAGCCGATCATCGCGATGGGATCGGGCCGCTCGGAGACCGCCGCGGACGGCTGGACCATTCGCACGGTCGACGGCGCCCTCGCGGCGCATTACGAGCAGACGATCATCGTCACCGCGGACGCCCCGATCCTGGTGACGGAGGCGGCCTGACCGTGTCTCCGGACGATCCCGGCTTCGTCCATCTTCAAGTCCGTTCGAGCTACAGCCTGATGCGGGGTGCTTCGAGCCTCGAGGCGCTGTGCTCCGCCGCGGCCGGGCGCGGCATGCGGGCGATCGCCTGCACCGACGTCGACGGGTTGTACGGGGTCGTCCGCTTCCGGGAGATCGCCCTGGAGTGCGGGCTGCGGCCGATCCTCGGGGCCGAGGTGACGGCGCCCGAGGCGGGGCGCGCTCGGGCGGGGGAGAGGGCCACGCTCCTGGTGAAGACGGCGGAGGGATACGCCAACCTCTGCCGCATCCTGACGCGGCGGCACCTCGACCCCGGCTTCTCGGTCCAGGAGGCGCTGCGCGGCGATACGGCGGGGCTTCTCGTCCTGTCGCCGTCGCTCGCCGTCCTGCGGGCGGCGCTCGAGGCGAGGGGAGCGCGCGACCTCTACCTGGCGCTGGAGTCGTCGGCCGCCCCGTCGGCCGCGGAGGGGACGTTCGAAAGGCTGCGCGCGGCGCGGCGGCTCGGGATCGAGCCGGTCGCGGTCAACGACGTGCACTTCGTGGACGCGGGGGGCTTCGACCTGCACCGGCTCTTGCGCGCCATCGCCCTCAACACGACGCTCGACCGCGTTCCGCCCGAAGAGCTGGCCTCGTCCCAGGCGTGGCTGAAGCCGCCCGCCGAGATGGAGCGCGCCTACCCGCACTGCCCGGAGGCGCTCGCGGCGACGGCGCGCATCGCCGAGGAGTGCGTCCTCGACGAGCCGCCCTGGGGTGCGCTCGTCTTCCCGCGCTTCGGCGACCTGTCGATCGACGGGGCGCCTTCGGACCCGGGCGGAGACTCGTTCCTCCTCTTGCGGGCGCGCTGCGAGGAGGGGGCGCGCCGGCGTTACGGCGCCATCACCCCCGCCGTGCGCGCCCGTCTCGACCACGAGCTGGCGATCATCCGTGAGAAAAACTTCGCCGACTACTTCCTGGTCGTGCAGGAGATCGTGAAACGCTCTCCCCGGACGTGCGGGCGCGGCTCGGCGGCGGCGTCGATCGTCTCCTACGTCCTCGGCATCACGCACGTCGAGCCGATAAGGCACGACCTGTACTTCGAGCGCTTCCTGAACCGCGGCCGTGTCGATCCCCCCGACATCGACGTGGACTTCTGCTGGGACGAGCGCGACGACCTGCTCGACTGGGTGTTCAGGACGATCGGCGAGGAGCGCACGGCGATGATCGCCAACCACGTCACCTTCCGGGCGCGCGCCGCGGTGCGCGAGGTGGCGAAGGTGTACGGCCTGCCCGACGCGGAGATCGCCCGGGTCGCGACCGGTCTGTCGCGCTACTGGGGGGCGGAGACGGCGCTCGAGGCGACCGCGCGCAGTCCCTTGTTCCGCGGCGCGGAGCTCGACCCGAAGCAGGGGGGGATGCTGGCGCGGCCGCCGTGGCCGGAGATCCTGCGCACGGCCGCGCTTCTCGAGGGCTTCCCGCGCCACCTGTCGGTGCACTGCGGCGGGGTGGTCATCGCTCCCGGAGGCGTCGAGCGCCACGTCCCGGTCGAGCGCGCCGCCAAGGGGGTGCGCGTCATCCAGTGGGAGAAGGACCAGGCGGAGGAGGCCGGCCTGGTGAAGATCGATCTCCTGGGGAACAGGTCGCTGTCGGTCATCCGCGACGCCTGCGCCGCGGTGCACACGGCGGGCGGGCCGGACCTGCCGTACGGCTCGTTCGATCCGATCGACGACCCGCGCACGCAGGAGAAGATGCGCGACGGCGACACGATGGGGGTGTTCTACGTCGAGTCGCCCGCCATGCGGCAGCTGCAGCAGAAGACGCGCCGCGGGGACTTCGAGCACCTGGTCATCCACTCGTCGATGATCCGGCCGGCGGCCAACGACTACATCCGCGAGTACGTGAGACGTCTGCGCGGCGGCGCCTGGACGTCGCTCCACCCGATCCTGGACGAGGTGCTGCGCGAGACCTACGGGATCATGTGCTACCAGGAGGACGTGGCGCGCACGGCGATCCGCATGGCCGGGTTCACCGACGCCGAGGCGGACGGGCTGCGCAAGGTCCTGTCGAAGAAATGGGCGGGGAAGAAGGTCGAGGACTACCGGCAGCGGTTCACCCGCGGGTCGCTCGAGCGCGGCATCGAGCCTGCCGTGATCGAGGAAGTCTGGCGGATGATCCTGTCGTTCTCCGGCTACTCGTTCTGCAAGCCGCACTCGGCGTCGTACGCGCTCGTGTCGTTCAAGTCCTGCTACTTGAAAGCGCACCACCCCGCGGAATTCATGGCGGCGGTCATCAGCAATGGCGGCGGCTACTACTCGACCTTCGCCTACGTCTCCGAGTGCCGGCGGATGGGGCTCGAGGTCCTGCCGCCGGACGTCAACGACAGCGACAAGGCGTACACCGGGCGGGACCGGCGGGTGCGCGTCGGATTGATGCAGATCAAGGGGCTGCGCGACGAGGCGGTCGAGGCGATCGTCAGAGAGCGGAAGGGGGGCGGGCCGTTCGCCTCGTTCGACGAGTTCCTCAGGCGCGTGCCGATCGATCCCTCCGACGCGCGGCTCCTCATCCGCGCCGGCGTGTTCGACGGCGTCGGCTTCGGCGCGAACGGCCGGCCGGCCGGCGCCGCCCCGGACCTGGCGATCCGGCCGCGCCTGCACTGGCGCCTCGCCGAATGGGAGACGAAGACGGAGGGGCGGCGCTCGGCGGCGCGCTCGCTCTTCCCTCCCGCTCTCGGCCCTTTGCCCGAGCCGCGGTCGTACGACGAGAAGCATCTCCTGCGGGACGAGGCGGACACGCTCGGCTTCCTGGTGAGCCGCCACCCGCTGACGCTGTACCGCTGGCCCCTCCTGGCGCTGCGGCGCTCCGGCACGATACCGGTGCGCGCCACGGCCCTGAAGGAGCACGTCGGCCGGCGCGTTGTCACGATCGGCTGGCTGATCACGGGCAAGGTCGTGACCACGAAAGACGACGAGCCGATGGAGTTCATCTCCTTCGAGGACACCACGGCGATCTACGAGACGACCTTCTTCCCGCGCGTCTACGAGCGCTTCTGCCGGATGCTGACAACGGCGCGGCCGTACGTGCTGAGAGGGAGGATCGAGGAGGACTTCGGCGCGCTCGCGATGACGGTCGAGGACGTGGAGTTTCTCGACCGGACGGCCCCGGGTCGAGGCGCGCAGCCCCCGGCGCCGCCCGATCGCGATCACAATGACGCGGTCGCGGGCCCTTCATGATGCAGAGAGAACCGAATTATCTGTACCTGACGATCGTCCAGGTCGCCACGATCGTCATGGTCACGGCGCGTTCGCGCTGGTCCCCCTGGCGACGTTCAGTGTCCGTAGGAGGGCGATCGTTCCCGGCACCGCGAACCGGGTCTACGTCGTCAACATGGTCCTGTGGATCCTGTTCACGCTCTATGTCGGGCTCATGGTCTTCCGGGGCATCCTGCGGGCCCGCCGTGTCCGCAGCAACGAGATCTTCGTTGCGATCAACGTCGGGGGGGACTGAGCGCTAGGCCGCGGAATCGCGCCCGGCCTCAGCCCCGGCGCCGGCGCTGCGCCGGCTCGGCCGGCGGCTCGGACAGGACCATCGTCACCTCCAGGCGGTGGCCGTCCCGCACGATCTCCAGGACGGCCCGCTCACCCGGCTTGAGACGCGACAGCTGGGTGCGCACCTCGTTGTCCGAGACGACCGGGCGGCCGCGGAACGAGACGATCACGTCGCCGCGCCTCAGACCGGCCCCGGCCGCCGGCCCGTCCGGATCGACGCCCGCCACGACGGCGCCGCGCGTGTCGTCCAGTCCGAAGGCGCGCGCCAGCTCCGGCGTCAGCCCCTGGATCGCGAGGCCGGTGTAGCCGCGCACCACGCGGCCGGTCTTCACGATGCTGTCCAGGACGTCACGCGCCATGTTGGACGGGATGGCGAAGCCGATCCCCTGGTAGCCGCCGGAGCGCGAGTAGATCGCGGTGTTGATGCCGATCACCTCGCCGCGGGTGTTCACCAAAGCACCGCCGGAGTTGCCCGGGTTGATCGCCGCGTCGGTCTGGATGAAGTCCTCGTAGTCGGCCAGGCCGAGGCTGCCGCGGCCGATGGCGCTGATGATCCCCATGGTGACCGTCTCGCCCAGGCCGAACGGATTGCCGACCGCCAGGACGACGTCGCCCACCTCCATCTTTTCCGAGTCGCCCATGGCGGCGTGCGGCAGGGAATCCTTCTCGACCCGCAGGACGGCGAGATCGGTGCGCTGATCGGCCCCCAGGATGCGCGCCTTGGTCTCCCGTCCGTCCGGCAGGGCCACCTTGACTTCCTGGGCCTGCTCGACGACGTGATAGTTGGTGAGGATGGTCCCGCGCTCGTCGACGAACACGCCGGAGCCGAGACTCATCTCGCGCTGCTCGCGCGGCACGACGAGACCCGGGAACTGCTGCCCGAAGAAGTCGCGGAAGAACGGATCGACCAGGAACGGCGAGTACTCGTAGGTGCGGATCACCTTGAGGGACGAGATGTTCACGACCGCCGGCATGACGGCGCGGGCCACGGCGGCGTAGCCGTCCTGAGACGGCGCGGCCGGGACAATGGGGGAGGCCGGCGCGGACGCCGGAGCCGGACCCCTTTCCGTTGCGGCCGCCGGGACGGCGCGGCCGGCCGGGACCACCGCAGACAGCGCCGCCCCCAGGAATGCGCCCGTAGCGAGAAGAGCGAGCGCGGTCGCGGGCTTCATGCGATGCGAGGACCCCGGTTCATTGCATCCCTCTGAAAAAGGATGTAATTATACCCGCGGTCCGATCGGTCTTCGAGGAGGAGAACGAACGTGCTCGAGTCCTGGCAGACGATGAGTCCCCTGGTGATCGATTTCCTGCCGAAGGCGCTCCTGGCGATCGCCTGCGGCGGTCTCATCGGGGTCGAGCGCGAGATCAAGAACAAGCCGGCCGGCTTCCGTACCAACATCCTCATCTGTCTCGGGTCGATGCTGTTCATGTGGCTGTCGACGCAGGTCGCCATGGTCGTCGCGGTCGGGCGACCGGCCGATCCCGGCCGCATCGCGGCGCAGGTGGTGGCGGGGATCGGCTTCCTCGGCGCCGGCACGATCATCCAGTCGCGGGGACGGATCACCGGCCTGACGTCGGCGGCGATGATCTGGGTGGTCTCGGCCGTCGGCATGACCATCGGCGCGGGGTACAGCATCATCGGGGTCATCACCACGGGTCTTGTGCTCCTGGTGCTGGTGGGGCTGGGACTGCTGGAGCGGCGGGTGTTCCGGCGCTGTATCTTCTACGATCTGCAGATCGCCTTCGACGACGACCAGGGGCGGACACGGCGCGAAATCGAGCACGCTCTGCGCGCTTTGGGACGTCCCCTCGAGGCGTTCAACCTCAGGCGGGCGGGGGACCACCTCGTCCTGACCGTCCCGTACTGCGACGCCCACCCCCACCACAAGAAGTTCCTGGGGGAGCTGTGGAAGATCGAGGGCGTGCGTGAAGTCCGGCCCCTGCGCTGACTCTCGACTGCGGAGGGGACGACCCCGCCTCCCCGCTCAGTAGGTCGTCTCGACCTGGAGCCCGCTCGGGATCTCGACGCCCAGAAGCTTCGCCGTGGACCCGTTCACGGCCAGCTCGAACTCCCTGGAGCGCAGGATCTTGAAGTCGGACGGCTGGAAAACGCCGTACAGGATCTCCTGGGCCACGCGTGAGGTCTCCTCTCCCAGCCTCTCGTACGACGCGCCGTACGAGAACAGCGCGCCGTGCTCCACCCATTCCGGCGTCGGGACGGCCAGCGGCACGTGGTTCTTCAGGGACCAGGAGGTGATGATGTCCTGCGCGCGACGCGTGGAGGTCAGGTCGTCGTTGGGCGCGATGAGAACGTCGATCCTTCCCCGCAATCCGTTGAGGGCCGGCAGCAGCTCGCCGGTCGTGCGGCAGAGTCGGAGCTCCACCGTCAGCCCGCGGCGCTGCGCGCTGTCCTTCAGGTCGCGCGCCAGGAGCGAGGAGGTGTCGGCCTGGTACACCAGCCCGACGCGGCGCAGGTGGGGCAGGACCGAGGCGACACGCTCGAACAGGCGGTCGGAGTCCGGCTGGTTGATCAGAAAACCGATCGTCTCGGCCTCGAGGTCGTAACGACGCGGGTCGGTAATCAGGGTCAGGATCGAGGGGATGTCCGGGACGTCCCGCCGGATCAGGCGGGCCGCGCGAAGACCGGTGCCGACGATGAGGTCCGGGTGCTCGGCGCGGACGCGCCTGACCGTCTCGGCGGCATCCCGTTCGCGGTCGAGCTCGACGACACGCACCGGGACACCGACGTGCGTCTCGAAGCCGCGGATGAACTCGTCGTACGGGAACGGGTCGCGGGTGACGAGCGCCACGATGTCGCGGTCCCCCGGGTGCTTCAGACGGAAATTGACCGTGCGGGTGCGGCCCGCCTCGGAGAACATCCCCGAATAGGCCAGGGAACGGAACCCCGCCCCCTCGGCGCTCACCGAGCAGGTGTGATTCGGAGGAATCGCGGGGAAGCGGTAGCGTCCGCGCGCGTCGGTGGTCGCCTGGCTGGTCGTGATCCCGTCGCCGCTCAGCGTCACGAGGGCACGTGGGATGGGCGTTCCGGAAGAGTCGGCCACGACACCGGAGATCGTCGCGACCTCCTGCGAGGCCTGCAGTGTGATGCACTGGAAGAGGCAGGCGAGGGGTGCCGCCGCCAGAAAGAGCGATCGGCGTCTTCTGATCATCGGGACCTCCAGGGCGCCCGGGACGGCGACCCGACTTCGCTGGACCCCCGAACCAAGGTGGCAGCGTTCTTATCCCCACTTATAGGCCTCCGCGGCCGGCAGGTCAATGGGCGAGGGGCCCCCGCGCGGCATTGACACAGCGTCGGAAGACGTCCTAGGATGCGCCCCTTCAGCCCAGGCCCATGCGCGGGCATCGGAAGGCGCCGGACGATGAAGGCTCTCCTGAAGACCGAGTTCCCCGGATTGAAGCTGCTGAGTCGCGGCAAGGTGCGGGATAACTACGACCTGGGAGACTCCCTGCTGATCGTCTCGACCGATCGAATCTCCGCCTTCGATCACATCCTCCCGAACGGCATCCCGGACAAGGGGAAGGTCCTGAACCAGATCTCGATCTTCTGGTTCGAGATGACGGCCGGGCTGGTCCGAAATCATCTGAAGGAGCACAGGGTGGAGCGGTTTCCCGGACCCCTGGCGCCGCACGCCGAGGTCCTTGGCGGCCGCTCGGTCGTCGTGAAACGTCTCGAGATGCTGCCGATCGAGTGCGTGGTGCGCGGTTACCTGGCCGGGTCGGGGTTCAAGGATTACCGGAAGACGGGGACGCTCTGCGGCGTGCGGCTTCCGGAGGGACTCCAGGAGTCGTCGAGGCTTCCGGAGCCGATCTTCACTCCGTCCACCAAGGCGGTCACGGGGCATGACGACAACATCCCCTTCGCCAAGGTCGTCGACCTGGTGGGCCGCGCGGACGCGGAGAGGGTGCGCGATCTCAGCCTGGCGATCTACAAGAGCGCCTGCGAGCACGCCGAGTCACGCGGCATTCTCATCGCCGACACGAAGTTCGAGTTCGGCCGCGATCGGGAGGGTCTGGTCCTGGCCGATGAAGTCCTCACTCCCGACTCCTCGCGTTTCTGGCCCCGGGAGAGCTACCGACCCGGCGGACCGCAGCCGTCCCTCGACAAGCAGTATGTGCGCGATCACCTCGAGTCGGTCGGCTGGGACAAGAATCCACCGGCGCCGCGTCTCCCGGACGAGATCGTCGAAGGGACGCGCAAGCGCTACCTGGACATCTTCAAGAGACTGACAGGCAGGACACTCGAGTAGGGACGCTCCCGCGCCGCCGCAGCGTCAGGATCGGGTGGTCGGGTCGAAGCCCGCGATGTCGTCCGACCCGAGGGCCGCGATGGCCCGGCGCGAACGCTCCAGCGCGGCGGCCGGATCGCGGGGGGCGCGGCGCCTCTTGAGGTAGGCGGTCTTGACCGCCGCGATCCTGTCGAGCGAAAGGATGAGGCGCTTCGCGTTGATTTCCCCCCGGCGCGCCGCCGCGAGGACCCCCTCGTAGGCCGCGAGGATCTTCTCCTCCGAGCCACAGAACATCAGCCCGTCGTTGCCCGCCGAGAGGGCGGCGAGGGCCTGGGCGGCCGCCCCCTGCTTCTGCTCCACGGCTCCCATCTCTAGATCGTCCGTGACGATCACCCCCCTGTAGCGCAGCCGACGGCGAAGGAGGCCATCGATGACGGCCCTCGACAGGGTCGCCGGGCCGGTCGAGCGGCCCTGCAGGGCCGGGTAGGAGGCGTGCCCCGCCATGACGATCGGGAGAAGCCGCTTGAGCCGGCGGTAGGGGAGCAGATCCTCGTCGTACAACCGGGCCCGAGTCTTCGAGATGATTGGCAGGGTCAGATGGGTGTCCCCCCCGGCCGACCCCAGTCCCGGAAAATGCTTGCCCACCGGGACGACGCCCCTCTTCAGATGGGCCTCCAGGAAGAGCCGGCCCAGCCGGCAGACCGTCCCGGGGTCCTTTCCGAAGGCTCGATCGCCGATGCCGTTCCGCCCGTCCGGTCCCGACAGGTCGAGGACCGGGGCCAGGTTGACGTTGAAGCCGAGCGTCCTGAGCGCCGTGGCCATGGCGCCGGCCTGCCGCCTGACCGCGTCGGCCGGGTCCTCCCGGGTGGCGAGGTCGAGATTCGCCGGGATCGGTCCGAGGATCGGCTTGAGCCTGTTGACCCGGCCCCCCTCCTGATCGAGCGCCACGAAGGGGGGGATCTTCAGCATGCCGTTGACGTCCTGGATGAGCGAGCGAACCTGAGGCGCAGTCTCGATGTTCCGGGTGAAAAGGATGATGGCGGCCGGCTGCACGCGGCCCAGGAGCGACCGGAGCGGGGCTCCCAGAGTCGTCCCCTGGAATCCGATCCAGAAGAGCTGCCCGACCTGTTCCTCGAGGGAAAGAACGCCGACCGGCATCGAGTCGTACTGTAATCGATGGTGGCGGACCCTGCAAGGCGAGGGGGCGTCCCACGGGTATTCCTCTAACGATTTTGTTACGGCGCTTGACCCGCGCCCCTCGCGAAGCTAAATTGGCATCGTAGATATGCGAAATAAGTGATTTAGAGTGCAGCCACCTGGTAATGCATACTTAGATGGACAGGCAGGAGGATGGATTCAAGGAGGAAGGCCAGATCTGGTAGCGAGAAGCGCTGTCACCACTGTATCTTGTGGTGACATTCGGGCCCGGTTTTCTTGACTTGCCCGAAATCCGATGGTAGCATCGTCAGCTTTTCAGCAACCAAATCAAGGGGGCAGATGATGAACAAGAAGTTCTACACCATCATGATTGTCCCGCATGCCGCCGCGAAGTTCCGGCGCATCAAGATTTCCCGGAACTTCCTCATCGCGGCAGGCTCTTTTCTCGGTCTGGTCTTTACCGCCGGCCTCATGTTTCCTCATTATCTGCTCCGCTCCAGCCAGCTGTCCGCGAACCTCCAGAGGATGGCCCAGGAAAACCAGGAGCTGCGGAAGGCGAACGAGAAGTTCGACGAGTCGCTGTCCGACCTGCGCTCGCGGCTGGCTGAGTTCGAGACCAAGGCGACCAAGTTCGCGATGCTGGCCGGTGTGGAGGATCCCCAGTCCCAGCAGCTCGCCGCCGGGGGGAGCTCCTTCGATCTCAAGGGGCTGTCGCCGAAGGCGTCGCAGGCCGTCATCGAGTCCGAAATCAACACCTTGAAGGAGCGCTCCGGCGTCCTCCAGGACACATTCCGGGTGCTCGACGTGGCGTTCCAGAAGCAATCGCTCCTGCTGTCGTCGACCCCCAGCATCTACCCGGTGCACGGGCTCCTGGGGAACGGCTATGGCTGGCGGCGTGACCCGTTCACGGGGATGCGCGACTTCCACCAGGGCCTCGACCTGGTGGCACCGATCGGGACCAAGGTGGTGGCCCCGGCCGACGGCATCGTGACCCGGGTCGGCCAGAGCGGCGGATTCGGCAACTCGATCTTCGTCTCCCACGGCTACGGGATCATCACACGGTACGGCCACCTCTCCGCTTACAACGTCAAAGTGGGGCAGAGGGTCAAGCGGGGTGACGTCATCGGAATGGTCGGCAGCACGGGGCGCAGCACCGGGCCGCACCTGCACTACGAGCTCCTGGTGCACCAGCGCAACGTCGACCCCGTCAAGTACATCCTGGAAGAGTACAGGACGTTCTAAATCTCCGTCCGGCTTTGACTTCGCGCTCCATTCTGCTATAGTTTCGCGCAGGCGATCTGGGCCGTGCTGCGGCGTTCCAATCCGGTCCCGGTGAAGCCGCGTCGGGCTTGGCAGTCCCTGGATCCGATCCCTCCACAGCGCGCTCCCAGGGTCGAGGCCCCCCGCGGGGGGCGGAGGTCGAAACCTACACCCCGATGTTGATCGATGCCATCCTCAAGAAAATCGTCGGCACCAAGAACGAGCGCGAGCTCAGTAGGCTGCAGCCTCGGGTCGCCGCCATCAACCTCCTCGAGCCCGGTGTGCTCCTCCTCACCGACGATCAGATCCGGGCCAGGACTCTCGAGCTGAAACAGCGCGTGCAGGAGGGCGCCTCCCTGGACGACGTCCTGCCGGAGGCGTTCGCCCTCTGCCGCGAGGCCGGCCGGCGGACCGTCGGCATGCGGCACTTCGACGTCCAGCTCATCGGCGGCATGGTCCTGCACCACGGCAAGATCGCCGAGATGAAGACCGGCGAGGGCAAGACCCTGGTCGCGACCCTGGCGGCCTACCTGAACGCCCTGACCGGCAAGGGCGTCCACGTGGTCACCGTGAACGATTACCTGGCGCGGCGCGACGCGGCCTGGATGGGCCCCATCTACCGCTTCCTGGGGCTGAGCGTCGGTGTCATCCAGCACGACATGGACGACGCCGCCCGGAAGGAGGCCTACGCCGCCGACGTGACCTACGGGACCAACAACGAGTTCGGGTTCGACTACCTGCGGGACAATATGAAGTACTCGCTGGACGCCATGGTGCAGCGCGGACATCACTACGCGATCGTGGACGAGGTCGACTCGATCCTCATCGACGAGGCGCGCACGCCGCTCATCATCTCCGGCCCCTCCGAGGAATCGACCGAGATCTACGCCCGAGCCGACACGATCATCCCGCGCCTGAAGAAGGAGGAGGACTACACCGTCGACGAGAAGGCGCGCACGGTGGCGCTCACCGAGGAGGGTGTGGAGAAGGCCGAGACCCTCCTGCGGGTCGAGAACCTGTACGACCCCGGTGAGATGGAGCTGAACCACGCGGTCCAGCAGGCGCTCAGAGCGCACGTCCTGTTCAGGCGCGACGTGGACTACGTGGAGAAGGAGGGGCAGGTCATCATCGTGGACGAGTTCACCGGCCGCCTGATGCCGGGCCGCCGCTGGAGCGACGGCCTGCACCAGGCGGTCGAGGCCAAGGAGAAGGTCAAGGTCCAGAAGGAGAACCAGACCCTCGCGACCATCACCTTCCAGAATTACTTCCGGATGTACGGCAAGCTCGCCGGCATGACCGGGACCGCCGACACGGAGGCCGTCGAGTTCGACAAGATCTACAGACTCGAGGTCATGATCGCCCCCACGAACCGGCCGCTCATCCGCGTCGAGAACGCGGACGTGGTGTACCGCACGGAGCGGGAGAAGTTCGACGCCGTCGTCGAGGAGATTGAGGACCTGCACAAGAAAGGGCAGCCGGTCCTGGTCGGCACCATCTCCATCGAGAAGTCGGAACACCTGAGCGAGCTCCTCAAGAAGCGACGGATCCCGCATGTCGTCCTGAACGCCAAGTACCACGAGAAGGAGGCCGAGATCGTCGCGCAGGCCGGGCGGCTCCAGGCGGTGACCATCGCCACCAACATGGCCGGGCGCGGCACCGACATCCTGCTCGGGGGCAACGCCGAGTTCCTGGCGCGCCGGGAGATCGGGGAGCAGGGGATCGACCCGGCGACCGTGACGTCCGAGCAGTGGAAGGAGAGGATGGAGCGCCACCAGGCGCGCTGCGTCACCGAGCACGACCAGGTCGTGGCGGTCGGGGGGCTGCACATCCTGGGCACCGAGCGGCACGAGGCGCGGCGCATCGACAACCAGCTGCGCGGCCGCGCCGGGCGCCAGGGCGACCCGGGCTCGTCCCGTTTCTACATGTCCCTCGAGGACGACCTGATGCGCATCTTCGGGTCGGACCGCATCTCCGGCCTGATGAAGCGCCTCGGCATGGAGGAGGGGGTCCCGATCGAGCACCGCATGGTGACCCGCGCGATCGAGCGAGCCCAGAAGCAGGTCGAGGCGCGCAACTTCGAGATCCGCAAGCACCTCCTGGAGTACGACGACGTCAACAACAAGCAGCGCACGGAAATCTACCGCCTGCGCCGCGAGCTGCTCGAAGGGAAGGGCCAGAAGGAATACCTGCTGCAGAAGGCCGAGGAGATCCTGAACTACCTCCTCGACTCGACCTGCGGGGCCGACGCGGACCCCGAGGACTGGCAGACCGACGAGTTGCGGAACGGTCTTCTGCGGTACTTCGGTCTCGACGTGCAGACTCTCGGGATCGACTGGTCGAAGGTGAGCGCCCCGGAGCTGCGCGAGCGTCTCTGGGCGCAGGTCCAGTCGCGCTATGAAGAGAAGGAGCGCACCATGGGCGGGGACGCCATGCGCCAGCACGAGCGCGCCCTCATGCTCTATGTCATCGACACCGCCTGGAAGGACCACCTGCTGGCGATGGACCACCTCAAGGAGGGGATCGGCCTGCGGGGTTACGGCCAGCGCGACCCGCTGACCGAGTACAAGAAGGAATCCTTCGTCATGTTCGGGCTGATGAAGGAGCGGATCGAAGACGAGATCATCATGAACCTGTGGCGCATGGACGCCGCGGTGGCGACCCAGCAGAAGGAGATGCGCACCCGCCGCGAGCGGGACCTGACGTACAGCGCCCCGGCGAAAGAGGCGCCCCAGCCGGCGCAGCGCGCCGGCGCCCGCGTGGGCCGGAACGATCCCTGTCCCTGCGGCTCGGGAAAGAAATACAAGAAGTGCCACGGTTCGGAAGAGGGGAGCGGGACTCCGGCCCGGCCCGCGGCCCCGCATGGAGCGCGGGTCTAGAACGATCGACGGGGCCGCACCGCGGCCCGAGGTGCCGACGCATATGCTGGACGGAGCGATCCCGGACGCGCTGACCTTCGACGACGTGCTCCTGCTGCCCGCCCGCTCAGACGTCGTGCCGAGCCGGGTCGACGTCACGACGCATCTCACACGCAACATCCGGCTCAACATCCCTCTGGTCTCGGCGGCCATGGACACGGTCACCGACTCCCGCCTGGCGATCGCCATGGCCCAGCAGGGTGGCATCGGCATCGTGCACAAGAACCTGCCGATGGAGGCGCAGGCGGCCGAGGTCGACAAGGTGAAGCGCTCCGAGAGCGGCATGATCGTCGACCCGGTCACCATCGGGCCGGAACAGAAGATTGCCGAGGCGCTCGAGCTGATGCAGCGGTTCAAGATCTCGGGCGTGCCGGTCACCGACCGGGGCGGCCGCCTGCTCGGCATTTTGACGAACCGCGACCTGCGATTCGAGACCCGCACCGATCTTCCGGTCTCGGCGGTGATGACGAAGGAGGACCTGGTCACGGTCCCCGTCGGCACGACGCTCCAGGAGGCCAAGTCGATCCTGCACAAGCACAAGATCGAGAAGCTTCTGGTCGTCGATCGGGACTACCACCTGAAGGGCCTGATCACCGTCAAGGACATCCAGAAGATGATCAAGTACCCCCACGCGTGCAAGGACGCGCTCGGCAGGCTGCGCGTCGGCGCCGCCGTGGGCGTCGGGCCCGACGAGATCGAGCGGGCGCGCCTTCTCGTGGAGGCGCGCGTGGACGTCATCGTGATCGACACGGCGCACGGCCATTCGGCCGGCGTTCTGGACATGGTGCGCAGTCTGCGCAAGACGCTCTCGGGCGTGGACCTCGTCGCGGGGAATGTCGGGACCGAGGAGGCCGCCGAGGACCTGATGAAGCTGGGCGTCGACGCCGTCAAGGTCGGAGTCGGACCCGGATCGATCTGCACGACGCGCGTGGTGACGGGGGTCGGCGTGCCGCAGATCACCGCCATCGCCCAGAGCGCGCTCGCGGCGCGGCGGCACGGCGTCCCGCTCATCGCCGACGGCGGCGTCAAGTTCTCCGGCGATATCACCAAGGCCCTGGCCGCCGGGGCCTCGTCGGTGATGATCGGATCGCTCTTCGCCGGCACCGAGGAAGCGCCCGGCGAGACGATCCTCTACCAGGGCCGGACGTTCAAGGCCTACCGCGGGATGGGGTCGATCGGCGCGATGCGGCGGGGCAGCGCCGATCGGTACTTCCAGGACGCGGCCGCGGAAGACAAGCTCGTGCCCGAGGGGATCGAGGGGATGGTCCCTTACAAGGGCTCGCTGCAGGCGCTGGTCCCGCAGATGGTCGGCGGCCTTCGCGCAGGGATGGGGTACTGCGGCGCCGCGGACATCGAGACTCTCAGGCAGCAGGCGCGCTTCATCCGCGTCACGAGCGCGGGTCTCAAGGAGAGCCACGCGCACGACGTGGTGATCACCAAGGAAGCCCCGAACTACCGGATGGAGTGAGAGGACCGCCGGTCCTCGATCGTGATCTCGCGGACATCGCCGCCGCGGTCGACGAGACGGACGGAGACGACGCGCTCCGGATGGTAGGGTCCCAGACGCTCGGCCCACTCCACGACGGCGATCCCGTCCACCCCGAGAATCTCCTCCAGCCCCAGCTCGTCCAGGTCTTCCGGCCGGTCGATACGGTACAGATCGATGTGGTAGAGCGTCAGCCGGCCGTCGTAGCGATTCACCAGGGTGAAGGAGGGGGAGCGCACATCCTCTTCGGATACGCCCAGGCCCTGGGCGATGCCGCGGGCGAAGACGGTCTTGCCCATGCCCAGATCACCGGTGAGAAGGATTACGTCGCCCGCCAGGAGGCTCCGCGACAGGTCCTGTCCGAGGAGGCGGGTCTCGTCTTCCGAGCGCGTGACCAGGGTCCGGGAGGGCATCCGGTCGTTCAGACGAGCGACAGTTCCATGAGCACCGGTTGCGGCATGAGGTCGCGGTGCTGCCGGAACAGCCGGGGGAGTGTGCGGACGACCTCGAGACCGGCGCGCTCGTGGAGCGGACGTGATCGGCTGTTACCGATCAGCCGCACCTGCTTCAGGTGGCGGCGGCGGCCCACCTCGATCGCCTCCTGGATGAGACGCAGACCGATGCCGTGACCGCGGAGATTCGGCTCCACGCCCACCGAAGCGAGATACAGGACATCCCCCCGCGGATTGTGGGATGCGGAAGGGAGGATCCGCTCGTAGTCGAGGTAGGATCGCGGAAAGTCACGCGTCCACAGGAGTCCGTTGGTCAGGCCGACGATCCGGGGCGCCTGGCCAGGGCGCTGCAGCTCGGCGAGCAGAAACGCCTCGGGCAGCGCGAACAGGCGCCTCTGCAGCTCGTTCAACGAAGCGCCCAGCCGGCCCCACACCCTCCTTTCGACGAGCGTCGCCTCCTCCAGATCGTCGGGCCGGGCGGGACGGATGACCACCCGCAGGATGGCCGCGCGCGCGGCGACGGACGAGACCCCCCGGCCGGGCGCGCCGCGCGGCGCCCCGGCGATCACGGAGCCCGATGGACCGGCCGCGCGCTGGCTCGAAGACGTCGTTCCCTGGTTGTCCTTCATCCGGTCCTCCGGGCGCCCCGAGCCTCGGCTCGTTCGTTGCTCCGCGGCGGGCGGAGACTCAGGAGCGCCGCGGGGAAGTGCTGCAGGATGTCGCGTGCGATGAGCGGCGCCTCGCCCACCTCGGCCGCGGCGAGGTCGCCGGCCAGCCCGTGCAGGTAGACACCCAGCCTGACCGCGTCGGTAGTCTCGATCCCCTGGGCCAAAAGACCCAGGAGGAGGCCGGTGAGGACGTCCCCGGACCCGCCGGTGGCCATGCCCGGATTGCCGGTGGGATTCACGTGCACTCGGCCCTCGGGTGTCGCGACCAGTGTCCGGTGTCCCTTGAGGACCAGATGGCAGCGATGGCGACGCGCGAACTCGCGCGCCAGCTGGAATCTGCGGGACTGCACGTCCTTGCCGGACATCCCCAGGAGACGCCCCATCTCTCCCGGGTGGGGGGTCAGGACGAGCGGGCGAAGCCGTCCGGAAAGGGCTGTCTCGTTCCCCGCGAAGGCGTTCACGCCGTCGGCATCCAGGACGACCGGCACGCGCGCCCGGCGCACCACATCGCGGACGATCCTGCACGTCTCTGGATGCGTGGTCAATCCCGGGCCGATGCCGATCGCCTGCTTCCCCTCGAGAAGGGCCAGGATCCGATTGAGCCCGGATTCGGCCAGGGTCCCCTCCGGGGTCTCGGGCAGCCCCTCGGTCATCACTTCCATCGCCCGCGAGACGAAGCCGGACTGCAGACCGCTCGGCACGGCAGCGGTCACCAGGCCGCAGCCCGCGCGCAGCGCGGCGAGAGCCGACATCCGCGCGGCCCCGCCCTTGCCGCGCGACCCGGCGACCACCAGGGCGTGACCGTAGTCCCCCTTGTGACTGTCGGCCCGGCGCTTCGGCAGGAGGGATGAGAGCTCCTCCGCGCGCAGCAGGTCCAGGTCGGCCCGCTCGGCGACGACCGCCTCGTTCGGCAGCCCGATGTCGACCACGTGCAGTCGCCCGCACATCGACTCGGCGGGAGGGAACACGTGAGGGAGCTTCGGCCGGACGAAAGCGACCGTGTGGTCCGCCCGCAGGCAGGGCCCCGGGATCTCGAAGGAATCGCCCGACAGACCGCTCGGGACATCGACGGCCAGCACCAGGGCACGCGCCGCGTTCACGTCTTCGATGACCGTCGCGAGGAACCCCTGCACGGGCCTCGACAGCCCGGTGCCGAGGATCCCGTCCACGATCAGATCGCTCGTGTCGAGAAGGGCGCGGGCGGTCTTCCATTCGCCCCGCCCGGTCACTTCGCGCGGCGGCGCGCCGAGCCGCGTGAGGGCCTTGAGGTTGACGAGGGCACTGCCGCGCACGTCGCGGCGCCGGCCGAACAGGAGGGCGGCGAACGGAATCCCCTGGTTGTGGAGGTGCCGCGCCAGGACGAACGTGTCTCCTCCATTGTTTCCACGCCCGCACAGAAGCAGGATGCGCCGCGTCCTGAGATCCCCCTCGATGCGCTGCAGGACCTCGAGCAGCCTCAGACCGGCATTCTCCATCAGGACGATTTCGGGCACACCGAACCGGGAGACGGCGCGCCTGTCGATATGGCGCATCTGTTGCGAGGTCAGTATTTCCACTACGGCGGCCCCCCGGGAAGTGGCCCACTTTACACAGGTCACCGGTCGGAATCAAGCGAAGCCCTCCCGTCTCGGCGACCCCCCTCACGGACGAGCGCGGTGACCGTTTTCCGCGCCGGACGGCGCGTTGACAGGGTCGCGAAGGGTCAAGGATAATCGCCGCTCCGCTCGATCTGTCGCGAAGTTGCGACGAGCGGCACACTTGCGGAGCCGACGTGCTGCGTTTTCTGACGGCAGGGGAATCGCACGGTCCTGCCCTGGTCGCCATCCTGGACGGGATGCCGGCGGGGCTCGGGCTCCTGGCCGCCGACATCGACGTCGAGCTCAAGCGCCGGCAGCACGGCTACGGGCGCGGCGGGCGGATGAAGATCGAGCAGGACCGGGTGGCGATCCTTTCCGGCGTGCGGCACGGACGCACCCTGGCCAGCCCGATCGCGCTCCAGATCGCCAACCGCGACTGGGCGAACTGGCAGAAGGCGATGGCGATCGAACCGGTCGACGTCGAGGACGCCGAGCGCAAGCGGGTCACGCGCCCGCGGCCCGGGCACGCCGATCTGGCCGGGGCCTTGAAGCACGACGTGGAGGACGCTCGCGACATCCTCGAGCGGGCCTCGGCGCGCGAGACGACGGCGCGCGTGGCCGTGGGGGCGGTGTGCAAGAAGTTCCTGCGGGAGTTCGACGTGGAGGTGGCGAGCCACACGGTGTCGCTGGGAGCGGCCGCGCTCCCTCCCCTGACCGAGGTGCCGTGGGATCGGATCGTGGCGGCGGAAGGGTCGCCGCTGCGCTGCGCGGACCCCGGAGTCGAGCAGAAGATGATCGAGGAGATCGATCGCGCCATGCAGGCCCGCGACTCCGTGGGCGGCGCGTTCCAGGTCGTGACGCGCGGCGTTCCCCCCGGTCTGGGGAGCCACAGGCACTGGGACCTGCGACTGAACGCCCGGCTGGCGGCCGCGATCTGCTCGATCCAGTCGATCAAGGCGATCGCGATCGGGGACGGCGTCGAAGCCGCGGGAAGGATGGGGTCGGAGTTCCACGACGAGATTCACTACGACCGGCCGGCGCGGCGCTTCTACCGGACCTCGAATCACGCCGGCGGCCTGGAGGGGGGCATCACCAACGGCGAGGAGATCCGTGTGCGGGTCTACGTCAAGCCGCTGTCCACGCTGCCCAAGGCCCTGCACAGCGTCGATCTCAAATCGAAGGACGAGTTCCAGGCGCAGGTGGAGCGCACCGACGTATCGGCCATCGCCGCCGCGGGTGTCGTGGGCGAGGCGATGACCGCATTCGTCCTGGCCGAGGCGTTCCTGGAGAAGTTCGGCGGCGACTCGCTCAAGGAGATCACCCGGAACCACCGGGGATATCTCGAGCAGCTCCGGGAATTCTAAAGAGCGGCGCGGCGATCGAGATCGCGCGCCGCCGGCAGTCCCGCCACGGCGCGGGCCAGAAGCGCCGCCCGCAGGATCGCCTCCTGCATCGCCTCGGTCGCCAGGGCCCCCACCACGAGAGGGTCGGCCCGGACCCTGCCGCGCGACAGGCAGAACGCGACGTCCCCGTCGAAGCGCGTCCAGACGGGAGCGATGCAGCGCGCGCAGGCGACCTGGGCCGCTCTCGCCACGGAGGTGGCCTCGACCTTGGTCAGCCGGGCGTTCGTCGCCACCACGCCCAGCGTCGTGGAGGGAGGAGGCGGAGCGTCCCCCGTCGCAGCCGGGCGCCCGCGGGCGCGCGCACCCGCTCCGGCGCGGAACGGGAGCCCGGCACGCAGAAGCTCCCGCGTCGTGCCGGGGAGAGCGGAGCCGTCCGGGCGGTCCCTCAGACCCGCGACGATCGAGCCGGTGCGCGGGTCGATGACGTCGCCCCAGGCGTTCACCACGGTCAGGGCGCCCACGACGAGCGCGCCCTTACGACGCGACGCCGAGCCGAGGCCCGATTTCATGGCGCGCCGGATGCCATGCATCTTGCCCACGCTGGCCCCCGTCCCCGCGCCCACGTTCCCCTGGAGAACCGGCCGCGAGGAGGCCGCCCGGCAGGCGCGCCGGGCCATGGCTGGGGTGGGGCGGGCGCGCGGGCTCCCCGCCGACAGATCGAAGAGAATCGCAGCCGGGACGATCGGCACGATGGCGTCGCGCACGCGGAAGCCGATCCCCTGTCGCTCGAGGAACGACATCACACCGGCCGCGGCATCGAGGCCGTAGGCACTGCCGCCGGACAGGAGGAGCGCGTGCACGACGGGGACCAGGTGCGCGGGCCCGCAGGGTCCGGTGTCGCGCAGACCGGCCGCGAGACCGCGGACATCGAGGCCGGGGACGGCGCCGTCGCCGCACAGCACGACCGTGCAGCCGGTGAGGCCGCGTCTGTCCGTCGCGTGCCCGACGCGAAACCCCGGGACGTCGGTGAGGCTCGAGGCGGGACGGGCGCCGGGCATGCGACCGTATGCTAGCATGCGCCGGCCGAGCCTCCCTCGGCCCGGCGTTCATCAGGCGAGTGTCGTGAAGGACATCCCGGCGTTCGAGAGGATCTGGCGGCTCGTGGCCAGGGTGCCGCGCGGCCGGGTCGCGACCTACGGGCAGATCGCCCGCATGGCGGGGCTGGTCCATGGGGCGCGCACGGTCGGCTGGGCGCTCCGTGCCCTTCCGTCCGGTCACCGCGTGAAGGGCCGTCCGGTACCCTGGCATCGCGTGATCAACGCGCAGGGATCGATCAGCCTGCGCGGCTGGGACGGCGGGGGAGAGGTGTCGCGCCAGGCCGCGGCGCTGCGGCGCGAGGGAATCGTGCTACTGCCCGGAGGCCGGATCGACCTGCGTCGTTATCGGTGGGCCGGCCCAGGGCGCTCCTCCTGAGGGGTCGCTCTCCAGCCCGAACTGCAGCTGGTACAGTCTGTGGTAGATGCCGCGCAGGAGGAGCAGGGCGCGGTGCGTCCCTTCCTCGACGATCCGGCCGTGGTGCATCACCAGGATGCGATCGGCTCCCACGATGGTCGAGAGACGGTGGGCGATGACGATCGACGTGCGCCCCTCGAGCAGGAGACGCAGGGCGTCCTGGATCAGGATCTCGGTCTCCGTGTCGACACTCGAGGTCGCCTCGTCCAGAACCAGCACGGCCGGGTCGTAGGCCAGGGCCCTGGCGAACGACAGCAGCTGCTTCTGACCCACCGACAGGTTGCTGCCGCGCTCCCGCACCTCGTCCCCGAACCCCTTCGGGAGGCGCCGGACGAATCGGTCGGCGTGGACGAGACGCGCCGCCTCCTCGATGCGCTCCGGGGGCAGGCCGGGCCGGCCGAAGGCGATGTTCGAGGCGACGGTCCCCGTGAACAGGAAATGGTCCTGCTGGACGACGCCGACCTGGCGCCTCAGGGAGGCGAGGGGAAAGGAGCGGATGTCCCGTCCGTCGATGCGGATCGTTCCGGAGCCGGGGTCGTAGAGGCGGATGAGAAGCTTGATGAGAGTCGTCTTTCCGGATCCGGTCGCGCCCACGATGGCCACCCTCTCCCCCGGCTCGACGCGCAGCCGGATGTCGTGCAGCACGTCCCCTCCATCCCGGTAGGCGAAACGCACGTTCTCGAACTCGATCCTCCCCGCGACCCGATCCGGCAGCGCCACGGGCGTCGCGGGCGAGGTGATCGCCGGGCGCTCGTCCAGCAGGGAGAAGATCCGCTCCAGGGACACCATGGCCGCCTGCAGGACGGCGTAGAACCCCGACAGGTCCTGGATGGGGCCGAAGAAGCGGGAGGTGTAGTTCAGGAAGGCGGCGAGGGTCCCGATCGTCACCGCGCCGCGCACGATGCTTCCGCCTCCGTACCAGAGGATGAGCGCGGTCGCCACGTTGCTCACCAGCTCGATGATGGCGGAGAAGCCCGATTCGTAGACCACCGAGCGCAGCTCGGCGTCCCGGTGGTCGCGGTTGATCGCGTCGAACTCCCCCCGATTCACGTCCTCGCGCCGGAACAGCTGCACCAGGAGCATCCCGGAGATCGATTCCTGCAGGTAGGCGTTGATGCGCGCGATGCGCCGGCGCACGTCCCGGTACGACTGGCGGATGCGGCCGCGGAGCATCGCCGACAGGAGAAACAGGACGGGAGTGATGGCGAAGGTGACCAGGGCGAGCCGCCAGTCGAGCCACAGGAGGATGCCGACGATGGCGAGGAGCTTGACGCTGTCTCCCAGGAGCGACACCACCCCGGAGGAGAACAGGTCGGCGAGGGCCTCGATGTCGGTCGTGACGCGGGTCATCAGGCGACCGACGGGATAACGATCGAAGAAGGCCGAATCGAGCGACAGAAGGTGGCGGAACACCCGGTCACGCAGGTGCAGGATGACGTTCTGCCCCGTCAGCTCCATGGAATAGAGCTGGCCGTAACGCGCCAGGAGCTCGACGGTGACCGTGACCAGGTAAATCAGGACGAGTGCGGCTAGGCCGTGCCGGTCGCCCCGCGTCACATGCTCGTCGAAGAAAATCTTCAGCAGATAGGGCTGGAGAAGATTCGCCCCCATGACCACGAACATCAGGGCGACCGACAGGGCGATCAAACGTGCCTGAGGCCGGACGAATTCCAGGAGCCGCCGCATCAGGCGGGCGTCGTAGGCCTTGCCGAGGACTTCGTCGTCGTGCGCCGTTCCGGTGCCGCTCACAGTCCTTCCAGCTCCCTCTCGATCTGCTGCTGCCTGTGCATGCGCGCGAACGGTCCGTCCCGCGCCAGGAGCTCCGCGGCGCTACCGGTCTCCGCCACGCGGCCGTCCTCGAGGACCAGGATCCGGTCGGCACCCATCACGGTCGAGACCCGGTGGGAGACGACGAATGTAGTGCGACGGCGCATGAACTCGCGGAGACCGGTCAGGATCGCCTCCTCCGTGTCCGCGTCGACGCTGCTCAAGGCGTCGTCCAGGATCAGGATGCGTGGATCGAGGAGGAGGGCCCGGGCCAGGGCCACGCGCTGGCGCTGACCGCCGGACAGGGTCACGCCGCGCTCCCCCACGAGCGTATCCAGGCCCTGGGGCAGATCCGGAAGGTCGCGCGTGATCTGCGCAACCCGCGCCACCTCTTCGATGCGCCTCCTGGAGGCCGCGGGACGTCCCAGCGCGATGTTCTCCGCGATGCTGCGCGAAAACAGGAAGGTCTCCTGCGGGACGACGCCGAGATGGGCGCGCAGATGGGCGGTCGGAATCGTGTTGAGGTCCCGCCCGTCGATCCGGATGGCCCCCGCGGGAACCGGATGGACGGCGGCCACGAGCTGGACCAGCGTCGATTTGCCCGCCCCGACCGGGCCGACGATTCCTACGGTGGTTCCCGCCGGCACATCGAGATCGATCCCCTGGAGGATCGGTCGTGCCTCCCGTCCTCCGTCCGGATACGAGAAGTCGAGGCGTCTGAAGGCGACGGAGCCGCTGATCTCGGGACCCGGCCCGGGGGCCCGGTCGCCGGGAAGGTCGCTGGTCTGCGACCGGATCTCCTGGACGCGCTGGATCGCCCCCAATCCTCGCTGGAACACGCCGAGGACCCAGCCCATCATCACGGTCGGCCCGGACAGGAGCGTCTGGTACGCCAGGAAGGCGATCAGGGCGCCGGGCGTGAGGGTGTGGGCCATGACGTGGAGCCCGCCGATCCAGAGCACCACGAGCGTGCTCGTCTTGTCGATGCCTCCCATCAGGGCCACGATCAGACCGCGGCTCCTGGCCAGGAGGAGCGAGCGGCGCCGGTACTCCCGGCTGAGCTCGGCGAACGCCTCGACCTCCGCCGCCTCGCGAGAGTAAGCCTTGACCATGTTGATGCCGCTCAGAGTCTCCTGGGCCTCGTTGCTGATCTCGGCCAGCTGCTGCTGCGTCCGGTTGCTGCGCTCATGGATCGTCCGGCTGACCCGGAACACGCCGGCCAGGATGATCGGGTAGGGGAGGACCGCCGCAAGGGTCAGGGTCGGATCGAGGAGCGCCATGAGAGGAAGCCCCGCGGAGTACAGCAGGACCACATTGAGGACGCTGAGGATGCCGGGTCCGAACAGCGATCGAATCAGCATCAGGTCGTTCACCGCGCGGGACATGATTTCCCCGGTGCGGTGGCGGGCGTAGAACGACGCCGGCAGGGTCTGGAGGTGCGCGAACAGGTCGTTGCGGATGTCGTAGACGATGCGCCGCGAGGCGCCGAGGATGTGCAGGCGCGACCAGGTGCGGATCACAGCCAGGACGAGCGCGGCCACGACGATGGCCAGGGCGTAAGACCAGTACGGGACGGGGCGCGGGCCCGGACCCAGGGAGTCGATCGCCTCCTTCAACAGCCAGGGGATGAGCAGCGTCAGGGCATTGGTCGCGACGAGGCAGAGAAGTCCCAGGAGGAACGGCCTGCGGTAGAGTCGAAGGTAACGGAGGATCAACGACACGCGCGGGGTCAGCCGCGCCGGGCGACCAGGCTCCCCGACTGCGGCGTCGCGGTGGCCGGTCGGTCCGGCAGAAGGTCCATGAGGAAGTTTTCGATGAGGAGCTGCCGGTTCCCCTTGTGACGGATCGACTCCAGGGTCGATTCCAGCGCCTCCAGGGCGGTCCCCGCCCTGCCTTGGAGGCCGCCCGCGACCTCGCGCAGCCTCGGCACGATGTCCACGTTGACGAGGACGGCCTCGCTGCCGGGGGACGCCCCCACGATCAGGGCGTCGCGCAGCAGGGTCAGGAGGATTTGAAGGTCCTCCTCGACCGATTCCCCGCCATGCACCATCGCCTCGGCGCGCGCCACGGCCAGGCCGGGGTCGCCGCGCCCCGCCATCTCGAGCAGAAGCGCCACGAGGACTTCGCGCCGCCTCCGGAATTCCTCGACGTCGAGGTCGAGGGCCGCGCCGATGCGGCCGCCGGACAGGCCGGCGCGCAGCACCGACTCCTCCGCCCCCATGTCGCGCCGCTCGACGAGGTACGACACGATCCCGGTGCGCGGCACGAGCTGGAACGGAACGGCCTGGCAGCGCGATCGCAGGGTGGGAAGAAGCGCGTGCCACGACGGCGTGACGAGGATCAGGATGGCGTACGGAGGGGGCTCCTCCAGGGTCTTCAGGAGGGCGTTCGCGGCCGCGGCCTCCATGCGGTGCGCCTGGTCCACGATCAGGATCGAGTGACGCCCTTCCGAGGGCCGGCGTTGAAGGAAGCCGATTCCCTGACGCACGCGGTCGATCAGGACGGACCACACCGGATTCCGGAGCGCGTCCGCCTGCGCCGCCTGCGGATCGACACCGGCGGTCGTCTCCTCATCGGGCGCCGGCCGATCGAAGTCGGACTTCTTCTCGGGGAGAACAAGACGGACGTCGGGATGCACCAGGACCGTCCCGGTGATTCGCCGGCAGGAGCGGCACGCGTCGCACGGCCGCCCTTGATCGGCCCCGCAGAGCAGCGTCCGGCAGACGAGCAGCGCCGCCGAGAGCTTCCCGACACCCGGAGGACCGTGGAACACGAGAGACGGGAAGAGCCTGTCCTCCTCCAGGGCCCGCTGCAGCGCGGAGGTGGCGCGCGGCTGACCCACGATGATCTCGTCCAGAGGACGCACCCGCCGCGGGCTCACCCGCGGGCGCTCCGGACGGGCAGATGCTTCGCGATCGTCTCGATGACCCGGAGATGGACTTCGTCGACCGAGCCGCGGGCGTCCAGGACGGCGAAACGCTCCGGTTCGTGCCGGGACATTTCGAGGTAACCCGATCGGACGCGCTCGTGGAACGCCAGGTCCTCCTGCTCGAAGCGCGTCTGGTCCTGGGAGCCGCCGTGCTCGCGCTCGCGGGCGCGCTTGAGCGCCAGACCCGCGTCGATGTCGAACAAGAGTGTCAGGTCGGGGCGGAGCGCCAGGGTCTTGAGATCGTGCAGGGCGTCGATCAGGTCGAGCGGGATGCCGCGGCCGTACCCCTGGTATGCGAAGGTCGCGTCCTTGAAGCGATCGCACAGCACGAGGCGGCCGGCGTCGAGGGCCGGACGGATGACCTGGTCGACGTGCTGGGCGCGGGCCGCGGCGTACAGAAGGAGCTCGCAGACCGGCGTCATGACGGAATTCCGGGGGTCGAGGACGAGCCTGCGGATCTGGTCGCCTATCGGCGTGCCGCCCGGCTCCCGGGTCAGGACGTGATCGATCCCTCGGTCCTCGAAGGAGTTCGACAGAAGCTGGATCTGCGTCGTCTTGCCGGATCCTTCGATTCCCTCGAAGGTGATGAAGTGGATCGGACGGGGGCTCGCTGTCATAGGCTCCGGGGACGGGGCGGACATCCTAGCACACTCTGCTATACTCGGCGGCGGAGGAAGGATGCGCCTCTGCTTCCAGTGCGGCCAGGAGATTCCGGCCGACCGCGCTGTTCCGCGCGACGCGGAATGTCCGCACTGCTCTTCGGATCTGCACTGCTGCCGCAACTGCCGGTTCTACGACCCCGCCGTGAGCAACCAGTGCCGTGAGCCACAGGCCGACTGGGTGACGGAGAAGATCAAGGCGAATTTCTGCGAGTTCTTCAGCTTCCTCGAGGGGGCTCGACCGCGTGCGGCGCCGGGAGACGCCTCATCGGCGCGCGACCGCTTCAACAAGCTGTTCCGCGGTTAGAGCCCGGTTCGGAGCCGCGGGCCACGCGCGCGGCCCGCCGTCAGGCGGCGGACGTCGTGCCGCCGCGCCCCCCGAAGTAGTCGCGCGCCCGCTGCACGTCCTTGCGGACCTGAGCGACGAGGGCCTCGGCGGAATCGAACTTGAGCTCCGGGCGCAGCCGCGCCAGGAAGCGGACCTCGATCGGCTGGCCGTAGAGATCGCCGGGGGCATCCAGGATGTGCGTTTCGACCGCGTAGGACGCCGCCGCGAACGTCGGGCGGGACCCGATGTTGGTGACGGCGGGGTGGGGCACGCCGTCGAGCGCGGCTTCCGTGACGTACACGCCGTCCTGCGGCATGAGCTCGTTCGGGCTCTCGAGATTGGCCGTGGGGAACCCCAGCCGGGCACCGCGCGACTCGCCATGGATCACCGTCCCCTCGATCACGTAGGGACGACCGAGCAGCTCGCGCGCGAGCTCAACTTCCCCCGACTGGATCGCGCGCCGGATGCGACTGCTGCTGATCGGACTGTCGAGGGATCGCACTTCCTCGACCTGGGCTGCCCGGATGCCCACCCCACCGCAGAGACGGATCAGCATCTCCGCATTGCCGGCCCGGTCCCGCCCGAAATTGAAGTTCGCGCCGACGTGGACCTCCTTCACGCCCAGGCCCTCGGCCAGGTACTGCCTGACGAACTGCTCCGCGGTCACCTCGGCGAGCTCCACCGTGAACGGCAGGATCAGCAGGAACTCGAGACCGGTGGAGTCGATGAGCGCTAGCTTCTGCCGGCGGGTGGTCAGCATGCGTGGCGCGCGCTCCGGGGCGAGGATCTTCAGGGGGTGCGGGTCGAAGGTGATGAGCAGGCTGCTGCCGCCGGTCTCACGGCTGCGGGACAGGACGGTCCTGACGATCGCCTGGTGTCCGCGGTGCAGACCGTCGAAATTTCCGATGGTCGCGATCGGCGCGCGCAGGTGCGCGCGCAGGAGCTCGATGTCGTCGAAAATCTTCATGCTCCGGACCGCAGAAGCGACAGGGCGGCGAGGATCCGCAGCGCGAGGTTGGCGTAGGCGCCGGCGATGAGATCGTCGACGACGATCCCCCAGCCGCCGGGGAGACCCTCGGCGGCGCGCGCAGGGGGCGGCTTCAGAATGTCCATCACCCGGAACAGCACGAACCCCAGGACGACCGTGAGAGGGCCGGCGGGAAGATACAGGAGCGTCACGAACATCCCGGCGGCTTCGTCGATCACGACCGGCGACGGATCCTTCAGCCCCATCGCCCGGGCCGCCGGTCCGGAGGTCCCGATGGCGATGGCGGACAGGACGCCGGTCGCGAGCGCGAAACCCCAGGGCGGCAGCCACAGCGACAGAAGGACCGCGGGGGGAATGGCGGCCAGGGTGCCGAAGGTTCCGGGGACGACGGGGGCACGCCCCGCGCCGAACAGGGTGGCGACCAGCACGGCGGCTCTCGTTCCCGGACCCCGCTCCATCACGCGTCGGGGCCGGGGCCGATCGCCGCGCCCACGAGGTCGTACGGGTGCGCCTCGTCGATGCGCACCTGGACGAACGCTCCCGGATTCAGCGGGCCC
>WNGH01000796.1_pt1 | contig 50857 bp, 59 predicted proteins | sample 5400631 | NCBI WGS metagenome assembly WNGH01 (sample SAMN13153373, study PRJNA577476) | soil metagenome | isolation source: 115 cm soil or saprolite under Garry oak tree replicate 1 | place: USA:California | collected 2016-06-15 | reverse complement strand
TCTATTCATGCGAAACTTCTTTCAGACCCTCCCCTTGGAAGTGGAAGAGGCGGCGCGCGTCGATGGGGCTTCGGACTTCCGAATCTTCTACAAGATTGTGCTCCCGATGTCTCTCCCGGCACTCGCTGCGGTCGCGGTCCTCCAGTTCATGTGGGTTTGGAACGACTTTTTCTTCGCGAAGGTCCTCCTGTTCTCGTCGCAGAACCTCGTGGCAACGCAGCTCGTCCCGCTCCTATCGGAAGCAGGTCCGTTCCATAAAGACCAAGGGATTTTGTCCGCTGCATCGATCGTCGTGATGATTGTCCCGATAATCGTGTTCGCGACGATGCAGCGTTACTACATTCGCGGCATGATCGGTTGGACGATTAAAGGCTAGCTTCATCCGCGGAGGCAATCATCTCCAGAAGCCCTGCACTCGCCCAAGCCTGGACCGGATTCGATTGAGTCCGACCGACGGGCGACTCGGAGAGATCGACGATTGAATCATCCACGACCGCATACAACTCCGGGATCTTCCCCAGCGCGTCGCGGGCGTTGAGGAGCGCCTCGCGGATTCGTCCCGCTTCTCGACGGAATCCCGACGTCTGCAAGCCCTTGTAGATCATCCAGTTGTCGTGGGGCCAAACGGTCCCCGTGTGATACCCGTAGGGATTGAAGTCCGGTTCCGACGACGCATGGGTCCGGATGCCATAGGGCGTCCACATGTCTGTGCGGAACAAGCGGTCGACCACGGACCGTGCGATTGGTCTCTCGAGCGCACCGGTGACAAGGAGATGACCCGGGTTTGATGTGACAGCGGCCCGCGGTCGTTTTTTGCCGTCGAGAGCGAGGTAAAAGGTCCCCGCCTCGGCCCACCAGAAAGCCCGAAGGAGCGCCGACTGAAGGCGGTCCGCCAGCTCGCGCGCCCGATCCGCCTTGTCTTTCTCTCCGCGGCGCTCCGCCAGCTCTGCGAATCCGCGGTGGGCCATGACCGCGTACCCCTGCACCTCGACCATGGCAACCGGCGGCGAGATCTTCAAGTGGTCCTCGCTCCCGTCCTTCCATCCCTGATGGAAGAGAGCGGCCGGGTTTCGGCTGCGGTACTCGATGAAACCATCACCGTCCAAGTCACCGAACTCCATCATCCAGTCGTGGGCCCGTCCGATGGCCGGCCATAAATTCGAGAGAAGTTCGCGGTCTCCCGTGCGCGTGATGTATGCGGATGCGACGATGAGGAAGAGCGGCGTGCTGTCAACGCTCCCGTAGTAGGGGAACTTCCAACCCGGTAGCTCGGCCTGGGCCGCGCGGTCGAACCGGTACTCGTGGAGAATCTTCCCCGGTTGCTCCTCGGAGACGTCGTCGTTGGATTCCCCCTGGTACTTCGCAAGAACGAGCAACGTGGCGCGCGCGATTGAGGGATCAATGCCGAGGGTTTGCCAGGCGCTGATCAACGAATCCCGGCCAAAGAGCGTGTTGTATCGGGGCCATCCCGCCCTCAGGTATCCCGCCGGATCTCGGAGCTTGTCGAGGTCCCCGAGGAGTTCGCGTCGAAGGTCTCGAATCGACAAAGCAGCGACCTCTGGCAGGCGGCGGACCTAGCCGATCGCCTTCCCGGTCTTGCGGTCAAAGAGGAGGATCCGCTCCGGTCGGAACCGGACCGAGAGACCGGAGAGCCCTTCCGCGTCGAAGGCGATCCCGACGACCGCCTTTACGAGTCGGTCGCCGATCGTCAAGTCGAGGATCGTGATATCTCCCTGAGGTTCTGTCGTGTACACCTGAGCGGCGATGCAATCCGGGCGGCCGGTCGAGTCACGGAGAACCTCGACGTCTTGCGGCCGCACGCCAATGAGAAGCTCCTCCGAGACGGCATTCTCGATTCCCGATTGTAGGTGGTCCGGCACCGCGAGTTGAAAGTCACCCGCATCCAGGACCCCTTCCTTCGTCAGAGTGCACTCAATCGAGTTGATCGGAGGGCTTCCGACAAAACCTGCGACGAAGTGGTTCGACGGATGGACGTATACCCTTCGTGGCGTATCGTACTGCTGAAGCTCGCCGTGGTTGAGGATCGCGATCCGGTCGCCCATGGTCATCGCTTCCACTTGGTCGTGTGTCACGTAGATCGTGGTGATGCCTAGGTCCTTCTGGAGTTTCTTGAGCTCCGCCCGCATGTGGACGCGGAGCTTCGCGTCAAGGTTGCTCAGCGGCTCGTCCATGAGAAACGCCTGCGGCTCGCGGACGATCGCTCTCCCGAGGGCGACCCGTTGCCGCTGGCCCCCGCTCAGCTGAATGGGCTTTCGCCCGAGGAGCGACTCGATCTGAAGCAGCCGGGCCGCGTGATTCACACGCCGGACGATATCCTTCTCGGCGACCTTGGCATTCTCGAGCGGGAACGCCATGTTCTGGTAGACCGTCATGTGCGGATAGAGGGCGTAACTCTGGAACACCATCGCGATGTTCCGCTGTTTCGGGTCGAGGTCGTTCACGAGTCGATCGCCGATGTAAATCTCCCCTTCCGACGGGGTCTCGAGGCCGGCGATGCAGCGCAGCGTCGTCGTCTTGCCGCACCCGCTCGGTCCGAGGAGGACGACGAACTCCCGATCCCGGATCTCGAGGTCCAATCCCTTGACGGCGACCGCGCCGTCGTACGACTTGGAGAGCCCTTGCAACTTGACTCGGGCCAAGGAGACGTTGGACGGGGAAGAACGGATAAATAATCTTCGCTTACGGGTCCCTGTCGCGGTCTCGGAGTGTACCGATTTCCATGGACGAAGTTCGCGTAGCGGAGAAACGTCTGTCCGATTACCGCGCGATCATCGGAGGGCCCGCGTTCGCGGAGATCCTCGCCTTGGCGAGCAAGTTGAAAGGAAAGCGCGTGGCCCACGTCAATGCGACCGGTTACGGCGGGGGCGTGGCCGAACTGTTGCACAGCCTCGTCCCGTTGCAACGGGATGTCGGCCTCGATGTGCACTGGTTCGTCCTCGACGGTTCGAACGCGTTCTTCACGGCGACGAAGACGATGCACAACGCGCTACAGGGCTCCGACGTGGACCTGACGCCCGACATGGAGGCTACATATCGCCATTTCAACGAACTCAACGCCGCCAGTTTCAAGGACGAGTACGACTACGTCATCATCCACGATCCCCAACCGGCTCCGTTCGCGAACCTGTGCGAGCGGAGAGGGAAGTGGATCTGGCGCTGCCACATCGATCTGACTTCTCCGAACCCATCCGTGCTGCGACTTCTCGCGCCTCATCTGGAGGCCTACGATGCCGCCGTCTTCAGCGCCCGCGAGTACGCCCCGCCGACGGTCCAATTCCCGCGGATCTACGTGAATCCGCCGGCGATCGATCCGACGAGCCCGAAGAACCGCCACGTGTACCGCGAGGAGTTGGAGACGATCTTGCCTCGGTTCGACGTCGATTTCGACCGACCCGTGATCACTCAGGTCGGCCGCTTCGATCCGTGGAAAGATCCGCTCGGCGTCATCGATGCGTATCGACTCGTGAAGAAGAAGATTCCGAAGGTGCAGCTCTTGCTCGTCGCCTCGATGGCCCGGGACGATCCGGAAGGCTGGCTCTGGTTCGAGCGCTCGGCCCGGCATGCGGGCGATGATCCGGACATCCACTTCCTGACCGATCTCCGTGGAGTCGGCGCGCTCGAGGTGAACGTCCTTCAGAGACAGACCGACGTGTCGATCGCAAAATCGCTCCGCGAAGGATTCGGTCTCATCGTGAGCGAGTCGCTGTGGAAGAGCGTCCCGGTCGTCGGGGGCGATGTCACTGGAATCCGCCTCCAGATCAAGGACGGCCGTCACGGCTACCTGGTGTCCAGTGTGAGGGACTGCGCGGACCGAACGATCGAGCTTCTCCGGAGTCCCGCGAAACGAAAGACGATGGGGAAGGCCGGACGGGAACGGGTCCGCAAGCACTTCCTGATTACGCGGTACCTTCGCGAATACCTGAGGATCTTCTCCGACCTCGCGGCCGGGAGTTGAGCCCCGCGAGCGGGCGACCCGGCCATCCGCCTAGGGAATCCCTTTAGCTTGCGAGCCCCATTCGCGGCGCATGGCCGGGCGAACGCGTCGGGGTCGCATCACGGGAATCGGAGGGATCTTCTTCAAGGCGAAGGACCCGGAGGCGCTCGCCCGATGGTATCGCGATCACCTTGGCATTTCGATCGAGGCCATGGTCGCCCTCTTCACGTGGCGAAGCGGCAAGGACGGTCGGCACACCGGGCACACGGTTTGGTCGATCTTTCCGGACGATACTTCGTACTTCGGAAAGGACGGCGCCTCGTTCATGATCAACTACCGCGTGAAAGACTTGGATGCCGTGATCCGGGCGCTCCGGAAGGAAGGCGTCACGGTCGATCCGAAAATCGAAGAGCTCGAGTACGGCCGCTTCGGGTGGGTCGTCGACCCGGAAGGCAACCGAATCGAACTCTGGGAGCCACCGAAGGTCTACCGCGCTCCCGAGAAATCGATCCCCATGGAATGAGCGCGAGCGGTCAGCGGGCAGGTGGCGTCGTCGAGGCCTTCGAGGCCCGGCACGGGCCGCATTCCTTAGACCAACGTTTCGATGGCCAACCCGGCGAGCAATAGAATTCCGGTCACGACCGTCGCGAGGATCATCCCCGCATTGGACGGAATCAAGGCGTGCGGATCGGCTCCGGCCCGCCGAAGTCCAAGGATCGGCTTGATGGCAAGCGGAAGCGCGAGGAGGGCGAGGAGGGCCCACGGGGTCAGGGAGAACAGGACGACGCCGAGGATGAGAATCGCATAGGCCGCGAGGACGATCGCACCGAACGCCGTCGTCGCCCGTTCAACCCCGAGACGCACCACGAGCGTGCGCTTCCCCACCGCGGCATCCGCGGCGATGTCCGGGATCTCGTTGATCCAGAGGATGCCGGCGACGAGGAGACCGAGGGATAAGGAAAGGACGACTGCGGGCGGATCGACCGTGCGGGTGAGGACGTAGTAGACGCCGAGGACCGTGACCGGGCCAAAGGCGATTCCAACGGCGATCTCACCGATTCCCCGATGGGCCAATCGGACCGGCGGCGCCACATAGAAGTAGGCGACCACCACGCCTAGGAGACCGAGCCAAAGGAGAGGGAGGCCGACCACGGACACGAGGTACAGACCGATCAGGGATCCGAGGAGGAGTAAGGTCACCGCCACCGCCAGGTGTGTCCTCAAGTTCAGCACGCCCCGGAACAGGACCCGACCGCCCCCGGCGAACGGGTTGAGATGGCGAACCGCGAGATCGTTCCCGCTCCGATAGTCCCAGGCGTCGTTCGCCATGTTCGTCCCGAGATGGATGAACACGAGGCCGACCAGGGAGAGGCCCAACAGCCCGAGGTCGATCCCGTATCCCGCCTCCCGCGCGGCGAGGGCGGCGACGAATCCCGGAATCAGGGAGGCCACCAGGAACGGTGCCCGGAGCGATTGGACCCAGAGCCTCGCGACGGGAATGGGGCCGGGCGGGGTCAGCGGTCGGGTCATGCCCATGTAGCCGACATGTTGCCCGTCACGAAGGATCGGTCGCACGGTGAGCACCGCGCGAAACGTGGAGCCGTCCTTCCGCATGAGGACGACCTCCTCCTCGAATTTGCCTCTCTCGACGGCCTCCCGAAGGAGGCGCGGGACGAGCGTCGGGACGTTCCGCGGCACATGGAACATCGCGACGGACATCTTGCCGATGACCTCGTCCTGGGTCCACCCGAATAGGTCGGCCGCATCGGCCGCGTACTCCTGCACGACGCCCTGCAGGTCGCAGGTGATGACCCAGGTCCTCGACTCGAAGGGCTGGCCGGCCATCGCGCGTTGCTCTCCCGATCCGTGACTCAAGGTCGGCGCGGCGGCTCCAACGGATGCGTCATCCCCATGTAGCCGACTTGCTTCCCGCCTCGAAACACCGGACGAACGGTGAGCACGGCGCGGAAGACCTCGCCGTCCTTTCGGCGGAGGGTGACCTCTTCCTCGAACTTCCCGTTCTCGACGGCTTCCTTCAGGAGACGCGGGACGAGGGTCGGCACATTCTCCGGGAGATGGAATGTTGCGACGCTCAGCTTCCCGATGACTTCAGCAGGCGACCACCCGAACAGCTCGCCGGCGTCCGCCGCGTACTCCTGCACGATCCCTTGCATGTCACACGTGATGACGGACGTCTGCGCCTTGAAGGGCTTCTGGGCCATGGGACTCTCCAAGAAATCGAGGGACCACACGTATAAGTGAGTTCTGGTTTACCTGTCAACCATATCCCGATGAAGCGGCTCGAGCTCACCGTGCCCACGTCCCTCCTCGACGACCTCGAGATCCTGAGCGACCGCTTCTTCCGCCACAACCGGTCCGTCCAGGTCCTTCAGTCGTTTTCCGTGCGGCCGCAAACGAATGCCCTGATCGTCCGCGTGCATCGGAAGGGCCCGTTCAAAGACGAGGCCACGGTCCGGCGGGAAGCCCGCGCGATCGCGCGACGGTACCGGGTTGCTCGTTTCGAACTCCTTTCGACGGACCGGACGCATGGAGAATACGTCGCGTGGATCGAGTGGCATCTGCCCGAACGACTTCGGGACCTCCTCGGTGAGGAGTGGTCCGGAGCAGTGCCCCTCGAAGTCGCCGCGGTTGGTCCCGGCGAGGCTCGGGTGGTCCTCTTGGCCTCCGAGAAGGTCCTCCCCGCTTTGAGCCGGTTCCTCGATAACGTGGAGGCACCCTATCGGGTCCGCGCGATGAAGAGCGCGTCCCTGGAGGCTTGGCAACCGCTCGCGTCGCTGACCCAACGCCAGCGAGATCTCCTCGAGCTCGCCTATCATCTCGGCTATTATGCGACACCGGCGAAGGCAAGCTTGCGACAGATTGCGGGCCTGGTCGGGATCACGCGCGCTGCGGTGTCCAAGCATCTCCGAGCCGCGGAGCGGAAAATCTTTGCCGCGGCCTTGGGCGCGAACCGATGATCCGGCGGTCACCAAGCGGAGGTCCTCCGGTCGAGCGCGCTTGGTTCTCCCCGGAGGATTCTGTCTCATCCTGAGTATCAAGTTCGAGAAGGAATCGTTCAAGGAAATGTTTCGACTTCCATATTCTTAAGTGGACTTCGCCCAATCCCTTCGCGTGGCCAGGGGGTACCGGCGGAAGCGCTTTTACTCCACCGCCAACCGGATCCTGGCCCATCTGTCGGCGACCGCGTCGCATGAGCCCGCGAGCCTGAGCGGTCTCACCCAGGAAGGAATCGCCGCCGCCACGCATTCCGGGCGCACGACCGCGACGAAGTGGCTCGCGCGCATGGAATCGTCCGGGGTCGTCGTCGGGGAACGGGCGCACGTCCCGGGCCATCGGGTGCGAAAGACGGTCTACCGGCTGACGCACGAAGGATGGATCCAGGCGATGAAGCTCCGCGGACGCCTCCATTCGGACATCGTGGAGGTCCTGGCTCCCGGCCTCGATCCCACCCCGATGCGCGTCGCCGAGATTCCCGAGATTTTCCCGGCGTACGTCAACATGACCGCCGCCGTCTCCCTCGTGCGACGCGGCAGGCTCGACTTCACGCGGCTCCACGGCATCGGTTCCGGAGCCGTCGCGCCGCTGCTCTGGGGCGACACCCTGCGGAGGCTCGGTGTTCGGCCGCACGGAGGAATTCATGGAGCTCGACGCGTGGTCCGCCTCGCCGTCGTCCCTCCTGATCGTCACCGGCATCGCGGGGATCGGGAAGAGCACGCTCGTCGCGAGCTGGCTCGTCCGGCAACGTCCGCGGCCCTACATCTATTGGTTCGAGATCAACGAAAGTACGACCCGGGCGATCCTGCTCGAGGATCTCGCGGCCTTCCTCACGCGTCTCGGCCGTCGCGGCCTCAAGAATCTCCTCGGGGAACGTCGGGCGGCGGACCCCCAGGTGGTCACCCGCGTCCTGTCCCACGATCTTCGGGAGGTTCCGATCCTCGTCGTGCTCGACAACTACCACCGCGCGGCCCCCGACCTCGTTCGGTTCATCACGGGTCCGCTCCTCGGGCTCGTGCACGAGGCTTCAACGAAGGTCCTCCTGATCTCCCGCACGCGACCCGCCACGCTGATGCGACGCAAGGTCGCGAAAGACGCGCGGGCCGAGGTCCTCCAGGTCCACGGCCTCGATCTCGAGGCGTCGCTCTCGCTCCTCCGCGCGAAAGGTTTCGCGGGCGACGACGTCGCGCTCCAGCGAGCCGCGAGTTCGGCGCGGGGCCATCCGATCCTCCTGTCGTTCGCAGCGCAGACCGGCTCGAGCGTGAGCGGGGAGATGACCCGCTATCTGGAACGCGAGATCTGGCGCACCCTGTCGAAGGACGAGCGGACGATCCTCGAGGCGTCGTCCTTGTTCCGCGGTCTCATCCCGGCCGATTCGCTTCATTGCTTCTCCGACGAATGGCAGGCCGCGGTCCACGGGCTCCAGGCGAAGAATCTGCTTGCGCCGACCATCTCGGGCGGCGTCGTCGTGCACGACACGATCCGCGAATACGTTCGGGAGCGGCTGCCTCTGGCACGGCGACGGTCGTTCCACTCCCTCGCGGCCGTGTACTTCATGGACGGCTCCGAGATGCGGGACCGCCTCGAAGGGATGTACCATCTCATCGAAGCCGGCGACATGAAGGCGTTCGGCGAGTACCTTGCCGAAGCGAGCGGCGCGCTCTTGGACTCCGTGCCGGCCTCGGAGCTGATGACCGTGCTGCGCAAGATCGACCGCACGAGCCTCGATCCGCTCTCGGCGTGCATCCTCCCGGAACTCATGGGCGACACGCTGCGGGCGCTCGGGGATCTCCAGCCCGCCCTGCTGGAATACCGCCACGCGGTCCAGCAATCCGAGGCGAATCGTCGATCCGACCGGGCGCCGCGGCTCCTCCGCAAGATCGCGTCGATCGAGCGATGTCGCAAGGAGAACGCGAAAGCCCTCGGCCATCTCGTCGAGGCGCAGGCTCGGCTGGAGTCGCACCCCGACCCGGCGGAGCGCGGCGAAGTCCTAAGGGAGCTCGCCCTCCTGGAAGGCGCCCAGGGCACCCTCGGGGAGGCGGTCGTCCACATGAGCCAGGCCGTCGACCTGGCGACGGAAGTCTCCGAACCCGGGGCGCTCGCCCGGAGTCTGACCGCGCTCGGGTACATCGAAAGCATCCGGGGGAACTTCGAGCGGGGCTTGGACGTGAAGCTCGAAGCGCTTCGGATCGCCGAGCGCGGCGGCAACCTGACGGAGATCGCGCGGGCATGCATCTCCGTCGGCGTGTCCCTCCACGAACTCCGTCGGTACGAGGAGAGCCTCAAGTACTACGACCGGGCACTCCAGATCGGCCGGCTCGTCGGGAACATCCGCCTCCAGGGATATGCGCTGATGGATCGGGCGGCCGCGATGATGGACATCGGATTGTTCGAGGAGGCCGGTCCGGTGATCGAAGAAGCGAAGCGGCTCATCTCCGTCCTCGAGGAAAAGGACTCTCTTTTTGTGATCGACATCTCGGACGGGCAACGAGAGATGGGACTGGGCCGATGGACCCGCGCGACCCGCCTTTGGGATCGCGGCCTGCGCGGGCTGAAGGCTTTGGGCGGCGTCTCCGACTACGCCCGCGCGCTCACATACGTCGGCCGCTTCTATCTCGAGAAAGGGGAGACGGAAACCGGATTGCGGTTTCTCGACGAAGCCCGGGGGATCGCCAAGACGGTTGGCCTGGAATCCTTGCTCTCCGAGATTCAAGCGTTGGAGACGCGGCGCGGGGCCAAGGATCTCAATCCCCCTCCGGCGCGGCTGACAGACAGTTAGCTCGGATCCTTGGGCGGCCCGTCCATTCGTTCACCTCTTGGCGGCCGAGCGGTCCGCTATCGGATTTAAGAATGACGGGACTTGTTCCGTTTTGGCCCTGCCGGCGTCGACTCCCGTCGAAGTTAAGGCCGCGACCGCGATGCGCGGACATGGTCGCTTTTCCCAATCCGCGGCGCCGCCACCCGTTCCACATGCACGACATGATCCTCGGCCAGCCCGCGTTCGTGGCGGAGGCATTGCGGCGGACCGCCGCGGCCGACGTGAGTTCGTTCCTCCGAAGGCCTCGCCGGCTCGTCCTCACGGGGTGTGGCACGTCGTTCCATGCCGCGACCTACGGGGCGCGGGTCTTCCAAGAGGTCCTACCGTCCGTTCCGGTTGGCGCGGTGCACGCGTACGATCTGGCCTACGGCTCATCGGTTCCCGCGAACGCAACCGTGTTCGGCGTGAGTCACAGCGGCTCGACGCCGACGACGAACCGGGCGCTTCGCCGCGTTCGCGGCCGGGGTTGTCGCACGATTGCGATGTGCGGACTCCCGGACTCTCCCATGGAACGTGTGGCCGACCAGACCCTGGTCATCGGCTCGACCCATGACCACTCGTGGGCGAACACGATGAGCTACACGACGCAGCTCGCGGCGTTCGCCGTCCTCGCCTCGAAGGTGAAATCGCACGTCGCGCCTTCGATTGAATCGTCGCTCCGAGGAATCTCGCGGTCCCTCGAGAAGACGTTGGCGTGCGAGTCGCGCGTCCGACGACTCGCGACCCGGATCGCGCGGGGTGCGCGCGTCACATTCCTCGGCAGCGATCTCGATGAGATCACGGCGCTCGAGGCGGCCCTCAAGATCCGCGAGACGTGCAGTCTCCCGGCGAGCGGCTATCATGTCGAGCAGTTCCTCCACGGCCCGTATCTCTCGATCGACGATCGGGAATCGATCGTCATGCTACGTTCTCGAGACGACGGGCCGCGCAACCTGGCGATCGTCCGTGCCTTGACGGCTTCGGGAGCGCCCGTCGCGATGATCGGCGAATCCCCGCGCGCCCAGATTCGTCTCCCCCCGGCGCCTCGCATCCTTCGACCGATCCTCTCGATCGTGCCGATGCAGTTCCTCGCGTACTACGCGGCCCTCGCCCGGCGGGCGAACCCGGACATCATGCGGACGGATATTCCCCGACTTCGTGCGGGAGTGGGGGCGCTCTTTCACTGACGCCGACGTCCGGCGGGACGCCGACGACCGTCTTCGCCTCCGTCCCGTTTCGCAGGAGCAGGTGGAGGAGCATCTTCCCGTTGCCGTACGTGATTTGGAAGCGGTCCACCTCCGACTTGTACAGACGCGCGGGCCTCCGGCGGCCTTCCGTGACGAAACCGGCTTCGGAAATCAGGGCGAGGGAAGCGAGACGCCGGATCCGCCGGTAGCAGGCGGCGATCGGGACGCGGTAGCGCGTGGCGATCTCCTGTGCCGTGAGGCTCTCTTGATGCAGCGCAATGAGGATTCGGAGCGCGTGGTCGTCGAGAAGCGATTGTCCGTCCGAGTCGTACAGCAAGAGGTCTTCGGCCATGAGTCGCGGCCGAGGTGCCGGAGAACCTCCGTTGGGCGGTCCCACCGATGCCACGCGGCCGATTCGTGCTGGCCTCTCTAAAAGCCGTATGCTCCCGTTATCACGATTGAGCGACACGCAGGCACGAGCCTCCGCGGGGCGTCAGCCTTCGATCGACTTCTTGACATTCGTTGCGAACTCTTCGGTCTGCGCTTTCAGCCGGGTCCTCATGAAATTGTCCATGATTCGAGCGAGCGGCCCCTTCGCCTGGACGGCCATCGTGTACGTGACTTTCGTCGATTTCCCGTCGGGTGTCAGGTCGATGGTCCCCGTGATGTCCATGTTCTCGGCCTGACCGCGGAACTTCCCGTGCTTCAGCGGGATCTCCTCGAGCGTTTCCGTGAGGACCTCGATGTCCTGGGACAGCGGGCCGATCTTCACCCTCAGATTCCAACGGGCGCGTGTCTCGTCCAGGATCTCGACGGATTGCACACCGGGGACACAGCCCCCGATCTTGCGCATGTCGCTGACAAACGCCCACACGCGATCAATCGGCGCGTGGACCTCGAACGTCGCAGTTCCTTCGGGCATGCCGCGTTGGGCAACGCGCCGGTTGTAAAATACTTTGCAGCGGCCGACGCCAGATTGCGAACCGGTTCAATAAGAGAAAGGGCCGAGGTCCTCCCCCATTTTGCCTCGGCGGGTGGGGTTCGCGAGGTTGGACTCAGCCCTTGCGGAGAAACGGAAGGCCCGTGCGCTTGTTCACGCCGACCTTTCGGTTCTTCGGCATTTCGTCCATCGGTTTGCCGCTCTTCGGTTTCCGCTTGCTGAAGAAGTAGATCGTCACTTTCGGTCCCTTCTTCAGTTTCACGTCTCGCGAGTACAGCGTCCATCCCTGGTACGTGTACGGCATGTTTGACCTCGTGCCTCCATGCAGCTAGGGTATAAAAAAGCGTTTCCCTCCGGAGAATTGTCAGACAGGGCGGCGACCATGGCTATTATATGACTTTAACATAGCGCATCCTAGGCCTATGGAGGCAACGCGGCCCGAAAGTGGTACGATGTCTCCGACGGGTGGGACGGCCGCGAAACGGAGGTCCGGAGCGTTCACGATAATCACGAGCGAGAACAGGTCCGAAAGACCTTTCAAATCCCCCCTGAACGGCGATGTGGTCTTCATGAAAGCGAAGCTCCACACCCTCGAGTGCGACGAGGAAGATCTCATCGAACTCCCGGATACCTGGATCCCCGTGCGTCTCGAGCACAACAGCTACGCCACACCGAACCGCAAGTCGTACACGTTGTACTACCTCGTGCGGGCGTGATGTGCCGCGCGAGTTGAATAGGGCCACCGCGTTTCCGTTCCCGTGAGTGAAACCCTCTCGGAGCTCGCGGGGCATCTCGGCGCAGACCAGATCGCGACGGGTTCGGCGATCCCACCCCGCTACCGGCTCGATGCGTTCCGCGCACACCGCGGGTCCACGCTCCCGGAAGCCGGGGTGAATCCGGCCGCGGTCGTCTGGCCTCGCACCACGGAGGATGTCTCGTCGGTCGTCCGCTTCGCCGCGGACGCAGGCCTGTCGATTGTCCCGTGGGGCGGCGGAACCGGACTCATGGGCGGCGCACGGCCCTCGACCGACTCGATTGTCCTCGACATGCGGCGGATGCGCCGGGTTCGCTCGATCGACCGGGCCTCGAACCGCGCGACTGCGGAGGCCGGCATCGTCCTGGAAGCGCTGGATCGCCGCCTCCGAACGAGAGGGCTCACCCTCGGTCACGATCCGTGGTCCCGACCGCGCGCGACCCTAGGCGGGGCGATCGGGACGAACGGGCTCGGATATGGCGGATACCTCCGCGGCACGATGGGCGACCAGGTGCTCGGCCTCGAGGCGGTCCTCGCGGACGGGAGCATCGTCCGAACGCGTCCCGCGGTGCGGTCGACGACGGGCTTGGACCTCAAGCGACTGTTCATCGGGACCGAAGGGACCCTCGGCGTCGTGACGGCGGCAACCGTGCGCGCATTCCCGGTCCCGGAACGAGAGGTGATTCACGCATTCTCGATTCGTGACTTTCCGAAGGGTCTCGCCTGCCTCGCTCGAATCTACGATGACGGGCTCACCCCTTCCGTGATGGATTTTGAGGAGACATTCCCTTCCTCCTCGATTCCTTGGCGATCCGACGACGGGCCGCCGGTCCTGTACCTGGGATTCGCGGGATCTCGCGAGCTGGTTGCCGCCTCCTGGCGGGTCGCGGGCAGTCGTCTCCGCGCCGCGTCCGTGCGTCGTCTCGCGGACCGAGAAGCGCGGGAGTACTGGAGGACCCGGCATGACATCATCTACGTTCACGACGAGGCGGCTCCGGGGGTGACGCGCGCAGACGAGTTCCTGAAGGACGTCATCTTCGATTACGTCCACACCGCGTTGCCGCGGTCGAAAATCCTGGCGTTCCGTCGGTCCAGTCTCGCGATTCTCCAACGTCACGGGGTCCACCCGATCGGCTTCGGCGTGTGGACGCAACCCGAACTTGTCTCCCTTGAAATGGTGCGGTCGGTGGGTCCGGACCGTGGGGCGGCGCGCACGGCGGTCGCAGCCGCCGTCGATGAGATCATCCGCCGCGCGATGTCGCTCGGCGGCTCGATGGAATACGTGCACGGCGTCGGCGTGAAGCTCGCGTACCTCCTGGGCGATGAACTCGGGCCAGGCCTGGCGGTCGCGCGCCGTGTGAAAGCCGCCCTCGATCCCGCGAACACGCTCAACCCGGGGAAAACGGGATTCTGAGGGTCGAGTAGGCGGGCACTCCTCCGGGGCGGGTCTACCTTGCGAAAGCTATATTAGTGGCTCATTCAGCGTAATATATATAAATCAGAACATAACTGCTCCTGCCAAGGTAGGGATTGGATGCGTGAACCACCGCCCCCGATGATGAGTGCGCCAATGATGATGGATCGAAAGAGAATGCTGGTGATCGGTTCGATCGTCTTCGGACTGTTTCTCCTTTTCTTGGGAGCCGCGATCGTCGACTCCAGTCATCTCACGTCGGACGTAGGGACGCCCGCCGGGAACGATCGGGCCAACGTCTGGGGGCCCGTGGTCTCCCATGCGGGCATCTTCTTCTTCGTCGTTGGCCTCGTCGGTGCGGCCATTCTCCTCGAAGACTTGGACATCTTCGTGCGCCTTTTCCTGCTGATCGTCGCGTTCGTCGCCCTCTTGCTGGTCCTTGCGAACTCTCCCACGATCTTCGGGTGAGGTGGCACGATGGCGGGAATCGGCGATAGACTGTGGGACATCGGCCGGTCGCCGGCCCAACACATGACCGTCTTGGTCTTCGGCCTCCTCGCGCTCCTGACGGGGATCGTCGCGACTTCGATCCTCGCGGTCGCGGGGGGCGGCGGAGGGGCCACGTCGATCATCATGGCGGCGCTGATCCTTCGAGGGATCGGCGGCTTCTTCGTGACGCTGGCCCTCTTCCTCGGGGCCTACGCCGCGTCGGGCGACTCGTGGACGACCACCGTGTGGCGAGTCGCGCAACTGCTCGCGGCCGTCCTGGTCCTGATCTTCGTGTTCTGAGTCGGACCGAACCGTGAGGCGGCGCCGGACGCGCTGCCTCCACCTTTCCTCTTTCGCGGTTTCTTCCGAGGACGCGTCGAGAGACTATCGCGCTTCTGCGGCGCTCACGGAGAGGATCGGCGGAAGGAAGTCGCTGATCATCTTCCACGATTCCCCTTCGTCGCGGCTCGCGAAGAGCTGGCCCGTGTTCGTCCCGAGATAGACTCCGACCGGGTCCGCGGAGTCGACGGCCATCCCCTCGCGCAGCACACCCATGTAGGCGCGGGGGCCTGGCAATCCTTTCGTGTGACTACGCCATGCCTTGCCGCTGGTCGTCGTCTTCCACACGGTCATCTGACCTTTCGGGAACACGCGGTTCTCCGCGCCGATCAACGGCGTGACGAAGGCGGTGTGTTTCTGCTCCGGATGAGCGGCGATCGGGAATCCGAACTCGGACGGTAGGCCTTTCGTGACCTCCGTCCACGCGCCTCCGTCCGGTCCGCGATGGTACGTCCCGCAGTGGTTCTGCTGGAAGATCGCTCCGTCGCCCGAGGCGTCCCAGGCCAGCTTGTGCACGCACTGGCCCCACTCCGGATATTGGTTCGGCATGAATCCGGCCCGCACGCCGCGGTTCTCGGTCGTCCAGCTTCGCCCAGCGTCCCGGGTCTCGAATGCGCCGACGGCGCTGATCCCGATCATGAGGTGCCGCGGATTCTTTGGATCGACGAGGACGGAGTGGAGGCACAGACCGCCGTTGCCGGGTTGCCAGTCCTTCCGGGTCGGATGGTAGTTCAGCGACTCGAAGTCTTGCCAGGTGTCGCCGCGGTCGTCGCTGCGGAACAACGCCGCGGGCTCGACCCCGGCGTAGATCGTGTCGGGTGCATTCGCCGGTCCCGGCTCGATGTGCCAGATCCGTGACACGCTGAGATCGGAACCTTCCTTGAACTTCGGCGCCGTCTTCGTGGCCTTCGGCGCCTCGCCCGCGCGGCCTCGGTAGACGGCCGGTCCCCACGGCTCGCTGCCCATCGGCGCGGCGGCGTAGATCGTGCGGCCGTCCCGCGGATCGAGCGTCATGTGATACACGGCGCCGCCCGCATTGAACGGCCCCTCGACGGACCACTTCCTCCGGTCCGGAGAGTGGAAAAGGAATCCGCCTTTCTTCGTCCCGACCGCGACGACCACGCTGCCTTTCTTGATCGAACGAGCCACGTCAACCACCCGCAACGCTAGGGAGGATATGGACGACATCTCCGGGATTCAGTTTCGCCTCCGGCAAGGACGCTCCGATCAGCTCCTCGTTCACGAAGACGTTCACATACGGCCGGCGGCGGCCCGCTTCGTCAACGACCCGATCCCGGATGCCCGGGAAATTCGCATCGAGCGCGTGGAGCATCGCGGCGACGTTCGACGCCTCGAGGACGACCTGGTCCTGCCCGTCCGTGTATGAACGGAGCGCCGGTGGAATTCGCACGAGGACCCCCGCGCGAGCGATCTCCTTCGGAGAAACGTCGGAGGCCATGACTCCTTCCCCCGGACCTCATCGACGGAGAGATGAAAAGCCTTTGGCCGGCGTCCGCGAATCGACGGTGAGACTCGGAAGCCCTTATCTCATTCGAATCGCTCCGGCCACCGATGGATACGCAGGACATCCTGGACGTCGCGCTCCGCCTCGCGAGCCAGTCCGAGATCCCTGCGGACACGACGATCAACGTTCCCGCGCGGAATGTGCGCCGGGCCCTGATCGGCATCGACGTCGAGGCGGCGGACCTCCTGATGGCGAAGGAAAAGGGGTACGACGTCGTGATCGCCCACCATCCGACCGGAGGGTCGGCGACCCTCGACTTTCCGAAGGTTCTCGTCAAGCATGCGGACATCCTGACGCGCCATGGAGTGCCCCAAGCCGTCGCCGACGCGGCCGTCCGGGAGATGCAGGAGGAGCGGGAGCCGCGGGCCCATGCGGAGAACTACGACCGACTCCCGTCGATCGCGCGTCTGATCGGCATCGGCCTGATGTGCATCCACAACCCGTGCGACGAGATCGGCCGGCGGGTGATGGACGAGACGCTCCGCGCGAAGGTGCAACCGAATCCGCGCGTGCGCGACGCGATCGACACGCTCTACGGAATCCCGGAATTCCAGGCCGCGAAGACACGCATTGCCGTGCGCATGGGGAAGATCGACAATCCCCTTGGGAAATGGGCGGTCCACCACGGCGCCGGGACGAACGGAGGGGTGCCGGTCGCCCGCGCGGCGTTCGAACACGGCATCGACACGGTTTTCTACATCCACATTGATGCGGGGGCCCTCCGGCGGTTGTGGGAGCTCTTCGGCCGCGAGGGCTCGAAGAACCTCGTGGTCACGGGGCACGTGGCTTCGGACAGCATCGGCATCAACGCGCTCGTCCGCGAGCTCCGCAAGCGGGGACTGCGGGTCGACACGTATAGCGGAATTGTCGATGTCTGAGCATTATTATTATCATAATCCCGTATAAAATTCAATGGGAAGCCTTAACTACGAATCCCCGATACGGAGGCGAAGGGTTCCTTCTGCCGTTCGAGATTGTCATCGTGAGCAATACCCCCCTCACGCCGCTGAAGGACATTGACGATGTCGCGCTCCTGTTCCTCACGCAGATCGGGTACATCCCAAAAGGCTACGACCCGAAGACCGATGCGAGCTCCGTGCGGGATTCGGTCCCGTATCGGTTGTTCGTCGAGTGCTTGCTCGGACGCCTCGACAAGGGATGGACCGTCGAGCAGCTCGCCGCGAAGTTGAAGACGACGAAGGCGACGATCTATCGGCACATCAACAAACTGAAGGAGATGGACCTCCTCGACGAGGTGAACGTGCCGGAGCGCGGCACTGTCCGGAAAGGCTACCGCATTCGATACGGGAACCTCTCGAAGGCATGGAATTTCGTCGAATCGAACATCGAGATCGCGATCGAGAACTATCGCAAGACGGTCGACCATCTCGAGAAGCTCGCGGAGCAGCGGAGGTGACCGGGTTGGCAGAAGACATCGTCTCGCTCACGAAAGGGTCGCGCTATCGGATCGAGTCCATGGAGACCCGCGAACGGACCAAGGTGACGAAAGGGATCTTCCGAGGATATGCGACGATCGGGACGGACGACGCCATCGTCGTGGAACTCGATGAAAGCCATCAAGAGCTGAAGGGAAAGATGCGTCTCATCCCGCTGCACGTCGTGCTCGCCGTCGACATCTTGGAACAGGTGCCCGGCGACGCGCCGAAAGTCGAGAAGCGCGGCACGATGTACGGTTGACCGGTCGCGAAGGGCAAGGTTCTTGCCGGGGAAGTCGGTTGGCGGAGGCATGGGCTCTCCTCGTATCGCGCGCTCGGGCCTGCGATCCCCTCGCGGTTGGCTGCTCCTCGCGTTCCTCGGAGTATGGCTGTACCTCGCGTCCCAGTTGCTCCGCCTGTATCCGGCTCGGGTCGCTGAGGTCGTCGTCCTTCCGGTGTTGGAGGTGAGGGAAATCCTCGCACTCTCTGCCGGGCTCGGCCAGCTCCTGTTCTTCGGCGGCCTGGTCGCGGCTCTCTGGCGGGCGAACCTGGCCTCGGGCGTATCGAACGCCGGGATCCGCGGCCTCGCGTTCGGCGTCGCCGGGGTCGGCATCCTCGGCGTCTTCGAGTTTGCCCTGTTCCTCGATTGGCTCGGAGCCGCGTTCAATCCGATGGCCCTGTTTGCGCAGACTCCCGTCCTGGACACCGGCGTAATCGCAGGCACCGCCCTCGCCTTCGCGGGTCTGGCGTCCCTCGTCGTGGGCTTCGCCCAGTCCACGGACCTGTTCGGACGGAGGGAGCGGACGGTCTCCCAAGCCGCGGCGCATCGGGAGGAAACCGGCTGAGCCGCGCGTCCACCGGTTCGAGGATCGATGTCTTCCGGGGCCCGTTGACTTGACTCTCGAACTACCTACATCTCCCGAGGATCTCTTCCTCGAGTCGTTCCTCGCCGAACTGCGCGAGCGTCCTCCCACGTCGAAGGATGAACTGCAACAGCTCAAACGACGCGTCGCGCGTTCCCACGGGGTCGCTGGAATTCCGAGCGATTCGGACGTCCTCGGTCGGCTCCCTCTTCCGATCCGTGATGAGTTTATGGATCTCTTGCGGATCAAGCCCGGGCGCACTGCGAGCGGCGTTGCCGTCGTGACCGTGATGACCGCGCCGCACGCCTGCCCTCACGGCGTCTGCACCTTCTGTCCAGGCGGACCGAGGTTCGGTACCCCGCAGGCATACGTCGGCACGGAACCCGCGGCACGGCGCGCGTCGGCTCACGGTTACGATCCAGGCAGGCAACTCGCGGCCCGGCTCCGGTCTCTCGAGGAAATCGGTCACCCCACGGATAAGGTCGATCTGATTGTGCTCGGCGGCACGTTCACGGCGCTCGACCGCGGATACCAGGAGTGGTTCGTGAAAGGATGTCTCGACGCGATGAACGGGTTTGTCTCCGACTCGATTGGGGCGGCACAAGCCGCGAATGAGACCGCGGCCGCCCGTTGCATCGGCCTCACGATCGAGACGAAGCCCGACTGCTTCCTCGGGTCGGAGGTCGAAGCGTGCCTCGCGCTCGGCACGACCCGCGTGGAGCTCGGCATCCAGTCGACCCACGACGACGTCCTCGAGGCGGTGCACCGCGGCCACACGGATGCTCAGAGCCGGGCCGCTTTCCGGGCAGCGAAGGCCGCCGGCTTGAAGGTCGGCGCGCACATGATGCCGGGCCTCCCCGGTTCGGATTGCGATCGCGACCTCGAATCGTTCCGGACCCTGTTCGACGATTCGGACTACCGTCCGGATTTTCTCAAGATCTATCCCACGTTGGTTTTGCCGGGGACGGCGCTGTACGGACTCTGGAAATCCGGACGCTACGCCCCGATGACGACGGAAGAGGCCGTCGAACTGATCGCGCGCGTGAAGGCGCTGGTACCGCGGTGGTGTCGGATTCAGCGCGTGCAGCGGGAGATCGGTGCGCCGGAAATTCAGGGTGGGCCGAAGAAGGGAGACCTCCGCGTGCTCGCGCGCGAGCGGCTCCTGGAGGTCGGCCTGCGATGCGTGTGCGTTCGGTGCCGCGAGGTCGGCTTCCGAGGAGTCGGGCCCCGTCCGGCAGCCCTCACGATGCTCCGCTCCGAATACGAGTCCTCCGGGGGAATCGAGATCTTCCTCAGCATCGAGGACCCCGGACTCGACGTGCTCGTCGCGTACGCGAGGCTCCGGATCGATCAGGCCCGGGCGACCGTCCGGGAGCTGAAGGTGTTCGGTCCCATGGTGCGGATTCACGAGGCCGCGAACGACCGTTGGCAGCACCGCGGATTCGGACGTCGACTCATGGACGAGTGCGAGCGCCTCGCCCGAGACGAATTCGACGCACGCGTCGTCCGCGTCACGGCGGGCGTCGGCGTGCGGGGCTACTATCGAAACTTGGGATACGACCTGCGAACGCCTTACATGGTCAAGACGCTGTAATCAAGAGACTTCCTTGATCCATCCGAGCCGTCGGAGCTTGCTCGCCTCGACGTCGGCCGCGTTGCGGAACGACGACTCCGCTTCCGCCAGGTAGTCGACTGCGAGACGAAGGCCCTCCTTCGTCGGTGCCTTGACATCGATGCCCGCGCGCGTGAGCTGCTGGCGCACGATCGGCATCGCGGCTTCCTGACCTCCCATGAATTCGCAGAAATCCACGATGATCTGATCGGTGACCGCGATGAACGGATTCCATGTCTCTTCGACCGCTTCTCTCTTCGTGATCTTCGCGTCCGCCTCCGCGATCATCGCCTTCGCGAGACCGAAGAATCCCGCTTCGACGTTGAGTCCGGTCTTCGCGGAGCTCACGAAGCCGTCCACCTGCAGCACGTCTTTCAGATCATCCAATTCTTCCTGGACCTGGCGACGGGATTCGGCGAGGTCCACTTTGTTCGCGACGAGGACGATCGGAATCGGGTCCGTGACGGAAAGGAGATGCGGGATCCAGTACTCATGCACGCTCTCCGCCGTCTCGGAGCGCGTGACGTCGTAGACGAGGAGCGCGCCTTTCGCTCCTTGGAACGAGCTCTCCTGGATGCCGCGGTACCCTTTTTGTCCGAGGACGTCCCAGATCATGAACGTCATGTCCGTCGCCTTGCCCGGCGCTTCGATCCTCAGGTCTTTCTTCGTGACTTTCGTGCCGATGGTCGTGATGTAGTCGTCCGAAAACTTGTCGACCACGAAGCGCCGGATCAGGCTCGTCTTGCCCACGGCGCCGTCGCCGAGGAGCAAGATCTTTCGCTTGACGTGGTCATCGACCATGGCGACCCCGCTCCATGCAGGCGCCACTCATATAACGCTTGCTGGCTCAATGTCAGCGATGCGAATACGGACCCTCAGTTCGGATGAAACCGGAGCCGCGGACGGATGAAGCGCGCTGCAATCAGATCCGCTTGCGGGAGCAGCGCCACGTTCCCGTCCCACTTCGCGAGGATGTCCGAATGGGACCGTTCGAATTCCCACACCGCGATCTGGAGTTTCCGAGGGAGGCTGTTCAAGTACCGCCCCACGATCACCGCGGCGAGGACCGTGTGCTGGCCCCGGAGCATGAGGACCTGGCGTTGACCGAATCGAAGTTGCTCGAGCGTCCCACCCCGGTCGTCGAACGAGTCGCGGACGAACTCCTGGAGCACGATTAGCATCCCGCTCATGATGTCGCTGTCGTGGACCATGCCCTGCGTGCGGGACCAGTGGCGGATCAACATGCCGCTGTCGTGCATCAGGTAGAGCTCCTCGAGACGCGCGCGTCGGGTCACGTAGACGCCCAAGCCGATCACGGCCGCGGCGCCGAATCCTGCAGCCGCCGCCCAGAACGGATTCACGGGAGCGGCAGGAGGGCTGTACTTCACCGCGAAGGTGAGCGACCGATAAATCGTCCGAGGATTCTGATCGAAGTTATCGGTGTACGTCACCGTGACGTCGACCGTCGTGAAGACGGGACGCGCGGTCTGCGACGTCTCGGTCGTGTTGGCGTAGAACGACCAGTCTCCGATCCGATTGTGAATGACATCGGTGTAGGTGCCGCCCGCCTCCTGCTTGTATGCGAGTTCGGGGCCGAAGACCGCGGTGATGCTAATCGTCGCGGCCATCGTGTCGCTGTAGCTCGCATTGTTCGGATACGGCGAGTCCAACCAGAATGTGAAGTCCACGTCGGGCGAATGGGAATCATTGAGGATGACCGCGAGCTGATAGTACGAACGGCGAGGGACGGCGGCAGCGAGCGACACCATGAGCGTGAGCGCGAGGAGAATGAGCGCGACGGCGGGGATGAAGCGTGGTACGCGTGCTGTTCGATCTTGCACTGGTTGGAGCCCCCCCAACCGATTGTCCGCCACGCGGACGCCGACGGGTGCGACCATTCGTGAGCCGTCTATTTAATCTTACTATCGATGCGTCACATCGTGCACCAACGCGCGCTTCGTGATTCTCACAAACGCGATTGAGCGCAGGGCCGTCCCATCGGTGACGGTCCCAACTTTCAGAAGAGTTCTCGGAGACCTGCACCTTCGGCCGGAGAACGGTGAGCTACATGAGCCCACGTCGCCGGGAGGCCCAACAGTAAAGCAGCATCCCGGAGCATCGAACGCGAAAGGGCGGCACCTCGCGCAACCGCATGGATCGGGAAGGTTACGTCAACGCGCCGAAGCGCGGCGACTATCCCAGCGCCGAACCGCGACGGTCCGACTCCGGAAAGCATGGGACCACCATCCGCGGTCTCGAGAGCCGCGTGGAGCGGTACGAGGTTGTCGATCTCGCTTGGCGTCAATTTCGGATGCGCCGTCGCGATCTGCGCCCGGATCCGAATCGCGTCCGCGCGACTCAGGATGTCATACTCGACGCGATAGTCGAGATAGAGCTTGGCCGCCCTGACGGCTTGGACGTCGGGTGAGCCTTCGAGCCCTGCGACCACGCACACCAACGTGCACCGTTTTCGCGCGATCATCGCGATAAGAGTACTCGCGAGTCCACCCGAGTAGGCGAGCACAGTCGGTCGAGCGTTTCCGTGAGGTCCGCCTCTTTCACGCGGATCTGCTTTTGCGAATCTCGCTCGCGGACCGTGACGCCTTTCCCCTCGAGGGTCTCGTGGTCGACCGTGACGGAGAACGGCGTGCCGATTTCATCCATCCGGGCGTACCGTCGGCCGATCGATCCGGACTCATCGTACGACGCGGTGAGTCGTTTCCTCAAGTTCGCGTGGAGCGCCTCGGCCTTCTCCGGCAGTCCGTCTTTGTTCACGAGCGGGAACACGCCGACGCTCACTGGAGCGATTCGGGGCGGGAGCCGCAGGACGACGCGCTCGCCCTTGCCGTACGACAGGTCCAGCAACGCCCAGATGTTGCGGTCCACGCCGAACGACAGCTCGAGGACATGGGGGATGAGCTTCGAGCCGCCGAACGTCACGGACTGTGTCACGTGGGACATCGCCTCGTGGCCCTTGAGGTCATGGTCCGTCCGATAGTGGACGCCTCCGACCTCTTTGAAACCGCCCAGGCTTTCTTGCTTCACCTGGATGTCGAAGTGGATCTTGTTGTAGAACGCGCGCTCCTTTTCATCGAGCTCCGCGAATCGGAACGCGTCGCGCGGGATTCGGAGCTGCTCCAGATAGAACCGCTGGACCGCGGCGAGGTGATACACGTACCATGGCGGGAGATCGCGCGCGACGAGATCTCTTGCGGCAATGTCACGCGCGCCGGGTTGGTTTTTCTCCGCCGTCCAAGCAATGCGGATCGGCGTGGCCGCAACCGCGTCGAACCGCAGGCCGTCCGCGAAGGTCGCGGGATCGAAGAAGATCTGGAGCTCGGCCTGGAGGAACTCCCGCATGCGGTATGCGCCTTGTCGCGGGCTGATCTCGTTTCGGTAGGCTCGCCCGATGATCGCGAGGCCCAATGGAAGTCTCCGGCGAAGCGCCTCGAACTCGCGTTTGAAGTTCAGGTATACGCCCTGCGCGGTCTCCGGCCTCAGGTACGCGCGGTCTTTGCCGATCGGCCCGACCTCGAGCGGGAACATCATGTTGAAGGGCCGCGCGGGACCGAGTTCCCCCTTGCAGTTCGGGCATCGGATCTTCAGTTCGCGGATGCGCGCGTCGATCTCGGCGGGCGTCAGGCCCTCCTGTTCTTCGTGGGTCGCGACCTCGAGTAGCTGATCCCCGCGGTACGATTCCCCGCACCGTGTGCACGTGACGAGGATGTCCGTGAAGTGATCCACGTGGCCGGAGGCCTTGAGGGCCGGCTCCGGGAGGATCGTCGTCGTGTCGATGAGGTGGTAGTCGTCGCTGAGCCCGAGGAAGGTCTCGATCCAGACGTCTTCCCACCGGCGGCGCATCCGGACGCCATTATGGCCATAGTCGTAGAAACCCGCGAAACCTCCGTACAGATCGACCGCGGGCCACAGGAACCCGCGACGGACGGACAGGGACATCACGTCGTCGTAGGAGGCCATCGCCGCCAGAAAGTGAGGCGTTCGGATAAAGGATGGGGTGCACGTCGATTCTTTTCACCGGGTCGAACGTGCGAGCCGGCGCCGACGTCCTCGAATCATCGATGCGTCTCGCACCGACGGTACGGGTGCAGGCCAGAGTCGTCCCCCCGAGACGACGAGTCGGACATCGCTCGCGGAGGCCCGCACGACGGATGCAAATCCGTTCCGTCCTCCCGGGAGATCCAGGATGACGAGGTCGGCACGCGCCCCGACGCGAATCGCGGACGTGGCATGCGGATCGGCGAGACGACGTCCCCGCAGCACCATCTCGAGGATCTCGCGCGCCGGGACGCCTCCGTTCATCCGCGCGATCCGATACGCGAATTCCATTTCGCGCAACAGCGACGGCGTGTTGATCATGGCGTTGTCGGTCCCCAGGTGAAGCTCAACCCCGCATCGCAACATGCGCGGGATGTCCGGCGTCATCCCAAAGAACGCGTTCGACCTGGGACACACGACGATCGGCACGTGCGCATCGGCGCAGCGCTCGAGGTCCGCGTCGGTCGCGTGGACCATGTGGACGAGGAATGTGGGTTTCAGCTCGAGGACCGCATCGATTTCCTCGCGCACTCGTTCGGAACAGTGGATCGCGAAGATCTTCTTCGCCCGTCGGGCGTCCGCGGCCAGCTTCTCAATTGCGTCGCGCGGCCAATCGATGTATGAGCTCACCGCGATCCCGTCCGAGGCCCGCAAGATCGCCGCGACTTCTCGGGGATCGTAGGATAACCCGACAGGGCGAGCGAGGGCGAGCCCTTGCATGGGCATCGCCGCAAGGGCGGCGTAGAGCAATTTGAGTCCATTCAGTGCTCCTTCTCGGAAGTCGCAGAACCCCGTGGTCCCGGTTCGGACCATCGTTGCCATCGCGCGTCGCATCGCGGCGATGACCGCGGCGTCCTTCGCCTTCGCGAGGACCCGGTGCTTGAGCCCGTGTGGCGGGGCGACGAGCTCCTCGATCGTCCCTTTCAGTTCCTGCGTCACGATCGCGTCGCCGAGGTGCGTGTGCGCGTTCCACAATCCCGGGAGGATGAGGCCCTCGGCGAGCGGGCGACGCGTCCGTCCGGAACGAGTCTCCACGACGACATCCTCCTCCCATCCGACGGTCCCTTCCCGGAAGCGCAGGCCGTCGTAGAACCAGCCCGAGACGCGCTGCACGGCGCGCGATGGTTGGGTCGCGTTTAAACGTTCTTCGCTTCCTGCGGAGGTCCTCGGAATGTTTATGGCGTGGGAGCTTTTCCTTCCGTTGGCACCACCGGAGCACAGCCGGCTCGAGCGGGAACCTCCGTCGAACCGCCTGTGGGAAGGTGGTCGCACAAATGCCGCCATAGCTCAGCCCGGCAGAGCGGCAGTTTCGTAATCTGTCGGGACGGTCCTACAGATTGTTCTACTCATACACGGAACGTTCGTCCGCTCGACCTCCACCGCGGTGTTCTCAGTATCGATAAGCCAAACGAGAAAACCCATTATGCCGATAGGCATGGTTATCACGTAGCCAACGACCCTCACGAATTTTCGTAAACGTCAGACCTGCTATCTTTGCGTGGTTTAGCGTGAATTGATCGGAACACGCCTACGTAAGGGTAGGGCTACAAAATGCAACAGACACGCTTCGACTCCAACAACCTCGGTCCATCGGCGCGGGAGGGCTACAACGAACCCGGAATCCCGGAGTTCGTCGCCCTCGGGATGGGCACGACCAAGCACCGGAGCATCGAGACGGCGCTGATCATCGCGGGCTCGATGCGCCGGATCGCGAACGCCGCGGGACTGACGACGCCGTTCGTCGAGATGACGACGAAGCAGGTCAAGGCGCTCGCCGTCGCGGTCCAGAACTACGTGAGCCCGAGGTCCGAGGAGCCGAACCCCCGTCCGTACCAGGTCCTGCTCAGATCGATCCTGAAGTACCACGCGGGCGCGACGGAGGACGAGGCCGACAAGAAGCGCCTGCTCGCGTGCTGGAACCTCATCAAGCCCGCCAAGCCGAAGGCCACCAAGATCGGGCCCGACGACATCCTCACCGTGGACGAGTTGAACCGCCTCCTTGACGCCGCCGACTCAATGCGAGATCGCGTCCTGATCGCGGCGTTGCTGGAAACAGGAGGTCGCGTGACCGAAGTTCTCTCCCTGAACGTCGAGTCGCTGACGCGACACCAGAACGGAGGGAACGGAGGGCGCCCGTGGTATAAGGCGTGGTTCGCAACGATGAAGGAGGAGGGAACCGAGCACTTCGGGTACTTCCGCGAGGCCGCGACCGTTACGATGATCGACTCCTGGCTCAAGAACTACCCCAGCGGCGTCGATGTGACCCCGCGCCCGCTGATCCCCAGCCTATCGTTCGCCTCCAACGACGAGCGGCGCCTCAACGCGGATTCCGTCGGCGACCTGTTACAGGCGGTCGCAGAGAAGGCGGGCGTCGAGCAGGTGAAACACGTTCACGCCCACATCTTCAGGCACACGAGGGCGACGATGCTCCTCAGGGAGGGCGTCCCCGAGCCGATGATCAAGAAGATGCTCGGTTGGATGCCGAACAGCCCGATGCTCGGTCGCTACGCACACCTCGTCGCGCAGGACGTGGAGGCCGCGCTCGGCCTGTCCGCGAAGGTGGAGGGCGAGAAGGCGGAACTCCTCGTGCCGAAGCGCGAGGTGCCCGCGATGCCCGCGGCCCCGTTCCCGTTGAACCCGGCGGTCAACGCGAAGGTGGAGGAACTGGAACAACGACTCCAGGACATGCAGCGCCAGCAGAAGGAACTCGCGAACATCCTTCTCAAGCAGGCCCGCCAACAGGAACCAGGGTACGTGTTCGTGCCGGAGGGCGAGGAATGACCCCGACGTGCCGATGCTGCGGTCGCCTGTTCACAGAGCAAGACGCCGACGAGGTCCTCGCCGACGAAAGCGGCGCGGCGATCCTGATCCTCGCGCCCGCCGACCTGCTGTGCGGGCCATGCGGCGATCCGGGTTCGAGACCGTTCGCGCACCTTGAGGCGCACGAGGGGGACGATTGATATGGATTACTTCGACCCGGAAACTCACGACGACAAGTCGCTCCCGTGGAAGGTACGAATCCAGAACGTAGTGGAGTTCTGCAAAAGAGTGAACGCCGAAGACCAACGCAACGACGCTTACCCGAGCCTTCTGTGGCGATGCACTACTTGCGGGAAAGCCTTCGATCAGACAGACCCCGCAAAGTACGAACCCGTTGTGTGCCCCGATTGCAGGGTAGAAACAATTCTGGAAGACGTGTTTCCAGTGGATTGCGGCAATGGATGGGACGAGGACGAGGCGCACGAGGTCGCGTTCAAGCCGTCATGGGAACGTAAGGCCCCGCGGAGGGCGAAGTGAATGCCGCGAGCACACCCATACGAGATCGACGGCGAGCGCCAATACCACCTGATCCCCGCTGTTATCCGGGACTGGGACCTCGTCACGCAGATACCAGGGCTCGAACGTTTCCGTCTCCCGAACGCCGACGATCCGAACAACACGTGGCTCATGATGCACCCGCTCCACACCGACGACACGGAGCGCGTATTCTGCACACAGTGCGGCGGCAACGGCGTCTACCACTTCCCGAACGGCAAGCCGTGGATCGTCTCCGGACCCGCTCGCGCCACGAGGAAGAAGATTTGGGTCCCGTGGCCGGGGGAGGCGGACCTACCCTACTCGGACGACGACCTTGAGCGCAGCGAAGCCTTCGAGCACGCGACGATCATCCCGGCAGGCAGCAGGGCCGTCGTCGTCCGGGACACCCGGATGCAGGCCTCCCGCCACGAGCTTGAGAAGGCGTTCCTGATGGTCTTCGGGGAGCCCATCATCCGTTCCGGTGGCATGATCTTCACGTCGGGGGCCAAGCATCGCATCGGAATTGCCGACCCTCGCTACGAGGACCTCGCGCGGGTGCGCGCGGAGACGCTCGCCCAGTCGGTCGCGAAGGGGGAGATCAGTCTCCGGGACGCGAAGGACACGCTATTCGAGACGCTGCTGGCGATCCAGCAGGTCGAGCGGGGCGAGAGGTTCCTCGCCAGGCAGCGCGAGATCGAGCGCCTTCTCGCCAAGAAGGCCACCGGTAGGACCGCCAGCAAGAGGCGCGGGATGACGCGCAAGATGACCAGGCAGGAACTCCAGGAGATCGTCGCGCGGGTGAAGCGGCTCGGTGCCGAGCCGGAGCGACAGGCCCGCGAGAATAGGAGGAAGCGCGGCATCAGGATCGAGGTGCAGGACGAGACCACGCTCGCGGTATTCCAGGGCATCCGCCGCATGTACGGCCTCTCGAACGTGGATTTGTTCGCCCTGTTCCGAATCTGGGCCCATCTCGACATGGAGCCGCGGGCTTTCATGCGAGAAAGGTTCACCGCCCCTCAACCCGCCCCTCAACCAACTATCATCGCTGCCCAAGATAGTGTTGAGCAATGGTGGGTCGCTCGTTGCCTGCTGTGCGGCGGCACCGACGTGAAGTACGTCGAGAACCGGCACGAGATAGTGTGCCAGAAGTGCGGCGGCGCGCGCGATCCGAAGACGAATGAAATCCCGTGGAAGGTGTTCGACGAGCAGCCGCTCCAAGAGAACTCGAAGTTCATGCTCGTTGAGGGTCCGCTTCCAGAACCCCTCGTAAAGGAAACGACCGTCGAGACCGCCGAAAATCTGCGAGACGGGGGGAAGGGACCGATCCGAGGCATCGTGCCGCACCACCTCTTCGACATCTACATCCCGACGACTCGGGACGACGCGAGACGTGCCAGGGCGCTTGTCGCCGCGCAACGCGGGCCGCCGCCCACTGAGGGGCGGATCGCCGAGATGAGAGCGGAACTCGAATCCGGACTACGCTGACGGGGCCCGCGAGGGCCCCTGAATTTTCGTCCACTCCATGTAAATTCGACCCGCCCCGCGCACACATAGGCTGAGGGGAAAAGCAATTTCCGAAACCGAACCAGAACTCTTCGAGCCGGTAGTCAAGGCCTATTGCGTGGACTGCCTCGGACCGATCTACGCGGGCGACCCGTTCATCCTGGTCCCTGTTGAGCCATTGCAGGCCCATCCGGGTTGTGACAACTCCCTGGGGTTGAACAGGCGGCGCGAGCGTGCAGTTCGACCCATCCCGCACACACATAGGGCGGAGGAGTAGACGTGTTCTCTGCGGTTGAAGATCAAATAGAGTTCCGCGAGGCGAGCGGCGCGCCGCGCGTCCTTCGTGGTACGATCACCGGCGAGACCGAGACAACGGTGATCCTCACCCGCCGCGACGGCGAGTTTGAGATTCCGAAGAGCAGGATCACGAAGACGATCCGCCGCACCGCCGAGGCGAGGGCGGTCCAACTGGCCGCGACGACGTGGAAGGCCGTGATCGTCGCCGCGAAGAACGAGGCCGGGAGATGACGAGCCTCGAAGAACGGAAAGTGAAGGCCTTGGAGGTACTGGCCGAGTTCGCCAAGAAGTCCTACGTGTCGCTCGAAGACGTTGCCGGCGCGCTCGACTCCTCCCACGAGACCCGCACCATCGGCGAGGCCCTGAACAGGATTGCGGACGCGCTCACCGACAGCGATGGCCGCAACCTTCTGGAGGACATCCGCGACGGGATCGACAGCGTGAAGAACAGGCTCGTGGAGGTCTCCACCGCCCTCGCGGGGGCGACGCCCGACCCCGATCTGATGGTCGCGACCGTGGGCGGCATCGCCAGGGCCATGGAGCAGGCGGACAGCCGGATCGACGAACTCCGGACGGAGACCAGAAGAGCAGCGCGGTCCCTGCGGAAGGCCAGGGGCGAGGCCGATCCGGTTCTCTCGAAAGAGCGGGCCGAGCAGGCGGACCGGGAGATCGACAGGGTCCTGGAGGGCGACTGATGCAGACCGTGGACCCGATGGAGCGCCTGATCCTAATCGCCGAGAGGATCGCCGACAAGCTGCACGTCATCTACGTCCCCACTTGGGAGCGGTTCATGAAGTACAGCAACGGCATCTACGTCGAGATCGACGACGAGGCGGTCCGGCTGAAGGCCCGCCAGGCGCTGGCCGTCGAGAAGAAGGCGAACCCGAAGGTCCGGGTGAACACCCACAGCGTCAACGAGATCATGGCCCACATACGCGACACTCGAAGCCACGGGCCGACCGACTTCGACGCCGACCGCGGTCGGATCATCAACTTCACGAACGGGCTCTACGACCGGAGGACCGGTCGGCGCGGACCCCACGATCCCGACTACCTGTCGATCCGGCAGGTCCAGACGAAATACGTGGAGGACGCCGAGTGCCCCTACATCCGCGGCCTCTTCTCGCAGTGGGTGGCACCGGAGGACGTGGACAAACTCGGCGAGGTCCTGGCGTGGTGCTTGGACAACGAGTACGACGTGGAGGCGTTCGTCTACCTACTCGGGCGGGGGTCGAACGGGAAGGGGACTTTCACGACGATCCTGACGGAGGTGCTGGGGCCCGAGAACGTGAGCGGCGTCAGCATGCAGGCGATGAACCGCGACAAGTTCGCCGCCTCGGGCATGTACGGCAAGATCGCGAACATCAGCAACGAGACAAGCGGCGTAATTGACGACAACTCGCGCCTGATGGAACTCACGGGCGGGGACATGACTCAATGGGAGCGGAAGTTCGGCCACCCCTGGACCGACAAGAACTACACGAAGCAGGTCTTCGCGGGGATGAGTCTTCCTTCGATCAAGAGCGGCGTGGTTTCCGACGGAACGGGGCGACGGTTCGAGCCGATCTTCTTCCCCAACCGCTTCGACGGCAGCGTGCCGAAGAGCGAGATCATTGCCAAGGCGCGAAAGGAATACCCCGGACTCGTCGCGTGGGCGCTGCGGTTACTACCCGGTCTGAAGGAGCGCAACCACTTCAACAACGGGATGAGCATCGACGAGAAGGTCGAGTTGTACCGGCTGATCTCCGACGGCGTGTACCTCTTCAGCAAGTTCTTCACGAGGGACGAGGGGACCTACATCGAGAAGCAGAGTCTATACGTCTCCTACCTCGAACTGTGCACGGCATACGGCCTCGTGACAGTCGGGGAATACCAGTTCTACCGCCAGTTCCAGCGCCACCTTCCAATGCGCGAGGCGCGAGTCCCTCCGTCGCTCTCGAACGAGAAGGTCCACGCCTTCAAAGGAATCTCACGCCTGGAGAGCGGTCCGCAGGACCGACTTTCCCTACTTTCATGTCAACTTTTACAACGGAAAGAGTACAATGTTATACTGGAAGAATACAGCGTAAAGTCGGGAAAGTCGGTCTCGCCCACGTCGGAAGACTGGACCGCCAACCGTGCCCGAGACCCGGCCATCGCGAAGGCGATCCTCCGGCAGGCCGCCGAGAAAAAGTCCGATCACCCGCCCGGCGGGTATGGCACCTTTGTCGGCGACGGCAAGGGTGGCGTCAAGAAGGAGGGCTCGCCATGACCGAGGACCGTAAACGCGAATGGCGTGCCCCCAGCCGCGTCGAACTTCGATCCCTCGCCCCGCGGCCCGATCCGCACGGATTCTTGGGTCTTATCGTTGCGGTGCCGCTGATCGACGGCGATCCCAGCGTCGTCATCGAACCGATACGCAAGGCCATCGAGTCCGCTGGCGGGAGGGTAATCTTCGTGCGCGCGACGAGATCGCCGCTGACGATCATCCCGAAGCCCCGGAGAAAACGATGAGCCGATCCGCCGAGGCCGCCCGACAGCGGGAACGCGCTAATCGCCTCGCCATCGAGCGAGCCAAACACGGAGAGCGAAAGTCCCCCGCGCCGCCGAGTTGCGGCCACCTTCCCGGCCAGAGCCTAAATTGCCCGAGTTGCCGCCGGTTCCGGAGGGCGAGCGAATGACTCGTCGCACCTTCACGGCGAAAGATCGCGCCATCCTCAGACAACTTGACCTCGGGAAGACCGGCGACGAACTCGCCGACGAGAATGGCATGACCCGCGAAGAAGTCCGGGACACACAACTCCAGGCCATGCGCCGCCGGACCGCGCGACGTGACGACCTCGCTCCTCGGCGACACGCGCGATACCTCCCCGCGATCCGTGAGGAAGCGCTTCGGCTTGCCCGCGAGGGCCTGCTCACTTACAGGCAGATCGCGGAACAACTCGGGACCTCTCAGGACACCGTTAGTTACTGGGTCAGGGAAGCCGGCGGGATCGAGCGGAAGCCGGACCCGAAGGTCGTCGCCTTCCGGGCGGACGTGGCGCGTCGAAAGGCCGAGCGAGAGGCCGCGAGCAAGGCACGCCGCAACTCGCTGGCGAACCCCAGCGCAGAACTCAGCGCAGAAATTCTCGCGATGTGGGCCGAGGGCCGCGAAGAGGTCGCCGAGGGGGTCATCGTGAGAAAGTGGCGCGTTTACGAGGTGCGGGATGCCTTCCGAAAGCGAGCGTCTCACGAAGCCATCAACAGGATTCTTCGAGGTGCTACGTGACCGCGGGCGCACTCCTTCACGCCCGCCTCACCGGATCGGAGGGAGGGCTGCCATCTCAATCATATCGGCTCTGCCTCCGATCAATTATTTGGAGGTGGATTTAGATGACGCGCGGAACGCTGGACCTCGGCAAAAGACTCGACTGGACCATTGTGAGTGTCGCGGACGAGAGCATTCGATCTGTACATATCGGGTCCATGCGCATCGAAGGTCCATTGATCCTACTCCACGAAAATCAAGGTTCTGATCCCGAGTGTTGTGGGACCGAGCGCGCCCGGATCGTGATCGAGCCACTCCGGAACGTCGAGCACATCGACGTGTATGGATCGCTGGCTGAACTCAAGGCGGCGCTCGTCGGCGACGGCATCGTCCTCGTAGATCATGACGACGACTCCGACCCGCGTCCGGAGATTCGATAGCCATGTTGTTCAAGCGCAAGCGGTCGGAGAAGACGCCGGGCCTCCGCGATGTTCCCGTGAAGAAGTCCCGACGCCGGATCGACACGAAGCCGGAGTTGCCGCGCACCCCGTTCCGCCCGCGCGTCGAACTCGACCAGATCGACGACGACAGGATCGAACTCGACGAGGATCAGGAGGACGACAAATGATCGCGCAGAAGGTGCTCCACCGCTGGCCGAAGGCGGTCAAGAGCCAGGTGAATGAACTGCGCGAGCGCGGTCTCACCATCAAGGAGATCGTGGACGCGACGGGCGTTCCGACGGGCACGGTCCAGCACTGGTTTTACGAGCGCGATGGTGCGGAGGAGTACCGGGCCGCGAAGAGGACCATGCGCCCCTCGCTGCTCTACCTGGGCCGCATTGAGCGGTGCCCCGCCCACGGTGGCGTCGGCTACGTCCAACTCCGGTGGATCAAGAACGTCGAGACGGGGCATCCGACGTACTTCTGGATCGTCCAACACAACCCCGGCCAGATCGGGAACGCGAAGAAGGTTCTGGATGTCGTGAGGATCGGCGACTGGGACGGCTCGGGAATCGCGTTCGTGTCCACGGGGCGCGAGCGAAAGTTCCGGAGGTTGGTCGCATGAATCGGAGACTTGCCTTGGTCGGGATCGCGATGGTCGGCGCGGGCGACACGATGAAAATTGGGTCTGGGTCGAGGTTCCTCGTCGTCTATTTCCCGTCCGTCGCGAGCGGCCTCATGGACATCCAGCCCCTCGCCCTCGTCCTCGCCGTAGCTGGCGGATTCGTCGTGGGTTGGTCGCTCTACGGCGTCCGCTCGCTTCTCGCCGTGATCCTTGGGGTCGTGGCGGCGGTTCTCGTGTGGTTGCTCGTTTGGTGGACGCCGTCATGACGAAGACGAGCGAGCGCGAGCGGCAACTGCTTCTGTACAACGCCGCGATGTCGCCAGGTGCCAAGAAGGAAGCCGCCGAACTGAACGTGCGCTTCCGTCGCGAGGACGAGGAGGAGGCGGAGCGTCAGCGACCGGTCGTCACCGCGCCGTCACCGCAGACTCCACGGAAGAAGCACGCCGCCGATCCGCGCTACAAGCCGAAGCCCGCGCCGAAGCGAGTCCTACCTGCCCCGACGAAGGCCGCTGGGGTCCTCGTCCGCGTCTCGACCGAGGACCAATCGCGGAGCGGATACTCGAAGGACGATCAACTCAAGTGGGGCCGGGCTGAGGCCGCGCGGCTCGGGCTCAGGCTAATCGAATACGTGGAAGAGGGCGGCGCGCACTCCGACATGCTGGACCGCGAAGCGCTCAATCAACTGGAGCAGGACATCGTGGACGGTAAGGTCGGTACGCTGCTCCTCCGCTACGGTGACCGCCTGGGCCGTGGCGTGGTGTTCACGAAACTCATCGAGTGGCTCAAGGCTTGGCGGATCGTGATCCGCTGCGGCGACCTCCCGGAGTCGGGGGACGCGACGGACCAACTGATGAGCTTCTATGGCGCGCAGGGCGGCGTCTACCTAAAGACGCTCCGATCCCGCACGGCGGACGGTGTGGCGAACGCGAAGGCTGCCGGCAAACACGTCGGCGGCGATCTCCTCGGATTCCGTTGGCAGGACGGTCAGTGGGTCCCCGAGCGATGGGCGTCCGACTGGGGCTCACCGGAGCAGGCCGCCCTAAAGCCGTGGCAACTCCAGCGCGTCCGTCAGGCTGTGACTGCGTACCGAGAGGGCGCCGGGGCGTTCGCCGCGCTCCTTGAGGAACGGAGGAAATCCTCCCGCGACCGGCACATGGCCGCGCGGAAGCGGCAGGAAATACGGAACAACGTCAGAGAGCAGTGGCTCCTCGCCAACCGGCCGATCACCATCGAGAGAATAGCACTGTGACCGAACAGGGCGAGTACCGGGATGCGGAGGCCCGCCGCCGTTACCGGGCCGAGTGGATGCGCAAGCGCCGACTCCGGGAACTCCGGGAACAGCGCGAGCGGGAACAGCGTGAACTCGACGAGATTGACGCGTTATAGTTCACGCATAGTTCACGAGAAGCCGGACTGCGTGCGCATAGTTCACGCCGATCCCGGACCCTGCGCGCGCGAATCCGCCGATCCGGACTCTTTCACTCTACCACGACGGGCGCTGTCGTTGGGCCGACGGGCGGTCGCCGGCGATGGCGATCCGGCGTCCATGGGTCGCGGTGATCCGCGGACGTTGGTGCCTGTCCCCTCCATGCGGCGGGGCGCGGGATCGTGGCGAATGACGCCGCGCACTGGTTGGATGCAAATTCGAGGGTCTTGAGGTCAGGCACGACACCAACTCCATCCAGTCCGGACTGGACGATCCGGACGAAACCCCCACGCACGATTTGGCCGAACGCCCGTTCGGCGCATGAAGAAGTGGCAAGTGAGGGCGGGTTGGCAAGCGTCTGTGGCGAACTGGACCCACTCGTAACGAGTTCGACCACGTCTCCTGCCTGGAGCGGCCAAGACTGGCCGTGCGTCCGGACACGGAGAGCGGCGCCACTGCCCGACAGACGAGGGTCCCACGGGCGTCGTGCCTGAGTCCGCCCGCTCACCCAACTCACCCAGAAACGCGCCGCAGGCACGATTGAGGGCCGGGCGGGGCCGAAACTGACTCACCAGAGAAACCCCATAATCGTTCTCCTAAACGCGATTCCACGGTCGAGGGTTCCCGCGACCGATTTAAGTGTCCCGGCTGCCTAAGTGGCCGATGGCGGTCCGCGACGCGAGCCTCGACGAGACGGAGCACTTCCGCGCCGTCGAGCGCCTCCTGCGCGAGACCTCGCCCGCCGTCCGCCGCGGCCAACTCGACTCAATCGCGGTCCCGACGGGCCGACTCTTCCGCGCGGGTTCGGGCGCGCTCCGCGTGCGGTCCGACCTGAACGTCCTGTCCAGCGACGACGTGTGGACCCGCGCGCGCCGCAGGTCGCGCGAGCCCGACCCGACCGAACTCGCGCGATGGCGGCTCGTGAGCGAGTGCATCGAGAAGGGCGCGCCCGCGCTGTCACGCGGCGGCAGACTCGTTGAACTGATGATCCCTTACGGGGTCCTTCGCGTCCAGCCCGACGGCGGGCTCGTGTGCCTCGAAGAGTCCGAGCCGACCGAACTGGTCTCCGTTACCTGGGACCCCGAGCCGTTGCCCGATCCCCGCCCGGAGCCCGAGCCCGACGTGATCGACGCGCCGCTCCCGCCGATCCTGCCGGGCTCGTTCGAGTCGGACGAAATCCACGTTCCGGGCGATGACGAGTTGGTGATCGATCCTCCGCAGATGGCGACGGAGGGGAGGCGCGACGGGACGGAGACGGCGAAGGGCGGGATCGCGTCGTACCGCACGTCGCTCGCGCTTCGCAAGGTCCAGCGGCACCGCAGCAAGAGCGGGAAGTGCCCCCTGTGCCGTGGGCCGTGCGTCGCCCCGGAGTTCCTGCCGGTGGCGAAACTCGCCCAGGGCCGCGGGCGGATCATCGACCTCCACGGGTCTCGGCAACTCAAGGTCACCGCCCAGACGTTCCTTGAGAACCCCGTGCCGCGGACGTTCGCGGAGGTGTCGGTGATCGAGAGGGAGATCGCGTTGACGAACAGGATCATCGCCGCGGGCCGCCGCAAGATCGAGGCCTCGCAGCGCCGGGTCGCCGCGCTCGACATCGGGGTCAGCGCGCGCAAGTTGGAGGCGGGAGTCGTGGACGCGGGGTTCATCGACGCGGCGGTCCGCGAGCGGGAGATCAAGCGCCGGGCCGAGGCCCTACTGGACCGCGCCAGCCCGCCCGCCGAGCCGCCGGGACCGGGCCTGCTTTGGGCGCGCATCCGCGGCGTCTGGACCGCCGTGCCCCAGAGCCGGACCGGCGACGAAGAGGCGCTTCTCCGGGCCCCTGAGTATCAAAATCAATAATTTATCGGTTAGTGGTGAACAGGTCCGCGGGGCCGGTTCGTCACCGAGGGGAGAAAGACAACATGGCGACACGAATATTCTGGCGAGCGACGAAGCGCGGCGTGCGGCTGGTCGTGAGGGACCAGCACTTCGAGACGGCAATCGCGAGCGTCGAGATCGGATTTGGTTTCGACTTCGAGAGCGGGACGAGGGGCTTCGAGGTGTCTGCGTCCCCGAGCGGCTTCAGCCACGGGCACGAGTCCTGGACGCGGCTCGGCACGGTCTCCAACCTGGAGACCGGGAAGCAGATCGCCCTCGCGGCGAAGGGAGTGGTGCGCCGGATCGGGATCGAATCTGAGCGAGGCGAGGTCGTCATGCAACTCGACAGGACGATCCCATTGCCGGGCCGCAAGGCGGTAGCCTGATGATCGGTACGATCAAGGGCTTCAACGCGACCCTCGGTAGCGGGATCGCGGTCGTCCACTTCGACGACGGCAGCACCGCGCTCATCGAGTCGGGCTTCGGGATGCGCCAGATCGTCGCGGCGTTCGGATCGCTGCGTGCCGCCGTCGGCCAGCGCATCGAGTACGAGACGGACTTCGGCTTGATGTCAGCGTTCTCCCCCGTTGAGACGACCTCGGTAGAGTGCCCAGTCCACGGGTCGCGCCTCGTCGATGACTGCCCGCACTACTTCCCGGAGGTGCGGGAATGAGCACTATCACCGCCGCGCGCAAAATAGATCGCCTCTACGAGATACGCGGCACGCTGCGGCTCATGGCGTCACCGCTCCTGTGGACCGCGAGGACCTATGTCCTCGGCGCCCGCAACCTGATCCACGTGATCCACCGCAAGCCCGTGCGGAAGGTCGAGCGCCCGGTCCGGAGCTACGATTCTGGAGCGCTCGCCCGAGCGCGGGCGTTGTTCCCCAGCGAGTACATGCGCGCGATGAGGGAGATTGGGTTCGACAACGACGACGTGTTCCTCGCGCACCTCCGGACGCTCCCCGTCGCAATCGCGGGCGGGCACTCGTTCGCCGCGGTCTGGGACAACGTGTGCGACGACGAGCGCCTGACTGACTCCGAGGTCGAGAGCCTGAGCCGGGAGGCAGTGGCCATGCTCGGTCGCGACATGGAGATGGAGGGGCTGCTGTGACGATCACTCCCCCAGAACCAACCCAGGGGCGAATCCCGCCCCTCTTTTTTGTCCAGCGCCGCGACTGCGCCGCGCTCCGCAGGGAGATCATCTCCGAGGAGGAGCGGTGGTCGTCCGAGCACGAGTCGCTCATCGCGCTGGCGCTCGACCTCCTGCGGACGCAGGGGCGGGGAGCGGCGGTCGCGGCGCTGTCGGCCTGCACCGACGCGGCCGAGGCCGAGGCAATCGTCCGCTTCGCTGTCGTCCGGCTGCGCGAGCCCGCGGGACCGGCGAGGCGCGTGGGAGGGTGGATCGATGCCTTCTCCTGACGAAGACATGCGTCGCCGACAACGCGAGGCCGAGGCCGCGCGCGACCGCGCGTGGGATGCCCGCGCCGAGCGACATCGAGTCGCGGTCCCGCGCCTCGACCGCGCCATCGAAGAGGCCAACCAACGGGTCGGACTCGCGATGCTCCTCCTTCGGGAGGGTCAGTCCGACTCCGAGGTGTTCGATGTGATCGAAGCCACGCTGAGGGAGCCCGGCGTGCCCGCGACAGACTCGACGGCCTGCATGGCCGAGTCCATCGTCGGCTGCGCCGCGATGCGCACCGGGCGGGGCTTCCCGATCTCGGACGACGACGAGAACGACGACGAGTAGAGGGACCTTCCCATGGACGAAAATCTGTGTAGCGAATGCGCCGGACCCCTGGTCTTCGACGGGTTCGAGTTCGCCTGCTCTGCGTGCGGATTGGTCAACGAGGTGCGGCTGCTCGACGACCGCGAGCCGTTCCGGACCGACGACGACGGCGCGGTCCTCCCTGGATCGCACGGGCCGCCCACCCAGGCGGGCGTCGCCCCCAGCGGGTCGGTGATCGCGTTCGGCGACAGGGACGCGCGGGGGAACCGGCTCCCGGACGACCCGGTCAGCCGGACCCGGCTCTCGCGGATGCGGCGGGCCGCCTCGTATGGCGCGACCCTCAAGGAGCGCTCGCACAGGGAGATGGAGCGCGCGATCCACGCAATCGGCTCGCGACTGGGGATCGCGAAGTCGATACGCGAGAGAGCGGTCGAACTCGGCCGCAAGAACGGCGGGTCGGCGCGCGGCAAGCCATGGGCCCTCGTCGCGAGCGCGCTGCTGCTCCTCGCGTCGCGCGAGGTCGGCTCGGGCCTGAAGGCGAGGGACTTCGTCGCGGTCAGCGTAAACGACAAGGGCAACAAGAGGGGGAAGCGCGCGGGCAGGGGCGGGCGCAGTCCCGAGAGCAAGAAGGCCCACAGAATCCTGCGCGAGTTCCGGCTCCTCAACCGCACGCTGAACGTCAACGTGCGTTCGAGCGCGGAGGACTTCGTCCCGAAGTTCGTGAGCGACCTGCGGCTACCGTCGGAGGTCGCGATGAAGGCGCTCGAACTGATCCGCCTCGCGCCGCTGCACGCGGGACGTTCTCCGACCGTTGCCGCGTCGGGTGGAATCTACGCCGCGGCGCTGGTCATGGGGCACAGGGTCGGGCAGCGCGCCGTGGGCAAGGCCGCCGGGTGCAGCGAGGTCAGCGTGCGATCCGCGCTCGCCGAGATGTGCGAGACGAGCGAGGCGGTGCGGAAGATAGTCGTCGAGGCGAACACGAGGGGGCGGCTCGGATGAGGAAGAGCAGGACCCTCCGCGTGGAACGCGACTTCGCGCTGAGCCGCGCGAACTTCCGAAGTTGGGCCGACGACGTGCGGGACTCCGTGCTCCCGTTCTTCGAGGCCGTGAACGCCACGCCGCTCCTGTGCACCGGGAAGGGCGTCCCCGAGAAGGCGCGGCGGGCGCTCGCGCGGTCCTTCAGGCGCCGCGGCGAGCGGGTGAACTTCGCGGCCACGATCCCGAGGGCCCGCGCGGTCGCCCTCGACCTCGCGGTCGAGTCGGGGCTCGCGTGCAGGTCGTGCGGCGAGGCGGCGAAGTCGATGTCGTCGCGCGTCGCGTTCATCGACGCCAGTGGGAAGGTCGCGCAGTTCGACGCTCGGCCGAGGACCACCGTCGCCGTCTGTCCCGCGTGCGGGACACCCGCGGAGCCCGACATGGAGGAAAACGGCCCCGCCGAGGGGCCCGGAACGCCCGAAGTGGCCCACAACTCCGGGGAGAACGACGAGGTTTCGGACGGCCTCGCGGCGCTGCGCGAGATCGACGAACTGTAGGAGGAAAACCGTGACTCATTCATATAATCCGGCCTCATCGAAGCCTTACTTGTCGCCCACCGGACTCGCCGCTGTCACGCGGCTACAACAGTGCGGAGGGCGGGTGATAGCATGAAGACAACTACGACAGTGTTCGGTGGAAGAGGTCTCGCGTCGAAGGTGTGGTCGAAGAAAGTCTGGAAACTCCCGGTCCTTCCCCTGATCGGCTTGCTGGTCCTCGCGGGGATCGGCGCGGCGGTGCTTCTCGGGCCCCAGTCGGCCACGCAGCACGAAGCGGTCTCGACCGCCACCCCGGCCATCGTGAACCTCCCGGCGGAACTCGCCTACGCACAGGCGCTGAACTTCTACCCGTGGCAGGTAACGGTAGTCCAGAACAACTACGAGAACGCACGGTCCGGCGTCGTGCCGATCATCGACATCAGCGGATCGGTCGCACTCCCGGACTGTTCCGGGATCGTCGTGCAGCAATCCACTGACGGGACCGGCACGGGCGGCGGCGCGTGGGTCACCTTGACGGGATCGTTCGCGGCTGGGCACTGCACCTTCGAGGGGTCGAAGGCGACATTCGGCCAGACGCTTGCGCCAGGATCACTGACAAACCAGTGGTTCTTCCAGAGCAAGTACGGATCGATCCAGAGCGGAGAGGTGTACGCCTACACGGCGCAACTCGACGACAACGCGTGATCGAGAGCATGAGGGGCGCAAGCCCCTCCCCTTAACTTTTCACCCTCTTCCCCGGAGACAGACCTTTGCACGAAACGAAAACCAACAACATGACGCGACTGATCCTCGCGGTTCTTCTCATCTCGCTACTCGCCAGTGCCTTCTACCTCCTCACTGTCCCGCGTGATCCGCTACTCGCAAAGGTCTCGGTGATCGCGGGGCACCTCCAGGTCCACGGATCGCTCAACGCGGACGAGTGGCGCGAACTCCAGGAACTGACACGCGCGCCGCCGACGACCGAGACGGTGTGGAGCGTCGCCCGCGATCCGCACCCGACGATGGCGCTTGTCGCCGAGGTGCGGGACATCCGGCGATCCGCGCCCTTGGCGGAGGCGCCGACGGTCCGGTGGCCGAGCCTCGGCGAGATCGGCGCGGACCTCAAGGAGAACGTGCTCGCGCCGATCCGCGAGGTGATCGGCTGGGCGCTCTTTGGGTGGTGGTCGGGGACCGCGGCGGCAGCGACGAAGACCGAGGTGTCGTGCAGCCCCGCGAACTGGGGCAACACCGCCTGCTGGAGCCCGAGCGGAGTCCCCGTAAACGGCGACAGTGTCGTCTTCAACGGCAGTTCGACCTCGATCACTATCGACCAGACGGTCCCGGTCTCCGGTATCCTCACCAGCCTAAACACCACCGGGTTCACGGGGACGATCACCGACAGCACCTTCGCGGTGAACATCCAGACGGTCACCCTCTCGTCCGGGACCGGGCTCGCGCTCGGCAGCGGGACGTGGACGATCACCGTCCCGGACAACAGCACAGCGTGGACCAACGCCTCGACCTCGACGGCGTGGAATCCGGGAACAGGGACCGTCAAGTTCCAGTCCGCGACGAGCAGCGGTGCGGCAGTCATCGTTAACCTCTCCTTCGCGGCCCTCCAGACGAGCGTCAGCAACCCCAACGGGGTGGAGTTCAACAAGGTGATCTTCGACTACACCGGTGGCGGAGCCTCCTCCGTCGCGTACACGTTGGTGGGCTCGAACGGCCTCACCGCTCAGGACGCGCTCACTATCCAGCGCACGGGAGTCGGTGCAACGGTGTTTCTGGACACCTCCTCGTCGAATCTCCCGATCCGGGCAGCGTCGGTCAACATCGCGACGGTTTCCGCCACGAGATTGACCGCTAACGCGAGCACGATCACCGTGACTGGCACCTCGGGAACCCTCTGGACCGTGACGGGAATCTTCACGCAAGGCACGAGCACCGTGAAGTTCACCGGCTCCGGGAGCATCACCACGGGCTCGCAGTTCGCCACGTTGCAGGTCAGCGCGAGCGGGACCATCGCCTTCGCGACCCTAAACGTCCTGGCGACGAACCTGACGATCACGGCAGGAACCCTTAGTCAAACGACGGGCACCGGCACGGTTACCGCGGCCAACATCTCGGGAGGAGCGATCCAATTCGGGAGCGGGAACTGGACCGTCAGCGGCACGTGGATCGACAGCGCGAGCGGATTGGGATGGAACGTCGGGACCAACACAGTGACCTTCACGGGGGCGGCTACGCACCAGTTCGGCGGCTTCGCGGAGTTTAATAGCGTGGTGTTCAGCACCGCGACCGCGACGATGAGCACCCGCGGGCTCTCGTGGGGTGGGACCCTCACTGTCAACTCGACCCTGAACACGGGAGGGCAGTCGCTGACGGGCGGGAGCCTCACCGTGGCCTCCGGCGGCACCCTGAACGGCGCGGGCGCGAGCAACGGGACGGTCAGCGTCTCGACGTTCTCCAACAGCGGGACTGCGACCCTTACCGGCCCAGTCACTACCGCGGGCGTCACGCAAGGGACCCTTCACTTCAACACGGCCACCTGGACGCTGAACGGCGCATGGACCTTCACGGGCAACGGTACGGAGAGGTTCGGGTCCTTGACCGTCGCTGCGACCGGAGTCTTCACCTTGAGCACGGCGACCCTGTTCACCGGCGGGTTCAACTCCTCGGCACCGGGCAGCGCGATCACGTTGAACAACAACACGATTGACACGAACGGCGGGGCCGTCTCGATCCGGTCCGGGCAGCAACTCGTCACGCTGAACGTCACCGGAGGGACCGCGACGCTCGGATCGTTCCTCGTCGCGTCCGCGTTGAATGTCAGCGCCGGGACATTTGCGATGGCAGGGTTCCCGGCGCTCGTCAACGGCGCCCTGTCGATCACGGGGGCCGGAGCGCTGAACTTCGGCGGCTCGGCGCTCACGGTCACTGGGAACGTGACCGACACGGGCGCCACGAACTCCGCCGCGAGCGGCACGTTGATCCTGGGATCGGCGACGGTGCAAACTCTACAAGGCGGCACGTGGCCGAACGTCGTGCTCGCGGGAGGGGGCAAGAACTTCATAACGTCGTTCACAACGCTGAACGTGAGCAGCAACGCGGCGCTGACGGTAACGGTCACCGCGGGGATCACATGGACTCTGCTGCCGGGCGCGACGGTTCAGGGCGTATCGAGCGACGCGAGGTTGACCCTGACGAGCGGCGCGACCTGGACGCTCAACACGAGCGGCGCTACCGCCAACGCGCAGTTCGTCGCCGTCGATCACAGCACCGCGAGCCCAGCGGTCAACTGCTTCACGTGCGCCGATAACGGCAGCAACGTCGGCTGGAATTTCAGCCCGCCCGGCAACTTCCTCGGGCCGCTGCTCGTGATCCTCCAGACCGACCCGCCGGCGCAACTCGGGATCGGCGCTCTCGTGACCGGGCTCGGGCTGTTTGCGCGGAGCCGCAGGAACCGAGTGACTTGCCCGAAGTGCGGCGAGAGATTCACGCCGAAGGAGGAACACGATCATGAAGATCAGTAGGGGCCACGCGATCATGCTGCTCGTCGCCGTCGCCTCGTTCGTCGGCGGCTCAGTCGCGACCGCAACCATCCTCGGCGCGATGTCGGCGAGCCGGACCGTCACGGTCCTCCAGGTGTCGCTGGCGAGCACCATGCCCGCGAGCGTCTCGCCCGTCAATACGTACCACTTCTCCGTCACCGCCACGTCGAGTTACCACGACGACCAAGCCGGCGTGTGGCTCCAGGTGATCGCGAAGGTCGCGTGCTCCTCGCTCCCCGGCTTCACCCTGTTCGAGTACTCGTTCACGAAGACGGCGTGGGGTTACGTCGCGCTCCAGGGCGTCACGTCGGGCTCTACTTGCGTCTTCCAGAACCTCGCCGACACCAGGACCGTCCCCGCGGGAAGTTCCACCACGGTCTGGTACTTCCGCGAAGACGTGACCCAGACGCTACCGACCGTCTCGTGGTCCTTCCAGGCCGCGCAGTAGGCACACCTTTCTGTTTGTCAATCGTTGCGCCACTGACTCAGGATGTATAGGAATCGCGATTGCCACAGCGAGAAAGACCAACCCCCACCCCAAGGCGGAGAGGGCCGAGGTCGCGACGCCGACGGCGTTGAGAAGCTGAGACAAGGCGATAGCCCCGAGACCGAGTAGCCCGATGACAAGAATCACTGCGGCAATGGCAGTGAGGACAATGGGGCCTATCTTGACATCCCCGACCACGGCCCGCGAATAGTTCTCGGTGGTCTTCAAGGTACGCGAGCCTTCAGCCGATCCGCGACCGCCTGCGCGAAGGGCGTGCCGACGGACCGCCAGCACTGACTGCGGCAACTCCCGCAGCAGGGGACAAGGTCGTTGCCCAGCCGGATCACCGAGTCGTGTAACTCCACGGAGCATCCGCACGATGGGCAGAACATGCAAGTTGTGTACGTGTAGCCGGTATCGTCTTATCCTTGCCGTGGGAGGTCGGTGGAAGTGTTACGAGGCGCTTTTCTCCCGGTCTGGAAAGATTCATACCCCGGACTCCAGTTGAGTGCGCATGCCCGAGGAGAGCGGGGCGAAGAACGTCCTGTACTACGGCGACAACCTCGACATCCTGCACCGGTACATCGACGACGAGAGCATCGACCTGGTGTACCTCGATCCGCCGTTCAAGAGCAACCAGGACTACAACGTGCTCTTCCAGGAGAGGAACGGGTCACGGGCGGCGGCGCAGGTGAAGGCCTTCGAGGACACGTGGCTGTGGGACACGTCGGCGGCCAGCGCGTTCCACGATGTCGTCGAGCGCGGCGGTCGCGTGGCGGATGCGCTCGTGGCCTTCGAGAGGTTCCTCGGCCAGAACGACATGCTCGCCTACCTCTCGATGATGGCGCCGCGCCTCGTGGAGCTTCGGCGCGTGCTCAAGCCCACCGGGAGCCTGTACCTGCACTGCGACCCGACCGCGAGCCACTACCTCAAGATGCTGCTGGACGCGGTCTTCGGGCCGACGAACTTCCGGAACGAGATCATCTGGCGGCGGTCGCACCCCCACGGCAACGTCTACAACACCTACGGGGCGATCCACGACACGATTCTGTTCTACAGCAAAGGCGACGAGTACACCTGGAACAAGCCCCACCGGCTCTACCACCTCCCGGACGGGTCGCTTGACCCGGAGATCGCGGACGAGGTGCTCGCGCAGTACGGCAACGTTGAGGAGAAGACGGGCAGGCGGTTCCAGGCCACGTCGCTCCTGAACCCGAACCCGGACCGCCCCAACCTGACCTACGAGTTCCACGGGATCACGAAGGTCTGGCGATGGACCAAGGAGCGGATGGAGCAGGCAGAGCGGGAGGGGCGCATCTACTTCCCGAAAGGCGGAGAGGGCATCCCGCGCGAGAAGCGCTACCTCGACGAGCAGGAGGGCTTCCCGCTCCAGGACATCTGGACGGACGTACCGCCGATCCCCGCGCAGGCCGACGAGCGCCTGGGGTATCCCACGCAGAAGCCCGAGGCGCTGCTGGAGCGGATCATACGGTCGAGCACCAACGAGGGCGACGTGGTCCTTGACCCGTTCTGCGGATGCGGCACGACCGTCGCCGTGTCCCAGAGGCTCAAGCGCCGGTGGGTTGGGATCGACATCACGCACCTCGCCATCGCGCTGATGAAGCACCGCCTGAAGACCGCGTTCGGCGACGCCGTCTCCTTCACCGTCGTCGGCGAGCCGGTGTCGCTCCCGGACGCGCGGACGCTGGCGCACGACGACCCGTGGCAGTTCCAGTGGTGGGCCCTGGGCCTGGTCGGGGCCCGCCCCATCGAGCAGAAGAAGGGCTCCGACAAGGGGATTGACGGCAGGCTCTACTTCTTCCCGGACCGGTCTATGAAGGGCGACACGCAGCAGATCATCTTCTCGGTGAAGGCCGGGGGCGTGACCGTCAGCCAGGTGCGGGACCTGCGCGGGGTCATAGAGCGGGAGAAGGCCGCCATCGGCGTGCTCCTGACGATGGAGCCGCCGACCGGTCCGATGACGACCGAGGCGGCGAGCGCCGGGTTCTACGTCTCGGGTGAACTGGGCAACAAGAAGTACCCGCGTCTCCAGATACTGACGATTGAGCAGCTACTGAACGGCAAGCGGGTGGACTGCCCTCCGTTCGCCGCCGGGAAGGGGAACGTGACCTTCAAGAAGGCCCCGCAGTCGAAGATTGAAGACAAAGCGAAGACTAAGGCATCGTCGATCCACGAGTTCGACTCGGACGATGAATGACTGGCTGTTCCGGTCACCCCCCGCTTGACTTCAAATAGCCCGGTCCGCTCCGACTCGAACAACAATGCTCAAACTCCTCCCTCCTCGCCAAGCCAACGGCTCACATCGACAGGGTAAAATAGTGTTCTTCTCTCCGGAGAACCTCGTGGTAAAGGCGTCGAAACCGAAGAGGAAACCGAAGAAGCCACGCGGAAAGATCATCGGCGCACCACGCGCGGGTCAACTCGACCTCGATCTGAAGAAGGTCGAGGGACTGGCCCTACCCGACAAGATTCCCCAGAATCTGCACACGCTATTTGTCGGCGTGAACCCCGGCATCCGATCCGCCAAGATCGGTCACTACTTCGGCGGGCACTCGAACTATTTCTGGAAACTCATCGCGGCCTCCGGGATTTGGCCTACGCCGCTTACTACCTTCGATGACGACAGGATGGTCGAGCGCGGCTTCGGTTTCACAGACACGTGCAAACGCCCGACTCCGGGCATCCACGGATTGACCCGTGCCGATTTCACGGAGTGTAAGACGCGAATCCGTCACCTCTTGAGGGCGCGCAAGCCCCGGACCGTCGTGTTCGTTAGCAAGTCCGCGTACAGGGTTTTCCTCGGCGAACTCCAGGCCGAAGTGCGATACGGTCTCCAACCCCAGGCCGTGGAAGGCATCCCGATCTTCGTCGTACCCTCAACCAGCGGAAGGAGCCTCGCAGACTCCTCCTACCGCACGAAGGTCCAGTGGTTCCAGAAGTTGCGAACCCATCTCAACTACTGGCCTGCGGGGGTTTGAGGAATCTGTCCAACGAGTTTTCCGCCTTGGTGGCCAGCATCGAGAGCGCCCTCTCTGTGTAGAAGTCGAACGGCTTGGCCATCTCGTCGTGGACACGGCGGAGCGCCTTCTCGTTGCTGAGTTGAATGGCAGCCGACGCAACCAGACAGTGCACTATGGTCTTCCAGAAGTCGTGGAGTTCGTCCGCCTGTTGCAGGTAATCCCGCGGGCTGAACTCGGTGCGGAACGGCAGTCGCATGTGGGCGGAGCACTCCACCCGGATCGATTCTTCGAGTTCGAGTACCCGCTTCAGGAAATCTTCCTGCGATCCATCGGGCATGCTCGGCATGATCGGTGCAGCGGTGGGGGTCTCCGCCAAGACTTCGCGGACCCGCGGTTCGTCGCGCAGGTAGTAGTGCATGCTCCCCGCGTGGAGATTGTAGTTCCCGAGTTCCGACTTCGTGGACTTGGCGATGTACTCCTGGATGAGCGTGAAGATGAAGAGGTCGTAGGGCAGAACTCCGAAGGCGTCCTGCGAGCGCATGTAGACGATCATGTTCAGCCGACCACCGCGCGGCAAGAACTGCATCGCGATGGTGCAAGGCACCTCGTCTTCGCGGCCCTGCACTGTGGTTCGGGAGGAGTCGAACTCCGGGATGTACACGCTCGCCACGGCCCGGCGTGTGTCAGGGTTCTTGGTCACCAGATCGATGATGTGGGGAATCTGGTTGAGCACTCCGAGCCCGAAAAGACGAGGACCGTAGGCCCCGTCCAATTTCCGCAGGTCGGCGCTGAAGGTCGGGGCTCGGGGGTTGTAGTAGTTGATCGACGGCAGGTCCATCCGGCCCGCCATGATCCAGAGCCAATGCCCGACGGCCTGGAAGACGTTGAACTGGCGCGCGGGGCTCAGCAGGCATCGGTCGCGTGGGTTCTCCAACCTGAATGTCCCGCCGATGATCTCCCGCGCAGCGCCCTTCCTGGGCGAGATTTCCTGCCCGGAGGTGCTCAGGTTCTCAAGGAGGCTCCTGTACACCGCGTCCCATCGGTCAGCCGCCATCGTAACCTCGTTCATGTCGCTCCGGAGCCTTAAAACGTGCCCCTGAAAGTGGCGTTCCGGCCTCAATACCGATGACCACCGGCTCAGGGACGCGCTGGGCGCGATCCTGGCGGCATAGAACCGTCAGTGGCGCTAATCTACCACGAGTCGCCTGCAAGGTTGCGTGGTCGTCTACGACATCGCCCGACACCAGTGGCTCAAGCACGCGGGATCGTGGCGGGAGTGCGCGCTGTGCCCGAAGGACGAGGCCTGGGGGCACCTATGGTTCACGCCGAACCGGGACTTCGGAGTCTGCCTGTACGACGACCGTGGGCTTGTCGCGAGCGCCCTGGCGGCCCGGCTCCTCGTGCCGTAGCCTTGATAACCACCGCAGGATTCTGGGCGACTTGCGCCGCCTTAGCTCAGCCCAGCAGAGCGGCAGTTTCGTATGCGCAGGCGGAAGACGCTTGCACCGAAGGAACTGCAGGTCGAGGGAGCAAAGCCCTCAGGCGGCTCCTCTCAAACTTGTGGGTGCGCGGCCAAACGACAGTTTCGTAAACTGCAGGTCGGGGGATCGAAGCCCTCTGGCGGCTCCTCACCTTCTCGAGGTTGCGGCCCCGGCTCCGCCATACGACCGGTCTGTCTCATTTCACTTCTTGGCGTCGCCAGAGCCGGTCGATCCGACCGGGCAAGATGAAGATCACCGGATAGAGCACGTACGCCCCGAGGCTGAAGACGGGGTCGACGAAAGCGAGCAGGATGGCTGCCGCGGAGAAGCCCGGTCCCATGAGCATCCGGCGGCGGGCCAGCCAGATGAAACGGTCGTTGAGGCCGGCTTCCACGAGATGATGATGGAACGTGGCGTACCAGATCGCCAGGAACATGAACATCTGGATTGCCAGGAGATTGAGCCCGTAGGCCACGATGGTCACTTGCTCGAACGGGTGATGTCCCAGGAGGGCCGTTGTGAGCGGGAGCAGGCCGACGAAGAGGAGGAAAATGTTGTTCAGCCAGATGAACGTCCGATCCGTGCGCTTCACGACTTGGAATCCAACGTGATGGCCGACCCAGAAGACACCGAGCGTGACGAAGCTGAGCGCGTAGGTCAGGACTCCCGTCACGACGTCCTCGAGGGCCGGGAGCGCTTGCTGTGCCGGTCCCGTGATGTAGGGGATCGTCAGGCTCAGCCCGAGGACCGTCATCACGGCTCCGAAGATGCCGTCCGTCAGGGCCTCGACCCTCGCTTTCCCGAGTCCTGTGACGGAGCCGCTTCGCGCGCTCATGAGGCCTGCCGCGCCATAGCCACGGTGAGCTATAAGTCCGGCCCGGCCCCGGAGCGCACCTCCAATCTGGTCGCTTCGCATGAGCCCCGCGGCTCACGATGCCCGGTGCCGCGACTCAGCGCACCTCGGGCCCGCCGCCGGACGGCCGGGTCGGTGGCATTGCCCCAACGGTTGGCGTTCCACGCATCTTTTTCGGCGCGTTCGCTTGGATTACGGTCTGGCTCGATACGACGTAGATCGGGTTGCCGCTCTGGTCGTACTCGCCCTCAATCCGCAAGACCCCGGTCAGGATAACCCGGACCTTCAAGGTCGTGCCATCCGTCAATTCATATGCGGACCAAGGTTCGGCTTTGGCCTCAAAGTCGATCTGCTCTGCTTCCACTTGGCGCTGCGTCACCGGCGAGATGATCTTGACCATAGGTGCCACACCTTCTCCCGAACCTTAAGCGCTCCGGCCAAGCATCGGAACGGCTGTGCTTGAGGCCACACGCAGTGGTCGGGAGACAGGTCGCCGAGGGCCACAGGTTGATTTTCCAGGTGACAGAAGTTCACACCGGGCAACGCAACTGTTTCGCCATGTGCCCCACTCGGGATGCCTGCGTCGGCGCCCTCCCGGATACCTTTATGGTGGAGCCGTTGGCTTGTCCGCCGTATGGTTGGGAAAACCGAGAGCGCCGAGCACGAACGAATGCGCGAGGCCCTCGCCGCTTGGTTCACGACTCAAGGGCTCTCGAACGTCAAGACGCCCGCGGATCCGGTCGCCGATATGGTGCCGGATGTTCAGGCGGACTACTTCGCAAAGATTGTCTACGGCGAAGCAAAACTCTGCGCGGACTTTCCATCGCAGGATACAAAGGAGCAGCTGCTGAGCTATTGCGGCGGCCTCCCCTCCGAATACAAGCTCGTCCTTGGGATTCCGAAAACCTGCGAGCCCGCCGTTCAACGAGTCGTCGCGGAGTGGGGGTTCACGCACCGCATCCAGCTGATCGGGCTCTGAAGATGCGGTGCAGTCTGGGATTCTGATTGGAATCACCGGTCTCATTTCCGATAACGCGAAATCTCGTTCCGTCCCTTTGGGGAAAGGTATTTGCCGGGCATTTCCCTTCGCGTTGCCGCCCGGAGGAGGGCGTTGTAATGCGATACAAGTTGGTTGGAGTGATCGGTCTCGCCGTGGCGCTGTCGTTGCTCGCCTCGTCGGTGAGCGCCGGGAAACCCGGCGGCACGACCGCG
>WNGH01003586.1_pt1 | contig 50997 bp, 51 predicted proteins | sample 5400631 | NCBI WGS metagenome assembly WNGH01 (sample SAMN13153373, study PRJNA577476) | soil metagenome | isolation source: 115 cm soil or saprolite under Garry oak tree replicate 1 | place: USA:California | collected 2016-06-15 | reverse complement strand
GAGATTTTCAAAGCGCTAATTCTCGTCGGTTGCAGCAGCCAGCCGGGTGATCGTTATCAAGCGCGGATCGACGGCTACATGAAGGAAGGCGTGTCGAAGTATCATATCCAACATCTGACTTCGCTCGTCAGCAAAGAATTTCCCCAGACCAGGTTGGGAAAGTATTTGCTCGGCATGCATACCGAAATGGATCCGCGGCTGAGCGCGCCGGCCATCGCCGAGATTTTTTATGCGCTGCAGAATCGCGACCTGACGCCGCGGCTGGCGGAGCTCAAGATGCCGGTGCTGGTGATGAACGGCGAGTTCGATAACTCCCTCGTGCGCAGTCGCGAGATGAGCAAGAAGATTGCCGGCGCCGCGCACCACGTGATTCCCGGCGCCGGCCATGCTTGCTGTCTCGAAGATCCGACGATCTTCGACGAGATCATCTTGGCCTTCCTGAGGAAGCACAACTTTATCAAGGATTGATCGAGCAAAAACTTAAGAGATTGGCCCGTGAGAGCTCGACTCCGACGCTTGTCGTGCTTGGTCCTATCAATCGGTATCGGCATGGCCTCCGCCGCTGCCTCGGAATGGAAAGACAAGGCTGAAGCCGAAGGCAAGCTGACTTGGTATGCGTCCTTAAGCGCCACCGACGCGCGGCGCCTGATCGACCGTTTCAAAGAACTGTATCCAAAAATCGACGCGCAGTTTTACCGGGCCGGGGACGCGCAACTGATGGAGCGTATACTGGCCGAATCCCGAGCGGGGAGGTTTGATTGGGACGTGGTGAGCACGACCAGCTATTATGCTTACAGCCTGAAGAAACGAAGCATGTTGGCGTCGTACGATTCGCCGGAAAGAAAATTCATCCGCGCGGGTCACAAGGACCCGCAGGCGAGCTGGACCTCCATTTACACGAATTACACGGTAGTCGGTTACAACAACCGCCTGGTTGCCAAAGACAACGTCCCCAAGTCTCATATGGACTTGCTCAAGCCGATCTGGAAGGGGCAGATCGGTCTCGTGTCCACTGCGTACGAATGGTTCGCAGTGATGTTGCAAGGGATGGGCAACGAAAAAGGCATGGCATTGATGCGCGAGCTTGCCAAGCAACAACCGCAACTGCGCAACGGCCGGACGTTACTCGCGCAATTCGTCGCGGCGGGTGAAGTCAATTCGGCATTGGCGGCCTACTCGCAGAATTTCGAGAATCTCAAGCGTGACGGCGCGCCGGTCGATTGGGTGCCGCTGGATCCCGTCTACGGCAATCTGAACCCGATGGGGCTTTCCGCGAAAGCGCCGCACCCAAGCGCGGGGAAGTTGTTCATCGACTTCGTGCTCTCAAAAGTCGGGCAGGAGACGATCCGCGCGCAGCGGCGCGTGCCCGACCGCATCGATGTCTTGCCCGACCCGCCGAAATTAGCGCAGGGATTTAACGCGATATTTACAGCCGACGAGGTATACGAGAACTTCGACCGCTACGTCAAACTTTTTCAAGAAATCTTCGGCAACAGCTAATTGAGTCCGAAGTCTGCCGAGAGTTGTATTTTTTAATCCTTATACCAATATTCCGGATTGGTTTTAAAAATCTTCTTTGGAATCATACCGACGACAAGAAGCACCTGATCGACGGCTTCGGCAATCTTAAAGTCCACGCCAATGCTGGCCAAGGAATAAGCATCGGCCGTTTCTCGCGCCGCTTTCTTCATCGCCTCATTAAGGTCCTTGTCCAGCCCCATCAGAATGTAATGTCTCTTGGTCTCGGCCCGCGGAATCTCCAGCCATTTGCCTTTATGGAGAATGAATTGGAACGTACCCGTCAGAGAAGTTTCGATCGCAGTGCCATTGACCTCACCGTCTCCCTGCCCGGAATGGCCGTCGCCTGTAACGAACTGCGCTCCCGGCTGAAACACCGGCAGAAACAAGGTGGCGCCTTTAGTTAAGTCTTTCAAATCTAAGTTGCCCCCGTAAACGCCGGGCGGAGTCGAGCTGACCTTGCCGAGATTGCTGGGTGGCGCGATCGCCATAATACCCATGAAAGGCTGCAAAGGCACTTCGATCTCTTTGCTGAAGAGCGCCACATTCCGGTTCAGATCGAGCTGGATAATCTTCTGATTGGCTTCAGTTAAAAGATCCGGCACAACACCCCTCTCCGGTCCGCTACCGTTACCGCCGTAAGGAACGCGCGGCTTGAGGTCAAGGATTCGCACCTCGAGCATGTCGCCCGGCTCAGCGCCTTCGATATAGATTGGACCGGTGAGCACATGGGTGCCGCCGTCTTTCGGACGAGGCAGTTTTTTGGATGCTGCAATTAGATCCGGCAGAACCATCTCCGCTGAGATCCCGTAGCCCTTGAAAAACGCCACCGGGTCATCAACGAACCCATGGTGCGAGAACGTTTCGATCTGCACGGTTTGACCCGACTGAACGCGCAGGGCCGGAGCCATCCCGGCGGGTATGAAACCGCGCACGAGGTTTTCAATCGTCGAGCGCAAAATTAATGGAGAAGACGTTTGTGGAGCAGCGCCCTGAGCGAAAATCGCGGGCACATCAGGCAAACCCATCACTAAGAAAATCCCCGCGAGCAAACCTCTACGCGCCAGTTTGACAACATGCTTTCGCGAAAAACTCACCATGAGACCTCCTTGACGAAATAGTTGTAAGCCTGCGATGGAGAGTAGACGATATTGATTTTTGCTGTCAATCTGACGTGAAAAGGGGTGACGAACCAAAATTGAGACGCGCAATCGCTTGTTTTTCGTCCTGCCTGATGCGGCTTGACACCTCCCCAAGGTTTCGACTACGGTCACCACGAATACCAACGGCTGTGCCAGCCCAAAACCAAAACAAGCATTGCTAAGGAGGCAATTATGAAATTACGATTTTGGATCCTGTCAACCTTTGCTGCTCTGATTCTTTCGTCGCCGGGACTTTGGGCCCAGGATCTCGGCCCCGGATTTACCAAAGTCAAAGATGGGATCTACGTTTTTGCCTCGAAGGAGGGGAACTCAACTTGCAGCATCATTCTCACCGAGGAGGGAGTGGTCATAATCGACAGTTGCCAAACTCCGATGGACGGCCGCGCACTAATGGTCGGCGTTAAAAAGCTTACGGATAAGCCCATCCGGTTCCTCATCGATACCGAGGTCCACAGTGACCATACTTTTGATCATTTCATCTTCTCGCCGCCGGCGGTCGTCATCAATCGTGAAGGAGCCGGTGCTGGAATGAAAAAGAATACGGATCCGAAGCGAGTCGAAACCCTTGCCGCGCAATCCCCCGAGATGCGGGAAGCCGTGCAAGGCTATCGCATGGTCACGCCGCATATCGAGTACAAAGACAAGATGACTATCAACTTGGGTGAGCGGACCTTCGAGCTGTTGTATTTGAAAAACGTTCACAGCGAAGCGGATACGGCGATCTGGCTGCCGAAAGAGCGAATGCTTTTCGCCGCATCCGCAGCGAATGTGAAAAGCATCATCAATCTCCGACCTTTTGTTACGATCCCGGACGTTCTCGCCAGCTACAAGCTGATGAAATCGCTGAACCCGGAAGTCGTCGTGCCCGGTCATGGTCCGGTGAGCACCACGAAAATTTTCGACGAATATGAAGGCTTCTATACCCTGCTGCTCAAACGGGTGACTGAGATGGCAAATCAGGGCAAATCTCTGGACGAAATTAAAAAAGATCTCAAGATGCCGGAGTACGCCGACTGGGCGGGCCAGGATCGTCTGGGAGTGAACATCGACGTGGCCTACAAGTCGGTGAAGAAATAACGTTGCGAGACTCACAGCACGGAACGGGAGCAAGGGCAAAGAACAAGGAGCAGGGAATGTAGGGCTACTGGCCAGTCGCCCGAGCAGGGAGTACGGCCAAAACCCGTCTTGGGTCGGGCGCGTTATGTCAAAGTCAAAGAATCTACTCGCGTGTGTATGGTTGTTAGTTTCTGTCGCAGGAGCCTCAGCACAAGAGATTGTAACGCTTCCAACCCGGCCCGGGGTAACCCAATCGTATTTTATTGCTGGAGTGCCACAAAATCCGCAAGCGCTCGTAGTTCTGTTCCCCGGTTCGGGTGGACTCATCCGGTTGCGGCAGGAGAGAGGCCAGATCAAATTCGGCCCCAATAACTTTCTGGTCCGAAGCCGGGACGAGTTTGTTAGGGGCGGAGTAATTGCGGCCATTGTGGACGCGCCGTCGGATTACCAGAGCAGTGGCGGCATGAGCGATGAATTCCGCCTCGGCACAGATCATTTCACGGATATTTCCGCTGTGGTTAGCGATCTCGGCAAGCGTTTTTCCGGCACCCCGATTTTTCTCGTCGGCACCAGCCGGGGCACGATCTCGGCCGCGGCTCTAGGGGCGAGATTCGGCCCACAAATTGCCGGCGTGGTATTGACCGCGACGTTATTTCGACAAAGCAGCGGCCGGTCCGGTGAGTCCGGTCCTGGCTTGAGCCGGTTTGATTTCGGAACTATCAAGGTGCCTGTGCTGTTTGTACATCACGTCAGCGATCAATGTGGTGTTACGCCATATGCGGACGCAGCGCGGCTAGTGGACAAATATCCACTCATATCCGTTGTGGGAGGACGTCCCCCGGAATCAGGACCTTGCGACGCTCTCAGCGCGCATGGCTTTTTAGGCAAGGAGTCGGGGACGATCGAACAGATCGTGAATTGGATGTTGAAAAAACCGTTTCGCGAGCAAGTGAAGTGATCGGCAATCAGGGAGGAATTGATGGAGTACCGACGGTTCGGAAGCACTGACTTCAAAGTTTCGCCGATAGGGCTCGGCTGCATGAGCATGTCCGGCGTGTATGGTCCCGCGGACGATAATGAATCCATCGCGACGCTTCACCGCGCGTTCGATCTGGGGATCAATTTTCTGGACACGTCGGCGAGCTACGGCAACGGCCACAACCATGAGCTGATCGCGAAAGCGCTCAAGGGGAGACGCGAACGAATCGTGATTCATTCCAAGTCCGGTAGCCCGCGCACGCCGGATGCCAGCGGAAACCGCAGCGGCAGCACGCCGGAATATCTGACGCAAAACTGCGAGCAAAGCCTGAAGCGACTCGGCATCGACTGTCTCGATGTCTTTTGCATGTCGCGCGTCGATCCCAAAATTCCCGTCGAAGACTCTGTGGGAGCCATGGCCCGGCTCGTGGAACAAGGCAAGACGCGCTACATCGGTTTGTCGGAGGCCAGCGCCAACTCCATAAGGCGGGCGCGGAAAGTGCATCCCATCGTCTCGTTGCAGATGGAATATTCGCTCTGGTCTCGCGATCCCGAAGGCGGCAACATTCAAGCCTGCCGCGAGTTCAACATGGGCTTCATGGCCTATTCGCCACTCGGACGCGGTTTCTTCGCCGGGGCGGTGCACGACATCAAGGATTTCCCGGACGACGACAATCGGCGGAATCATCCGCGGTTTCAAACGGGCAATATCGAGCACAATCTCAAACTCCTCGCCCAGTTCGAACAAATCGCCAAAGAAAAAGGAGCAACGCCGGCGCAACTGGCGTTGGCTTGGCTGATGATGCAGGGCAATGATGTGATTCCGATTCCGAGTAATAAGACGCGGCAGCACTTGGAAGAAAACATCAGAGCCATCGACATCAAATTGACCAAAGACGACCTGGCGCGACTGGATGCGATTTTTCCGCCAGGAGCTGCGGCAGGTCCGCGGACACGAGATATGGATCGGGTGAATGTTTGAACGACAGTTCAAGGTTCAGTGTTCAAGGTTCGGGAAAGGTGCCGCCCCCTCTTTTCTCTCCCCCGCGACGGGGGAGATGTAAGAGGGGGATATTGAACGGAGTACGAAGGAGGGAGCCATGAAAGATGTGACAATCGTTGTCGGTACCGTCGGCCAGAGCATTATGCGCAGCGAGGACGATGGAAAAACCTGGGCGCGCATCGGACCGCGGCATGGATTTGCTTACGAAGCCTCGGTGCGTTGTATTGCCATGCACCCGCGCCAACCCAACATTCTCTTCGCGGGCACGGAGAAAGGGCTCTATCGCAGCGAGGATGCGGGAGCGAACTGGCAGTTCGTCGATTCGGCGCTCAATTCCTATTACATCTGGGCGTTCGCCATCGATCCGGTGAATCCGGAAATCATGTTCGCGGGAAGCGGAACGCCGACGCCGCCGGCCATCTTTCGCTCTACCGATGGCGGAAAGCACTGGGAGAAGCAGCCGGCGGAGATCGCCGCGGAGTGCGAGAACGTTGGCACACCGAGAGTTACCGGCATCGCCGTCGATCCGGTGGAGCCGAAAAACATCTGGATGAGTCTTGAAGTGGACGGCGCGCGCCACAGCAGCGACGGGGGGAAAACGTGGACGCTGGTGGAAGCTACGGGCCACAAAGATATTCACAACGTCGCCGTCACCGCAGGGCCACCCAAGACCGTCTTCATTATGGCTAACCGTGAAATCTATGCGAGCACGGATAACGGCGCGACCTGGAAAACGCTCGGCATGCAGACAAACATTCCGTGGGAATATCAGAGAAAAGAAACTTACCTGCGGGTATCGCCGTGCATCCTGCTGACGCGAAGAGTCTCTTGCTGGGGTTTGGTGACTTTACGCCGGGATCATCGGGTGCCATTGCGCGATCCAACGACTTTGGGAAGAGCTGGAAGTTGCTGCCTTTGCCGGTGGAGCCGAATTCCACGGTCTGGACTTTTGGCACGAATCCCGCGGATCCGAACATCATTCTTGCCGCCAGCCGATACGGCTATCTTTATCGCAGCGACTCCGGCGGCGAGTCGTGGATCAAGCTCCGGCGGGAGCTGAGCGAGATTGCCGCGGTGTGCTGGTTGCCGAACTGACGCACCATCGACGGTAAAGCGAGGAGTTCGAAAGCCCAGGGACACAAGTTTTTTCTGGCGCATCATTCCCTCCGCGGCTCAACCGGGTTTGCGATTGTGAAAAACTTTTTGGCTTATCTGGGTGTTCTCTGTTTCTGCTCGCTGCCATATTCGTTGGCCTACTCGCAACCGACAAGACCCCAGATCCTGGTGCTCGAAATCGGGCTTCTGATCGACGGCAGCGGCGGCGCGCCGCTCGAGAACGCGGCGATCGTGATCGAAGGCGAGCGCGTCAAGGCGGTGGGTCCGATTGCCAGCGTCGCTATTCCCCAGAGCGCCCGCGTCATCAAGGCCAACCGTCTGACTGCGTTTCCCGGTCTCATCGATTCCCACGTGCATTACAAGGAATGGCAAGCCGAGCTCTACCTGAATCACGGCGTCACCACGGCGCTGGCCATCGGCAGCGAACCCATCGAATGGATCGTGGCGCAAAAGGAGGGGATCGCAAAAGGCAAGATCATCGGGCCGAGGATTTTCGCCTCCGGGCCGCATTTAAACAGCCCGATTGCCGGAGAGCGTCCCACGCGCAATGTGCGGGAGTTGATCGCCCGCCGCCGCTTCGAAGTTTCCTTGAAAAGCCCGGAGGAGGCTCGCAAGGCCGTGCGCGAGCTGCGCACGCAGGGCGCGGACATCGTCAAAATCTACGAAGATACGACGCCGGAAGTCATCAAGGCCGCTACGGAGGAGGCAAAAAAACTGGGAATGGCCGCCGGCGGCCATTCGATCGATATTTCCATGTCGGTGGAGAACGGCTATAACTTCGTCGAACACTCCCACGCCATCGTCGCAAGCTCCATCAAAGATGCGAAAAAGAAAACCGAGCTGCACCAGCGCCGCACCGCGCGCCGCGACGCCATGCCGACCTCGGAATTCCATTACTATGCGGAGGCGGAAAACTTCGACGAGCTGGTGCGCTTCATGGTCGAGAGAAAAGTCCACTGGGGTCCCACCATCGCGACGACCTGGCGGGCGCTCACGCCCAAGCGCGGTTACTACCGCGAGCAGGAATTTAACTTCCTTAAGAACTCCAACCTCAATTACCTGCCGCCTTATTTTACGGCGAATCTCAGGACACATTTCGACAGTATGGAAAAGATCTCGGACCAGGAATTCTTAAAGCGGCTCGAGATCGGCTATGACAAGCTCGGCGACTTTATCCGACGGTTTGTGAAGGCCGGCGGGAAACTCCACACCGGCTCGGATCCCAACGCGATCCTTCCGGCATGGGCGATCCACACGGAGATGGAGATGCTCGTGGACATCGGGCTGAGCCCGATGCAGGCGTTGCTTGCGGCCACGCGCAATCCGGCCGAAATGATCGGCAAAGAAAACGAGCTGGGAGTGATCAAGACGGGCAGCATTGCCGATATCGTGCTAGTCGAAGGCAATCCGCTTGCGGACATCACCAAAACACGCGGTATCAAGATGGTCTTCAAAGAAGGCAAACCGGTCAAGCTCGGTTATACGAGGAATTTCAGGAACCCGATCCCGCGGCCCGAAGCTGATCGCCCCGCGCCGGAGATCGACGACATCGCGCCGCGGGTGGTGCTGCAGGGCGAGGGGTCTGTCTCGCTGAAAGTCATGGGCGAAAACTTTCTGAGCACGGCGGTGGTGACGCTCAACGGCAAGCCGCTGCCGACGCAGGTCGAGCTCAAAGCCGATCGCTTCGCAGAGAATTTCGAGCGCGTCCGCGAGATCACCGCCACCATCGACCCCAAGCTCACGCAGAACGTCGGCACCTACGAAATCCGCGTGTTGCATGAGGGACTCGGCGGCGCGGTATCAAACCCGGCGCCGTTCATCGTTAAATTCAAATAGCCGTATCGATCGTGGCCCGAGTACTGCTTACATTCTCTCTGCCGCTTTTTCTGGTCCTTATCGCGAGCGGCGGGCCCGGAGATTCTCGGGCAGCCGACGATCTCGTTCTCGGCTATACCAATCTGAATGGCGCCAAGGTGCCGGTCCCTTTAGGGGTTGACGAGCGAATCTTCGTCAACCATGGGATTGATCTTAAAATCGTCCCGGTGAGTCCGGGCACGCAGGGAGTGCCGAAACTTCTTGCGGGAGAGATCGATATCTTTCTGGGAAATTCCGAACCGGTTGTGCGCGCCATCGCGCTCGAGCGGCAAAGACTTGCCGTGGTGGCGAGCTTGGGACCCGACCAATTCTTCCTCTTCAGCCATCGCTCGATCCGGAGCGCCGAAGAGCTTCGCGGGAAGAGAATCGGCAGCAGCACGGCGGGAGCCAGCGCCGATCGCAATACCAAGATGGCGCTGCGAAAACTCGGATTGGATCCCGAGCGGGATGTCCAAATCGTCTATACCGGCCACCAGAATTCTTTGGATCGTATGAAAGTTCTCGCCCAGGGCGGCGTGGACGCGTCCGTGGCCGGCGCCGACGCGCTGCCTGAGTTGGGTCAAGCGGCGGACAGAGTCCACAGGCTCATCGACCTGAGCGATGTTGGGATTTATGTCAGCGGCGCGGACATTTCGGTGAAGCGGGATTCTCTAGAGCGGCGGCGGGACGCCATGCAGAGATTTATTCGCGCGCTGGAAGAAGCTTACCGGCTCGCCAAAGCTCGTCCCGATCTGGTGCGGCGGATTTATCAAAAGTACCTCAAGCCCGAATCTTCTATTACGCTCGAGTGGATGGTCAAAGCGTACGGCGACGCCAAAGTCCCAGAACGACCGCTGCCGGACCGCCGGGCCGTCGCGAGCCATATCGCGGAGATCATGTCCAAACAGCCTGATGTCCCGAAGGACACGGCTGCTTACATCGACGAAAGCCTTTTTTCAAAGTGAAGTGTTAAGGAGCGGAACGAGAACCCACCCCAAGGAGGGCGGATCGGGTTAAACCCGAGACCTGAGACGCGAGACTCGAAACCGTGCGCCGGCTACTTGTAAAGCTCGCTCAGCAGACCGCTCTTCTCCAATTTGTCGAGGAAGCGCGTATCGACAAACTGCTCGGGCTTGGCATTCTTCGCAGCCGGGATCGTCTTGGCCACTTCGTCGAGGGCGTTCTGCATTCCTGTCATGTTGATATAAGGGGCCTTCTCGACGATCTTTTCGACATAGAAGTCGTAAGCCTTTTGCAAGATCGCCGTGTCCTGCACGGTGGTGTACTTCGCGTAGGACTTGATCGTGAAGTCCCGATCGGTTCTGGCCCGGTGCACGCCGCGGACGTAGGCGCGCATGAAGCGATCGATCAGATCCGGTTTCTTCCTGATGATGTCTCCGAGCACAATCATGGCAGGATTCGGGAAAGCCAGATTCATGTCGGTGATGCTGGCAATTTCTTTGAAGCCGAGCTTTTCCATCAAAAAAAGCGTCGGGGGCGAGACCATGCCGGCATCGATGGTGCCTGCCTTGAGCGCGCCCGCAACCGAGCTTATGGCCCCCAGCTGCAAGAGAATGACATCCTTCGGGTCGAGGTTGTGTTGGCGCAGGGCGTAACGCGCCGAAATGTCGGCGCTGGTTCCGATGCGGGTGATGCCAATCTTCTTCCCTCTGAGATCCTCCACCCGTTTGATCTCAGGCCGCGCGTACATCGAAAAGACCAATTTGTTAACGTTGTTGCCAATAACCTTGAAGTCCGCGCCACTGAGAGCGGCGGAAATCGCCGCCGCCCCACCCAACGAGGCCACGTCGACTTCTCCAGCGACGGTCACCTGGGCGAGCTGGGTGCCGTTGGGAATGAGAATGATCTGGTCATCCAGCCCTTCTTTGGCAAAGAAACCGGCGTCGTGAGCGACCCAAATGCCGACGTAAGCGCCGCTGATTGAGCTGTAGCCGATCCGCATTCGGTCCGCGGCGGACAAGGCAGAAGCGCAGAGAAAGATGAAAATCGCGCCGCTAAAAATGGTTCCTTTCATAGATGCTCCCTCCGAAAATCCAACAGATAAATTTCTGTTTCGTTATAACGACTTTCGGCCGAGTGTATGACAACGCCCGTCTTCAGGGCAACTTGTTTGTTGGTGCATCTCACCGCTATTGTTGAGCCGCGGGTTCAGCCTCGACCGCTGTTTGCCTTCTATGATATGCAGTACGTGAGATATAAATAACTGCAGGCATTTTACGATTTACCAGGCCAAGGAGGTAAAGATGCCGAACGTTAAACTGCCAACCGGAGTCGATCTTTACTATGAATCTCACGGTCGAGGAGAGCCGCTGATTCTCGTGCCCTCCACCGCTTATTCCGGCGAAGTTTGGAAACCTGCGCAGATGCCGCTATCGGAATCGCTCAATTTGATTATCCACGATCCAAGAGGATGCGGTCGCTCGGTAGCCAAGCAAAACGTCTACACGATCGAACAGATGGCCGCGGACATCGTCGCGTTAATGGATCACCTGAAGATTTCCGCGGCGCATCTCTTGGGCCACTCCATGGGAGGGCGCATCGCGCTCGCCGCCACGCAGAACTTTCCTGGCCGCGTGAAGAGCTTGATCATGGCGGCCAGCGGGTCAGGCCCGGCGGCGCGACCCGGATCGGACTGCATCACGGGTCTGCCGCATCGTCTCGTCGTGGATCTCGTCGAAATGGGATTCGAGAAATTCATCCATCATGAAATTTGTGATTCCGATACGTTCTTTACGAAAGACTACCGCGATCACCATCACGAGGAGGTGGAAGAATTTTTCCAACTCGCGTGGGCGACGCACGCCAAGCTGCCGGAGTTCGTGCATCTCTGCATCGCGCGCCACAACTGGGAGGGCACGCACCGCCTCAGCGATATAAAAGTTCCGACTTTAGTGGTGATCGGCGACCACGACAGCGGCGGAAGCAATCACATGGCGCAATCGGAAGTTCTCGCCAAAAGAATTCCAGGCGCGGAGCTCAAAGTTCTCAAGGGACAATCGCATGGCTTTTTCTGGCAAGCGCCGGAGGAAACGAATAGCATCATTCTTGGCTGGGTGAAGAAGCACAGTGCTGCCAAATGAATGCGAGACTTCATAAAGAGGTCAGAGGTGAGAGTAAAATCCAAAATCGAAAAACCAAAATGCTCACGAGGGAGGAACCTATGGGATGGGTAGACGCGGACGCGCACGTTGTTGAAAGCCCACGCACGTGGGACTACCTACAGCCGGCTGAGCAGAAATATCGACCTGCTCTGTTCGACCCGCAAGACAATTCGGGAAGGCAGCACTGGGTGATCGATGGCAAGATTCGCGGCCTATTTCGGTTTACCTTCAGCGCGGAGGACCTAGCCAAAAAATCCGAGCAACTCGGGAGGAACATGACGACGTCGATAGAGACCCGGGACGTCGAGAATGTCGGTGCGCGGGTGCGACACATGGACGAATTGGGCATCGATATCCAAATACTCTATCCGAGTATTTTTCTCGATCAGTGTACCGAACGTCCCGAAGTGGATGTCGCACTCTGCGGCGCTTACAACCGCTGGCTGGCGAACATTTGGAGACAGGGAAAAGGCCGGCTGCGCTGGATGTGCGTCCTTCCCCTCCTCAGTATACCGGACGCGCTGGATCAATTGCGGTACGCCAGAGAGAACGGCGCCTGCGGCGTCTTTATGCGCGCGCTCGAAGGATCGCGGCACATAACCGATCCCTACTTCTACCCATTGTACGAACAAGCCTCCCGGCTCGACATGGCCATCGGGCTGCACCAGGCAAACGGCAACTGGGACGTGGTAAGCAAGCTTGCCAACCCGGATGGCAGCCGGGATTTTTTTAATCAATACCGAATTTTCAACGTCGGGGCGTTCTTTCGCTTGGTCAATTCGGGCGTGCCCAAGATGTTTCCGAAACTGCGCTTTGGTTTCATTGAAACGGCGGCGTCGTGGATACCGTGGGTGATCTATGAGCTCCGCCGGCGCATGGATACCGTAAATAATCGACTACCTGACAATCTAATGGAAGCATACCGCATGTACGTCACCTGTCAGATCGGTGACGATGTGCCGTATTTACTGAGTCACACAGGCCAAGGTGCGATGATGATCGGCACAGATTATGGCCACGCGGATTCGTCCACAGAGTTAGCGGCGCTCACAACTTTGAAAGAGAATGGCGGGATCAGCGCCGAGATGCACAGAAAAATTGTCGAAGACAATCCACGGAGATTCTATGGTCTCCAAGCGGCGACTAACTGAATCTCTTCGCAGCAAGCCGACTGCGGTATCAAAAAACACTTATGAGAATTATCCCAGTCGTCACCCGACGTTTTTTTTGCCCGCGCACAGTTCGTAAGAACGGTGATTTTTGCCGAAAATTTTTATCCGCTGACTTCCCAAGCCAATAATAAGATGCCAAACTAAAAAGCATGGAGGTATGGCCATGTTGGAAGTTAAAACGATTGGTGACACCGCCGGTTTGGTCTGGAATTTCTTGCGTACCAATGGAGAGTCGAGCCTCAGTACCTTGGAAAAAAAGGTTGAAGCTCCAAGATCGATGGTGTCAATGGCTGTAGGATGGCTTGCACGCGAGGGCAAGATAGAAGTCAAAGACGAAAAGCGAGCTGTTCGAATCTCATTGAAAGAAGCTTAGCCGGAAGACAAACGCCTCTCCAGTCAGAAAACGTTACCATGCAGATTCCTTAAGGTTAAGCATTTTTCCCATCTCGATCCCTTTCCGGACAATTGATGGCGGATTTGGAAAACAGCAACGGGTCAGAAACGCCTCTCGACGAACCCAGCCGGAAGGTGCAACTGATTGAGGTTGCGGTCTTTTTGTTTTTGATTGTGCCGTCGATGGCTGTTTCGTTCTTCGCGGTCGGCGAGGCGGATCTGCGTTTTATGCAAGTGGCGATTTCGTCGATCCTGAACGATCTGGCGCTATTGAGTTTGGTCCTCTATTTTATCTGGCGCAACCGCGAGTCGATCCGACAAGTCGGCTGGAATTTCGATTATCTTAGAGGTGATCTCGCTTGGGGATTGATCCTGTTCGTTCCCATCGTCTTTGGCGGCAACCTGATCGAAAGTGTTCTGCATCAAGCCGGCTTTTCTGCGCCATCGAAACTGCCGGGTTTCTTCCCACTAAGCGGCCTCACGAAGTTGATCGTCGGCTTCCTCATCGTAACCGTTGTGGCAGTCGTGGAAGAGACTATTTTTCGCGGTTACCTGATTCTTCGCTTCAAGGCAGTCACGGGGCGAACCAGCGCGGCTGTGCTTTTGTCATCGTTCGTTTTCTCCTTGGGACATGGATATGAAGGAACGGCGGGCGCAACCGCTGTTTTTGTTTTGGGCGTCGTGTTCAGTCTGGTTTACCTGTGGCGGAAGAGCCTGGTTGCACCGATTATCATACACTTCCTCACCGATTTTACGAGCATCGTCCTGGCGCCGTCATGATTTTAGTCCCGAGTGTCTGCTGCAACGGCGAGTCTGAAGAAGAAAGCCGGTTTTTGTAACGCTGCCCGATAAGCGCCTCTCGGACTAACTGATCCACAATAGAATTGCTGGCGAAAGTCTTGCACGAAATCTTCTTCTCTCACAAATTTCGAAACGGGAAAACTGTATCGGTCAACTTACCGGGCGGCAGCGCGAACCTGACCGTCTTTTGATCGGGGCGGAAGAACGTCAGCTTGACAGACCACCTCGTGTTTATGATACCTCTGACGCACGAAGGCATGGAGCCGAGGAGGAAACTATGAGCGATGAAAAGAAAATTGTTACGGGATTGGGAAAGCCGGAATTGCATCGTGTCCTGATTCGCGGCCATGATCTGACGAAGGATCTCGTCGGCAAAATTACCTTTAGCGACATGACGTACTTAATGTTGGTTGGACGCTTCCCGAGCGATGGCGAAAGGCGGATGACCGATGCTCTGCTGACGATTCTCGTCGAGCACGGTATGGTCAGCAGCGTGGTTTCGGCGCGACTTTGTTATTCCACGGCGCCGGAGGCGATGCAAGCGGCGGTGGCGTCTTCGATCCTTGGAGCCGGAAGCGTTCACCTCGGCTCCTCCGAGTGGTCGGCAAAGATGCTCGTCAAGGCTTTTCCGACCGGCAGTTCAGAACGTGACATAGATGCGGCGGCTTCGGCAGTAGTAAAAAAGTATGCGGAGAAGAAAAAAAGGATCCCTGGCATTGGCCACCGAACTCATCCGGAAGGCGACCCGCGCGCGGTGCGTCTGTTCGAAATCGCGCGCGAGACAGGTGTGTATGGACGCTACTGCGATTTCATCCAACGGATCTGCAAGGCGGCGGAAGCGCAATACGGAAGGCAGCTGCCCGCGAATGTCACCGGGGCGATCGGGGCGATCGCGCTCGATATGGGGCTCCCCTGGCAGCTAACCAAAGCATTCGCGCTGATCGGCCGGACACTAGGGGCGGTCGCTCACATCGGCGAAGAGATCCGCAACCCCATGGCCGACAATATCAATAGCGCCATCAAAGCGCAGCTGGTCTACGATTTCGACAGCAAATGAGTGAAGCGCGGTAACAGGCGTTTAAAGATTCCAAGTTACTGTCAACAACGGTATGAACGGATTCTAGCCTTGAATTGGCTTCGTTTTTTTAGGAGCTGCGTGTTATGTCGGCGTAGTTTGACCCGTGGTTCTCTTGTCATTGGCGATATTTCCGGCTGCATGTTAGTGCGCGTCTAATCGAGATGAAACGATCTGGTTTCGCTCCATTACTATTTTCGTTATTGACTTTGTCGGCGTGCGTCCACAGTTTGAGCATGCATTCCACGGATGGTGAAAAGTGGAGCGGAAGGTACCGTTTTGCGCGGGAAGATACGGGATTGATCCAGGTCATGGGATCGGATGGCGAGGTGTTGAATGGTACATTCGAGCGAGTCGCACGAACGACTTTCGTGAAGAGTTACGAGCAGACTTTTGGCCGGGGATCGATCGCGATAGAGGCCCCTGATTCGTCTGCTTATGGAAACGCCTTTGACGGTTTCTTTGGGAGTTCGCGCGCGCGTGCAGACGCTGCTTATGGAGAGACTTTCAATCGCGCGTACAGTAATTCAGAAGTTACGGTGAGAGGCCCGCTCTTTTATTGGACCGCGTCACTGCAGGGCGACAGGGGAACAACCATGGCATGTTACTTCATCGGCTCTTCGTATACGGGTAGTGGCTTTGGAAGATGCAGGAATCATACAGGAAATGATTATAGTGTGGAGTTTTAACGGCTTTTGCCGACGCCATGCTGTGTGACGCTGAAAGCGCGGCTCGGTCCGAACATAAGCCGTATGAGTTGTCGCGAAAGATTGTTTACCGTTTCTTGTAAAGCTGGTCGATGAACCCTTCGCGGACTGACGATCCGCGTCGGGGCATCGACGCGCAGGTTGGCGAGGACCGCGCGGCGATTTGCCGTTGCCTGAAAGCGATTCCCACTTCCGCGGTTCCATCGAACTCTCGAATGTTGACCGCACCCTCCAGTCCGTTTTTTTGTAAGAGGATTTTGGTTAGGTCATCGGCCACCGACCCGAAGCGCGAAACACCCGGGGGCTGCTTCATTTTAGTTATTCCCCCAGCTCTGCTGCCCGCTTGTGCGCTATCGGGAGGACAGGCTCATTTACGCTGGGAAAGTTAGGAATGGTTTTGTGCCGCACCTGCGCCGCCAGGTTGCAAGCCAGTTGGCGCACGGGAAGATCCGCTTGTTCTAAGGACATTGTCAATTCGTTAGTGGGCTCCGGACCCATAAGAGATAGCCACGTAGATGACAACGACCGCAAGCAACAAAAACTCGTACATAAAAACCTTTTCGTCAGCTTTCAATTCATTCAGAAACAGATCTACTATACGGATCAATGAGCAACTCGTGTGCCAATGATATCCCAATCGGACGCACTTGGGATAGTTTAGGACAAGTGGTTGAATCAGTGGAATAATTTTCTCAGGAACCAAGACGGCCAGCGAAAAGGAGATTGGCGGATAAGCAACCAGCGTTACCAGGAATTACTCTATTGAAACATCCAAGCTTCCAATTGTGTCCGGCAGGCGGGACGCCTGTTCAGTCGATTCCCGTGTCCGGTTGTGGACTGGATGGTTGTCTCATCGGAGAGTAGTTGCAAAGCTCCGGCATAGTCGGATGAAAGACTCTTAAGTAAATGACCATGCGATCCGCTACCAATCTCTTCTGCCGAGCCTTCCGATCATGCTATAAACTGGTCGCATGCTTACCGTTCGGCGCTCCACGACTAACGGCCTCGAGGAAGTCAGTCGAGATTCCATCCCGGATCTTTTGCGGCGCAGCGATGCCAAACTGTGGTTTCACTTCGATGCGCCGACCGATGAGGAACTCCGCTTTCTGGAAGAAGAGCTCAAGATTCACCACCTGACGTTAGAGGACATCGTTCAACAGAACCAGCGGCCCAAAATCGAATCGTTTGAAGATTACGTCTACATGGCCATTCATCCATTGCTGTGCAAGAAGAAGTGGCAGATCGAACCCTCCGAGCTGGACCTACTCCTCGGCCGCCGCTGGATCGTCTCCGTGCATTATGGCCCCTTGCCCGGCTTGATAGAGACCTCCCAATTGCATGAGAGAATTCCTCCCGCACTTCGCCGAGGGACTGACTTTCTCCTCTATACACTCGTGGACTTGGTCGTAGACAGCTATTTTCCCCTTCTGGATGATATTGAAGACGAGATCGACTCACTCGAAGACCGGCTGCTCAAGCAGGCGAGGAACGAGGACATGAACCGCCTTCTGGCGCTAAAGCGCTCGCTGGTCCACATCCGCCGCGCGGTCTCACCCCAGCGGGAAGTTTTTAACCAGCTCACCCGCCATGATTTCCCATTCATTCAGCCGGGGAATCTTGTTTACTTCCGCGATGTTTACGACCATTTGATCCGGATCACCGAGGAACTCGACAGCATCCGGGATATCCTCTCGGGCGCGCTCGAAATCCACCTGGCTTCCGCATCCAATCAGCTCAACGTGACGATGAAGCGGCTCACCGCCTGGGGCACAATATTCGTCGTGGTCACCGCCATTGCGGGCATCTACGGCATGAACTTCAAATTCATGCCCGAATTGGAATGGCGCTACGGTTATTTCGCCGCCATGTCCGTGATGGCTTCGATCTCGCTGACGTTGTATTTCTATTTCAAGAAAAAAGGTTATCTCTAGAAACTCTCCTGGCGAGCTCGTACTAGCGGGATTCATGGCTTGCAAGTCAAACGTTGAACTTGACGGAGCCTTTCATCGGTCGGGGCAATCACTGCATCTTTGGTTGCTTATTATCTGGGCGCGAGTTAGAGGTGATTTGCATCGTTATTCATAATCATAAAGGAGGGAATATGGCCCGAATTGTTCATCTGGCGCTCAAAGTTGACGATTTAGAAAAAAGCAGCGAGTTCTACGAGAAACTCTTCGGCTTTGTCCCGGTTGAAGAAGGTAAGGTGAGGGATCATACTTCGCGCCACCTCACGGATGGCGTCATCGATCTTGCTCTTATCAAATACGACGCCGAGGAGTCCGCCGAGTCACTGGCCTCCGGCCAGGGACCGTGCATCCACCACTTCGGCATCGAAGTGGAGGATCTCGATCAATACGCGTCGGAGCTCGCCCGATTCGGTTGTCAGGTCATCAGCGATCCCGGTGTCGTGCCGATCAAATTCCGCGCGCCGGGCGGCACCGTCGCGGAAATCGTGCCCAGCGCGCGATACAAAAAGCCCGCCTCGGAGTGAAGACGTTGCGCAGAAGCAAACAGGATCGCGGACCCCTGGGTTGAAACCATGGCAAAAAGTTTCGGGAGCTGCAACGGAATGGGCGCCATCGAATCGGCTCCGGCATCGGCTCGAAGCTTTGCTCCGCCGGCAGTTTTTGCGGCGACGGCTAGACCAGAAGAAAGATGAAAAAACGAATCTTTCAGATCGCGCTGGCGCTGTATATCGTCACTATCTCGACCGATCTTTTTGCGCAGGAGCGCTATTATGAATGGAGATGGGACATGCATCCGATGTGGTGGGGAGTTTGGGGCATCGGGATGATGCTGATGATGTTGCTGTTCTGGGCGCTGATTATTGTCGGTCTAATCGTGGGCATCCGCTGGCTCATCCGTGGAAACAAATCCACATCGGATTCTGCTCTCGGAATTCTGCGTGAGCGGTATGCGCGAGGAGAGATCAATAAGGACGAGTTTGAAGAAAAGAAAAAAGCTCTGTCGTCCTAGTTGTGTTTAATGGATACGCGGGTCAGTAACCCGTGACGATTTATTGGATTGCAGCTAAATTTCTTAGCAACAACCATTGTAAAAGCGTTTCAATTTGGTCCTGCGTTGAGAATCCAGGGCATTTTTTACGGCAGGTAATTCTTTCCTGCCTCCTTACCTTTTCACCTATCCCGATTATTTTTAGCATTTCTGTAACCGGTTAGTTTTTCGCGTTTTTTGGTTCGGCATGCCCATTGCTCCTTCTCTAAGACAGCTGGCACGGAAGAAGGCAGTCAGCCGAGCTAATTGAGAAGGGGAGGCAATGAACATGAACATAAAGCAAAAACTGATACGTAAAGCTCCAGTACTTTTATTGGCAGGAACGCTTGCGATTGTCGGCTGCGCCGGTGGGCCTCTCACAACGCGAGAGAGAGCGGCCGGAATTGGTGTTCTCGGCGGCGCGGCGGCAGGTGGTCTCATTGGCGCCGCGGTCGGGCACCCGGCAGCCGGTGCGGCGATTGGTGGCGGCTTGGGACTTGGCGCCGGCGCGCTCATCGGCGATCAACTCCAAGGGCAAGACTATGACTACTACCGGCGAAGATGAGGCGAGCGGCAGGCAGATTCGAGATCTGTAACGTTAATGAAATGATGCCGTCCTAGCGCTCGGCGCGTCTTTTTTGGTAAATGCTTCAACGTTTGTTTGCGCTTTGCTGCCTTGATCGATTTTAGGGGAACGTCACTCCAAGTGCACGGGAAAAATAATCATCTGTGCACTTCGTCCCGCTCAATAACTGCGATATAATAAGGTCGTTGAAGATCTCGACGACGGCAATCAGAGGACTACTCGAAAAACTGGGGCCTCTCATATTGGGAAGCGGCCCCGTTGTGAGCGCGATTCGCAGGGTCGTTAGCGATTCTCGGATGGGTAGCGACGAAGCTCGGATTGCGAATCTCGAAAAAACGATGGGACTTCAAGCAGCTCTAAACGAAAAAGTTGAAGTGCAATTAAAGATCGTCGAAACGCTCCTTGAAAATATTCAGAAATCTTTGAAGACGCTAATTATTGCCGCGATAGGAACCGCCGTTATTGCCATCTTGGCAATTGTCATTGCTCTACTGAAATAGCTGAAATGGCCCGCTGCCTTGAAGCGGATCAGGATGCGGCCTCGGGAGAACAGAAGCGATCTGCGGGCGCATCTTTTCGCACGGTACCGCCACAGCTACTTCAAAATCCCCGCGGAATCCATGTGGGAAGTTTCTCGCATGGCCGGGGATTGTGCCAGCCTCCGATATTCGCAGCGATTGCATCTGCCTCAGCTGGACCCCAGGTATGGGGCTCGTATTCATGCAGCGGAGTGACATTTCCCAAAACCGGATCGATAACCCGCCAAGCCGCCTCCACCGCATCCTGGCGGTTAAATAGCGTCGGGTCGCCGCGCATGGCGTCGCTGAGTAAACGCGCGTAAGGCAACATCCTATCGGATGCATCTTCATGGGCGATAAGCTCCACTTCTTCTCCAACCATTGCTTCGCCGCCGGCTTTGATGCGGGCGCCCACCGAAATAACAAAATCGGGGTTGAGGCGGAAGCGAAAATAGTTCGCTTGGTTGGGAATGGCTTCGCCGAAAACCGAGTGCGGCGGATTTTTAAGACTCACGAAGACTTCGGTGGCGGTCACCGGCAGGCACTTTCCGGACCGGATGTAAAACGGCACGCCTGCCCAACGCCAATTGTCGATATAAAAGCAAACGGCCGCGAACGTTTCGACATGCGAGTCTGGAGATACGCCAGGCTCCCGGCGATAGCCGTTGAACTGACCTCTCACGACACAGCTGGGCTCCAATGGCCGCATCGCCCGCATGATGCGAATTTTCTCGTCCCTAATGCACACCGCGTCGCTCGAAGCTGGAGGATCCATCGCCAGGAGCACCATGACCTGCAGCAGATGGTTTTGCACGACGTCGCGGATGGCGCCCACCTCCTCGTAGAATTTCCCCCTGCCCTGAACGCCGAACTCTTCCGCCATGGTAACCTGCACGCTCTGGATGTGCTCATGGTTCCAGATGGGCTCGAGAAAGGAATTGGCGAAGCGAAAATAGAGGAGGTTCTGAACCGGCTCCTTGCCTAGATAATGATCGATTCTGAAGATCGCGCTCTCCGGAAAGTATTCATGTAGCGTGCGGTCCAACGCCTGCGCGGATGCGAGATCGCGGCCGAACGGCTTCTCAACCACCACGCGGGCGTTTTTTGCGCAAGTGGACTGGGCCAAATGGGACACGACGGTGGCAAACATGCTCGGCGGGATGGCCAGGTAATGGAGCGGTCGTTTCGCCGCACCGAGTGCCCGACGCAGAAGCTCATAGGTCGAAGCGTCTTGATAATCGCAAGCTCGTCAAACGACTCTGGGTCCACTCCTCCGTGATGCTTCAAACTGTCTCTCGCCCGTTCCTTCAGTCGGTCAAGGCTCCAGCCCGACTTGGCGACGCCGATGATCGGAACATCGAAGTGACCTTGCTGGATCAGTACCTGCAATGCCGGGAAAATCTCCTTATAGGCAAGGTCGCCGGTGGCGCCGAAAAAAACGAACGCATCGGAATGTTCTTCCATACTGGTCTCCTCGCGCGGCTCGGATGTATAAGCCGAAAATATTCTCTTAGTTGAGCGCACCCGCTAACGAACTGTGATATTGATACCTTAACATCCCACTGAATCGTTCAAAGAGGGTTAACAATTGACGCAATCCAGGGTTGTATTTCTCCTCGACGTCGATAACACGCTGCTGGATAACGATCGGGTGATAGTTGATTTGAAGCGTCACCTCGAGCGGGCGGTTGGCCGTCAGCACCAGCAGCGATATTGGAAGATCTTTGAGGAGCTGCGCGCGGAGTTAGGATACGCGGATTACCTGGGCGCGCTTCAACGTTACCGGACCGAGTATCCGCGCGAGGCGCATTTGCTGGAGGTTGCCCTATTTTTGTTGGATTATCCGTTTGCGAACCGTCTTTTCCCCAATTCGCTTGACGTTATCGAGCATCTCAGAAGATGGGGACCGACGGTGATTCTCACAGATGGTGACGTGGTCTTTCAGCCGCGCAAGATCGAACGTTCAGGGTTACTCGATGCCGTAGACGGGCACACTTTGATCTACGTTCATAAGGAGCTGGAGCTCGAGCATATCCAGCGCCGCTACCCGGCGAAGCATTATGTCGTGGTAGATGACAAGCTCCACATCTTGGCCGCAATCAAGAAAATCTGGCGCCGACGGGTGACCGCCATATTTCCCCGGCAGGGCCACTACGCTTACGACCGGCAAATTCTTGCCAAGTATCCGCCGGCGGATACAGTGGACCTAACGGTCGAACGGATCGGCGAACTGCTGGATTATGATTTGAAATCTCTGATTGAAGCAGGGTGTGCGGCCAGACCTCGCGTCACGCCTAGATAATTGAATCTGGGAGCGCCTTCCCGGTTCAACCTTTTCGCGTCGCTCTGGACTTGGCTCAGACTGTGCCTTTGGTCTCGAGCCCTGCGCGCGGCCCATAACATAGGCAGAGAATAATGAGAAGAAAATCTCTTTTACGGTCGCATTCCTGAAAAACTATTGATGGTAGCGTGCAGGTTGCGAGCGAAATCGTTTGCTGCCTGGGTGCTCATGCTGAAAGCGGACCCGGCGTACTCTTTGACCGCGAGCAAAGCCGGAAGTGGAGTTTTTTTAAACCGCTCCACGAGACTGGCCACCGCCGCATCAAGCTCGTTGGCGGGAACGACGTTGCTGACCAGACCGAAAACGAGCGCCTTGTGGGCGTCGATCTCCTGGGTCGAGTAGACTAAGTACGTCGCGGCCTTGCGCGACACGCGATCGATCAGCGCGGACATGGCGATGGTCGGCATGATGTTGTGGGCCATTTCGGGAAGTTGAAAGCGGGCCTTGTCGCTGGCGATCGTAATATCGCAAAGCGCCGCCAGAGCGCACCCCAGCCCGACCGCCCGGCCTTGAACGACGCCCATAATAGGAACTTTTGCGCTGCGAAACGCGCCGTAGAGATTGAAAATCGTCTCGCTTCGCTCACGTATGGCGTAGGCTTCAAGAACGGGACTCTGCTGGCCCATGGCCTCGCGACCCAAACAGAAGTCGTCGCCCGCGCCTTTGAAGACAATCAGCCGCGATTCTTTGGCGGCGATGTCGAGCATTTCGGTGAGCTGAGCCCAGGTCGCATCGGTTTGGCGGTTCCCGACCTCCGGTCGGTTCAGAGTGATCGTCGCTACGTCTCCATCTTTTTCCTTGAGGATGGGCTCTGACATCGAAGTCACCTCCCGGCTAAAGTTTCGTAACTGTAGAAAAGCCGCGTATCGTTTGTCAACGGGAGTTGCGCGTGCTTGTTGCTAGTTCAAGCTTTCCCAATCGGGTTCCCCGGCAGAAAGAAGGAGGCTGGTGCTGTATGTTCGGCTTGGAAGGTACGATCTTTTTTTGGTAATTAAAGGAGTTCGAGTCGCTGCAAGATCACCCAATGTTGCGCCAGCCACGCTCGCTGAGCGGAATCCGCGCACCTCTCGGCCGTCGCGCCGGTGATTTGGCCGCTCGGAGCTCCTGCTGAGAACGTTCCACTTTCTGTCTCGTCTGAGCCCAAGACAAGTGGTTGTTTTTGCGCAGCTTGACCAATGCGGTGTAACTTTTTTGCAACGTCCGTTCGCTGAGATGAACTCCACTCTCAGCCATAGCGGATTTAAATTGGTCAAACGTGAATGTGCTTTCCGTCCGTCGTTTTGCTGCGGCTTGATCTCGGCGAGGCTGCTCGGGAGCCGCCTTTGCGAGGCTTTCCTTCAGCGCCCCGATCATATCGACTATTCGGCCACGGTCCGAAGCGATTCCGATATGCGAGTGCCTGAGACGCCTGTTAATCCACGTTTGGCCCCTCCTTAGCGCAAAGGTTACCGCTTCTCTCTCGGTCATGAAGCGTTTTGGGAATCTGACAAACTCCGACTTGCGAGATGGCCCGCCGCTCCAGCTGATATCGGCTTGAGGCGCCCAGGCATTCGTGGCAGTATCGAAGCTGGGAAAAGCCATAATGAAATGATTGCGGTACACTCGGCTCCACATGGCAGTTACCTCCTGTCTGGGGTAAACGCTTTAAACTTTTGGCAGAGCTAGTTTAAAAACCACTCGTTGTACCGGGAGCTAATTCACGCGGTGAGGTTCACCTGACGTGATCTATCTTATCCTTTCAGAATCAAAGCGCAAGAGGTTTTTATCCCCATGAAAAAAATTTCGCGAGAAGCCGATTTGGAGCACAAAAAAGAATAGGCGATTTTTCGTTGCTTGCCGCGGCGGTGGCCGCTTACGAGCCGCCTGTGCCAAGCATCCTGGGTGAATAACCCCACCGTTCATGTCCAACTCTCTCCCATCCGGGCTTATGTGGTCCTTGCCTCAAGAACATGTCGACCTAGGTGAAAACGAAGTTCATCTCTGGTCGACCCAAATGGACGATGCCGGTCTCTGTGTGGAGTGTTGCCGGAATCTGCTGTCATCAGAGGAGCGCGAGCGAGCTTTGAGATTCAGGTTTGAAACGGACCGCCGGCGATACATCGTCGCGCATGGCGCATTGCGGTCCATCCTCGCGTCTTATATGAATGCAAATCCCGCCGATTTGCAGTTTTCAATCGGTTCGAACGGCAAGCCCAAGCTGGCCCTTGGTCCTGCCGCGGAGAAGTTCGAGTTTAATCTGTCCCACTCCCACGCGGTGTCACTCTTGGCGGTGATTCACGGTAGAGAGATCGGCGTCGACGTGGAGCACGTTCGCGAGGATTTTCCCTTCGAAGAGGTTGCCGAGCGGTTTTTTACTCCTAAGGAAGTCATAGCTCTCCGCGCCCTTTCTAGCCGGCTTCAACGGGAAGCGTTTTATAAATGTTGGACGAGCAAGGAAGCATTCTTAAAGGCCAAAGGCACGGGACTGAGCGGGGAACTGGATGAAGTTGAAATCGTCTTAACGGACGAAGGCGTTCAGATCAAAGGGACAGTACCAAACTGGTGTCTCATTCAGTTCGATCCGTGTGACGGCTATGTGGGAGCGGTGGTAGTGGAAGGACATGCCTGCGAGATCAAGTGCTATCGTTGGGAAGGCCTAAACACCCAGGGCAGCCATCGCCACTCCTAACTCTTTCAACTCGGTTCCGCTTCGACAAATCTCGCAAACGCAGGAGAAAACTCAAAGGCGAGACTGCCTCGTTCACCGCCGCGGTTCTTGACGATGTGAAGGATGATTGCTTGATTGGGTGGGGTAAGTTTTTCAGTTCTCTTCTGGTTTCGCTCCATCACCAAAACCACATCCGCCCCCGGTATTCTGTCGGCCCACGCATCAGGCGTCGTATCGCGTTTGCCATGGAGATCGGGCCAGACCGCGAATAGGGCAGCGTTCGAGTTCACTGCGATTGCTTGCAGCTGATCCGCGAGGATGGCGAGACGGTTCTCCAGCGATTGTTCGCTGAGAGCCAGACGTTGGGCATCATCGACCGCGGCTATTATCTGATCGCGACCTTGGATTTGCTTGACCGCCTGGATCTGATCTTCGATGTCGTGCAGCGTCATGCGACGATCGCACTCAACGATGTAGGTGAGATCTAACCAGCTTCTCGCTTCTTCCGCCGAGCGCCTGAGTTTCTCCCAACTCGGCGGTAGCTGGCCGGCGTCGACATTTCCAAGTCTCGGCACACCGTACCAGTGGAGCAAGTAAGCGCTGCCTCGTCTTATCTCTCGGTTCTCTACTCCACTGAGTCGCGCCAGTGTTTTGATTCTCAGTTCTTTCTTACGCTCGGCGAAGCTAAAGAAAATTCCCGGCACGGAATTGTTCATCGCCGCTTGGTCCAACAATTGTTTGGCCAGCGAAGTCTTGCCACACGCCGGCGGGCCGATGAGCAAATAGAGTCCTGGAAGGAGACCGTCCAAGGCGCGGCTCAAATTTACAAAACCCGACTCCCAGCCGGAGATCTCCTTGACGGCGTGCTCTGCTTCAAGCTCGTTAAGAACTTCGGCGAGTTGTGCTCCTTCGGACTGCAGGGCTTGTTTTTCAGCCATGGAAACGACCATCGAGATTATACATTTTGCGCGCCCGCGGCAAGGTCCATTTTCCCCATTGACATGCACGAGACTTCTATAATAACCCTTTTATCGTCACATGCGGCTCACCCATGAATGGGACAAAGGAGGTTAGCGACCATGGAACAAGAAAGAAAAGATAAGGGGTTATCCCGACGCGGCTTCCTGAAGGGGCTCGGCGGGGGCGCTATCGGCACTGCGGTCATCTCTACGGGCCTTTTGAACGGAGCCGGCCGAGGCCTATACGCCAGAGGCGGTTGGCACCGGCAGAGGAAAGTCGCTAGTCAACCTCAAAGTCAACGGCAGAAATTACCGTGTTGAGGTTGAGCATCGAAGTACTTTGGGCGAGGTCCTGCGGGATGAATTGGGCCTCACCGGTACGAAGATCGGCTGTGACCGCGGCGAATGCGGCGCCTGCACGGTGATTGTCAATGGCCGCAACGTTTACTCTTGCAGCCAGCTCGCGGTGTGGATGGAAGGGAAAGAGATTCTCACCATCGAAGGCCTGGCGAAGGGAGACAAGCTGGATCCGCTGCAGGAGGCGTTTATCCAGAACGACGGCCCGCAATGTGGCTTTTGCACGTCCGGGCAGATCATGTCGGGCAAAGCCTTATTGTTGAAAAATTCCAAACCGAGCGAAGCCCAAGCGCGGAGAGCCCTGTCCGGGAATCTCTGCCGCTGCGGCAATTATAACCGCGAGGTCGCGGCGGTGCTCGCTGCCGCGAAGGCTCGGTAAAAGGGAGGTCGCCATGGCACAAGCAGAAAAAGAATTTTCCATTGTCGGCAAGACAACTCCGCGAATCGATGCCTATGAGCGCGTAACGGGCCAAGCGCAGTACACCGGCGACATCCAGCTCCCCGGCGTGCTTTACGCGCGCGTTTTGCGCAGCCCGGTTCCCCACGCGAAGATCGTCAGCATCGATACCTCGAAAGCCGAGAAGCTGCCGGGCGTGAAGGCGGTGATTCATCACGGCAACACTCAGATCCCTTGGTCCAGCGGCGGATTAACTCACAAACGCTTCATCTTTAATAACCCGGTGCGCTTCGTGGGCGACGCCGTCGCCGCTGTGGCGGCCACGGACCGCCAGATCGCCGAGGACGCCTTGGGGCTGATCAACATCAAATACGAAAAGATCCCCCACGTGCTCGACGCCAAGGAGGCGCTCAAGCCGGACGCGCCCAAGATCGCGCCCAACGGCAATCTGTCCGTTGGCACCGGAGCCTTCAGCGCGCCCATCGAAGAGTCATGGGGGGATCTGGACGAGGGCTTTAAAGAAGCGGACCGCGTCTTCGAAGACACGTACATTTCAAAGCATGTGAACAACGCCCAGATCGAGCGGCGCGTGAGCGTGGCGAAATGGGACGGCGGTAAATTGACTGTATTCGCTTCCACCCAGGGCGTCTCCAACGCTCGCACCGACATCGCCAAGGACTTCGGCCTGCCGCTCAGCAAAGTGCGCGTCGTTTGCAAGTACATGGGCGGCGGTTTCGGCAACAAAAATCAGGCGCAGGACTATGATTATATGGCCGCCGCGCTCGCTAGAGTCAGCGGCCAGCCGGTCAAGCTGGAGTTCACCCGCGAAGATGATTACATCGGCATGCACGGCCGCTGGTCTTCAGAGCAGCGCTACAAAATCGGCGTGAAGCAGGACGGAACCATTACGGCAGTCCAACTCGATGCCGTGACCAACATGGGAGCGTACCGCAAACAGAGCGGCAATCTGAGCGGAACGGACTTTTATCAGATCCCGAATTTTAAGAAGGTGATTTTGCCGGTCCATACCAACACGGTGGTGGCGGCGAACTACCGCGCGCCCGCCTATCCGCAGTCGGTCTTCGGCTTTGCCTCATTTCTGGATCAGATCGCGTTCGAATTGGGCATCAACCCGCTCGACATGTTCATGAGGAACCGCATTCGCCTGTACAAGAACAAGACTCCTTTCACATCGAACTATCTCGAGCAGTGCATCGTCGAAGGATCCAAGCGAATCGGCTGGAACGAGAAATGGCACAAGCCCGGCGCGACGTCGGGACCGGTCAAACATGGCATCGGTATGGCGCTGGCCGGTTATCCATACAGGTCGGGCCTCGGCGCGGCGACGATTCGCGTCAACCCGGACGGCACGGCCCATGTCCTCGTCGGCGTTACCGACATCGGCACCGGCGCCAAGAGCACTATGGCCATCATCGCCGCGGAAGCTCTGGGTATTCCGCTCAATCAAATTCAGGTCACTAACGGTGACACCGACGTTACACCTTATTCAGTCGGCGAGTCCGGCAGCCGCACCACCTCATTCACTGGGCCGGCGGTGGTGGCTGCAGCTGAGGACGTGAGAAAACAAATTTTCGCTCTGGCGGCTAACGAGTTTAAGGCGAAGCCCGAAGAGTTGGATCTGCGGGACGGGCAGGTTTTTGCGAAGTCCGATCCTTCAAAAAAAGTGCCCCTGGGACGGATTGTGAAGGATTCCGGCGATTTGATCGGCCGCGCGACGACGAATCCCAGTTTTCCGAAAGAGGTCGAGGGCAAGAGTTTTGTCGCTCACTTCGCCGAGGTCGAGGTGGACACGTGGACCGGCCACGTAAAGATCACGCGCTACATTGCCGCTCACGATAGCGGCACGATTCTCAACCGTCTCACCGCCGAGAGCCAGGTAAAAGGCGGCATCGTGCAGGGAATCGGCATGGCGCTCACGGAGGAACTGTTGATCGATAAGGTGACCGGGATTCCGATCAATCCCAACTATCGCGACGCCAAGGTGCCCACTCACCTGGAAACGCCGGACGTGGAGGTGATCTTCATAGAAAATTACGACCCGTACGGCTGCTTTGGCGGCAAGGTCGTGGGCGAACCGCCGATTACCGCAGCGGTAGCGACGATTGCCAATGCGATTTTCAACGCCACGGGAAAACGTTTCAAAGAATTGCCTATTACTCCGGGCAAGATCTTGCAGGCTGTCCAGGTCTGATGAGGAGGGAACGGCCATGAAAACTTTCGAAAACATCGATGCCAAAAGCGTGAAGCAAGCGGCTGCGCTGCTGCAAAAATTTCAGCAGGAGAAAAAGAGTGCGATTGTCGTGAGCGGCGGGAGCGAGATCCTGCAGCTCATGAAGGAGCGGGTGATAACGCCGGACTATGTCGTCAACCTCAAGACCATTCCCGGCCTCAACACCATCAAAGAAGAGCGCGGCGGTTTCCGCATCGGCGCCTTGACCACGCTTTCCGAAATCGAAGAGCACCCGGCAGTCAGAGAGAAGCTGCTGATTCTTTCAGACGCGGCGGCGGAAGCGGCGTCGCCGCAGATCCGCAACGTCGGCACCATCGGCGGCAACATCTGCCAGCGGCCTTTCTGTTGGTACTTTCGCTCGGCGAGTTTCGATTGTCTCAGAAAAGGCGGGCAGATCTGCTATTCCGTGGCGGGCGATAGCCGTTATCATGCGATTCTCGGCGCGGGGCCGAGCTATATCGTTCATCCGTCGGACACCGCCCCGGCGCTCGTCGCTCTCGACGCGCAGATCAGGATCGCCAACGCGGCGGCCGAGAGAGTGATCCCGCTGGAAAAGTTTTTTGTTCTGCCGCAAGTTGATTTTAAGCATGAAAATATTCTCAAGCCGGGCGAGATCGTTACCGAGATCTTCGTTCCTTATCCCAAGGCAGGCAGCAAAGGCTTCTATCACAAGGTGCGTGAGCGGCTCGCCTGGGATCATGCTATTGTCAGCGTCGCCACCGTCGTGCAAAGCAGCGGCGGAGTCGCGCGCAGTGCGCGAGTCGTCTTGGGCGGCGTGGCGCCTGTACCGTGGCGGGTGCCCAAGGCCGAGGAATTTCTCCGCGGCAAAAAGATTGACGACGCTACCGCGCAGAAAGCCGGCGAAATCGCCCTCGAAGGCGCGAAGCCGCTGAAGGACAACGTCTATAAAGTAAGCATGGCAAAGTCGCTAATCCAGCGTGCGCTGGTGGCCAGCGTTTGAGGGTTGATCTCGGTTCATTCTCTTAGGTTCGCGTCAAGACACTTCTTTTTTGCCCTGTAATAAACCTGTGGCAGAAATTGGCGGTGTCGTAGGGGACGGTCGCGACCGTTCCCTACGACCCGTCACCAGATCATTATCCCCAACAGAAGATCAAATCACTGTCGGGATTGATCGGAGCGGAGAGCCTTTCTCCCTGAGGTCACGCTTGGCCAGTGCGCTGGTGTCCAGGAAATAGATCACCAGCGGTCTTCACGGGACTCGATAATGTCACGGCTTAGACCCGTCAACTTCTTGGCGACTTTTAGCAACCGCCGTCCATCCACGCCGTCATGGACAGGCCCCACTAGCCGGTCCAGGCCGGGGCAACCTTTTTGGCCGACTCCTAGCTCTAGCAGATGTTCCCTTGGAGAACGCGTTGATGGTTTTTTCGCCATTTCGTGTTTCGCCCTCGACTTCGAGCCTTGAGCCGCTTTGATTCGCGTAAATCCAGTTGGGATAGTGTCGTAAAGTTTTTTGTTCACGCGCTTCCTTTTGATCCTCTAGGAATCACACTACAAAGGAGATTCTATCCGAGCCAAGCCGCATGTCGCGAGCTTGCTGCAAACAAAACCAACGGGTAGATTACTAAATGTGAGCCCTAAAAATACCAAGAAGCCCGTCGGGAAATCCGACCGAAGCGTGGCAGCAGCAACCGCAAGCAGCAACGCGCGGAAGGTGCTTCTGCTCGATGGCCACTCGCTTGCGTTTCGCGCTTTTTTCGCCTTGCCCGACACCTTGGTTACTTCATCGGGACAAGTGACCAATGCCGTCTATGGCTTTACCGCGATGCTTATCAAGCTTTTGGCAGACGAACGCCCCCAAGGCGTCGTCGTTTGTTTCGACAAAGGGGTGCCGCAATTCCGAGTGGATCGGTACGCGGAGTACAAGGCGGGACGAGCCGCAACGCCCGACCTGTTTAAGCAGCAGCTTCCGTTGATCGGCGAGGTGTTGGAGACGCTACGGGTTCCTGCCGTCGAGCTTGAAGGCTACGAAGCCGACGATCTTCTCGCAACCTTGACCAAACATGCTAGGGAAGAGGAATTCGAGGTCATTATCGTTACCGGCGACCGAGACATTCTCCAACTGGTGCGAGACGGCGTCTCTGTCATCATGACTCGCCGGGGAATTTCCGATGTGATCCGTTACGATGCTCCGACTGTGCTAGAGCGTTATGGTATCCCACCGGAGAAATGGACCGATTTTGTCGCGCTCAAGGGCGAAACCTCAGACAATCTTCCCGGCGTTCCGGGTATCGGCGACAAGACCGCCGCCCAGCTGATTAATAAATACGGTGATATTGAATCGGTCATTGCCCATGCCGACGAGCTTACGCCAAAACTGCGCGACGGGATCAAGGCCCATGCAAACCAGGTGCGTGTTAACAAAGAGCTCGGGCGTTTGCTTGACGACGTGTCGCTGGATCTCGATCCAGCCAATCTTCGCCTCGAACCATGGGATGATGAAGTGGTCCGCAAACTTTTCACCTCGCTTGAATTCCGCAGTCTCCACGAGCGCCTCAAAGAGCTCAAGCTTCACGCTGCGGCCGTTTCGCCCTCGCTCGAACTTAGTTCGATCTCAGATTTTGTCTCGGAGAAAGATCTGCGCGGGAGCGAGACCGTAGCGTTTGCATGGAGTGAGGAGTGGGTTGCCCTGTGCGATAGGCCCGGCGAAGCGCGGGTTCTGCCCTTTTCCGAAGCAATTCATCGGCTTGCCGGCTGTCTCAAGGATCCTAACCGACGAAAGATTGCTCATGACGCTAAACTGCTTTACCGCTCGGCCCTCACCGCCGGGGTCGAAATTCAAGGACTTCACTGTGACACGAAGATCGCCTCGTATCTCCTCGAGCCGGGCTCCGCTTCCGGGTACACTTTAACAGACACGGTCGGTCGCTATCTCGGCGTCTCAATGGACGCGGACAAGGCCGAGCCGCAAACGGGCGAGCAGACGAGTCTCTCTTTCAGCGAAGACGAGAAATCTCGCGTGTGTCGGGAAGCGGTGGCGGTCCGCGCCGTCGCACCGGTCGTTGAAGAGCGGCTCCGAAATCAAGGCATCTGGGAGCTTGCAACCTCCCTTGAGTTCCCGTTGGTCGAGGTGCTAGCGCGCATGGAGCATAACGGCATTCTCGTCGACCGCGACTATCTGGAGAAATTGAATGCCGACTTCGGACAAAAAATGGCAACCCTCGAGCGTACCGTTCAGGAGCTCGCGGGTGAGGAGTTCAATGTGAATTCCAATCCTCAGCTCCAGCGCATTCTCTTTGAGAAGTTGTCCCTGCCAAAAACCAGAAAGATCAAGACCGGTTACTCCACGGATGCCGCGGAATTGGAAAAGCTTGCGGGCACTCATCCGATCGTCGCCTCGCTGCTCGAATACCGCGAGGTTTCGAAGCTAAAGAACGGCTTTACCGAAATGCTGCTGGCGCTCATCGACCCCGAGAGCCATCGAATCCATACGACCTATGAGCAGACCACCGCCGCCACCGGACGTCTGTCATCAATCGCACCCAACCTGCAAAACGTTCCGATTCGCGGCGAAGCGGGCCGCCAGATCCGGCGCGCTTTTATCGCGCCGCCGGATCACGTGTTGCTCTCGGCCGATTACTCGCAGATCGAACTCCGCGTGCTGGCGCACCTTTCCGAGGATGAGACTTTTTGCCAGGCGTTCGCGCAGGGACACGACTTTCACGCGATGATTGCCGCCAAGGTATACGGCATCGCTTTGGCCGACGTTACCTCGGCGATGCGGAACCAAGTCAAGCAGTTCTCCTACGGCATCGCCTATGGCATGTCGACCTATGGAGTTTCACAACGGCTGGGAGTGGAAATGGACGAGGCGGCAAACTTTGTCGAAGCTTATTATGCGCAGTTTCCCAAAGTGAAGGAGTTTCTCACGTCCCAGGTCGAGAAGGCGAAGATCGACGGCTTCACGACCACCATGTTCGGGCGGCGCCGCTATCTGCCGGAGCTCCGCTCGTCCAATTTCCGGCTGCGCGCGTTAGGCGAGCGGATGGCGCTCAATGCGCCGATTCAAGGGAGCGCCGCCGACATTATCAAGAAGGCGATGATCGGCGTCGACGCCGCCCTGCGGAAGGAACCGGTTGCTAAGATGCTCCTGACCGTCCACGACGAACTCGTCTTCGAGGTGCCCGGGGAGAGACTAGAGCATGCGCGGGGGTTAATTGAAAAAGAGATGACTAAAGCTGCGGATCTTCGCTGTGGTCTTGCCGTGGACGTGCATACCGGCTCGAATTGGGCCGAAGCGCATGCTTAGGCGGATTGGCAGTTCCGAGTTTGGAGTTTCGAGCATTGAAATTCTACCAGGACAACCCGGAAATCATGGTCCTCTATATTCAGAAAAAACTCGGCATTAAGGACGCGCAGCTCGCCCGCAGGATGTACGACGATGCCGGTGATAAATTCTCGATTTCTACAGATGGAGAGTTAGGAAGTTTAGATGGTTGGTTCGCGGTTGGTTGCGCGGTTGCGACTGCACTTAGGTGTAAACGACGCCATGACAAGAGAGAGCCGGCTTACACCCAAGTGCAATATCGCTCGTAAGACTGACCTATTTAGTGAAGATTAACCCTGGCGCCGATTTCGAAGGTCGGACTAGTAGTAGTTACGTGGGTGGTTGGATCTGTAGTAGATGTATAGCCGCTGATGTATAGCGTAGCAGGCCCAGGCTGAAATTTGAGATTGCCGCCTGGCAAGCTGACCGTAATATCCAAATTGTCCGTCCCACCCGTACAGAGCAAACCACTAGAAGCCCCAGTCCCGATCATTACGAGCCGGCCGACGCTTTGATAAATGTACACGGTCACGTTCTCGGTATCAGTATTGTTGCTGCACACCGCAGAAACTGTCAGTTTCACCTCAGTACGGTTCCCCTGGAGATCAACGCTGGCAAAGTCTAGACCGGTTATGTCGGCAGATGCCACACCCCCGATCAGCAGGACAGCCGCGAAAGCTATCACCAGCCGGAAAGGAAACAATCTATTTATCATACGCATTATCAATTCTTCCTCCTTTATTTTGTTTTTCTTTCGAACCGCCATGGCGCACTCGCACAGGAGCAGCAAACATGCCAGGGTGTAACAGTTGCCAGATGAGTATTTAAAGGAGCCGCAGTCGGAAACGGGCGTGCAAAAATTACCTGTCTACGAAATTTTTGCTACCGGACCTCGTGCCGACGGTGTGTGTCGCTGAGGAGTAGCTTTGACTATTCTTGACTCTATTTAAGCTAATGAGTTTCCCCAAGGGCTGTATGATACTTGCAAGCGCCAAACGAGTAAGCTAGGTTCACGGGGTCGCTACTCTTTACCGGGAAAGGAGCCACGAAAATGATTCAAGAGCGTCACGTTAAGGATAAACTGGCATGGCCGGATGGCCGGCGCATGGCCGTCACGTTGACCTTTGACTTTCAGGGTGGGGAGGACGTGAAGCCGGATAAGAACGGCAAGATGAATCATGAAGAATGGACCCAGGCGGAATACGGACCGAGGACCGGCATCTGGAGGATTCTCCGGATTCTCGAAGAGACAGGAGTCAGAGCGACGTTTCTCACCTGCGGCGGCATCGCCGAGCGCTATCCGGAGCAAGTGAAAGCGATCGTGCAAAACGGCCACGAGATCGCCGGCCACGGCTATCATCACGAAGTGGCGCGGGATCTGACCCTGGAGCAGGAACGGGAAGTTATACAAAAGACTACCGCGATGATCGAGAAGCGCACTGGGAAGCGGCCGGTCGGATGGCGCTCTTGCACCCAAAGCCCCAACAGCTTGCAACTGCTGATGGAGAACGAGTATCTCTGGAACAGCAATTCGTTTTCTTATGACTTGCCGTTTCTGTGGGAGCACGATGATCGGACACTGGTAGAGCTGCCGCGGCAACCGTTCGGCGATGGCCGGACTTATGGCCATCGCGATTCCGGCACTCCCAATGATGCGCTCGTCATCTGGAAAGGGCTATTCGACGATCTGTACGAAGAATCAAAACTGGGCCCGACGTTCTGTCCGTTTCAGTTCCATCCCTATATTTCCAGCCGACCCGGCCGGGCGCGAATCTTGAAAGAAATCATCCAGTACATGCGCAAACACGACGGCGTTTGGTTTGCCCGCGGCAGCGAAATCGCGGAATTGACGCTCAAGCTGGACGCCAATGTTGCAAGAAAAGTGGTTCTGAAAGAAGCAGTGGGTTCTTGAGCCGAGACGCAAACCAGTTGATCTGGCAGCGCTACAGTGGCGAAAAAAAAGGCCCGGGCGAGAAAATTGCCGGGCCTTTTTTTTGCACGGGAGTCGAGGATCGTGCCTGAGCTTCCGATTCAGCGGTGTTCACCGGCAGCCAGCTTTAGCGGAAAGTCACCCGCCATTTCATAGCTCCCTCCGTTCGTCCTGAGCCTGGTCGAAGGACGGGCAAACGCTCAACAATCTTTGATTCTTCGGTTGGATCGAAAGATCCAGCCGTAGATTGCCAGATTCACTGCGATGACCAGGAGTCCTAATGCGATCTGCATCTCACGTGTCAATCCTTCGGGGTAAAGAACCGGAAGGACATAGTGCGCAATAAAGTCGGAGCGGTAACCGGCTTCTCCTGCGCTCCACCGGAGCCAGTTCTCGAGCGGCGTCAAAGGACATATCCAGCCGAAAAATTCTACGATGACCGCCCAAGCGACCGCTGTTAAATGAATCCACATCGCGCGGCGCCATCTCACGGCCAAGAGCCCGCCGAAGACGGCGAAGAGAACAAATGCGACGTGAAGCAATACGACCAGATCGGCGAGCCAGTGATATAAGTGATATGGCGGTTGCGCTGTGCTCATGTCGCTTAAGCAAACTGGATACAGACACGGCAAAAAGAGTCATTGTGCCGAATACAAATGGCTTCATGATTCGGACGCGTTTCATGGCCAGTCCCGCTTTTAGGATGTGATCCCAAATTCGCTTCCATCTTATTTCACCGCGTGGTTCACAACTCAAGATCTAGGTACCGGAATGACTCCCTTGACCACCGGAATCGGACCCCATAGACTTGAGCGAATGTTTAAGCGCTTCGCGCAGCTCGCTTCACCGGGTTCATTGGGATTTATCGGTTTCGGCCTCGCTATTTTCCTTTCGACCATAAGTTCCAACGCCGCGAGCGCGCAAGACAAGGCCAACAAATCAACGGGTTCGGCTTCAAGGAGCTCTGCCTCCGACGCTGAACTTGCAAGATTGCGCGCCGATACTATAGAAAAAATGAAACAGACGCGCGCCGGTACAGAAAAGCTTCTCGCCCTTCACGAAGACGAAGTAAAAAAGTTGACAGCTGAGTATCGGCAACGGCAGGAGCTCTATAATCAGGGACTGATCTCTCGCGCGGAACTCAACCAAACCGAGCGTGCTCGCGCCGCAGCAATGATCCGCATGGACGAAGATAAGCGCTGGATCGCCGAGACCGACATCGCCATCACCGAGGCGTCTATGCGGGACGTGCTGGTGGGGCTGCCGGCCATGGCGCCTGGCGGGTATAGCGAGAGCGGCACGCTGATTCGCTTTAACGGGACCGCGTCATGGTCTCTGGCCGACGCAGCGAAGATCGAGAAATTTTTTTCCCAGGCCTTTGGTCACGTCCTGCCGATTACTGCGTTTGGGCAGACACCCACCCACGATCGCCTGAGGTTTGATCATAGAAACGCAATGGACGTGGCGCTCCACCCCGACAGCAATGAAGGACGGTCGCTTTTGTCATATCTTCGGCAGGCGGGTGTCCCTTTCATTGCCTTTAGAAGCGCCGTTCCCGGTGCGGCCACCGGAGCCCATATCCATATCGGAAGTCCCTCCGTGAGAGCCGTTGCCGGCGCAGATTCCCAGGGGGTATGTTGTAAGAGATAAAATAATAATACAGGGGCGACACGCCATGCCCCTACACTTGGTAGCGTCTATGACTCAAATGATCGTCCCAAGCAAGGCTTCAACTATCATCGTGATTCGACCTAGAGCAGCCATCGGTTTCGAAGTCCTGCTCACCCGCCGCCCGCAGGAGATGCCATTTCTGGGTGGCTATTTGGTTTTTCCCGGCGGCGCAGTCGAAAAGCAGGATTATTCGGAGAGGATGTTCTCCCGTTGCAGGGGACTGTCGCCATCCGAAGCCCTGTCGATTCTGGGTGACGACGTCAGTCCTGAGATGTCCCTTGGTCATTGGGTCGCCGCCGCAAGAGAGCTTTTTGAGGAAAGCGGAATTCACTTCTTCGTAAAACAAGACGGCGAGCCTTCAGATGGCAAGCCCAATGATACAATTACGCGACTGGCGGAGAAACGTAAAGCTTTGTCGGAAGGTCGCATCGACTTACCTCATCTATTGGAATCAGAGCAGCTGTTTGTTGACTTGAGTCGCATGACTTATCTCTTCCACCGAATCACGCCGGAATACCCAGTCCGATTTGATACCCGATTCTATCTGGCGGCACTTCCGGAACATCAGATTCCTCTTACTTGCTCGGAAGAGGTGGCGGAAAGTCTTTGGATGACGCCTGAAACAGCACTGGATCGGGCAAAGTCTGGCAATTTTCCCATGTTGCCGCCGACGGTCATTGCATTGAAGACCCTCGCCAAGCATGAATCTTGGCAACAGTTGATCTCGACATTCCGCCTGGTTTACTAAGGCAATGCAACCAGGCTATTAAATCTTCGTCAGGTGAATACCCCTTCCTTCTTCTCGTCTAATTTTCGTGCCTTTTAGAATAATTGCTGAAATTTGGCGCCTGTGTTAAAATTTCCCTCAAATACAGCCCGTCTTTGGATGAATCCCCACTGTTCATTTCAAGCCTAATTTTTTAATTTCTGACGGTTATGAATCGAGTCTTTGCTCATCTCGATGCGGGAACTATTGCTTACTTTTCGATGGATGTAGCTATCGACTCGGGCATTCCCACGTACAGCGGAGGGTTGGGGATCTTGGCCGGTGACACGCTTCGCTCGGCGGCAGACCTGGAGGCCCCGATGGTAGCTGTAACTCTTCTTCACCGAAAGGGCTATTTCGAACAGCGCCTGGATTCCAAGGGGAATCAGCTGGAAACCCCGTCGAAATGGTCTCCGGAAAACCGTCTTGAACCTTTGTCGCCCCAAGTGACAATTTCGATAGAAGGCCGAAATGTGGGCGTTCGGGCCTGGCGCTACCTGTTTGGCGGCGTCAGCGGCCACGGCGTGCCATTGTTCTTCCTGGATACGAATTTGGATGAGAACGATCCTCGGGACCGCGCTTTGACCGACGGCAATGTGTGTTTACCACCCATACGCCGGTGCCGGCGGGGCATGATCGTTTTCGTGCCGACCTCGTTCGTCAGGTGCTAGGTGAAGGGCTCGCCGCGGCGCTTAGACAAATGCGGGTCATGGACGGCGAGCTGAACATGACCGAACTGGCGCTGAGGCTCTCCGGTTTTGTCAATGGTGTTTCTATGCGCCATGGGGAGGTGACGCGAGCCATGTTTCCCGACTACAACATCAAAGCGATCACCAACGGCGTCCACGCTGCGACCTGGGCTGCGGAACCTTTCGCTGCTCTTTACGACCGCAGGATACCGCAGTGGCGGCGTGATAATGGTTATCTCCGCTACGCCGTGGGGATACCGGTTGCCGAGATTCGCCAAGCGCATCGACAAGCGAAGCAAGCACTGCTGCAGCAGGTACGTTGGCTTACAGGATCTCAACTGGACGAGAAAGTTTTTACAGTCGGCTTTGCCCGCCGGGCAACCGCATACAAGCGGGCGGATCTATTGTTCTCAGACCTGGAACGGCTAAAGCAAATTGCTCGGGAGGCTGGTCCGCTGCAGTTGGTTTATGCAGGCAAGGCACACCCGCGGGACCAGGCGGGAAAGGCGATTATCCGGCGAATTTTTGAAGCGGCGGCGGCTCTCGCGAATTACGTTCGGGTCGTGTACCTGGAGAACCACGACATGGCATTGGGAAAACTGCTCTGTGCCGGCGTTGATGTTTGGCTCAACACGCCGCTCCGGCCGCAGGAAGCTTCGGGTACGAGTGGGATGAAAGCCGCTCTCAACGGGGTGCCGAGCTTCAGCATTATCGACGGCTGGTGGGTTGAAGGGCACATCGAAGGTGTGACCGGCTGGTCCATCGAAGCTCCCAACGGCGCGGAAAATGATTCGGTGGCCGAGGCGATCTCGCTCTATGACAAACTGGCAGATGTCATTCTACCGCTTTTCTATAATCAGCCGGATAAGTTTGACGAGGTGATGCGCTCCGCCATCGCTTTCAATGGTTCCTTCTTCAATACACAGCGGATGCTATTTCAGTATTTGAGAAATGCTTACGCTCCTGCGTATTCGAATGGGTTGCGGCCATTGGCGTAGCCGTGAAGAATAGCAGCGGGACTCCTCAGACCCCGTTTTCGGCCAGCCAGTATCAAAAATGGCTTTCGCGGCAATCCGTTGGCAAGCAGGATAAGCGAAACGGAATTGAGAAACGGTTCTTAATCAATCGTGGATGTCTAACTAGGTCAGGAGATGGGTCGGCTTTAGTGTTTGTGTTCGCCGCGCAGTTTCCATTCTAAGCCGTCAATGATGCATTCAACACTGGCTCGAAGGATATCGGCAGCAACGCCGACGGTTCCCCACGACTCTTTCCCATCCGAGAAGATCGCCAGTACCCGAACCAGCGCGGCCGCGCCATTCTCGTCGTCCTCCGAGGTCGCGCGGCCGTGGTGTAAAAGACGGACGTCGAACTCGTCCAGTCGGACTTCCGCAAGCTGGGGGTAATGTTTTTCGAGAATTTTGCGCATGGCGTTGTCAACAGCATGAACCGGCCCTTGACCGCTCCCGGCGACAAGCTCCTCCTCACCGAAGATCTCGATCAAAACCGTGGCCTCCGTTGCGCTCCCAACGGATTCGGGCGCTTGGAAGTCAACTTGATCATCGATCTTACAGCGCAATACGCGAAACGGTTTCAGATAATCCTCCCGTTTGCGAATGGACATGAGCTCGAACGACGCCCAGGCGCCATCCAGCCGGAAAAAATCTTCTTTCAGGTCTCTTCCCATGGTTTCCTCCGATCAGAAAAGCGGGAGCTTCGAAATGCAACGCTATTATATCTTGCGGGCGAGAAATGGCTAGAGATTACCATGGCCTCCGGAGAGCAAACGAGAGGGTCCCTTCGGCCATTCTTTTAAAAAAACCGCGGCTTTGGTATCATGTATCTGTATGGAAAAGCGTATCTTGAGCGATAAACTACACAGCTTTTTTAGCAACATCATTCGCCGGAGCTTCTGGCAGTTGGGCATAAACGACGCGGCCGTCGTGGGGTATGTCGCGGACGTGCTCACCGATTTCGCCAAAAGCGACAATTTATATCGAATTCGCGCCCGCGGGGGCAGGAAAGTGGATAGCATGGTCGAAATGCTCGCCGCCAAGTCCAGCGAAGCGACCGACGAATCCCAACTCCTCAAGGAGCGTTCCCTGCAAAAGTATGTGGGAGATTATGCGCTCTTTATGAGTGGAATTTTTCGCAGTCACGTGGAGGGACGGGGATGCCTTCAGTATTACATCACGGAAGGAAGCCGCTCCTATTGGACGGTTTCCGAACTCGATCTCTCCCTCTATCGCACCGGTTTTATTCTCTTTCAAGAGCTTTCGAAGAAGTTTGAATACTATTCCGGAGCCCTCGATTATACCCGCAAGGCTTATTTCGCGGCGGAGCCCGGAGAAGACCCCTTCGCTGGATTTGTCCGGCAAGTCGAGGGCTGGATGAAGGTCAATCTCTCCGAAAACTAAGTCGCGCTCGGGATCCAGCGGTGGATTGAGCCCCACCTTTCCAATTCAGGCGGTTCGTCGTGAAATGCATAATCACCACGCTTGTTGTCGTTGCCATTTCCGCGCTTCTGTTCGCCGGTTTTTTGCTCGCGTACGTCTCCTCGATTCCGCAAGGGGGCCAGGGCCCTGCGGAAGTTCGGGTAGAGCAGGGCGAACCGTTCGCTGCAGTGGTCCGAAAACTCCGGCAGCAAAAGGTTATTGGCAACGAGAGACTGTTCTCTCTCTGGGCCCGATTCAGCGGAGTCGAGAAGAAGATCCATTGGGGGCTCTATCGTTTCGACGCTCCGTTGCCGCCGCGAGAAGTTCTCGATCGCATGATCATGGGCAAGGGCGTTTTCCAGAGCGTCACGATCCCGGAAGGATTTACGGTCAAGGAAATTGCCGATTTACTGGCAAACTTACAGATTGCCGACAAAGACAAATTTCTTGCCGAGGCCGCTAACCCGGAGCTGCTTGCTTCAGTTGGTTTGCAAGACAAAGGGATCGAGGGCTACCTGTTTCCGAACACCTATCATTTTACACCCGGGACGCCGGCAAGAGATGTCATCATGGCTATGGCGGAGCAATTTCGCCGGTTCTCGGTTCCGCTGCTGGAGCAACAAAGCGAGGCCGCTCAATTATCGCCGCACGAAATTATCACCCTCGCATCGATTATCGAGAAAGAAACGGGCGTTGAAGCCGAGCGGCCAATCGTTTCGGCGGTATTTTATAATCGATTGCAACGTCATATGCCGCTTCAGAGCGACCCAACGGTGATTTACGGGCTCAAGGATTTTAACGGCAACTTGACGAAAAAGGATCTGCATGATGCAAATCCTTACAACACCTACCGCATCCCAGGTCTCCCGCCCGGTCCGATCTGTAATCCAAGTCTCTCCTCTATCAAGGCGGCATTGCATCCTGCTGGCGTGCCGTTTCTCTACTTCGTATCGAAGAACGACGGTACCCACCTTTTCTCGGAGACTTTCGAGGCGCACAATCAGGCGGTCAAAATGTATCAGCCGGTTCGTGAGCCTGCTTCACAGCAGCGCAATTCACGGCGCCAATAACGGTGCATTTAAGGCGCTGCGGCTCCATGGTATAGTTCACGTGGCATATGCAGGTTGTTACTGAGAACTATGGCGCTCAGTCGCCGGAAAAGCTGATCCATCGGCTGGTTGCGCAGCTGGGTAACCACGCGTTGTGGGATGCGCTGCTCATCTTTCTTCCTCCATTGATCGTGGCGATCTATCTGCTTGTCTACTTCTTTCAGGCGGCGTGGATCGGCCCGCTAGGACTTTTCTTGATGATTGTAACGGTGGCGGGACTGGTGCTGCTGGCGGTGCTATTCCGCTACCGGCCTTTGGTTCCTTCGGTCGGGTCGGCAGCTCGGCTCGTTGACGATCATACCGGAGCGAAGGACCGTTTTTTGACCCTCCTAACTATCGAGCCTTCGCCGAACGCCGCTTCATTGGTTTCCCGATTGCGCATGGAAGCGGCCCAATTCCAGACTCGTATCGAACTCAAGCGCGATTTTCCCTTCCAGATCAAAAGGTCTTTTTACTGGTCGGTGTTCGGTTCGATGGTTGCGGCGCTGTTGTTTCATTTGTTCTTGCCGACGGTGCATTCGATCCTTCATCCATTGCCCACGCACGAGCGGCTTCGTCAGCTGGCGGAGAAAATGGCGCAACGGCCGCGGCTGTCGGAGTTGGCCCGTGGCCTGCAAACGCTTGCAACGAAAATCGAGGATCCGAAGAGCGCCGCGCCAGAAAAACAGGCGCTGATCCAGCAAATGCAGAAGAAAGTAGAGGAGCAGCAGAAAAGGCCAGAGCAAAAGGACAATCAAGATCTCCTGGGGGAGGCCTCCAGCACGCTCCAGGGCTTGGAGCAGCAGTCGGGCGGTGGGCAAAATCAGCAAAAGGATCAAGATAAAGGCGGCGGAGGCATCCAAAGTAATTTGCCCCAAGAGGGGCAAGGAGAGGGCAAACAAAGCCAGGGAAGCGGTGGCGATAGCAAGAATGATCAGAAGGCTCAACTCAGCAAAGAGATGGAGCAGGGCAAATCCGCCCAAGGGGCTCCTCAGGATCAAGGCAAAGAAAACAATCAGCAGAAAAGCGGTGAAGGAAAAGGAACTCAGCCGGATCCAAACAAGCCTGACAGAAACCAAAACAATGAGGCGACAGGCAAAACCGCAGGCACCACCGCGGAGTCCGGTGGCAGGGGCAAGCCATCCGAGGAGATTCCTCGAGGGCCTCCGCCCGCAGAACGGTTTAACCCGGGCGGCGACCAAGGGAAAGAAGGAATCAAGGGCGCGCGCTATGTGACCGTTCAATTACCCGAGGAACTGGCAGCGGATGCTAAAGGTGAAAGCACCGTCACGAGAGAGGGACGAGGCGGCCAAGTCCGTCCGAAAATCCCGGTCAGTAATGTTCCACTGCCTGCGCACGTACCAGATGCTCCGACGGAAAAGCAACAAATGCCTTTGGAATATCGCGGGGTGATTCGCTGACGAAAGGAAGTTGATGGAGCCGGAAAATTTCCAGGTCATGTTCAGGCGCTTGGAAGCGGAAGTGCAAAAAGTCATCGTTGGTAATAGCGATGTTATCCGCAAAGTCCTCATCGCCTTTTTTGCCGGTGGACACGTATTGCTGGAAGGCGTGCCTGGTTTGGGTAAAACGCTCCTCGTAAAATCCTTGAGCCAAGCCTTGGGCATGTCGTTTAAACGCATTCAGTTCACGCCGGACTTGATGCCCTCGGATATCGTCGGCACAGAGGTGCTGACGGAAAGTAACGGTCGGCGAGAGTTTCAGTTCAAAAAGGGGCCGATCTTCGCCCATGTGGTGCTGGCGGACGAAATCAACCGCGCGACGCCGAAAACCCAATCGGCGGTCCTAGAAGCGATGGAAGAAAAACAGGTCACCGTCTTCGGCGAATCGCACCTCCTGGAATCTCCATTCATCGTTCTCGCGACTCAAAACCCGATAGAGCTCGAAGGAACGTATCCGTTGCCTGAAGCGCAACTGGACCGATTTTTCTTCAAGCTCTTGGTGACTTCTCCCTCGCCCGCCGAGCTGAGGGAGATTTTGCAGCGGACCACCGGGGCGGAGACCAGCGAGATTTCGAAAGTTTTGCCGGACGACAGCGGAAAAATGATCGCTGCTATGACGCAGCTGTTGCGCCAGGTTCTGATCGCCCCGCCCATTGAAGACTACGTGGTGCGGCTCGTGCACGCGACCCAGCCCCATTCCAGCAACGGCGGAGTTGCCGGCGCACCCGTCAAGCAATACCTGCGCTTTGGATCAAGCCCGCGGGGTGCCCAATCCGTCATTCTCGGTGCCAAAGGCAACGCCCTGGCCGAGGGCAGGGTCCATGTCAGCTATGAAGACGTAGAAAAAGTTATCTACCCGGCGCTGCGTCATCGCATCATCCTTAACTTTCAAGCCGAAGCGGAAAACGTCAACACGGATCAGATTCTTGCCGAGGTTATCAAACAGGTGCGGCGGAACTGATTTCCGACGGCTGCGCTGTTATTCTGTCTTGTTCTTAATCGCCGGGACCGATTTCAAATAGTCGGCGATGGCGAGAGCATCTTCCTTGGTCATGTTCTTGAAACCGTGCTCGATAACCTCAGCCATGAGTCCTTGAATGTTGTCCAAGTCGGGCTTGGTGCCGGTCAGAAGTACCGCGGCGATCTCCTCCCGTTTCCACTCACCAATGCCGGTCTCTTTATCGGGCGTGATGTTCGGCACTTCTTGGCCCAAGGGGCCGATCTTTTTGTTGGCACCGGCAAGATAGAGAGAGCGGTTCGGCACTCCGATGAAATTTCTCGGCGTGTGGCAATCGCTACAGAGCGAAACGTGCTCCACCAAATACCGCCCGCGTTCGATCCCGCTCTTCGGCGCTTGGGCCGGCGGGTCTGAGAAACGGCCGAAAACTTTCAACCAGAGAGGTGCGCCCAGGCTCCGATTAAACGGCGCCCAGCTCTTCAGTTGTGGAGTCGCCTTTTTCACCGGCTTTAACGTTCTCAAGTAGGCGATGAGCGCCGTGAGGTCTTCCCGCGCCATTCCTGAGTAGGCTTCGTAGGGCATCACAGGCAAGATGCGCGATCCATCGGACCGGATACCTTTTACCAGGGCATCATGGATCTGTTGGTCCGTCCAACTGCCGAGACCGGTCTCTTTGTCCTGAGTGATATTCGTACTGTAAACGGTTCCAAAGGGAATGGGAAAAGCCCGCCCGCCGGCGTTCTCTGTTTCCTTGGGTACCGTATGACAGGCGCAGCCGCCGGCCAGAGCGAAGATATACTGGCCCTTGGCTGCAAGTTCCTTGTTATCTGCTTGAGCGTGTCCCGTGACAGTGAACGCAAAAAAAGAGCCGAGAAGAAAAAGCAGACAAATGATTTTTGTATGAAGTCGTATCCTCATGGGCTCTCCTTTAATACGATTTCTGTGCACGGATATTTTTGTCGAGGTGTTTTAATACGCGGTAAAATACTTGATTGGTCGGCGCCTGCTTCCCGGCTTGTTGAAGAAGGCTCACCACTATCCCATTGAACGCTTCGAATTCAAGCGGTTTGCCGGCTTCCAGATCTTGAAGCATCGATGGCTTAAACTCTCCGAGGCTGCTGGAGAAATTCAACGTTTCATCGAACAGAGCGGGATCGAGATCGATGCTTACCGTATTCGCCGCCTCTTTCACCTCTGCCATGCAATCCAACGCGAGCATTGTCAGCGAGTCGGATTCAGCGATTTCCTTGGCCGTGGCACGCGCGAGGCAGCTGATGGCGCAGAAGGGCGCATTCCAGAGTAGCTTTTGCCACTGAGCCTTTCGAATCTCCGCATTTATCTCGCAGGAGATTTGCGCCGAAGATAAAACTTGCTCGACCGCTTTGGTCGTTTCATGAACTCCGCCGTCGAGCTCGCCGAACACGATGCGGCCTCCGGCCGAATGTTTAATTGTGCCCGGGTAGGACAGTTGAGAGCCGATATAAACGACGCCGGCCAATGTCCTACGTACACCCCAGATATGCGCGATTTTATCGGCATTATCGACGCCGTTTTGTAATGAAAGTATCACGGTTTTCTCACCGACCATCGGCTCCAGCGCTTGGGCGGCCGATTCAGTCTCATAGGATTTAACGGAGAATAATATGAGATCCGCTATGCCGACCTCGGTAGGATCATCCGTGAAGAGAGGATCGCGAACGTGAAGGTTACCGGCGAAACTTTCGATGATCAGCCCTTCCCGCTGCATCGCCGCCAAGTGGGCGCCACGGGCGATGAACGCGACATCATACGAAGCGGCGACGAGTTTAGCGCCGAAAAACCCGCCGACAGCTCCCGCACCCATGATTGCGATACGCATGGTTGAACTCCTTTTGTCGAAACTCTATTGATGCCTCGGCCCGATGTCAATTCTTACCGGTATTGACACGACAGTCGGAGGAAAAATTCCCGTCTGTGGCCGCTTTGGTGGAATCGACGGATTTAAGATTTAGCGTTTATATGGTATGAAACACGTCATGGAAAAGATCGACCCGCAGCAGGATTATGAAAGACTCAAGAGATTTACCCCGGGGCAGCGGATAACGTTCAAAGGAAAACCGTACACCATTCAGCATCGCACCACGCTTGCTTCCGGTGAAGCAGCCGTGGTGCTGCAGGGCGAGAAAGAGCAGTTCGTCATCGGCGCGAACCGATTTCTTGCCGGAATCGAGTCCGTCCGCTGAGACCGATCAATCATTCAGGAGAGAATAATGGCAAAAATCCGCCTGACGTTGTCATGTTGGGAATATGATCGTACCCGTGCCCTCCAGGAAGGAACGGTTCAAGTCGAAGGTGTGGATTTGGCTTATTTACCGCTCCATGTCGAGGAGACATTTTGGCGCATGCTTCGTTATCAGGAATTCGATGCCGCCGAGTGTTCCATGAGCTCCTACCTTATGGCGCGCGAGAGAGGCTATCCTCGGTTAATAGCCATACCCGTATTTCCCTCGAGATTCTTTCGCCACTCTTTCATCTTTATCAATAGCGAATCAGGGATTGAAGCGCCCAAAGATCTTGTGGGCAAAAGGGTTGGGGTCCCGGAATACCAAATCACGGCGGCTGTTTGGGTTCGGGGTATTTTGCAACATGAGTACGGGGTCCCACCAGAAAAAATGAAATGGTTTACTGGAGGGGCTGAAGATCCAGGCCGCGAAGAAAAACTCAGACCCGATTTGCCGAAGGACATTGACATTCGATGGATCGGACCTGAACGAACCCTATCATCCATGCTGGAGCAAGGGGAGCTCGATGCGTTGATCTGTGCTCACATACCCTCTCCGTTTGTACGCCGTTCGCCGAAGGTAAAGAGGCTTTTTTCAAATTTCCGCGAGGTGGAAAAGGATTACTATCGGCGCACAAAAATTTTCCCAATCATGCACACCATTGTTCTCCGCGAGGAGGTGTACGAAAAGTATCCTTGGGTGGCCCAAAGCTTATGCAAGGCCTTTGCCGAAGCCAAGAGAGTATGCGAAGAGACACTGTACAAGTATTCAGCTCTTAAATACATGCTCGCGTGGTCGGTTGCAGACATAGAGGAGGAAAGGGAGCTCTTTGGCGACGAATTCTGGCCCTACGGGCTGGATCCAAATCGCCATGTTTTGGATACGCTCATTCAATATTCTCACGAGCAAGGGTTGACTAAAAAACCGACGGAATTGAAATCTCTCTTCGCTCCCAACACGTTGGAGGAGTTTAAGGTCTAAAGACGATATAGCCCAGGATGAAGAAATCTGCTTTCAATAAATCACCGCAAGATGAGAACTTGAGCTGTTATGCCAGACGAGAAAAACCTACCGTTCGAAGAAACCAAGTGGTGGATTGATCGCGGGCCGGTCAAGGAGCGCGAAAAGCCGGCTGCTCCGGTCAAGGGCATCATCGAGAAGTGGGCCTACGAACTTCTCAGGAATTACAACCAGGATCAGGCGATGAAAAATCTGGTCGACATCAATCCCAGAATATTGAAGGAACTCTCCGTGGGGCCGGGAGAGTGGGGCTACTTTTCCCTGGAGGTGGGAACCTACCCGCCGGAAAAGTTGGCAAAGATCAAAAGCGGACTTCCCCTTCCCGCGTACGCGCGCGGCATTATCATCGATGCCGGGTATTCCGTGAGAATCGTGATCACGGCAGAGCCGGTCGGCCAACGCTACGTCGATATTAATTTTACCGATGCGCCGTCTCTCGATTATTGGGTCAACGGCCAGTTAGTCGAGGAGAGAGTTTTTTCGAATATGGGCGAGGCCTTGAAGCGAATTCGATCGGTTCTTCTCGGGTATCTCAATCCCCCGGATTTATCTTAGTGGCAGCCGCAGGTTTGCGGCGTGCATCCACAGCCGCCGCTTGGCCCTGCTTCTGCCGCGCGGGAACCAGGCGAGCTGAAAACCGAAAGTTGTTTCTCCACCACGTTACTCGCGCACTTTGGGCAACTCACTTTCTCGCGTGTGGAGAGCACAATTTGTTCAAAACTATGATGGCAACGACGGCAGCTGTATTCATAAATAGGCATAAGTCCTCACTAGGGTTCGGCACGGTTAGGCGCTCTTGGCTTTGACCTTCTTCTGATTCGCGGCCTCGCGCAGGGGACTCTCCCGCGGGATCGGTTCTAGCGACGTTATCTCCAGACCGTAACCTCGGAGTCCGACCAGATGTTTTCTGTTGTTGGTAAGGAGCCGCATCTTGCGCACGCCCAGATCACGTAAGATCTGCGCGCCAATCCCATACTCTTTAAAATCCGCTCGATACACGAAAGAAGGATTCATGTCCTTCTGTTGCTTTCCTTCGACTCTGGGATAGGTAACCATCGAAGGCGCCGGTCCTTTGTGTTCAGGTTGGAGATAAAGGATCACGCCTTTGCCCTCTCTGGCAATAATCTCCATGGACCGTTGAATCACGGCGCCGGTGTTGAGGAGCTCGAAGCCGAAAACGTCTCCAGGCACATATTTCGTATGAACTCGAACCAGGGTTTCTTCCTTCGGCGATACTTCACCCTTGATTAGGGCGAGATGTTCGCTCTCGTCAACGTGGGTGTTATAGACAATGGCTTGGAATTGTCCGCCGACCCGGGTTGGCAACGGCGCGCTCGCTGCGCGGTAAACCAGGAAATCGTAGTTAAGTCGGTATTGAATGAGATCCGCGATCGTGACGACTTTTAGTTTGTGTTTTTTCGCGAATTTCATGAGGTCGGGCTGGCGCGCCATGGTGCCATCGTCTTTCATGATCTCGCAAATGACCCCTGTCGGTTTGAGACCGGCAAGCCGGGCTAAATCCACTGAGCCTTCGGTTTGACCCGCCCGGACCAAGACGCCGCCGTTTCGCGCGCGCAGGGGAAAGATGTGACCGGGTGTAACGAGATCCTGTGACTTCGCATCGTCGGCAATCGCATCGAGAATCGTTTTGGCTCGGTCCGCCGCGGAAATTCCGGTTGTGATTCCCGTGGCAGCATCGATCGAGACGGTAAACGCCGTACCGAAGGGTGAGGTGTTTTCCGAAACCATCATCGAGACGCCTAAGCGCTTAACTCTTTCTTCAGTCAACGGCAGGCAAATCAGACCGCGCCCATGGGTGGCCATGAAGTTGATCGCTTGCGGAGTGACTTTCTCCGCAGCCATACACAGGTCACCCTCGTTTTCGCGGTCCTTGTCATCCATTAAGATGACCATCCGGCCGCGACGAATCTCGGCAATCGCTTCTTCTATAGTCGAAAGTGGCATGGGGCTTTACTCTACCATCTTGACTTTTTCCGTCAACTCCTTGACTTGGCCGAGTTCGGGCACTGCGCCCTCACAAAAACAAATCCAAACACCAGCCATCAAGCAACGTTGAGGCTAGCCGTCCCACGTGGTATATACACATTGCCTGCGGAGATGGCGTTCTCCATTAACTGCCCGCCAGGGCTGATGACGCCTACTTCAATTCAGGAGGTAGGGTCATGGAACAGCTCTGGTGGGAGGCATCTATCTGGATCGGTCTCGCCCTTGTATCAAGCCTTATCTCGCTAAGAATCGGCATTTCCGTTGCCCTTGTTGAGCTCATCGTAGGCATTATCGCGGGAAACTCGTTTCACCCGGACATTTCCGAGTGGATAAATTTTCTCGCCAGTTTTGGAGCGGTCATCCTCACCTTTCTTGCCGGCGCCGAGCTTGAAAGCCAAACACTAAAAAGATTTTGGAAAGAGAGTCTCGTCCTAGGAATTATAGGCTTTTTTGCGCCGTTCGCCTTGGCATGGCTTGCCGCTCAGTTTTTTCTGGGCTGGGATCTCAGAGCGGCGCAAATCGCTGGCGTCGCCATGTCGACCACATCGGTGGCGGTGGTTTACGCGGTTATGGTGGAAACCGGGCTCAATGAGACGCCTATTGGGAAGCTAATCCTGGCCGCCTGTTTTGTCGATGATCTTGGAACCGTAATCGCCCTCGGCTTGCTCTTTACCAGTTTCGGAAGCTGGTTCTGGATCTTTGTTGTCTTAACCGCTCTTGCTCTGCTTATTCTGCCGAAAATTACGCATCGCTACCTTAAGAAAGTCAACGCGCATTCCAGCGAGCCCGAGGTGAAGTACATCTATCTTATTCTCCTCGTCCTCGCGTATCTGGCTGTGCGGGGTGGTAGCGAGGGCGTACTTCCCGCGTATCTGGTTGGTATGGTCTTGGCCGATACGTTCCTGAGCAACAAGGAGCTGATCAGGCGGATGAGAGCTACCACATTTGCTTTGCTCACGCCCCTTTACTTTCTCAAAGCCGGAAGCCTGGTTGACTTAAAGGCTGTGGTCGCCGGCTTTGGCTTGGTAGTGGTCTTCTTCTTGGCAAAGAGCCTCTCGAAATTTTTAGGCCTGTATCCAGCGGGGGTACTCTTCCGATTCACCACAAAGATCAATCTCTACACGACTCTAATGATGAGCACGGGTCTCACGTTTGGAACCATTTCCGCGCTCTACGGTCTCACCCACCGGATTATCAACCGACAACAGTATTCGGTTCTGGTTGTGGTGGTTATCTTGACGGCTATTGTTCCGACCCTCATCGCTCAATCCTTCTTTGAGCCTAAAGGAAAGGAACGGGAGGCGCTGTTTGAAGCAAAAGGAGGGAAAGAAAATGTTTAAGAAAATTCTCGTTGCGTATGATGGCTCCGATGGATCGAAGCTTGCGCTCGAGAAAGCTGGTGAAATTGCCAAAATGAGC
>WNGH01000340.1_pt1 | contig 51043 bp, 50 predicted proteins | sample 5400631 | NCBI WGS metagenome assembly WNGH01 (sample SAMN13153373, study PRJNA577476) | soil metagenome | isolation source: 115 cm soil or saprolite under Garry oak tree replicate 1 | place: USA:California | collected 2016-06-15 | reverse complement strand
AGCCGGCCTGGCTGCCCGATGCACAGCAGCCGGAGACACCGTGGTGGCAGCGGAACCAGCCGCCCGAGCAGCGGCAGTGGCAAGCTGATGGAGTACGCCGGGACTACTCGCGAACGCGGAAGCGCAGGATGGTGACGGTTCCCGACGGCGTGACGCTGACCGGTTCCAGGTCTATCCTCGCGAGGCCCGGGGACGAGAAGAAGCGAATGCCGTCGCCGAGCAGCACCGGCAGGACGTACACCAGGATCTCGTCGACGAGCCCGCGCCGCAGGCACTGACCCGCCACGTCAGCCCCGAGGATCTCAAGGTTCTTGCCGCCAGCGGCGCTGCGCGCCGTGGCGACGGCTTCTCCGATATCACCGGTGAGGAACGTGACCGCCGGGTCCGGCGGGTCCGGCGGCTCATGGGTAAGGACGAACTCGGGTCCACCGTCGTAGCCCGGCTCGCTGCCCGGTGTGCCGGCCAGCCTCTTGCCCACCTCGTAGGTCCGCCGACCGCAGAGCATGGCACCCGTGGCCGCCATGATCTCCGGGAACTGCTCCTCGACGCCGCCCCTCATGTAGTCGAAGATCCAGTCCATCGCGTCGCCCGGGCCAGCGGTGAAGCCGTCAAGCGACATGCACCTGTTGACGACCACCTTGCCGTTTCCCGTGCTCGTGTCTCGCATCATGCTCCTCCGAACGACCGTCGCGGGTGTCATCCCACGCTGCGGGTGATGACGTTACGCACGCCCGGAACTCATCGGCTCGCCAGCGACATCGGCCACCTGAGAAATACCTGGAAATTCCCTGATACGTGTGCCCAGGATGACTCCGTGATCCGTCCCGGTGCGTCTTCGGCGATCATTCTTCTCGCATCCCGGAGCCTGTCTCACACCAGTTTGACAGAGAGGTCCTCACCGTTATGGCATGCGGCTCCGGTTCCGCGGGTGGCAACAAGTCATCCGGCCAGAAGCCGACTGCCGCCGCCGTAAGCGCGATCTCGCCGAGCAGTTCCAGGCCCGGGGCCCGGGCCGCCGACGGCGACCCGCCACCCGTCGCCGACCTCAAGGCCCAGATCAGCCAGCTCAGCGACTCGTCTCCGCCACAACCCCAGCACCCTCGCTGACCTGCGGCCCAGGGCTTATCGAGAAATCCCGGCCGGATATGACCACGACCCGGGATCTACTCGGACGATCAGGTTACCGGTCGGAAGCAGACCCAGTACCGGCCCCGTTCACGGGTTGAAGCCAAAGAAGTTGATGTTCTCGCGGTGGCCGGGGGCGATGAAGGACAGCAGCTCGTCGGGAACGTCGCGGCCCTGGCCGCGTAGCTCGCCGATGCCCATGACGTAGTACTCGGTGGTCCAGCAGATCACCGAGTTCGTGAGCAGGGTGAGGCACCAGGCCTGTTCGGTCTGGTCTTGGAGGTGAGGGCGGACGATGGTGCCCTGCTGGGCGTAGTGCAGGTCGCGGACGCAGTTCTGGCACCCCACGGGCACTGACGGGTGCGGTCCTCTTTTACTTGACATAATGTACATTATCGGCACTTAACCAGGTCGGCTTGAGGCAGCGATCAGGGGGTTTGTCCCGTGACAGCGAACGTGTCGTTTGATGGGCGTCACGGGACTGTCGCGATTAGAACCTCGTCGCGTTTAGTTGCCGCTCGGATACGCTTCAGAATCGCCGAGCTGCATTTGCCGATATGGAGACAGACGGGATCTTCGATGCGCTGCAACGCAGTCGAAGTGATCGACGAGGTTCTCGCGTTCGGTCCCGCCGCGACCGTGGCTGACGTACGCCAGTACGCTTCCATCAAGAGCAAATCGGCGGAAATGCAGCTCACAGAGACAGAAGCCCAGGTAGAACTGGCATGGGACACCGATCTGTGCCACCCGTTGCCAGCCCCGGACGCTCAGCGGCGGCGGCTCGGGGGAACTAGGGCGTCGAAGGCAGTGCCGTCACCCCTGCGCCAGGCATCCAGGGCCGTGCCGAGGGTGGCGCGGTCACGGTGCCGCTCAGCGCGGTTGCGTGCCCGGGCCTGCGGTCCGCCATGGCAGCTAAGGCACGGGCACTCGTTCACGCCGGTGTAGGAGAATTCCCAGAAGCAGCCCGTCGTCCGCCACGGGTAGCGCACGGTCGCCTCAAGGTCGGGCAGGTCGCAGGCATTGTGGATACGGGCATGCTCCGGCTGGGCGGACAGGTCGCCACGCACGAGGCGGACGTAGAACGGTGCGTGGGCATCGGTACGGGACAAGGCAAGTGCCTCCGGCGCGGAAAGCCCCGGCCCGTGCCCTCTCGGCGAGAGGCGTACCGGGGCTAGCTATGCCTCTGCACCCGGTAGGTCTTCATGGCACCTAATGTAAGTGGCCGAGCCGGGAAAGTCGACCGAGAAGACACTGCTCCGGAAACGACATGATGGCTGGCAATGGCGACGTACACCGTCTTCCCGTTCGGCGCCATCCCGATGACCCCCGCGTAACCGCCAAACCCCGGGACATGGATCGGCTTGAGAGCCTTGTTCGTGGCGGTGCGGATCGGGGTCGCCGTGGACGTCGCCTGGTTGACCACATAAGCCGTCTTGCCGTTCGGCGTGATGAGCGATCGCGTCAGGGTTTCCGCCGAGTGCGCCCATGACCTTCGCAGCCGACCCCGGAATAAACGCCCTCGCCGGCCCTCGCTCCCCCGGGTCACCTTTCCTGTGCGCCAAGAGCAACGGCATCGCCGCACGCGCGGCCGGGGATGCGGCGGAGTCGTTCGCGGCGGGCGCGGGTGCTGCGCCGCCAGGGCCGCTCCGGGCGGTGCCGGCCCGCTGGCCCCGCCCCTCACGCCCCGGGCGCCTCACGCCGCTCATGCCTCCCGCGCCAGCCCCGTCCCCCGCCGGCCCGATGTCACAACGAGCCGGCCCCAGCCGGCACGATGCCACATCGGGCCGGCCCGATCCCAGGCCGGCCACCCCCGCCCAGCGCCAACATCCGGCTCCTGGTCAGCAGGCCGCCGCAGACCCTGGCGGCTGCGCAGCGGATCGCCGCCGAGCACCTGGTGTTCAGCGACCAGGCCCATCAGGGCCTGTGCTGGGTCGGCCAGATCGCGCGCCTCGGTGAACAACCGTTCTGTGACTTCTGGTGGGACTGAGAGCTCGCGCGGATAGGCTCGATCTGGGTGGTTTCGGCGCGTCCTGAGACGGAACAGGCGCAGGTTCCGTGATCATCGGAGTTCTCTACGCTCTGTGATCATGAGAGTCCCCTCGTAGCAGCGCTGCAGCCGACCAATCCGCGCGGGCTCTGAGGCTTAACGCTCCCCCAGCGGCCCGCTACTCGTATGACTTCAACGTGTCGCATTACCAGTTGGCTGGAGACAAGCGGCGGGTGGCGTCCGAACCTTCTTTCGGCCGCGATGGCATGTGACTCACGGTTGCGGGCTCTACCAGCCGCGCATGTCGATGGGCCAGCAATCCACTACATCATCACCAGAGACCAGGTAAAGCCGCTCGTGGTAGGCTATGGTCGGATCGACGTGCGCCGGGATCAGCCGAAGGCGGTCGCCGACGGGCCTGGGTGGCGCGAAGGTTGTGTGCTCGTCCGAGCAGAACCAGACATGCGAGCCGCCAAGCTCGGGGTTGCCGTGATCCATGCCGAATGCCTTCAGGCCGGCATCGGCCACTGACCACTCCGGAGCAATGGAGATGACACTCGCCAGGACGAACACGGCCTGCCTGAACGGGTGACCCTGCCTGCCGTACTGGGCATCCATCAGCGCATAAGAGCCGGCCTGGATCTCGGTGGCCCAGGTGTTGCAGTCGTAGGTGCCGGTGCCGCCTGCGGAAATCAGCTCGCCGCCCACATCGGCGGCCGCGGCTACCAGCAACTCCATCGACCGGCGGCACTGGACCGCCCGCTCCGCGCCGTCCTCCAGGCCCATGACGTGGCCCTCGTATCCCATGACCCCGCGCACCGCCAGGCCCTGATCACGAGCCAGGCCGGCCATCGTGCCCGCGTCAGCTGGCAGGCAGCCGCACCTGGGCAGACCGACATTGACGTCGATGATCACCTCGCGGACACCGCCACGTGCGGCCGCCTCGACCGTCTCGGCCGAGTCGACGGCCAGCGTTACCCGAGCGCCGCCGTCTACCAGCGCGCCTATGCGGCTGGCGTCCAGCACCTCATTGGCGAGCATCAGGTCTGCGCCGAGGCCCGCCGCGGCCATTTCCTCGCACTCGCGGATCGTGGCGCAGGTAAAACCTCGATGACCCGCTGCGGCCTGCCGTCGCGCCAGGCTTGTACATTTGTGTGCCTTGACGTGCGGCCGCAGCCGGGCGCCCGGCAATACGTCGGCCATCGTCGCGATGTTGTGATCCAGCGCCTCCATGTCGACGACAAGTGCCGGAGTGGGCAGATCAGCAACCTTGTCCCCGCTCATCGCGCCACCTCCGGCTCGGGCGTCCGTTACCGAAGGTCCATTCTCATGCCTGGGTTGTCCGCCCGTCACAGGCGGCCCCCGGGCAGCCCGCGAGAGCATGGCCGCAGACTCCCTCACAGCGCCGGCCGCTTCAGTCATCAGAATCGCGGCGTGGAGACCCGGCCTTCAGGCCGGGGAGGAAACGCCGCGTCACCCCCCCGGAAATGTCGGCGGTGCCCGATAGTGTGTTCGCATGTCTAGGTACCGGCTGCTCCCCCCCGCCCAGGAAGCGGTGCTGCGGGACCACTGCGGCCACGCCCGGTACGTCTGGAACCTGGCCGTCGAGCAGCACGCGCACTGGCACCCGGGCCGGAAGGACGCGCCGGGCCACCTGGAGCAATGCCGGCAGCTCACCGCCGCCCGGGCCGCGCACCCGTGGCTGGCGGCCGGCTCCCAGACGGTCCAGCAGCAGGCGCTGCGCGACTTCGCCCGGGCGATGGCGGCGTTCGTCGACCCGGGCAACCCGGCCGGGCGGCCGTCGTGGCGCAAGGCCGGGCGGGATGAGGGGTTCCGGATCACCGGGCGGCGCGGCGGCAGTGGGACGTGCGCCGGGTGTCCCGTAAAGTCGGCCAGGTCCGGGTGCCCAAGGCCGGCTGGGTCCGGTTCCGCTGGTCTCGGGCCGCGCCGCCCGGCGCGAAGTCCTACCGGGTCACGATGGACCGGGCCGGGCGCTGGCATGTCAGCTACCACCCGATGGAGGCGCCGCGACGTCAGGAAACTGGGCGCCCGCCGGCCGCCCAGTTCGCCGCACGGCCGGGATCTGTACCGGAAGTGCGGCAAAGGGCGCGGCCGAGGGGTGACTTTAGGGTGGGAGCAGTGATAGCGCACATGATCTCAAGGGCGCGGGCCGGGGACGGCGAGGCGTTCCGGGAGCTGACCGAGCCGTACCGCCGGGAGCTCCAGGTGCACTGCTACCGGATGCTCGGCTCTTTCGCCGATGCCGAGGACACCCTGCAGGACACGCTGCTGGATGCCTGGCAAAGCCTCGGCGGGTTCGAGGGACGCGCCTCGGTCCGCACCTGGCTGTACCGGATCGCCACCAACCGGTGCCTCAAGGCGCGTCGCTTGGCCAGCCGGCGCCCGGCCAAGGAGTGGGATGTGCCAGGCGTGCAACCGCCCGAACCGACTCGGATCGGCGAGGTCGTGTGGCTGGAGCCGTTGCCTGATGCTCTCCTCGAGGGCGGGACCGGGGTGCCGCCCGGCCCGGAGGCTCGCTACGAGCAGACCGAGTCGATCTCGCTGGCTTTCGTGACGGCGCTCCAGCTTCTTCCGCCGCGCCAGGTCGCGGTGCTCGTCCTGCGCGATGTCCTCGGATTCCACGCGAATGAGGTAGCCGAGATGCTGGACTCGACCACCGAGTCGGTCAACAGCGCCCTCAAGCGAGCGCGGGCCAGCCTGCAGCGCCGTCAGCTGACGAGCGCTGACTGCGAGCCGCCACCCACTGCCGGGTCGCCGGCCGAGGATGCGCTCGCGGCGAAGTTCGTCCGCGCGTGGGAATCTGCCGATCTCGACGCGCTGGTGGCCCTGCTGACCGACGACGTCTTCATGTCCATGCCGCCCATGCCCCTGGAATACGAGGGCCGCGATGTCGTGGCCCGCTTCTGCGCCCTCCTTTTCGGCGCTGGCCGCAATTACGACCTCGTGCCGACCCGCGCGAACGGTCAGCCAGCGTTCGGGCTCTACGTACATGCCCCTGGCGGTATCCGCCATGCGACTGGCCTCATCGCGCTCACCCTCGCCGGCAATCGGATCTGCGCCATGACCCGCTTCGAGAACAGCGTGCTGCCCTGGTTTGGTTTGCCGCGATCGCTCCCGGCGGATAGCGGAATACGCCGGCCCGGCTAACTCAGTCTTTGCGTATCGCCCTGTTACGCGCAGGGCGGCGGAAATGACATGGCCGCAGGCGCGATCCTGGTTTCTGTCGCGTCAAGAACGTGCCACGTCCCAGGTCGCGGATGACATGCTGGGTGTCACGGGACACTCGTCTCATGGCGTCCGCGCGGGCCCCGGTCGGGTGCCGACGTAGGCTGCGAGGTGCTCGCCGGTGAGGGTGGAGCGGGCGGCCACGAGGTCGGCGGGTGTGCCCTCGAAGACGATCCGGCCGCCGTCGTGGCCGGCGCCGGGGCCGAGGTCGACGATCCAGTCGGCATGCGCCATGACCGCCTGGTGATGCTCGATGACGATGACCGACTTGCCGGAGTCGACGAGCCGGTCGAGCAAGTCGAGCAGTTGCTCGACGTCGGCGAGGTGGAGGCCGGCGGTCGGCTCGTCGAGGACGTAGACGCCGCCCTTTTCGGCCATGTGGGTGGCCAGCTTGAGCCGCTGCCGCTCGCCGCCGGACAGCGTGGTGAGCGGCTGGCCGAGGCTGAGGTAGCTGAGCCCGACGTCGGCGAGCCGGCCGAGGATGGCATGCGCGGCCGGGGTGCGCGCCTCGCCGGTGCCGAAGAAATCCCTGGCCTCGGTCACCGACATCGCGAGCACCTCGCTGATGTCGCGGCCGCCGAGGTGATAGTCCAGCACCGATGCCTCGAACCGCTTCCCCTCGCACTCCTCGCAGGTAGTGGCGACGCCGGCCATCATCGCCAGGTCGGTGTAGATGACACCGGCGCCGTTGCAGTTGGGGCAGGCGCCCTCGGAGTTGGCGCTGAACAGCGCCGGCTTCACGCCGTTGGCCTTCGCGAACGCCGTGCGGATCGGGTCGAGCAGTCCGGTGTACGTCGCGGGGTTGCTCCGCCGCGAGCCGCGGATCGCGGCCTGGCCTATCGACACCACACCCGCGCCGGCGGGGATCGACCCGTGCACGAGCGAGCTCTTACCGGAACCGGCGACACCGGTAACGACGACAAGCACCCCGAGCGGGATGTCGACGTCGACCTCGCGCAGGTTGTGCGTCGTCGCGCCGCGGATCTCCAGCGCGCCGGCGGGCGTGCGCATCTTCTCCTTGATGGCGGCCCGGTCACCGAGATGGCGGCCGGTGATGGTGCCGCTGGCCCGCAGGCCCTCGACGGTGCCCTCGAAGCAGACGGTGCCGCCCCCCGTACCGGCGCCGGGGCCGAGGTCGACGACGTGGTCGGCGATCACGATCGTCTCCGGCTTGTGCTCCACGACGAGCATCGTGTTGCCCTTGTCCCGCAGCCGCAGCAGCAGGTCGTTCATCCGCTGGATGTCATGGGGGTGCAGCCCGACCGTCGGCTCGTCGAAGACGTAGGTGACGTCGGTCAGCGAGGAGCCGAGCTGGCGGATCATCTTGACACGCTGCGCCTCGCCGCCCGACAGCGTGCCCGATGGCCGGTCGAGCGCGAGGTAGCCCAGCCCGATCTCCGCGAACGAGTCGAGGGTCTGCTCAAGCGTGGCGAGCAGCGGCGCCACCGACGGCTCGTCGAGGCCGCGGACCCATTCGGCCAGGTCGCTGATCTGCATCGCGCAAGCGTCGGCGATGTTGATTCCCTTGATCCGCGAGGAACGGGCGGCCTCGCTGAGCCGGGTGCCGCCGCACCCGGGACAGGCGGTGAAGGTGACCGCCCGGTCCACGAACTCCCGGATGTGCGGCTGCATCGCCTCCTTATCCTTGGACAGCATCGACTTCTGGATCCGCGGGATCAGCCCCTCATAGGTCATGTTGATGCCCGCGATCTTCATCCTGATCGGCTCGTGGTGGAGGAAGTCGTGCAGCTCGGTCTTGGTGTACTTGCGGATCGGCTTGTCCGGGTCGACGAAGCCCGACTCACTGTAAAGCCGAGAGTTCCAGCCGCCCCCCTTGTAGCCGGGGACGGTGATCGCGCCTTCGGCGAGCGACTTGGAGTCGTCGTAGAGCTGGGTGAGGTCGATGTCGGAGACCGTGCCCCGGCCTTCGCAGCGCGGGCACATACCGCCGGTGATGCTGAAGCTGCGCCGCTCCTTGACGGTCTTCCCGCCGCGCTCGAGCGTGACCGCACCCGCTCCGCTGATTGAGGGGACGTTGAAGGAGAACGCCTTGGGCGAGCCTATGTGCGGCTGCCCGAGCCGGCTGAACAGGATGCGCAGCATCGCGTTGGCGTCGGTGGCGGTGCCGACCGTGGAGCGGGGGTCGGCCCCCATCCGCTGCTGGTCGACGATGATCGCGGTCGTCAGCCCTTCGAGTACGTCGACCTCGGGCCGGGCCAGCGTCGGCATGAAGCCCTGGACAAAGGTGCTGTAAGTCTCGTTGATCAGCCGCTGCGACTCCGCGGCGATCGTGTCGAACACCAGAGAGCTCTTGCCGGAGCCGGAGACGCCGGTGAACACCGTCAGCCGGCGCTTCGGGATCTCGACGCTGACGTCCTTGAGGTTGTTCTCGCGTGCGCCGTGCACGCGGATCCAATCGTGGCTGTCGCCAACGTGCCGCGCTGGCGACTGCGTGTCCGTCCTCGTGGCCATGCTCATCGTGTCTCCATCTGTTAGGCGGGGCCGCCTTCGCGGTCTCCGTTGCGCGGTGTCGCGATGACGCTGAGCGCGGGAGCGGGGCCGGCTCTCACCGGTCCTGAAGCAGCCCGAGGACGTTGCCATCGGGGTCGGTGACGGTGGCCACCAGGCGGCCGCCACCGACGTCGTGCGCGGGCTCCTTCACGGTGGCACCTGCGGCGGTCACCTCGGCCAGCTTCGCCTCGATGTCCGGCACGTGCCAGTAGGCCACCGGTGAGGTCATGCCCTGCGTTCCACGGCCCGGCACCAGCCCGATGTGCTGGCCCGCGGCCTCGAAGCCGACGTAGTAGGACTCGTCGGTCTGCGGCGGTACGCCGAGCAGGGCGGCGTACACCGCCTTGGCTGTCGCCAGGTCGGACACGGGATGCAGCACGGTCTTGATTCCCTCAGTGGAAGAGCCGGTCATGATCACTCCTGAAGTCGCGGGTCACGTCGACCCGGTGTGTCTTGTCGAGCCTAAAGGCGGACGGGAAAGCCGGACATCGACGTGCCGGGCTGGTCGGCGGGGCCGGCCATGATCCAGCGCATCCCGCGGTACGCAACGTCGTTGCGGACCTCGAAGCCGAGAATCCGCTAGGAGGCCAGAGAGGCGTCCGGGTCGTCGTGCGGGAAGGTCGAGTGAATCGTGATGTCCATGGCGGTCACTCTAGGTGACCTCGGTGACCGGCGCTTCTCGATTCCTGATCGGTCTGGTCACCCGGTCAGGCTCAGATCGGCCCTGCCCTCTACCAGGCGAGCGCCGGGCCGCCTGTTCCGCCCCCATGCCGCTTCTTGCTGTTATCAGATTCGGCCGAGCCGGTCGTGTCGTCCGCCGGGGCGCAGCTGCTGCCGGGCCCCGGGACCAAGGACAGGCGCCATTCCAGCCCGGTTAATGCACGGTTCCAGGCTCGCTTCAGCGCTTACTGGCACAGTTGACTATCGGCGAGGCCACGACCTTTCGCCGATATGCCGACCCTGGAGACTGCCCCATTAATCCTGACCAATGAGGGAACGCAGCGCTCGCTCACGGTCTGGCCGATTCCAGCTAGCCGCAAGCGCTAGCTTCAGCGCCTACGCGATTATTTGAAGTTCGACAGCGAGCGTTAATGCCCTGACCGATACGGGCCTGCCATGAATCAGATTGGAGAATTGTAAAATGCCAAGGCTCATCAGGTTCCTGACAGGCGCGCTGGCCTGCTTCACGGTGACAATTGTTCTGGCCGGCACGGCTAGCGCGACTGCCGCAGGAGGAAACCCGATAGAACCTAGCCAGAAAAAGTACGTATCAGACGGTGACTACGGCATCCGCAGCGATGATTTTGGCAGCTCTACCTGGCTTGATAACAACGGCGAACGAGGCTTTAAGGTCATCAAGAGCACAGCTCGGGGGCCTAAGGTGACAGCATACCCGAATATTTTCCGGGGCTGGCAATGGGGAATCGGGACTAACGGACACTGGCCAATCAGGGTGTCCGCCGATAACATGCCCCGTGCTGATCTCACGGTGCGCCAGACATGGAAAGGAACCTACGACGCATCGCTCGACCTATGGTTCTCGACTTACCCCGACAAGACCACCCAGGCCAACGGCGCCGAGATCATGATATGGCTGAGTCACCCGCATGTCGCAGTGGGCGGCACTAAAGTGAGGGTCGACGGCACGGACTGGTATATGAATGAGTGGAGAACGAGAGGCCATGGTGTCTCATGGCCCCTGATCATCTTCGCTCACGCTACCCCGATCAGCAGCGTAAAAGGCTTGTGGCTTAACCCCTTCTTCCGCATTGCCGAGTCGCATGGATGGCTTAAGCCGTCTTGGTACTGGACGGGGGTTGACGCAGGCTTCGAGCTGTGGAAGGGCGGCCAGGGCCTGCGCGTCAGCTATTTCAACGTGGACAGCTGAAATTATGGCCGGCGAAGGACACGACGCCCTGGCGGCAGCGGGACGGCGGCGCTGGACCCGCAGGTTCCGCGGGAGCGCACGCTAGGCCGCACCAGGCGTCAGCGCTGCCAGCGCCCCTCTCCCAGGCCGCGAGCCCGCAAACCCACCGCGATACTCGTCTCTCTTCAGCATGTCGCATTGCCAGTTGATAGGGCGAGTGCATTTAATGCGCCTCGGGGGCCGCCAGTCACGACCGGGGCGCCCGGCGGGGAGACGTCCTGCGATCCGGGTGCGTAGGCTGGGGCGGTGAGATCCGATGATCTTGTACGGCGCCGGGCGCGGCAGCTCGCCGCCGAGGCTGCCGCGTCCGGTGACCCGGCAGGCTGGTTCGAGACGCTGTACGCCGAGGCGCAGTCCGGTTCGGCCGCCGTGCCCTGGGACGACAGGCAGGCCAACCCGCACCTGACGGAGTGGGCGGCGGGCGCGGCGGAACGCGCGGTGGTGGGGCCTGGGCGGCAAGCGCTGGTGGTCGGCTGCGGCGTATGCGACGACCCGGTGTTCCTGGCCGGCCTCGGCTGCGAGGTGACCGCGTTCGACGTGTCACCGACTGCCGTCGGCGAGGCCGCACGGCGCTTCGCCGACTCACCAGTGAAATACCAGGTGGCCGACCTGCTCGCGGCGCCGCCCGAATGGGCGGGCACGTTCGACCTAGTCATGGAGATCTACACCGTGCAGGCGCTGTACGGGAAGGCCCGGGCCGCCGCGATCAAGGCACTCCCAGACCTCGTGGCGCCCGGCGGCACGCTGCTGGTGATCGCCCGCGCCACTGACGAGGAGGACCCCGTACGCGACCCGGCGATGATGCCCTGGCCGCTCACCCGCGGCGAGCTGGAGGCCATGGCAGGAAACCGGCTCGGCACGCGCTCTATCGAGAAGTTCCTCGACGACGAGGACCCGCCTAAGCTCCGCTGGCGAGCCGAGTTCAGCCGCGGCTAGCTCTTGCCGACGCCACAGCCGTACCCGGCTGATCGCCTTGATGATCCGCAGGGCTGCGCGCAGTCATTCGTGCTCAGCCAGCCTGGAAAGATCCGGCCATGCATACCGGAACGAGAAGGCATGTCCGCCGCCGGGAAACGGCCCGGACAACTCGCGCTCCACGCATCTGCCACGCTGGCTCTGGTAGAACACCTGGGCCGAGGTGTTCTGCTCGAGCACCCACAGGTAAAGTCCGCTCGACGGCCTGCGCCGGGCGACCTCCTGCGCTGTCCCGGCTAGGAGCCGGGCCCCGATACCCAGCCGCTTGAGGTCGTGCCGCACGTGAAGGTTGTCCAGGTAGGCGCCCCAGACCGGGTCGGCGTCGAGAATTGTATGAGCGAAGCCCGCGACGCCGCCATCAAGGTCGGCGACGAGGGTGTACCGGTCTGGCGCGGCCTGTGAGAGCCGGCCAGTCCACTCGGCCATCCGGTCCGCGGCGAGGTCGCCGTCAAGATACGAATCCAGGAACGCGCCCCGGTAATGCCGCCGCCAGCTGTCGGCATGCAGGCCGGCGATCGCCGCCGCATCGCCCGCAGTCGCCTCACGGTACTGCACAACCCCCATGCTTCCAGATGTCGCCTCCGGCGAGCACGGCGCCTTCAGCGGCGAGGCCACAGCGGTGCCTGCCGGCTACCAGCCTGGGTCAAGGCCGGCAAGTTCTCCGCTGAGCGCCCACAACCGCGCGGCAGCGCGGGCGTCCCTGGCCAGAGCGCTTGGCTGGGCGGGCTTGCACTTGACGAAGTAGCCTCCGGTTACCTCGGCGACCTCCGGTGAGCTGGCAAGGTAGACCGAGGTCTCGGAACCCTTTACGGGGCCGGGCTGAAACGGCAGGACGAGCCGCAGACCCGCGCCGAGCACGCCGGTGACGTCCCGGCCGAGGGCGGTCCGCACGAAGCCGGGATGCAGGCAGTTGGCGGTGACGCCAGTGCCGGCCAGGCGCCTGGCCAGTTCGACGGTGAACAAGATGTTCAGCAGTTTCGAGAGCGGATAGGCCTGACTGTGCCCGGCCTGCATGCCGCGGGGCAGGTCGTCCCACGGAACCGCCCGGACCTGCTTGTGGGCGGCGGACGAGACCGTGACCACGCGGGCGGGAGCGCTGCGCTCCAGCAGTCCTCGCAGCAGGCTGGTGAGCAGGAACGGCGCCAGATGGTTGGTAGCGAACGTTGTCTCCAGCCCATCGGCGGTCAGCTGCCGGCGCATCGCGATTACGCCAGCGTTGTTAACCAGGACATCGAGCCGGTCGTACCGAGCCAGGACCTCCTCGGCCATCCGGCGTACCTGCGCCAGGCTCGACAGGTCCGCGGTCACGGTCTCGACCTGCGCGAGCGGTACGCGCTGGCGGATCTCGTCGCTGGCCGTCGCACCGCGTGCCGCGTCGCGGGCGACAATGATCACGCCAGCGCCGAGCATGGCCAGCCGCAGCGCTGTCTCCTTGCCGATCCCGCTGGTCGCGCCGGTCACCAGGCAGGTCTTGCCCGACATCGTCCTCACGCAGCCTCCAGACAGGACGTTCATACGTCGTTCGACGCGACGGGCATGCACCGTGAAACCCACCCCGAAACTACCCGGTTGGCTTGCGCTCCCCCGGCTTGACACCAATGGCCCTCATGGGTGCCGCGCGGCGGTATCCGGCTTGCCGGCACTGAGCTGGCCGCTGTCAATCCCGCCATGCGGGCGCTGCTTGCCGAAGCTGCCGGATTGGTGTGCCGTTAACGAGCGTGTCACCAGGTCCAAGCTTCCTGACGAGGCCGTGGAGTTCGTCGCCAAGCAGGTGAAGGTTCCACCCGCGCTTGGCCAATATCCCGGAGGGTGCCGCCAGGATGGAGTGCCTTCTGCCGGCCGGTCGGCATAGCTGGCTCGGTTCAGGTCTGGAGGTGCTGTTCCTCGAATCGCTTCACTTCTGCGGCGAGTTGGGTGTCTTCGGGTGTGTGTCCGCCGAAGCCGCCATGCGGCATGGCCTCGAAGACGTGGAGCTCGGTCTTGACACCGGCGGCCAGGAGCCTGCGGTGCATCCGAACCGTGTTGGACAGGAACAGGTCACGGGTCCCGGTCTGCAGGAAGGTCGGAGGGAAGCCGGTCACGTCACCGAACAACGGGGACAGGTACGGGTGCGCGAGGTCGTGGCCGTTTGCGTAGAGTCGGTTGATCGGCATGAGCTGGGTAAGGATGTCGATGCCGAGGTTGGTCTGGAATGAGTCACCCGACTCGGTGAGGTCCAACTGCGGGGTCAGCAGCATGAGCGCGGCGGGCATCGGCAGACCCTCGGCCTTGGCGCGTAGCACGAGTGCCGCGGCAAGGTTGCCGCCCGCCGACACACCGCTGAAGACGATCTTGCTCGGTGGGCGTTCGGTCAGGGCGTGGCGGTAGACGGTGAGGCAGTCGTCGAGGGCGGCGGGGTAGGGGTGCAGGGGTGCCATCCGGTAGTCGGGGACCCAGGTGCTGCCGTTGCGGTCGGTGGCCTTGCCGGCTGTCATCATCCAGGCGAGGTCCCCGCCGCCCATGATGAGGGAACCACCATGGATCTCGATGAAGATCGGCGGCGCGCTGTCGTCGGCGACGTGGCTGGGCCTGAGGACGTAGGTGGGCACCCCGTCGAGCTCGACCTTCGCGCGGGCGAGCCGATGCTGTGGCGGCATCAGCGGGGAGAGCATCGCGCGGCCTGGCGCCTCCCGCGTTTCGACCCAACGCAGCCACCCTTGAGTGTCGTCCGGGTCAGGTTCGGGTTGCTGTACATGGTCGAGGGATGACGCCGCGTTGAGGGCCTGCTGGGCCTGCTCGCTGATACTCACCGGGGCGGGGGGCCGCCTGCGCCGTGTCGTCGTTGTCGTGTCGGTCATGACGTACTCCCTTGCTTCTCGATGGCTGTGGATACCTGGATCCCGTGTCTGCCGGTCGCGCCAGGCCGGTGAGACATCCTCTGCACCTTTCGAATGCGCTCACAAGCTCACGCCGGCTTCTCCCCCGTCACCCAGGACCCGGTCGCCGCGGCCTTTCGCTGCCATGCCGTGGTCGCTTCGCTACCCCGTGATGGCGATCTTGCCGCTGGCGTGATGGTCCAGCATGTGCGTGACGGCGCTCGCCGCTTGCTCGAGCGGGTAGGTCTTGTCGATGACCACCCTGACCACGCCGGTTTCGAGGAGCGTGCGGAGCGCATCCAGGTTCTCGCGGTTCACGGCAGGGGTCACCAGCCTCACGTTGGTGGAGCCGAATCCCATCAGGACTGCCCGTCCTGTCCTGGGCAGGCCGGCCAGGACGCCGCCGGTGTACCCGAGGCTGTTCGGGATGAGCACTCCTTTTGGTGCCAGCACTCGCGCGGTGGCCTTTGGCGGGTGGTTCAGGACGTTGTCGAGGATGACATCGAAACGCTGCCGGCTCTGGGTGAAATTCTCCTCCGTGTAGTCGATGACGTGGTCTGCCCCGAGCGACCGGACCAGTTCGACGTTGCCGGCACCGCACACGCCGGTGACTTCTGCACCCAGCACCTTGGCGATCTGGACCGCCATGGTCCCGACCCCGCCTGAGGCGCCGTTGATCAGGACACGCGTGCCGGCGCCCACCTGTGCCACGTCCCGCATGGCGACCAGGGCGGCGAGCCCGGTCATGACCGACGCCGCGGCGTCGGTGAACGTGAGTCCGGCTGGCTTCTTGATGAGCTGGGCCGCCGGCGCGACCGCGTACTGGGCGAAGGCGCCGGCCCGGGCTCTGGTGGACCCGAACACTTCGTCGCCGGGCGCCAGGTCGGTGACTCGCTGGCCAACGGCCTCCACCACGCCAGCGACGTCGCTGCCCCGGACGGGGCGCTTCGGCCGGCGCAGTCCGGAGCTCAAGCGCAGGATGTACGGCACTCCGGTGACGGTGGCCCAGTCCGGGGTGTTGATACTGGTGGCCCGCATCCGGATCAGGACGTCGTCGGCGCCGACCGGCGGCACGGGGATCTCTTCGAGCCGGAGCACGCGCTCCGGCGCCCCGTAGCCGTCCTGGATGATGGCGCGCATGGTCGTGCTGCTCCTTCCACGCGGAGCCCGCCGGGAGGCAGCCCCTGCGTCTCGATCGCTGTCGACTCGGCACGGTGACAGAGTGCCTTTCCGGCTGCCCGTCCTGCTTTCCGCCATGGCTTGCCCTTCCCTTGTCCGGTACGTGACCTGCTACGCTAGGCTTTCCTTACAGAGTAAGGGCAATGCGTACACCGTAAAGGTAAGCCTTACAATGTAAGGATGTCAAGGAGGGCCTCGTGGGCGACACGAGCCGACGCCGCGGGAAGGGCTGGTCACGTGAAGATCTCCGCGCTGGGCAAGACGGGCGCTGAACGCCGCACCCAGCTGACGAGAGAGCGGGTGATGGCAGCTGCCATCGAGCTCGCCGATCGTGACGGCATCGAGTCAATCAGCATGCGGAAACTCGCGCAGGAGCTGGGTGTCGAGGCGATGTCCCTCTACACGCACGTACGCAGCAAGCACGACCTTCTGGACGGCATGACCGACGCCGTGATCAGCCAGATCCCGATGAGTGCCGACGGTGTCGACTGGAAGACGTCGCTACGTCAGCTAGTGCTCGCCGCGCGCAGCGTCATGCTGCGCCATCCGTGGGCACCCCGCACGGTGGAGACGCAGACCGCGCCCGGGCCCGCTGTGCTGCAATACGTCAACGCGGTGTTCGGCATCCTCCGCGAAGGTGGCTTCTCGATCGCCCAGACGCATCACGCCCTGCACATCCTCGGCAGCCGCGTCCTCGGGTTCACGCAGGCGCTCTTCGACGACTCCGGGGACCTTGAGCCGGAGGCGGCCGCCGCCCTCGCGAACCAACTCGGCGCCAGCCATCCCTATGTCGTGGAGATGGCCCTCGCGGTCACCCACGGAGGCGCCCTCGGCCGGTGCGATGACGACGCCGAGTTCGAGTTCGCGCTCGATTTCATCCTCGACGGCCTCACCCGGACCCAGAGCAGCTGACCTCACACGACACCGGTTCCGGCTAAGCCGTGGCCTGCTGACCACGCACCCCGAACTTGCCGCCCTCCTGCCCGGGTTCTTTGCCGACCTGCTTGCGGATCCAGCCGCGGGCCCCGCTGATGCCGCCGACCCGGGTGATCCAGGTGCCGTCGCGCTCTATGTCCGCCCCGCGCGAGGTGTGGGTGCCCTCCCAGGGTAGACAGGCCCGTTTGGACCTGGTGACACGCTCGTTAACGGCACCCCGGATTCCCCGGCCTGGAACGCGAGCGCGAAATACATGGTCTTGCCGGTGAATGTCAGGAACGAGCCCCATTCGGCCGACAGGGTGGCGACTAGCGCCAGCACGGACCGGGTATCCGCAGCGGCCTGCTCGTCCACCGCTACCGGCAGGGGAAGCGATGCATCGTAGATGTCGATGCGCAGCTGACCACGGGAACACCTGACGGCAAGCGTGACGGTCTCGCTGTCCCAGTGGGTGATGGCATAAGTCACCAGGTCGCTGGTGAGCAGGACCGCGATGTCGGGATCGACAGGGACCTCCCAGGCGCGGATGACCGCACGGACCTGGCTGCGGGCTTCGGCCGCCGCAGCTGGTTCCCTGGTCAGCCGGACGCGGCGCTGCCGCAGCTCGGTCGGACGGGTCCGTGTCGTCATCGCGTCTATCCGGCTCCTCTGGCTGGCCTGCATGATGCCTCTTGCGTCGAAAATGCTCCTGCAAATTGCACGGCAAGACATCGGTCAGCTGACGGATATTGGACCGCGGCGCGTACGGGTACCGTTTTCCCCGGGCGAGCCCGTTCCCGGATCAGCGCGGAACGGGCAGGCCGTTCGGCATGCCGTCGGCCGGCCGGTGATAACGGGACATCGTCGTGGTGGCCGGCCTGAAGATGCCGGCGGTCTCGGCGCCGCTCACCACCGGCTGGCGGACGTGGCCCTGGCCGAGGATGCCGAAACGGAGGGCAGGGCGGCGAACGCGCGGATGCCCGATAGGAAGATCAGGCCGCCCGCCACGATGAAAATCAGGCTGACCGAGTTGAGGGTGATGCCCGCCACCGAGGCATGGAAGCTCCGCAGGACGGTGCTTGCCAGCCAGCCGGAGACGACCACCGAGAGCATGGACGCGAGCTGGTTGACCGGATTGAACACAGCCATCACCCGGCCGAGGTACGCGCGGGGTGCCGCATCCAGGAGCAGCGGCACCACCGCCGTGTTCAGCATGGCGATAGGCATGGCATAGATCGCCAGCATGGCGAGCCCCGCGGGGAAGCTGCGCTGCAGTGCGTAGGCCGCCGCCAGCACGCCGGTTGCCAGCAGGCCCGACCAGGTGAGCGCGCGCGCACCGATCCACCGCACCATGCGGCCGGCCGCCAGCGCGCCGATGATGAAGCCAGCCCCCATCGCCGTCTCCGCGAGGCCGAACAGATGGGACGACGCGTGCAGATCACGAGTCACGAAGAACACGTTCAGCGTGTTGATCGCACCGGTGCCGCACTGGCAGATCATCGTGACCGTCAGGAGCGTCACCAGGAACCGGTTGCGCGCGAACAGCCGCAGGCCGACGGAGAACTCAGCGTGCAGGCTGGACTCGCCTGCTCCGGCCGGGGCCGGCGGACGCGGCCCGGGCGTAAGCCGCAGGAAGCGGATGGCCACATAGGACACGACGTAAGACGCGGCGTTGGCGGCCAGCGCCCACTGGAAGCCGGCCGTGAACAGCAACGAAGCCGCGATCGGCGGGCCGATGATCGCGGCTGCCGACGTGGTGGCCTCGGCCAGGCCGGCCGCTCGCGCCCGGTCCTGCTCGCCAGGCACCACTTCGCCGGTCGTCGCGAACCTGGCGGGGCTGAAGAACTGGCCTGCCGCGTTGAGGACGAACACGACCAGGTACACGGCGGCGAGCCACACGCCGACGGGGAGATCGCGGACCGGGACGAACGACAGCCCGGTGAGGCCCGCCACCATCGCCGCGCGGATCACCTCGGTCCGCATCATCGTCGACTTCCGGTTCCACCGGTCTACGAAAACCCCGGCGATCGGCCCGACCAGGGCAAACGCGGCACCCGCGGCGACCAGGATCCCGCCGACCGCGGCCGGGGCCCAGGACCGGCCGCTCGCGAGAACCTGCGACACCCACAGCACCAGCGTCGTGCCGAAGACGCTGTCCCCGAGCGCGGAAACGGCCTGGCCGTACCACAGCTTTGCGTAATTCCGGTTAATCAGCGCATGCTGCAGCGACGGGAGGTTTATTTTGTGATTGCTGTTAATGCATTGCTTAGCGCGGTTTTCGCATACTGGTGCCATTGTTGTCACACGTGCTGTTCCGGCTGCTGATCACTTGGTAGCGGCCGGCGTGGCCGGCCGAATGCCGGAGCCTCGCGACATCCCGCGTTCATGAACACCACGGCTGCGCGCCACATACCGGCTCGTCAGGAAGCCGGAGCTCGCCGGCCTGGCGTCGTGCCATCATTCTTGGAGCTCTTTCGGAAAGCTAGACAACCTTCAGTCACGGCGAAAACAGCCGTGACGATAACGAGTTGCTCCTTCTGTAACTCGGGACATGGACCGCCCATCGAGTCACATCGGCATCATCCATCAGTTTCGCGGGCGGTCGCGAGGTATGCCGTTACCGTCACGTTATTTGCGGAGTAGCCAGCAAATCTCGCGTTTGCTGAAATTGCCGGACAAAGAGAACGGCCCGCGGCTGCGCCGCTATGACGGCCGGGGCGACGACTACGCTGCGGCATCTACCGACCACGGCGGCCCGGGTACCAGCACCCCGGGCCGCCGCACCTGCCTGGACCTAGCCGCTCTGCGCCGCAACCCGGTCGAGGAACGCGCAGCCGTCCGCGATCCGGTCATGCCGCCGGCGAAGGCCGGGGGCAGGCCTTGGGCCGCCAGATGATCGACGAAGCCTTCGTTACCGGCCGAAACCGTCGAACTCCCCGTTTCGTACGCCGCCGAGAAAAGCATGCCACTCGTCCGACGTGAACCGGAGGACCGGCCCCCCGGAGTCCCTGCTGTTGCGAACGCCGATCTCGCCGCCGGGCAGGCTTGCCACCTCGACGCAGTTGCCGTTGGCGTAACTCAGAGAGCTCTTAGTCCAGTAAGAACCTGACCTCGGCCGTTCGAGCGGACTCCTGAGCGTAGTGCTTCCCACGTTGCCTCTTCACTAGTTGGGTGTGTGTTCCTGGATGTGCAACTAACGGGGGACGGCGAGCCAGGCCGGGCACGGCTGGCAGTCTCCACGTGTCCCCCGCGGCCGCGGGATCGCAGGCCGGGGGCAGACCGGGCTGGAAGGCGAGGGTGAAGCAGGCCGCCTCCCCCGCGGGCGTGACGGTCTCACCAGCACCGCGCGTGATGGCATGGGTCACCAGGTCGCTGGCGAGCAGGACCGCGATGCCCGGATCGACCGGGATCTTCCAGGCCCGGATGAGCGCGCGGACCTGGCTGCGGGCTCCGCCCGCCGCGGCTGGCTCTCTGGCCAGCCGGAGGCGGCGCCGGTGCAGTTCGCTCGGACGAGTCGGTATCATCGCGTCTGTCCAGTTCCTCAGCTGACCTGTTAGTACCGTTGCGTCGAAAATGCTGCTGCAACTTGCACTGCAATACATCGGTCAGCTGACGGATATTGAACTGCGGCGCGGCCGGCAGCCTGTCACGGGCCGTGAGCCACGCCGGCGCGGCAGCTAGCCGCGGGCGTACTCGGCGAGCGCGGTCAGTGCCGCCCCGAGCCCCGCGCGGATGGCCGGGTCCGCGATGATCCCGTCCGGTCCGGCCGCGTCGCGCGGGACCGGCACGCGGACGCAGGCGCCCATGACCGCGACCGCGCCGACGTAACGCAGCACCATGGCGAGATGCTCCTCGGCGCCGGCGCCCCGGCCGCCCACCGCCACGTTGATCCAGCCGACGGGCTTGCCGTAGATCTCGCCGCCGCCGACCGTCCAGTCGAGCAGGTTCTTCAGGCTGCCCGGCAGCGTGCCCGCGTATTCCGGGGTGCAGAACAGCAGCCCGTCGGCCGCCGCGATGCGGGCCCTGAGGTCCGCCCCCGGACCCGGCGGCTTCTCGTCCTCGTCCGGGCTGAACGCAGGCAGCGCCGCCAGCCCTTGGTACATCTCGGCCGTGATCCCTTCCGGCGCCGTCGCCTGTACCGTGCGCAGCGCCGCCGGGTTGCCCGATCCGCGCCTGGTGCTGCCCGAAAGAAGCAGGATCCGCGTGTCAGCCATCCGATCAACCTATCCGGCCGGCCCGCTCCCCCGCCCGGGCCGGCCCCAGCCATGCGTTTCGCAACGTGACCCGGGTATTTTGTCCCTTGATGCCGACTAGCCCTCCCGGGCCGGCCGCCAGCGGGCTGCACCGGTCGCCGGCCGGCCTGGTCACGCTGGCCGGCCTGGAGACCGACCCGCATCCGGCGCTGGCCCGGTTGCGGGCCGCCGCGCCGGTCAGCTGGGTGCCGGTCCTCGGCAGCTGGCTCGTTACCGGGTACGACCTGGCCGTGGCGGTCCTCCGCGACGCGCGGACGTTCACCGTCGATGATCCTCGCTTCTCCACGGCCAGGGTAGTCGGGCCGAGCATGCTCTCGCTGGACGGCGCGTCTCACGCGCGCCACTGGGCTCCGTTCAGCCGAGCCTTCCGGCACGACGAGGTACACGCGCAGCTCGCCTCGTTCACCCGGGCGGAGACCGGCCGCCTGGTGTCGGCCATCGCGCCGCACGGCGCGGCTGAGCTGCGCCGGGCCGTGGCCGGGCCGCTCGCGGTGACGGTCATGGCGCAGGTACTCGGCCTGGGGCGAAGGGACCAGGCCGATCCGGCGCGGGTGCTCGCCTGGTATGACGGGATCGTGGCCGCGGTACAGGCCGAAGCCGCGGCGCCCCCGGGCGACCATGGCGCGGCGGGCCCGGCCGGGACAGCGGCGTTCGCCGAACTCGCCGCCGTCCTGCGCGAGGTCATCGTGGCACCGGGATCCGCCGCCCTGCTGGCGCAGGTCGCCGGGCCGCGGGCCGGGGTGCCGCTGACCCAGGAGGAGGCCATCTCGAACGCGGCAGTGCTGATGTTCGGCGGGATCGAGACCACCGAGGGCATGATCACCAACGTCATGCTGCACCTGCTCTCCTCCCCCGCCCAGCACGCCCTGGTGCTCGCCGACCCGGGGCTGGTTCCCGCGGCGGTGGAGGAGTCGCTGCGGCTCGAGCCGGCCGCGGCGGTCGTCGACCGGTACGCGACCAGGGACTCGCGGCTCGGCGGCGCGGTCATCCGGGCCGGTGACCAGGTCACGGTGTCCATCGCCGGAGCGAACCGGGATCCTGCGGTCTTCGGCGACCCGGACACGTTCGAGGTCCGCCGTCCCAACGCCGGACGCCATCTGGCCTTCGCGCACGGCCCCCATTTCTGCCTCGGCGCGCACCTGGCCCGGCTGGAGACGCAGGTCGCGGTCGAGACCCTGCTGGCCAGGCTCCCCGGACTCCGCCTGGATCCCCGCTCCCCGAGCGCACCGCGCGGCCTGGTCTTCCGCAAGCCGCCCGACCTGCGCGTGCAGTGGGATGCGAGCTGACGTCCGGCCGGCTGGGTGATGACCGTGGACCCGACCTACTGCCAACCGTAAGCTCCTGGCCGCCGCCGTTTCAAACTGCTTTCGGCCAGCGGGCTCCGCCGGGTACATCCGCGGGCTCGACCTCGGCGCCGAACGGCTGGAACAGAGCTACGCCCGGCTGCCCGGCGAGGGCGGCCGTCAGCGTTGCCGCTATGCCGCTCCTGCTTTCGGCTTCACCTGCACGCTGGTCTACGACGAGAGCGGCCTGGTCCTGGATTATCCGGGAATCGCCGTCCGCGCCCGGTAGTCAGCCGCCAGCCCCCGGGCCGGGTTGGCGTGCCCTTTGCCGGGCGCCGATGTCAGGTTTGCGAGCGGGCTGGTCCCGGCAGAATGTTCTTATCGGCCAGGAATAGGACAGGGCCCCCTCCATGTATGAGATGGAGGGGGCCCTGCCTGGCTGCGTCTCGCTGGGCCGCCGGTTACCCGGCAAGCCCGGCGCCGCGCGCCGCCCGCCGGTACCGAGCACCCGCCTGAAGTGCCGGTTTCCCGACCCTCCCGACGTCCCGGAGTCACCTCCGGATGGTTCCCGTTTCCAACGGTGAAAGTATTTCTACTGCTTTGGATGGCGGTCACGCAAGAGCCTGCGGCAATTCATTCCGAGTTTTTCCACTGTCCACAGGATATCCACATAACACCAGATGTTATCCGCACGTTACGGCGATTATCCACCGGTTCATACACAGATCATCCACAGGCTACCCAACGTAATTCAGCAGGCACTGATATGGCCTTCGCTGAATGTGACCGGCCGGTCTTTCCCGGCGACTTCCGGTAGCCATTTTATGTTTCAGGTGAAACAACGGAGAGGTCAGCGCCCACCCGCGCCGCTCCCCGGGTCATCCGGGTAACTTGGACCACATCGCTGATACCGGAGGAGGCGCGATGTCAGAGCAGGATGACTTCCCCGAGCGGTTCCACCGGGACCGCCGCGAGCATGGTGGCGCGTCGCAGCGCCCCGACGAGGACCAACTGGCCCGCCTCACCGAGGAAGAGCGCGTGGCGGCCGGGCTCGACCCTTACGACCCTGAGGAGGTGCCGCCCGCCACGGACGCGCCGCCGCTGGAGGACATCACCCAGAACGAGGACTGGCAGGAAGAGCGAGCAGAACTCCGGCGCCAGGACGACAAGGGCGAGCTGGGTCCCGTCGACGAGCGCCACCCGTTCCCGCCCACCCGGTACGAGTAGGGTGCAGCGAATTCCGGTGGCTACGCGTAGGTGGGCAGGTCTCCGGTTTGCTCGGCTGTGGCGGCCCAGCTGGCCAGCAGCTTGAGGTTATCCGCGGCGGGGGTGGCTGCTGCCGCGGTGTAGACGAGCAGCGTGAGTCCGGGGTGGGAGGGAAACTCCATGGCCTCGAAGTCGAGATCGAGGGTGCCGACGGCGGGGTGGTGGAGTCGCTTGTGGCCGGTCCGGTGAAAGCGGACGTTGTGGGCAGCCCACCGGGTGCGGAAGTCCTCGCTGCAGGTGGAGAGCTCGCCGATCAGCTCGATGAGCTGCTTGTCGTGGGGGTTGCGGCCTGCCTCGGACCGGAGCATGGCGGCGATGTCGTCGGCGGCGCGTTCCCAGTCAGTGAAGAAGTCGCGTGCGGCCGGGTCGAGGTAGACGAAGCGGGCGTTGTTGACGGGCCTGCGCGGGTCGGCGAGGAGCGGGGCGTAGAGGGCTCTGGCCATGCGGTTGGCGGCGAGCATGTCGTGCCGGGCGTTGCGGACCCAGGCGGGTGCGTCGGCGATGGCGTCGAGGACCTGCTGGATGCCGTCGGTGACGCCGGTGGTCTTCGTCCGTCGCTGCCGGGGAGGCGTGGGCTGGGCAGCGCGGGCGAGGTCGAACAGGTGGGCGCGTTCGGCGTCGTCGAGCTGAAGCGCGCTCGCGATGCCGTCAAGGACGGCATCGGATGCGCCGGCGAGGTTCCCGCGTTCCATGCGGACGTAGTAGTCGATGCTCACGCCTGCGAGCAGTGCGACCTCCTCGCGACGGAGCCCCTTCACCCGGCGGTTGCCGTGGCCGTAGGCGGGCAGCCCGGCCTGCTCGGGCGTGATGCGCTCGCGCCGCGAGACGAGGAACTCGCGGGCCTGGGCTCGGTTATTCATGACCTCCACGGTAGGCGCGCGCACGGTCGTCAGGGAGGTACTGGCGTTACCTGGAACGATAGGCACTCCCCCAGGTGGAGGTCAGCGCCTTGACTGGATGACGTGAGCACAACGACTGATCCGGCCGCCCGCTCCGCGAGCCCTGTCGCGGCGACGGGCGCGCGCCATACGACGGCGATTCTCGCGATCATCCTGATCAGCTACTTCATGATCCTGCTGGACAACTCGATCATCTTCACGGCCCTGCCGAAGATCCACGCGGCGATGCGGTTCTCCCCGGCCGGCCTGGCCTGGGTGCAGGACGCCTACACCCTCGTGTTCGGCGGGCTACTGCTGATCGGGGCACGGGCCGGTGACCTGCTGGGTCGCCGCCGGGTGTTCGTCTTCGGGCTTGCGGTGTTCGCGCTGGCGTCGATGCTGATCGGGCTCGCTCCGGCCGGGTGGTGGCTGATCGCGGCTCGTGGCGTGCAGGGCATCGGGGCGGCGGTCGTCGCCCCGTCGTCGCTGTCGCTGCTGACCGCGAGCTTCGCTGAGGGGCATGAGCGGGCCAAGGCGGTGGCGCTGTACGGGGCGACCGCCGGGATCGGCGCCAGCCTGGGGCTGGTGATCGGCGGGGCGCTGGCGGACTGGGTGTCCTAGCGGGCCGGGTGGCGCCGTGCTGATCTGCGGGCTCGCCGTCGCAGAAGGCCGGGCCGCCCAGCCGATCATGCCGCTGCGGCTGTTCGCCAGCCGCGAGCGCGTCGGTGCCTACCTGGCCCGGCTGCTGTACCTGGGCGCGATGATCGGCTTCTTCTTCTACTCGACGCAATACCTGCAAGGGGTGCTCGGGTTCTCCGCGTTCCGGGCGGGCGTCGCCTTTTTCCCGATGACGGTGGTGAACTTCGCCGTTGCGATGGCCATCCCCAGGCTGACTTCCCGTCTCGGGCAGGCCGTGCCGCTGACCGCCGGAGTCGTGCTGACACTGGCCGGCATGGCGTGGCTCGCGCAGGTGGCGGTGGCGAGTTCCTACTGGACCGCGGCCGCCCTGCCGATGGTGCTCATCGGCGCCGGGCAGGGACTGGCGTTCGCTCCGCTGACCTCGGCCGGGATAGCGGGCGTCAGCGCCGCGGACGCGGGCGCAGCCTCCGGGCTGGTGAACACCTTCCACCAGCTCGGCATGGCGCTCGGGCTTGGTGTGCTCGTCGCCGTCTCAGCCGGTTCCGGCCGCGGGCTGACCACCGCTGCCGCGGTCCTTGCCGCTCACGTGCACACCGCACTCACCGCAGGAAGCGTCCTGCTGGCCGGCAGCCTGCTCGCCGTGCTCGGCCTGATCCTGCCCGCGGGCCGTCGGGCCAGACGTTGAGCGGCACCTGGACGGAAGACGAATTGCGCCGCCTCGTCCCGCAGGCCACCGGCTGAACCGGCACCACCAGCGAAGGAGCTTCGATGCAGTACACGACATTGGGTAACTCAGGCTTGAAGATCAGCCGCATCGCGCTGGGCTGCATGAGCTTCGGCGATACCTCACGCGGCTTCAACGAGTGGGCACTGGACGATGACGCCGCCGAGCCGCTGTTCCGCCAGGCCGTCGAACTCGGCATCACCTTCTGGGACACCGCCAACGCCTACGGTTACGGCACGTCGGAAGAGATCACCGGCCGGGCCATCCGCAAGTACGCTCGCCGGGAGGACATCGTGCTCGCGACCAAGGTCTTCTTCAAGATGCACGACGGCCCCGGCGGCTCGGGCCTGTCCCGGCGAGCGGTCGTCGAGCAACTCGACGACTCCCTGCGCCGCCTCGGCACCGACTACGTCGACCTCTATCAGATCCACCGCTTCGACCCGGCCACCCCGGTCGAGGAGACCATGGAGGCCCTGCACGACATGGCCAAGGCCGGCAAGGTGCGCTACCTCGGCGCCTCGTCGATGTGGGCCTGGCAGTTCTCCAAGATGCAGTACCTCGCCCAGCTGCACGGCTGGACCAGGTTCGTCTCCATGCAGAACCAGTACAGCCTCATGCAACGGGAGGAGGAACGCGAGATGCTCGGCCTGCTCGCCGACCAGGGCGTCGGGTCGATCCCGTGGAGCCCGCTCGCCAAGGGGCGCCTGGCTCGCCCGTGGGGGCAGCAGACCGCGCGCAGCGAGACCGACGCCACCGCCCGCTGGGTGCTGCCGCACGACGACAAGCCCATCGCGGACGCCGTCCAGGGCGTCGCCGAACAGCACGGCGTGCCGATGGCCCAAGTCGCCCTCGCCTGGGTACTGCGTAACCCGGTGGTCAGCGCCCCCATCGTGGGTGCCACCAAGGAGCATCACCTCGCCGACGCCGCCGCCGCGCTCGACGTCACTCTCGCCGACGACGAGATCCGTGCCCTCGAAGAGCCCTACACCCCGCGTCAGCCCACCGGCTACTGACCGCCACCAGAGGAGGAATCACGATGGCAAGCTTAGGCCCGAGGCGCGGCGATGGCCTCCAGGAGGGGCCGGGCGGGGGCCCACCGGGGGAAGGGGTCGGTGGACTCTGCCTTATCGATGGTGAATCCGGCGCGTTCAATGGCTGCGGCGATGTCGCGGTTGAGGCGGCATCCGGCGTTGAGGCGAGACCATAGCGGGGTGAGGCGATCCTGCCACCTGGCCAGGCTGCCGGTGCCGCGGACGTGTTCGAGGACGATCAGCTGCCCGGAGGGCCGGAGCACCCGCCGCGCCTCGGCGAGCGCGCGATCGGGGCTGTTCACGCTGCACAGGACCAGAGTGAACACGACGGCGTCAAAGCTGGCGTCGGCGTGCCGCAGTGATTCGGCAGTGTCGCTGGTCACCTCGACGGGCACGTGCGCCGTGGCCGCCCTGGCGGTCAGCCGCCGGCGCATCGCCGGGTCGGGTTCGGCGGCGGTGACCTGGTCGGCCTGCTGGTAGTGCGGGATGTTCGCGCCGGTGCCGGCGCCGATGTCGAGAACCTGCCCGCCTATCGCGGTGAGCAGGCGGGCTCGCCGCTCGCGGAGCACGGCGCGTTCGAGCGGGCCGGTCATCCGGTCGTAGGCGGCGGCGTGGATCCAGTGCTGGCGCATGGCATCGGCCTTTCTTGCTGTTACGCCCGGGTGATGATGTCGCATGCCGCGATGGCCAGCGGGAGGCTGGTGATCGCGGCCGGGACCATTAGTGCCGCCAGGCCGGCTGCCAGCTGCCGGCCAGGCCAGCGGTGCTATCAGGATCCGCCCGGCCAGCGTGATGGCGGCGAGCCATGATGCAGCCAGCCTAATCCACAGTCCGATGGCGATCCGGGGTGATCGCCGCGCCCGACCTTGCCCCCTCTGTAGCGGGGATGGTCATCGGCGTGCCGTGGGGGCTGCGCCACCCGCGGCGGCTGACGGTGCTCGCGATCGCCAACGAAGCCCCGAACGCCGTGTTCTATGTCTTCCGGGCGGCCCGGGCCGTGCAGCGGCGCAGGCCGAGGATCGCCGCCGGCTCAGCCCTGGTCGCAGCCGGATCGGCAGCCCGGCTGCGGGCAGCATCGGCTGAACCCCTCCGGTAACAGCAGGCCCGCAGCGGCCACCGCGATAAGAGAACACCGGGAAAACCGCAGAAGGCACGGCCCACCAGGACAGCTGCCATGCCCAGACACCCAGAACTCACCGCATCCAGCCTGGCACTACCATGCCCCGCTCTGCTGTGCCGGCCCCGGCGGGTTCATAACCCGCTTGCCGGCCCCATCGTTTGCACCTGGTGACATGTTTCTTACCGGCGCCCCGTGTTTGCCTCAGGCAGCCTGACCTGCCTAGCGCGCGTGTGCACAACCCGACTTGCAATGACGTCTACCGCTCAGCAGCTGACGCGACACGACCGCTGGCCGACGCAGCACCAGGACGCGGCTGACAAGCACTCCCGCCGGTCAGCCTCCCTGAACAAGGACGGGACGAGATGGCAACCGGATCACAGTGCGGCCAGAATCGCATACCGCCAGTCGGCCATTCCTCGCGTGCCGCGACGGAGCAGGCTGTCGGGCCGAGTAGCGGGCGGGGCACCTTGCGGAGGTTGCGGGGTGGGCACCGGTGATCACCGGCGGGTGGCGCGGACCCGGATGGCGCATCATGACCGGCGACCAGGAACAGGCCCGGCAGGTCCGGGACTGGATCCGTTCCGCGATCAGCCGGCACCACTGCCCGGTCGACTCAGCCCTGGCCGTCAGCGAGCTGTACGCCAACGCCGTGATGCACGGCCCGCACGGCAGCCGGGTGCTCACGGGCTACTGCCTGTGGCCGGCCGGCGCGCGGATCGTCGTCTGCGACGGCGGCGGCCCGACTGCGCCGCAGGTACGCCGGGCCGAGAGCCTGGCCGAAGGCGGCCGGGGCCTGCAGGTCATCGACGCGCTCGCCGCCCAGTGGGGCAGCTTCCGGCTGCCCGGCGCCCAGGCGGTGTGGTGCGATTTCGGCCAGCCGCTGCGCGCCCCCGAAGCTGACGCGTGGGCCTGGCTGCGCCGTGTCCTGGCCGCCTTCCCCCTGAGTGACAGCACGCCGTGCCGCCCCGCCGCCCAGCCCGCACTGGCCGGTGCGCGATGAGCCCCGGGCGCACTGTGCCCGTGCCGCTAGCGGCGCCTCGCTGCCGCATCTCTGTGGAGCCGGGATGCCGCCGGGATGAGGCGGGGCTCGTAACCCGGTTCTACGCCTGGACGGATTGTCATGCATGCGGACAGTTACGGCTTAACGCCCGAAGATGGCCGCGCCCGGCGAGCCGAAACGGTCGGACGTCGGGCGCAGGGTGTGGTGTGGCCCGTCCGCGCTGGTGCGATCCCGCCGCTGACTGAGGGTCACCTGAGGCCGGTCACTCGATGACCACGCGCAGCCGGCCGCGGGCAGCGGCGAGCGCTTGCTCGACCTCGTGCCGGGTGCTGGCCTCGGCGAAGATGAAACCCAGGTACCGGTCCCCGTCCGGGAGCGGGAGTACCCGCTGGCCGACGGGGATGGTGATGGTCAGGCCGGTGATCCCGGGCACTGCCGCGGCGCTGGCGCGGCCCTCGATCGCGCGGAGCACGCCCGGCCGCGGCACGGGGAGCATGAACACGCCGGACGGCCGGGCCGGGTCATGGACGGCGGCCGGCGCGGGCCGGCCGAGGGCGTTGGCCAGCACCAGCTCTTCCAGGCTCTTGCCGCCGGGCAGCCGCACCGCGCGTGAGCACAGGCCGCCGATGGATCGCGCCGCCAGTTCGAGCATGGCGGGCATCGCGCGGCCGCCTCGGTCACTGATGCGCAGCTCAGCGTGGACCGGGCCGCCGGTCAGGCCGAGCGCGCGGGCCGCTTGCCCGGCGGTGCGGATGGCCGCGGCGAGGACGGGCCCGGGCAGCCGGGAGGGGGTGACGAGCAGGGTTTCCTCGAAGGTGGGGCCATCGGGTGCCCTGGGCTTGTCGAAGATGGCGGTGACGGTCAGGTCGCCGCCGGCCAGCAGTCCGTCGATGCTCAGCTCCGGTCCGGGCAGGTATTCCTCGACCAGCAGCGGCTCGCCGGGGTGCCCGGCAGCCGCCAGGACCTGCCGGATACGCCGGGCCGCGGTCACCGCGGAGGCCGCGTCGTCGGCCCGCAGGATGCCCTGGCTGGCGCTGAGCGAGACGGCTTTGACCACGCACGGGAATCCCGTCGCCCCGGCCGCCCGGCGGATAGGGTCCTCCGGTGCCGGGGCGGGCACGATCTCGAACCTGGGCTGGGCCACGCCGGCGGCCGCCCACCGCTGCCGCTGCCTGGCCTTGTCGGTGGCGTTCAGCACGGCATCGACCGGGTTGTGCGGCAGGCCCATCCGCGCGGCCACGGCCGCCGCGAGCACCAGCATCGGCGTGTCCGCGGCGATTACCGCGGCGGCCGGGCCGCAGCGGGCCAGGATGCGGCGGGCGCTGCCGTCCGGGTCGGCGGGGCTGACCGGGATGACCGGGCGGCCGCCCAGCGGCAGCGCGCCATCGCTGCCGACAACCAGGTCCAGGCCCATCCGGCCGGCGGCATGCAGGAAGTCAGCCGCGCGGTAGGTCCGGGCAGGCGTCAGCAGCAGAAGCCGCGGCCCCGCCGGCGCCGGCTCGCCCGGAACCGCGGTCATCTGCCCGGTCACCGTTTCTCCGCCGAGAAGAACGGTTCTGTCCCCGTCTCGTGATCGGTGACGTCGATCACGCCGGTGATGGCGGGCAGCCGGGCCCGCAGCAGCGGCTCGATGCCCTGCCGGACGGTCACCTCGGCCAGGCTGCAGCCCTGGCAGCCGCCGTCCAGCCGGATCCGGACCCAGCCCTGGCCGGCGCCGGTGACGGTCACGTGGCCGCGGTGCGCGGCGATCGCCGGGTTGACCTCGGCGTCCAGGACGCGCCGGGCCGCTTCCGCCAGGCTCTCGCCGCCGTCGGGCGGTGACCCGGCCAGTGCGGCACCCGGAGTGACCAGCCGGACAGCGGTGATCCCCGGCACGGCGGCGCGGATCAGCGCCTCAATGCGCCCCGCCAGCGGGAACACGGCACCCGGCGACCCCGTCACCTCCAGGGTCACGACGCCGCCGGCGGCCGCGGCGACACGGACGGCGGCACCACGGGCGATAACCGAGGGCAGGACGCTGCGCTCCAGCGCGGCCGTCACCTCCGCGATCAAGTCTGTCACCGGCCCGCCTCCCGGCTGGCCGCTGGTCCCGGCGGGACCGGGGCGCGGGGCGTAGCGTCGAGCGCCGCCTCGAGGTCGGCTATCAGGTCTCCGGGAGCTTCGATGCCGACGGAAAGGCGGAGCAGGTCGTCAGGCACCGGGGAGGAGGGGCCCTCGCTGCTGCGCCGGTGCTCGATCAGGCTCTCCACCCCGCCCAGCGAGGTGGCCCGCTTGAACACCCGGACCTCGCGCAGCACGGCGCGGGCGTCCCCGGCTCCGCCGGCCAGCCGGATGGACAGCATGCCGCCGAACCCGCCGCGCATCTGCCGGGCGGCGATCTGGTGACCCGGGTGGCCCGGCAGCCCGGGATACAGCACCGCCGCCAGCGCGGGGTGCCCGTCAAGGCGCGTGGCGAGGGCCAGCGCGGTTTCCGACGCCCGGTGCACGCGCAGGAACAGGGTGCGCATGCCGCGTTGCAGCAGCCACGCCTCGAACGGGCCCGGCATCGCGCCGGCGTTGCGGCGCCAGGACCGGATCCGCTCCCAGAACGGATCCCGGCGGGCGGCCAGCACCGCGCCGGCCAGCACGTCGCCGTGCCCGTTGAGGTACTTGGTGGCCGAATGCACCACCAGGTCCGCGCCGTGCTCGAACGGCCGGGTCAGCACCGGCGTCGCGACCGTGTTGTCCACGGCCACCCGGAGCCCCGACCCGTTCGCGAGCTGGCAGATGGCGGCCAGGTCGGTGATCTCCCACATCGGGTTGGCCGGCGTTTCCACCCACAGCAGCCGGGTCCGGCCCGGCCGGATCGACGCGGCCACCGTGGCGAGATCGCTGGTGTCGGTGAACTCCACGTCCAGGCCCCAGGTGAGCCCGAACTCGGCCAGCCACTTGCGTACCCCCCAGTACAGGACCCGGGAGACCAGGACGTGGTCGCCGGGCAGCAGCGACTGGAAGACCGCGGTGGCCGCCGCCATCCCCGAGCTGAACAGCGCGCACGCGCAGCCGCCGCCCTCCAGCTCCGCCAGCAGCCTCTCGGCGTGCTCGGAGGTCGGGTTATCCGCCCGGGTATAGACCCGCCCCTGCGGGTAGGAGCCGTCCGGCTGCTGCTCGTAGCTCGTGGACAGGTTGATCACCGGGGCCAGCCCGCCCGACGACGGATCCGCCTCGCCCAGCGCCTGGGCAGCCAGCGTCTCCGGGGACAGGGATCGTTGTTCCATCAGCCCGCGCCTCCTAATGAGCCCGCCGGCGGGCAGGCCGGGTTTCGTACATGCGCACGGCGACGACCAGCCCGGAGGCGGCGGTGAGGGCGGCGACTACCCAGATGGCCGCGAGGATCCCGAACGCGTCGGCGATCACGCCGGCCAGCAGGGCGCCGACGGCGAACCCGCCGTCGCGCCACAGCCGGTACACGCCGACCGACCGGGCCCGCCAGGCGGGATGCGCGACGTCGCCGATGGCGGCGAGCAGGGCCGGGTAGACCATGGCGGTGCCGGCGCCGAGCAGCACGGCGGCCACCGCCCAGGTGGTGAAGGTGGCGCCGAGGGCGGTCAGGCTGATCGCGGCGGCCTGCACTGCCATGCCGGCCGCGATCAGCCATCTGCGGCCGATCCGGTCCGACAGCGCGCCGGTGGCGAGCTGCCCGGCGCCCCAGACGGCCGGGTACAGGGCCGCCAGGACGCCGATCTGGGCGACGGTCAGCCCGTGGCGGGCGAACAGGACAGGGAACAGGCCCCAGGCGACTCCGTCGTTCAGGTTGTTGACCATGCCCGCCTGGCAGGCGGCCGACAGCGCCGGCTCGGAGAAGCTGGTGAGCCACGCGACCTGGCGGGTGGACAGGTGCCCGTCAGGCCGGCCGGCGGCGGCGTGCCGGGCGGCCTCGTGGCGGGCGTGGCCGCGGGTTTCCCTGACGGCGGCGGCGGACAGGCCCAGGCCGAGCGCGATGCAGGCGGCGCCGAGCAGGAACGGGGCCGGGCGCAGCCCGTGAGCGGCGGCCAGGTACCCGGTGGCCAGCGCGGTGATCGCGACCGCGCCGTACCCGGCGGCCTCGTTCAGGCCCATGGCCAGGCCGCGGCGGGCCGGGCCAGCCAGGTCGATCTTCATGATCACGGTGGTGGACCAGGTCAGGCCCTGGTTGACGCCGAGCAGCACATTCGCGCCGATCACCCAGCCCCAGTCCGGCGCCCAGATCAGCAGCGCCGGGATGGGCAGCGCGGCCAGCCAGCCGGCCACCAGCACCGGCTTGCGGCCGAACCGGTCCGACCAGGTGCCGGCGAAGAAGTTGGTGGCCGCCTTGACCGCGCCGAACGCCAGGATGAACGTCAGGGCGCTGGTGAACGCGGCCAGGTGGAACGTGCGGGCGGCCAGCAGCGGCACCACCGTCCGCTCCTGCCCCAGCGTGCCGCCGACCAGCGCGTTGACCGCGACAAGCAGGCTGAACTGGGCCAGGTTAGCCCGCAGGCCCAGCCGCACCCCGGCGCCAGGCGGGCCCTCATCCACGACAGGCACGCTCAGTGGTCCGGTCACGGCTGACTCCTCCCGGCGCCGGCGGGCGCGGTCACGGGCAGGCCGGCGCGCTTCCACTCCGGGAAGCCGTCGATGAGGCGCCGGGCGCGGAAGCCCTGCCGGTTCAGTTCACGGACCGCCTCGTCGGCGTACACGCAGTAGGGACCCCGGCAGTAGGCGACCACCTCGACGCCCGGCGGCAGGGCACGCAGGTGGCGGCGCAGTTCGGCGATGGGCGTCGACCGGGCCCCCAGGATGTGCCCGGACTCGTACTCTGCCGGCGGGCGGACGTCCAGCACCACGACCTCGCCGCGCTTCAGCCTGGCCGCCAGTTCCGCCCGGCTCACGACCTCGATGCCGTCGCGCTCGCCGAGGTAGGCGCCGGCGAGGCGTTCCAGCCCGGCCACATGCTCAGCCGCCGCATCCCGCAGCGCCGCCCACAGCTCGCCCACCCGGTCACCGGCGAGCCGGTAGATGATCCGGGTCCCGTCGCGGCGGGTGGCCACTATGCCGGCCCGGGCCATCGCCCGCAGGTGGTGGGAGGTGTTCGCCACGCTCTGGCCGATCTCGGCCGCGATCTCCTCGACCGGGCGCTCACCCTGGGCGAGCAGATCGGCGATCTCCGCCCGCCGCCCGCTGGCCAGCGCCTTCGCCACCTCGGCGAAGGCGTCGAACAGCGCATCCTTGGCGGCCCGGTCACCCATAGTCCCAATGATCGGGCCACGAGGCGAGAATTATCAAGTATTCGTTTGAATTCTTGACGACCGGTCGCGGCGGGTTAGGGGACGGTCAGGGCCACGCTGGCTTCGGCCGTGTAGACGAGGAAGGTCAGCGATTCGGTGAAGTAGAGCTGGACGCTGTCGGCATCGTGGGAGAGGTAACCGATCGACAGGTCCTGGCCGAGGCGCAGCTCGAAGTCGCCGCCGCGGGCGGAGAGGAGGAACGCGCCGTCGATCGCGGGGGCCCAGATGATCTCCCCGTCGATGACGCGGGCCAGGTGCTCGCGGATCGGGTAGCCGTGATCGGATGTCTCGCTCACCATCGTGTAGGCGTCGGCGGACAGCAGCAGGGAGAACGGGCCGCCCACGCCGGCCAGCCGCAGCGAGCTCACCGCCTGGCTGACCACGTTCGGGTAGTCGCGGGCCTCGCCGGGTAGCACGAGCGCGGGGTTGGCGGAGCTCTCCCTGATCCCGGCGATCCCGGCGGCCGGGTAGCCCTCGAAGACCGCGCGATCTTCGGCGAAGCCGATCTTCTTGGCCGCGTCCTTGACCGGCTGCCAGTCCGAGTCCTGCGCGCCGCGCTCCACGTCGTCCACGTCCTGCCTGCTCACGGTGAACGGGACGCGGAGCTGGACGAGCGGCTGCGCGGTGCGCAGCCGGGCGATGACCCCGTCCGCGGGCGCCTCGATATCGCTCAGGTGACCGGTGCCCACGCTGGCCAGGCCCTGACCCTCGGGCCCGGACAGGTCCACCACCCGGCGGGCGGCCACGTGCTGCTCGACCGTCCGGCGCGCCTCCTCCTCGATGCTCGCCCAGGCGGCATCGGAGATCGGGGCGAGCTCACGGTGCAGGTTGTTCATTACTGGGAGCTCCTCTTCAAGCTGCCGATACCCAGGGAACCGTTATCCGCCGATCCGGCCGCCTCGTCCGGTCCGGCCGCCTCTTCCGCGCCGGCCGCGCTGGGCGGATCGGGGAGGTCGTCGAGGAAGTCCGCCGACGGCGCGAAGAACAGGCTGCCGGTGACCGCCGTGGAAAAATCGAGGATGCGGTCGTAGTTACCTGGCGGGTTGCCGATAAACATGTTGACCAGCATCTGCTCGGTCACGCTCGGGGTGGCCGCGTAGCCGGCGTAGTAGGTGCCGAACTCCCCCGGCCCCACCCTGCCGAACGGCATGTTGGCGCGCAGGATCTGCCGCTGCGTGCCGTCGGGATCTTCGATGGTGTTCAGGGCGACGTGCGAGTTGGCCGGCTTGACGCCGTCCGCCATCTCGATGTCCGACAGCTTGTAGCGCCCGATCGCCTTCTCCTGGTCCTCGGTGGTCAGGGCAGTCCAGGCCGCCATGTCGTGCAGGTACTTCTGCACGATGACGTAGCTGCCGCCGGCGAAGCCCGGATCAGCCGCGCCGACCAGCGCCGCCGTCCCGGCCGCGGCCCCGGCCGGGTTCTCGGTGCCGTCGACGAAGCCGAGCAGGTCCCGCTCGTCGAAATACCGGAACCCGTGCACCTCGTCCGCTACCGTGACCGCTCCGGCCAGCTGGCTCATGGCCTGGGTCACGAACTCGAAGCACAGGTCCATCCGCTCGTGCCTGACGTGGCAGAGCAGGTCTCCCGGCGTGGACACGGCATGGTGCACCGGCCCGGTGAGCTCGCGGAACGGGTGCAGTTCGGCCGGGCGGGGACCGGAGAACAGGCGGTCCCAGGCCTGCGATCCGATGCCGGCGACGCAGGCCATGGCCGGGCCCGGGGCGCGGAAGCCGACCGCCCGCTGCAGGCCGGCCCAGCCGCCGAGCAGGTCCCTGACGGCGGCTTCCCCGCCGGGCTTGATCGTCAGCACCAGGAAGATCGCGGCGGCGGTGAGCGGCGCCAGCACCGGCTGCGGCTCGGGAACCTGTGACCACTCCGTCACGAAACCGCCCCTTCCGTCGCAGGAACCAAGCTTCACGGGAAAGGCTATCGGTGCGGATCCCGCCTCCCGCAGCGGGTCAGGTGCCGTCGCGCCCGGGCCGGCCGGCGGCCCGTCGTTAGACTGGGCTCTCATGACCATCGAGCCGCCTGCGGCCAAGCAGATCCCCAGCCCGCGCACCTTCCACGGCGACACCGTGACCGACGAGTACGCCTGGCTCGCGGACAAGTCCGATCCGGACACGATCGACTACCTGAAGGCCGAGAACGCCTACACCGACGCGGTCACGGCCCACCTGGCCCCGCTGCGCGAGCAGATCTTCACCGAGATCAAGGCGCGCACGCAGGAAAGCGACCTGTCCGTCCCGGTGCGCAAGGGAGGCTGGTGGCATTACTCCAGGACGGTCGAGGGCGAGCAGTACGCGGTGCACTGCCGCCGCGCGGTCCGGCCCGGCGAGGTCATCCCGCCGATGGCCGAGGACGGCAAGCCGCTCGAGGGGGAAGAACAGCTGCTCGACGGGAACGAGCTGGCTCTCGGCCACGACTTCTTCAGCCTCGGCACGTTCCGGACCAGCCCGGACCAGCGCTGGCTGGCCTACTCCACCGACTTCGCCGGCAACGAGCGGTTCACGCTCAGGATCAAGGACCTGGCCGCCGGGGCCACGCTGCCGGACGCGATCCCGGACACCTACGCCGGCTGCGCGTGGTCCCTGGACGGCTCCACCGTGTTCTACACGACCGTGGACGACGCCTGGCGGCCGTACCGGGTCTGGCGGCACCGGATCGGCACCCCGGCGGACGCGGACGCCATGGTGTTCGAGGAGCCGGACGAGCGTTTCCACGTCTACGTGGGCCTGACGCGCAGCGAGAGCTACCTGATGATCAGGTCAGCCAGCGTGCTGACCAGCGAGGTCTGGCTGCTGGACGCGGCCGCGCCCGCGGGTGAGTTCACCGTGGTGGCGCCGCGCCGCCAGGGCGTGGAGTACGACGTGGAGGACGCCGGGGATCACCTGCTCATCCTGCACAACGACGGCGCGGAGAACTTCGAGATCGCGACCGCGTCGCCGGCCGATCCGGCCGCCTGGACCCCGCTGGTCCCGCACCGGGCCGATACCCGGCTGCTCGGCGTGGACGCGTTCGCGGACTACACGGTGGTGTACTTCCGCCGCGACGGCCTGACCGGCCTGCGGATCCTGCACAAGGACGGCGAGCACGAGGTCGCGTTCGGCGAGCCCGTCTACCAGGTCGGACCGGGACTGAACCCCGAGTTCCAGGCCAGCCGGTTCCGGTTGTCCTACACCTCGCTGGTGACCCCGGGCTCGGTGTACGACTGCGACATGGCCACCGGCGAGCTCACCTTGCTCAAGCGGCAGCCGGTGCTCCCGGCGCCGGACGGCACCGCGTACGCAGCAGAGGACTACGAGCAGTACCGCGAGTGGGCAGTGGCCGGCGACGGCACCCGGGTGCCGATCTCACTGGTCTGCCGCAAGGACACGCCACGGGACGGTTCGGCGCCATGCCTGCTCTCCGGCTACGGCAGCTACGAGATCTCCCGGGACCCCAGCTTCTCCATCCCGGTGCTGTCCCTGCTCGACCGGGGCTTCGTCTACGCGATCGCGCACATCAGGGGCGGCGGCGAGATGGGCCGGTCCTGGTACACCAACGGCAAGCTGCTGCACAAGAAGAACACGTTCACCGACTTCATCGCGTGCGCGCGGCACCTGGCGGCCCGCGGCTGGACCTCGGCGGGCCGGCTGGTGGCCCGGGGCGGTTCGGCCGGCGGCCTGCTGATGGGCGCGGTGGCCAACATGGCCCCCGAGGCAATCGCCGGGATCGTGGCGCACGTGCCGTTCGTCGACGCGCTGACCACGATCCTGGACCCGTCGCTGCCGCTGACCGTGACCGAATGGGAGGAGTGGGGCGACCCCCTGCACGACCCCGAGGTGTACGCGTACATGAAGTCGTACACCCCGTACGAGAACGTCACCGGCCGGGCCTACCCGCCGATCTTCGCGCTGACCGGCCTGAACGACACCCGGGTGACCTACCACGAGCCGGCCAAGTGGATGGCCAGGCTGCGCGCCACCGCGCGGGGCGGCCCGTTCCTGCTCAAGACCGAGATGGAGGCCGGCCACGGCGGCCGCAGCGGCCGCTACGACGCCTGGCGGGAGGAGGCCCTGGTGCTGGCGTGGGTGATCGAGACCGCCGCGGGCCGGACTCAGTAGTCTCGGGGGATCGGGAGGCCGTCCCCCGGGGCCGGCTCAGTGATCGAACTCAGTGATCGAACTCAGTGATCGAACAGGGAGCTGACCGACTCGCCGCCGTGGATCCTCCTGATGGCCTCGGACAGCGCCGGGGCCACCGACAAGATGGTCAGCTTGGGGTGCTCCGCCGCGATGGGCGCCGAGTTGGTGCAGACGATCTCGGTGACGTCGGCGGCGGCCAGCTTATCCAGCGAGTTGTCCGCGAACAGGCCGTGCGTGCAGGCCACCGCCACCGAGCGCGCGCCGTCTGCGCGCAGCCGGTCGAGCAGCTCGAACACGGTGGTGCCGCGGGAGATCTCGTCGTCAAGGACGATCACGTCCCGGCCGGCCACGTCGCCGATGATCGCGGTGATGCGCACCTCGGTGTCGCTGATCCGCTCCTTGGCGCCCGCCGCCACCGTCAGGCCGAGCCTGCGGGCGAACGCCGCGGCGCTCTTCGCGTAGCCCAGGTCGGGTGAGACCACGATGGCGCGGGGCTCGCGGAGCGCGTGCAGGGGATCGACCGGCACCGAGAAGAAGCCGTGCACCTGGGGTGAGTGCAGGGTGAGCGTGAGCACCCGGTTCACCCCGGCGGTGACCAGGAGATCGGCGACCAGCCGGCCGCCGATGGAGATCCGCGGCGCGTCCTTCTTGTCCGACCTGCCGTACGCGTAGTGCGGTAGCACCGCCGTCACCCGCGCCGCCGACGCGCCGCGGGCCGCGTCCGCCATCAGCAGCAGCTCGACCAGGTTCTCCTGCACCGGCTTGACCAGCGGCTGGATCAGGAACACGTCCCGCTCCCGGCAGTTGGACTGGAGCTGGACCTCGAGGCAGTCGTTCGCGAACCGCTTGAGCAGCACCGGGCGCTGCGGCACGTGCAGGTGCGCGCAGATTTCGGCGGTCAGCGCCGGGTGCGCGGAGCCGCCGAAGACCGCGATCTCACGCACCCGCGGCCCCCCGCAGGGCGCCATGCTCCTCCTCGGCCCGGTACGGCGCCAGGCCGAGGCTTTTCCTGATCTGTTCCTGGACGACCTCCGGCGCGGGCCGCGCGTCCACCACGAAGACGTACTCCTTGCGCCGGAAGATCTCCAGGACGGACTCGGCCTCGTTGTGATACTCCCGTAGCCTGACCGCCAGCGCCTCCTCGGTGTCGTCTTCCCTGGTGACCAGCTCTCCGCCGCAGGTGTCGCACCGGCCCGGCACCTTGGGGCTGTTGGCGATCAGGTTGTAGTCCATGCCGCAGTTCGCGCACAGCCTGCGGCTGAGCACCCGGCGGCGGACCTCGCCGTCCGGCAGGTCGAGCACGATGACGCCGTCGATGTCGTAGCTCTCCAGGAAGAACTCGGCCTGCGGCCGGCTGCGCGGGAACCCGTCGATGATGAAGCCGTAGTTCCAGTCGTGCTGGGTGAGCCGGTCCCTGACCACCGAGTCCACCAGGTCGTCCCCGACGAGTTCCCCGGCGGCCATGACACGCCGCACCTGGGCGCCCATCTTGGTGTGGTTCTGCACGTTCCAGCGGAAGATGTCGCCCACGCTGATGTGCACCATATCCAGGTCCGCCGCCAGCATCCGGGCCTGCGTGCCCTTGCCGCTGCCCTGCACGCCCATGATCACGTATTTGCGCATGTCATCAGCCTGGCATATGCGGCGGGGTGCCGGTGCCCGCGGGGGAGGCCTGCATCCGGCTCCCTGGGATCTCCTTGATTGCCGTTACGGCAGCCTGTTACGCGGCAGGCCGAGCTTGCGCTCGCAGGCCCGCCGCATCCGGCTGCTGACCAGCAGCCGCAGCTGCGGCCAGTCCTCGCGCAGCCGCTGCGCGTTGAGGAAGCGGGCCACGTCGTTCCTTCGGCCCTGGCTGATCACGATGCTGTACAGCAGCAGCCTGGGCTTCTGCTTGGCGACATCGAACTCGCGGAGCTGATGCCAGCTCAGGTGCACCGGCAGCACCACGGTTCCCTGCCACGGTCCGTGCAGGTCGTCGAGCCGGTCAGGCAGCTGCCTGGCGTGTGCGAACAAGCCCGTGTGCAGACCCATGCGGGAATTATCCACCGCCGGCGCTACCCTCGTGGCATGGAAAACGCGGGTCCGGCCGATGCCGCCGCCACCGAGGCGAAGGACCAGGCCACGGAGGCGGATGCCGTCGCGCCTGAGGACGCCCCGCAGGTGCCGGCGGAACCCCCCGGTCCCGTGTGGCGTTTCCTCATCAGCCCCCGCTGGCTGGGCTGGCACCTGCTCATGGTGGTCTCGTTCTGGGGAATGGGATGGCTAGGCGACTGGCAGTTCCACCGCGCGCTGGCCGGCAACGGGCTGAGCTGGGCGTACACGTTCGAGTGGCCGTTGTTCGCGGGGTTCGCCGTGGTCTTCTGGGCCAAGACGATCCGGGATGAGTTCCGGATCCGGCGGGGTGAGATGCCGGATCCCCGGGCGGTCGCCGCCGAGGCAGACAGCCTGCCGGCCGGCGTCGTCCGCCCCGTCCAGCCCAGTCCCGTCCAGCCCAGTCCCGGGCAGCTCAGCCCCGGGCAGGCCAGTCCCGGGCAGGCCGCGGCCGCCGAGGATGAGGACGAGGAGCTCAGCGCGTACAACGCCTACCTGGCGCGGCTCAACGCCGAGGTCAAGGACCACGGCCGGTGGCACGGCCTGCGATAGAAGCACTGCGATAGGAGATGAACAGCGTGAAAGCAGCGGTGCTCCGGTACCGGGTGATGGCTTACGTGACCGGCGTGGTGCTGGTGGTCTTGTGTTTCGTCGGCATCCCGCTGCAGGTGGCGGGGCACCCCGCGGTGGCCAGCGACGTCGGCGTCGTGCACGGCATCTTGTACATCATCTACCTGGCGGCCGCCTGGCTGCTTGCCCGGCGCCTGCGGCTGGGGACCAAGCCGACCGTGATCATGCTGCTGGCCGGCACCGTCCCGGTCATGACGTTCATCGTCGAGCGGTGGGTCACCCGCCGGTTCATCGACCCGGCGCTCACCGGCCGGGCCCAGCCGGCCACGCCGGTCAGCCGGTAGGCCGTGACCGAGCCTCAGCACTACTTCTCCGCGCGGCCCGGCGCGCCGCACCGCCCCGGCCAGGTGCGGGTGATCCTGCCCGATGTCTACCTGGAGCTGGCCACCGACGCCGGGGTGTTCTCCCCCGGCCGGCTCGACCCGGGCACCCGGCTGCTGCTCGAGGAGGCCCCGCCGCCCCCGGCCCGCGGTGACCTGCTCGACCTGGGCTGCGGCTACGGCCCGGTCGGCTGCGTGCTGGCGGCCCGCTCGCCGGGCGCCACCGTATGGGCGGTCGACGTCAACGAGCGGGCCCTCGACCTGTGCGCGCGGAACGCTCGTGCCGCCGGCCTGGCTAACGTCCGCTGCGTCACGCCTGGCGATGCCGCGCTGCCGGCCCGGTTCACCGCGATCTGGTCCAACCCGCCGGTCCGCATCGGCAAGGACGCGCTGCACGCGCTGCTATCCGGCTGGCTGGGCCGGCTGGAGCCCGCGGGCCACGCCTACCTGGTGGTCGGGCGCAACCTCGGCGCCGACTCGCTGCACCGCTGGCTGACCGGGCAGGGCTGGCCGGTGATGCGGCTGGCCGCGCGGAGCGGCTACCGCCTGCTCCAGGTGGATTACCAGGCCGAACGAGCCGGGGTGAGCAGCCCGTGAGCCCGCCGGGGCCCACCGGGGCGGCCGCCCCCCGGCAGCTGAGCCCGACCGAGGTCAAGCGGCTCAACCGGGAGTGGCGCCGGGCCAGCGACACGCGCCTGGCCCTGCTGCTCGACTCGGTGGCCCAGCCGTTCAACGTGGGCTCGATCGTGCGCTCGGCCGCCGCGTTCGGGGCCGAGCACCTGTGGCTGTGCGGCAACACGGCCCCGCTCGGCCATCCGGGCGCAGTCAAGACCGCGCTCGGCACCCAGCGGCTGGTCGAGGCCACGGTGGAGCCGAACCCGGTCGCCGCGGCCAAGGCCGCGGCGAGCGCCGGCCTGCGGGTGGTCGTGGTCGAGCTGGCCGCCGGCGCCGTCCCCCTGCACGAGGCGCCCCTGGACGGCGACGTCTGCCTGGCCGTCGGCAACGAGGACCACGGCTGCACGCCGGCCCTGCTCGCGGTGGCCGACGCGGTCACCTACATCCCCCAGCCCGGCCGGGTCGGGTCGCTGAACGTCGCGGTGGCGGCGGCCATAGCGATGGCGGAGGCCCGCCGCCGCGGCTGGTCCCGGTGACAACCGGTCCCCGGGCCAGCTGACCGCCGCCGCCGTGACATGCGCCATTTACCCTGCATACCTGCGCCGCGGGCATACTGGCCACCATGCCGGTACCGTTCCTCGACACCCCGCGCCCGCACGCGTTCGCGCACCGCGGCGGGGCGGCGCACGCGCCGGAGAACTCCTGGACGGCGTTCGAGCACGCCGTCAAGCTGGGGTACTCCTACCTGGAGACCGACGCCAGGGCGACCTCGGACGGCAGGCTCATGGCGTTCCACGACCGCACCCTGGACCGGGTGACCGACGGTTCGGGGCCGATCGGCTCCCGGACTTACCACGAGGTCACGGCGCTGCGGGTGGCCGGCTCGGAGCCGATACCGCTGGTCGAGGACCTGCTCGGCGCCTGGCCCGAGGTTCGCTTCAACATCGACCTCAAGGACGAGCCGGGCATCGCGCTGCTAGCCGACGTGCTGCGCCGCACCGCCGCGTGGGACCGGGTGTGCCTGACCTCGTTCTCCGGCAGCCGGCTGCGGGCCGCCCGCGGGCTGCTCGACCGCCCGGTGTGCATGGCCACCTCGCCGGCCGTCATCGCCGCGGTCCGCTACGCCATCGGCGCAGCCGGGCAGGACCGCCAGCCGGGCCTGCTCGCCCGCCGGCTGGCGCAGTGGCAGGTGCGCTGTGCCCAGGTGCCGGGGCGGGTGGCCTCCGGGGCGTTCGTGCGCCGCGCGCACGCCCTCGGCCTCGACGTGCACGTGTGGACCATCAACGACCGCGCCGAGATGATCCGCCTGCTGGACCTGGGCGCCGACGGGATCATGACCGACGACATCGAGACGCTCCGCGAGGTCCTCATCGAGCGAGGTCAGTGGCACTCCCGCGAGCCATAGCGGGACATCCGGGACCAGGTAACCGCGATCTTTCTGGCGAAATACGATTGGGTAACGCCGTCCGGGGGAATCTTGTCCGGGTATTCAGCGTTGTCTGAAAAGATCGCTGACCGCCTGGGAGGCAGCAAGCATGGCTGAACGCGCACTTCGCGGCACCCGGCTCGGTGCGACGAGCTACGAAAACGACAGGAACACCGACCTGGCACCTCGCCAGGACGTTGCCTTCGATTGCCCGAACGGGCATCATTTTAGCGTGCCCTTCGCCGCTGAGGCGGAACTTCCCCCGTCCTGGGAGTGCCGTGTCTGCGGCGCGATCGCGATCGCGGCGACCGGGGAATCTCCGTCGCCGAAGAAGGCGAAGCCGCCGCGCAGCCACTGGGACATGCTCATGGAGCGCCGCACCGTCGAGGATCTCGAGGCCGTGCTGGCCGAGCGCCTCGAAGTCATCAGGGAGCGCCGGAGCTCGGACCGCGGCCAGGACACCAGCCGCCCGCACCGCCGGAGCGCGTAGCCGCCCGCCGCCCAGACCTGGCACCCCAGGCTGGCCCAGGCTCCAGGGGTGCCGTTGTCCCGCGCTTACCTGGCGGACGGGTTACCTGGCCGGCGCAGGCCGTTTACCTGCGCCGGCGGAGCCGGCGGGCCACGCCCCACTGCGCGACCCGCCAGAACGCCTCCATGATGATGCTGTTGCTCATCTTGGACGCGCCGTGCTCGCGTTCCACGAACGTGATCGGCACTTCGACGATCCGCAGGCCGGCCTGGGCGACCCGGACGGTCAGGTCGATCTGGAAGCAGTACCCGGTCGATTCCACCTGGCTCAGGCTGATCGTCCGCAGCGTGGCGGCGCGGTAGGCGCGGAATCCCGCGGTGGCGTCACGGACGTGGAGGCTGAGCATGATCCGGGTGTAGATGTTGGCGGCGCGGGACAGCGCCTCCCGGGACTTCGGCCAGTTGACCACCTTGCCGCCGCGTACCCACCGGGACCCGATGGACAGGTCCGCGCGGTCCAGCGCCCCGACCAGGCTGGGCAGGTGCTCCGGCTGGTGCGAGCCATCCGCGTCCATCTCGACGATCACGTCGTAGCCGCGTTCGAGCGCCCATCCGAATCCCGCGATATAGGCCTTGCCCAGGCCCGCCTTCTCCATCCGGTGCATGACCTGGACGTGCGGGTCGGCCTCGGCCAGCTTGTCCGCGATGTCGCCGGTCCCGTCGGGGCTGTTGTCGTCCACGACCAGCAGGTCCGCCGTCGGCAGCGCCGTTCGCACCCGGCCCGCGATGGACTCCAGGTTCTGCCGCTCGTTGTACGTCGGCATCACGATGACGATCCGGCCCGCTGACGGCTCGGCGGATGGAGCCGACGGCGCGGCTGACGGGTTTGGCTCAGTCACGACCCCTGCCAATCGCTGTGTTGGTGAACAGGCGGTGCTCAGTTACGGAGGTTAGTCACGGACGGTGCAGGCCATGATATCGCCGCCCTGGCCTTCGCCGGCTGACCGCGATTCCGGCCGCCGCTTCTTCGCAGCGAGCCGGGCAGTGCCTGCTGCTCGCCTCCGCAGAACGTATCCTCAGCAGGCCAACGAACCTGCCCTCGGATTTGTGCCTGAATCGCCCTATGCGCCCCGGGAGCACCGCTCCCCCGCGGGACATGCGAAGAAAAGGACCCGGGCAGCGCCTTCGGACCGGAGTCCGTCCCGTTGGCCACGGGCTCGATCCCCGTTGTCTACTGGGTGCCCGGGCCCTTTCCAGGCCCAACCCCCCGTCCAGCCGGATGAGCGCGGCCAGCTCTTCCTGCCCGTTCTAGTGCCACGCCTGGCCCAGGAGCGGCTGGCTGCGGGCGCCCCTGCCATGACATAGCCCGAACCTGATGAGCCTGCCGGTCCGGCTAGCGAGCCCGGTGCTGGACTGATGAGCAAACTTACCCCCGATCCCGGCAATGTCAACCGCCGGCCGCCTCACCGACGGTTCCCTGGTCACGGTAAGCCCATAGTTTGCCCAGGGGTCTATACCTTTCGCGCGCCGCGAGGAAAAATAGGCAGCGGCTGCCCTCTTGCGCATGGTGCTTTGGGGGTATGGATCACCCACTTACCGTCTCCCCACGTCCGCCCGGCCACCCCCCGTAGTGGCCGGCCCTCGGCTCCCCTTGGAGGTGATTGAATGGATGGCAGCGCCGATCGTTTCCTCGACCTCATGCATCAGCTTGAGGATTTCACCCACTCGGTATCGCCTGAGCAGGCGCACACCCAGTTCGACGAGACGACCCTCCAGCTGTTCTGGATGCGGTGGCCGCAGTTGTCCGCATGGGCGGGTTCGCTGTGGCGGCTGCTGTCGGAAGAGCTCGCCGGGCCGTCGTCCCCGCATGGCGAGTCCGAACTATTCGAAATCGGCGAAAGTGGCTGACGCTGCCCGCCGGCCTCTCACGGTCGGCGACCTGATGCACTCGCGCATGGTGACGACCGGCCCGGACAGCCCGGTCGCCGAGGCTGCCGCGGCGATGGTGCGCGAGAAAGTAGGCTCGGCCCTCGTCATGCAGGGCCCCTTCCTGGCCGGCATCCTCACCGAGCGTGACGTGCTCAAGGCCGCGGCATCCGGGTCGGACCTCGCCACGATGCCGGTGTCGGCCTGGATGACCAAGGATCCGCAGTCAGCGGGCCCGGACACGCCGGTGGAGGAAGCGGCCCAGATCATGCTCCTGAACGGCTTCCGCCATCTGCCGATCGTGGAAGGGCGGCAGGTCCACGGCGTGGTCAGCCTCCGCGACCTTTTCGCCGCCAGGATCAGCCGGCCGCCGCAGCAGCGCAGCGCGGCGAGTTAACCCCTCAGGCCCGGGCCACCAGCCAGTCCAGGGCCGCCACACCGCAGGAGCCGAATCCGGTCCTGGCCGCCGCGGAAGACCAGGACCGGAGCCGTCACCTGCCGGCCGGTCAGGGCTCGCTCCGGGTGAGCAGCTTGTCGAGCCGGATGGGCAGGTCGCGGACCCGGATCCCGGTGGCGTGGTACACCGCGCCGGCGATCGCGGCGGCGGTGCCTACGATCCCGACCTCGCCGATGCCCTTGGCCCCGGCCGGCCCGAGTTCCGGTTCCTCCTCGTCGATCCAGACCGCGTCGATGTCCTGCACGTCGGCGTGCGCCGCCAGGTGGTAGCCGGCCAGGTCGTGATTGGGGTAGTCGCCGAACTCGGGATCCATCGCGCTCTCCTCGTGCAGCGCCATGGACAGGCCCATGGTCATCCCGCCGATCAGCTGCGACCTGGCCTGAGCGGGGCTGATGATGCGGCCGGCGGCGAACACCCCGAGCAGCCGCGGCACCCGCACCTCCCCGGTGTCGGCGTCGACCCGCACCTCGGCGAACTGGGCGCCGAAGGAGTACCTGGCATGAGCGGGCAGCGCGCTGACATCGGCCGCGGTGTCGGCGTCCGCGGTCAGCCCGCCGGGCGGCACCGCCCCGTCCCTGTCCCGGACCTGGTCCCGCAGCGCCCGGCAGGCCTTGATCACGGCCCAGGTCCACGACGCGGTGCCCATCGAGCCGCCGGCGATCATGGCGGGCGGCAGCGCGCTGTCGCCGATGCGCAGGCCGATGGCCGCCGCGGGCACGCCGAGCGCTTCGGCCGCGACCGCCAGCAGCGCGGTGCGCGCCCCGGTCCCGATGTCGGCCGCCGCGATCGACACCTCATAGCGCCCGGCCTGCGATACGGTCACCCGCGCCTGCGAGGCCATCGCCCGGGCCGGGTAGGTCGAGGCCGCCACCCCGGTCCCGGTGAGCCACCGGCCGTCGCGGCGCGCGCCGGGGGCCGGGTCGCGGCCGGCCCAGCCGAACCGGGCGGCGCCCTCGCGCAGGCAGGCGGTCAGGTGGCGGCTGGAGAACGGCTGGCCGGTCTCGGGATGGACGGCGGGCTCGTTCCGTATCCGCAACTCCACCGGGTCGATGCGGCAGGCCTCGGCCAGCTCGTCCATGGCCGATTCCAGGGCGAACATCCCCGGGCACTCTCCCGGGGCGCGCATCCAGGACGGGGTGGGCACGTCGAGCCGCACGACCCGGTGCGTGGTGCGCCGGTGCGGCGCGGCGTACATGTGCCTGGTGGCCACGGCCGACTGCTCGGTGAACTCCTTGAGCGTGGAGGTCTGGCCGACGACGTCGTGGCACAGCGCCGTGAGCCGGCCGTCCGGGGCGGCGCCCAGCCGCACCCGCTGGATCGACGGGGCCCGGTGGCCGGTCACCGCGAACATCTGCGGCCGGGTAACGGCGCACTTGACCGGGCGCCCGGTCACCCGCGCGGCCATGGCCGCCAGGATCACGTTCGGCCGCGGCATCCCCTTGGCCCCGAAGCCGCCGCCGACGTGCTCGGCGATCACGCGCACCTGCCCCGGCTCCAGGCCGAACACGACGGCGATCTGCCCGGCCGTTCGGGATGGTCCCTGGGTCGAGTCGTATACGGTCAGCGTGTCATCGTGCCACGCCGCGACGGCGGCGTGCGGTTCCATCGGGTGGTTGTGCTCGGCGGGGGTCCGGTAGGTGGCGTCGACGCGGACCGCGGCGGCGGCGAACGCGCCGTCGAAGTCGCCGGCCGCGGTGTCGGTCTGGTAGCGCGGGTTGACGAAGTCCGGCTTGTACAGGCCGGGGTGGCCGGCGGTCAGCGTCACGTCGTGCGCCTCCGGCTCGTAGGAGATCTCGACCCGGCTGGCCGCGTCCCGCGCCGTCTCCAGCGTGCCGGCCACCACCGCGGCGACGAACTGCCCGCGGTAGGCGACGGCCCGGGACTGGAACAGGGCGAGCTCAGGATCGCCCGTGCCGGGCAGCCGCGGCGCGTTGTCCGGGGTGATGACCGCGAGCACGCCGGGCAGCGCCAGGGCCTGTGCCGCGTCGACCGAGCGGATCGCCCCCTTGGCGATCACCGAGGTCACGGCCCACGCGTAGGCGACGCCGTCCGGGTGGTGCTCGAAGGCGTACCTGGCCCGGCCCGTGACCTTGTCCGGCCCGTCCACCCGGGCCGTCACGCGGTGCCCCCCGCCCGCGCCCCGGCCAGCTCGCCGAGAACGGCGACCACGATGTTGCGGACCAGGGTGACCTTGAACGCGTTGCCAGGCAGCGGCGCCGCCGCGGCCAGTTCGGCGTCGGCGGCGCGGCCGAACCACTCCGCCGACGCCGGCCGCCCCGTCAGCACCTGCTCGGCGCGCCGCGCGCGCCACGGCAGCGGGGCCACCGCGCCGAGGGCGATCCGCGCCTCCCGCACGATCCCGCCGGCGACGTCCAGCGCGGCCGCGACCGACGCCACGCCGAACGCGTACGACGCCCGGTCCCGCACCTTCCGGTACGCCGAGCGCGCGGCATGCTCCAGGGCGGGCAGCTCCACGGCGGTGATCAGGTCGCCGCGTTCCAGCGTGGTCTCGCGGTCCGGCTCGCCGCCGGGCAGGCGGTACATCTCACCGAGCGGTATGACCCGGGGCCCCGCGGCTCCCTCGACGTGCACCACCGCGTCCAGCGCCGCCAGCGCCACCGCCATGTCCGAGGGATGGGTGGCCGCGCAGTGCGGCGATCCGCCCAGGATGGCCAGGTCGCGGTGCTCGCCGGCCCGCGCCGGGCAGCCCGAGCCAGGAACACGCTTGTTGCACGGCTTGGTCACGTCCTGGAAGTACAGGCAGCGGGTGCGCTGCAGCAGGTTCCCGCCCACGGTGGCCATGTTCCGCAGCTGGCCGGACGCCCCGGCCAGCACCGCCTGGGCCAGCACCGGGAACTCCGCGCGCACCCGCGGGTCGGCGGCCAGGTCGCTGTTGCGCACCCCCGCGCCGATCAGCAGGCCCCCGCCGGCGGTCCGTTCGGTGCGGCCGGATAGCAGCCCGGTGACGTCGACGAGCGTGCCGGGCGCGGCGACGCCGAGCTTCATCAGGTCGACCAGGTTGGTCCCGCCGCCGAGGAATACCGCCCCGGCCCGTTCGCGCACCATGGCGACCGCTGACGCCGGGTCGGGCGCGACCACGTAGCTGAACGGCCTCACGAGACCACATCGGCGATGGCGGCGAGGATGTTGACGTAGGCTCCGCACCGGCACAGGTTCCCGCTCATCCGCTCGCGGATCTCGGCCGCGTCCAGCGTGACCGGCCCGGTCAGGCTGGCACTGGCCGCGCTGGGCCAGCCCGCCGCCGCCTCGCCGAGCATCGCCGTCGCCGAGCAGATCTGCCCGGGTGTGCAGTACCCGCACTGCAGCGCGTCGCGCTCGACGAACGCGGCCTGCACCGGATGAAGCTCGCCGCCGGGGCCGGCCAGGCCCTCGATGGTGATGATCTCGGCGCCCTGCGCGGCCACGGCCAGCAGCAGGCAGCTGTTGACCCGCCGCCCGTCCGCCAGCACGGTGCAGGCCCCGCACTGCCCGTGGTCGCAGCCTTTCTTGGTCCCGGTCAGCCCCAGGTGCTCGCGCAGCGCGTCGAGCAGGGTAGTCCTGTGATCCAGGTGCAGCCGGTGCACGGCCCCGTTGACCCGCAGGGTCAGCTCGCTGGAAGTCTGGTCCGTTATCGTCACGCGGGCCATCATGCCACGCTCGCACACTAGTATTCTGATCACGTTTTTACTAGTAAAATCAGTACCATGATCCCGAACGGACCGGGTGACCCGCCGCCCCGCCCGCCGGCTGCCCAGGCGGCCGGCCCCCGGTCGGCGTCACGCAGCGAGCTCGCCGAGCTGCTCCGGACCCGGCGCGATCGCCTGACCCCGGCCGACGTGGGCCTGCCCGCGGGCAGCCGCCGCCGCGCCGCGGGGCTGCGCCGCGAAGAGGTGGCCCAGCTGGCCGGCGTGTCCGCCACCTACTACACGTTCCTCGAGCAGGGCCGCGACGTCCGCCCCTCCCGCCAGGTGGTGGCCGCCCTGGCCGGCGCGCTGCGGCTGAGCGCGGCCGAGCGCGCGCACCTGTTCCAGCTGGCCGGGATCACCCTGGCGGCCGACGACCAGGCGCAGGCCGAGACGGTAACCCCCGTGGTCGGCACGCTGGTCGGCCGGCTCGACCCCTTCCCCGCGTACCTGAAGGGCAGGCGGTGGGACATCCTGGCGGCGAACCGGTCCGCGCGGGCGCTGTTCACCGACTGGCCGGCCCGCGCGCCCGGCGACCGCAACCTGGTCTGGTGGATGTTCACCGACCCGGCCGCGCGGAAGGTCTACGCGGACTGGGAGCAGGAGGCCTCCGACATGCTCGGCCGGTTCCGGACCGCCGCCGCCCGGAGGCTGGACGACCCCGACTTCACCGACCTGATCGAGCGGCTGCACCAGGCCAGCCCGGAGGTCCGCGGCTGGTGGCCGCGGTACGACGTGCGGCCGGTCGGGGCCGGGACCAAGCACCTGCACCACCCGGCCCTCGGCGACGTGGCCTTCCAGCACGCCGTGCTGCAGGTGGCCGATCACCCCGAGCAGATGCTGGTCTACTTCACCACCGACGAGGTCCCCCAGAGCAAGCTCGCCGCCCTGGCCGCCGAGATCAGCTAGACCGCACGGGGCGCGCGTGAATGTCGGGGGTGCGTGGTGTAATCGGCGGATGTTCGAGACCCCAGAGGAGATTTACCAGCTGCAGCAGCTCCTGGACCGCAGCGCAGCGGGCGCGGGTCCCCACCTGCGGGGCATCATCACCGATGAACGCCGCCTGTCCGCCGTGCAGCTGATCGGGCGGCTGCCGGGCATGCG
>WNGH01000519.1_pt1 | contig 51065 bp, 43 predicted proteins | sample 5400631 | NCBI WGS metagenome assembly WNGH01 (sample SAMN13153373, study PRJNA577476) | soil metagenome | isolation source: 115 cm soil or saprolite under Garry oak tree replicate 1 | place: USA:California | collected 2016-06-15 | reverse complement strand
CCCCCTGCTCGGCCGCGACCCGCTCTACACGATCCTCGGCACCTTCGGCATCTCGCTGGTGCTCCAGAACTACGCCCTGTGGCAGTTCGGGCCGGTCCCCCGCAAGCTCACCGAGCCCCTCACGGGCCACTTCCGCTTCTTCTATCTCGAGTACCCGTACTACCGGATCGTCATGGCGCTCTTGTCGGCGGCGATCATCGGCGCCCTGTGGGCCTTCCTCAAGTACGGCAAGTACGGCATCTGGATCCGCGCCACAACCCAGGACCGCGTCATGGCCGCGGCCATGGGGATCCCCGTGCCCATCGTCCACACGGTCGTGTTCGCCATCGGCGCCTCGATGGCGGCGGCGAGCGGCGTGCTCTTCGGGCCCCTCGTCGGCGTCACCCACGCGATGGGCGCCGACTGGGTGTTGAAGGCCTTCGTCGTGGTCGTCGTCGGCGGCATGGGGAACCTCGCCGGGTCGATCCTCGCCTCCATCTTCATCAGCCTGCTCGAAGCCTACGCCTCGCTGATCGTGAGCCCGGCGCAGGCCGTCATCGTCGCCTTCATCGCCCTCATCGTGACGCTCCTGGTCCGGCCGACCGGCCTCTTCGTCCCCACGCCCAAATAGCCCGATGCCGGCCGCACGCACGGACAATAGAGGCTACTGGATCGGCTTCGCCGTCGTGCTGGCCCTCCTCTTCGTGGCGCCCCTGGTGCTGCCGGAGTTCTGGCGACGGTTCACGACCGAGATCCTGATCTGGGGTCTCCTCGCCATGTCGTCGGACATCCTGATCGGCTACACGGGCATGGTCTCGTTCGGTCACTCGGCGTTCTTCGGCCTCGGGATGTACGGCGCGGCGGCCGCGCTGCTCACCGTGCGGCCGCCGAACCTCTGGCTCGCGCTGGCCTATGGCCTGGTGGCGGCCGCGGTGGTCGCGGCCTTCGTGGCGTACTTCTCCACGCGGCTGCGTGACATCTACTTCGCCATCACCACGCTCGTCTTCTCCCAGATCTTCTACGTCATCATCTTCACGTGGACGGAGGTCACCGGCGGCGAGAACGGCCTCACCTTCCGCCAGCCCGCGCTCGGCGTGCCCGGCCTGTTCGCGATCCCGTTCACGCCCGTGACGCTGCACTGGTTCGTGGTCGCCATCGTGACCATCTCGTACCTGCTGCTGCGCCGCATCACGCAATCGCCCTTCGGCATGGTGCTGCAGTCGATCCGCGAGAACGAGCCGCGCACGCGCGCCATCGGCTACGCGGTGGAGCGCTACAAGATCGTGGCCGTGATGCTGTCGGGGGTCTTCGCCGGGCTGGCCGGCGTGCTCTACGCCGTCCAGAACAAGTTCGCGGCGCCGGACTTCGTGTTCTTCCTGATCTCGGGCGAGGTCGTGATCTTCAACGTGCTCGGGGGAATGGGCACGCTGGTGGGGCCGATCGCGGGCGCCGCGTTCTTCCTGATCCTGCGCGAGACCTTCTCGCGCTTCTGGACGGAGTTCTACCTGATCCCCGTCGGCGTCATCTTCACCCTGATGGTGATCTTCGTCCCGCAGGGGCTGCTCGGCTTCGCCCGCCGCGCCCTGAACCGGTAACCATCCCGCTCGTCACGCGACTCGGCCGCGCAGCACCTCGCGGACCTTCCGCGCCAGGTCGTCCACGCTGAAGGGCTTCTGCAAGAAGTGGCCTGACGCCAGCGTGAACCCGTGTTGCCGGATCAGATCGTCGGTGTAGCCGGAGATGTAGAGGACACGGGTTCCCGGCCGTCCGGCCGTGAGCCGCTGGGCGAGCGCCTCGCCGCTGATGCCCGGCATCACGACGTCGACGATGATCAGATCGAGCGCGCCGTGATGGCTGGCCGCGACGCGGAGCGCTTCCTCCCCGTCGCCGGCCGCCAGCGCGGTGTAGCCGTGCAGGCTCAACACGTCGACGATCATCTCGCGCACCGGCTCCTCGTTCTCTACGACGAGCACGGTCTCGCTCCCGTGGTGGAGATCGACGTCGGGCATGAGGGGTCTCTCCAGGACGGCGTTATCGAGCCGCGGAAGGTACACTTCGAACGTCGAACCGGCGCCGGGGCCGCTCGTCACGCTGACGGCGCCTCCATTGCGCGTGACGATGTCGTGGACGGTCGCCAGGCCGTAGCCGCCCGGAAAAACGCGTGAGCCGGCGGTCTCGCTCGTCCGACGCCCGGTGTCGCTGACGGCCAGCCGGACGTAGTCACCCGCGGCCGGCAGGCCGGCGGCGCGGCGCCCGGCCTCGTCCACCTGCACGGTGTCGGCGACGATGCCGATGATGCCGTCGGCGCCGACGGCCTCGCGCGCGGTGACCACGAGGTTCACGAGCATCTGCTCGAACTCGCCCGGAGGGAGCTCCACGATGGCCGCCGCACTGTGCCGGTTCACGGTGAGGCGGGTGCCGTCTCCGACGAGCAGTCGCAGCGCGGGCTCGGCGGCGGTCAACGCCATGTCGACGGCGAGCCGCGTCGGCGGCAGCGGCGACCGCCCGGCGGCGGCCATGAGCCGCCGCGTGATCCGGGCGCCCCACGTCGCGGCGTCGCGGATGCCCCGCACACCGGCGCGCACGTGCTCGTCGTCGGAGGCGAGCCGCTGCAGGACGAGCTCGCTGTAGCCGCCGATCGCCGCCGCGAAATTGTTGAAGTCGTGGATGACGCTCGCGGCGAGCGCGCGCAGCCGCTCGTTGTCGGCGAGGAGGATGGCCAGCTGCGGCGGCTCAACGCGGGTCGTCATCGTGCTCCGACGTCAGGTGGAGGTCGGGAACGAGCGGGAGCACGATCCGGAACACCGTGCCCCCGCCCCGCACGCTGCGGAAGTCGATGCTGCCGCCGTGGTCCTGCACGATCTTGTGGGTGATGGCCAGGCCGAGCCCGGTGCCCGTGTCCTTGGTCGTGAAGAACGGGTTGAAGATGCGGTCGGTGGCCGATGTCGGAATTCCCGTTCCGCTGTCCTGCACCTCGAGCCGCAGCCGCCGATTGAACGCGCGCCGCACGCGCCCCGGTGGATCACCGCCCTCGCTCCAGCCCAGGCGGAGCGTGAGTCGCCCGCCCGCCGTCATGGCGTCGAGCGCGTTGGCCACCAGGTTGACGAGCGCCCGATAGAGCGCTTCCTCGTCGGCCTGGATCGGCGGGACGTCGCGCGCGAACTCCCGGGTGACGGTGACGTCGCTCGTCTCGATCCGGTCCTCGTAGAGCTCCACGATCCGCTCCAGGAGCGCCGGGAGTCGGACGAGGGAGAACGACATGCGAGGCGGCCGGGCCAGCTCGAGCAGACGCTCGACGATCCGATTGATGCGCTCGAGCTCGCGCGGCACCACGCTCTGGAAGCGCTCGCGGAAGCGCGCGTCGTCGAACCGGCTCGCCACCCGGCTGATGAACGTGCGCAAGGACGTGAGCGGGTTCTTGATCTCGTGGGCGAGGCCGGCGGCGAGGGTGCCGACGGCGGCCAGTCGATCCGAGCGCCGGAGCTGGCTCTCGAGCTGGCGCACCACCGTGAGATCGCGCAGGATGCCGACCGCGCCGAGGTCCTTGCCGTCGCCGCCCTTGAGCGGCGCCGTGGACAGCTCGACCGGCAGCCCGCTGCCGTTGCGCCGGCGGAGCGTGAGCGGCACGTTGCCGATGGGGGCGCGGCTCGCCAGCGTCTCCATCAGGATGTCGCCGATCTCCGGCGTGAGCCCGAAGACCTCCGTGCAATAGCGTCGGCCCGCCTCGCCGGCGAAGAAACCGGTCAGCAGCTCGGCGGCCGGATTCAGCGTCACGACGCGCCCTTCGAGATCGACGGTGATGATGCCGTTGGTCAACGAGTTCACGATGCTGTCCGTGTAACTCTTGACGTCGGCCAGTTCCTGGAACCGCCGCTGGAGCTCGAAGTGGACCTCCTCCAGCGCCGAGCGCTGCTGGAGGAGCTGGGCCGCCATGTGATTGAAGGCGATGGCCAGACGGCCGATCTCGTCGAAGGTCGTGGGCTCGATGCGCTGGTCCAGCTCGCCGCGAGCGATGGCGGCGGCTCGGTGCTCGAGCTCGCGGACGGGGCCGGCGATCCTCCGGGCCACGACGGCGGCGACCACGCCACCCAGCACCAGTGTGCCGAGGGCCAGCAGTCCGAGCTCCAGCCTGGTTCTCCTGATGGCCTCGTCCATGCGCCGCTTGGTGAGCCCGACCCGGACCGTTCCCCACTTCTGGCCGTCGATCTCGACCGGCAGCGAGAAGTCGTAGAGCGATTCCTGCGTGTCCGCCGCCACGGTCTGCTGGACCAGCAGCGATTCCGCCCGGGCCGCCCGCTCGTGCACGTCGCCCGTCAGCGAGATGCCGATCCGCTCGGGGCGACGGCTGTGCGCGGCCACCTTGCCGTCGGCGTCGAGCACGATCGCGTAGACGACGTCGTCCTCGCTGGCCACCCGGGCCGCATTCTGCTCGAGCACGGTGAAGTTGTAGAGCAGCAGCGGCCCCAACGAGATCGCGGCCAGGTTCCGGGCCAGGACCTCGCCGCGCCGGTCGAACTCGCCGACGATGGCGTCCCGCTGGCGTTGCTCGACGACGACCGTGACGGTGGCCATGAGCAGGCTGAGGAGGAGTACCGCGCCCCACAGCAGCTTGGCCTCCAGCGAGTGGAGCCCGAGGTCGACGCCGCGGGGGCTCACGGGGCGCGCTCCAGCCGGATGCGGCGAAGCGGGATGTAGGGATCGCCCAGGCCGTTGACCTCGACGGCGCGGACGTAGGGCTGGAACAGACGCTCGTAGGTGTGATGGAGCACGGGCAGCAGGGGCGCGTCGTCGAGGATCACCTGCTCGGCACGGCGATAGAGGTCGACGCGCCGGAACAGGTCGCGCTCGGCGCGGGCGTGCACCAGCATCTCATCGACGGCGGGATTCGCGTAGCCGAAGAAGTTCCGGGGGCTCTTCGAGTAGAAGAGCTTGAAGAGGAAATTGTCGGGATCAGGGACGTCGGCGTACCAGCCGTAGAGGAACATCGGGAGCCGGCCTTCGTCGAGCTGACGCGAGAACGCCGGCCAATCGGTCAGGTAGCGCACGTCGACCGTCACGCCGACGGCCGCGAGGTGGCGCCGGATCTCGTCGAGCTCACGCACGATCTCGTCGCGCTTCACGCTCGACCAGACCGCGATCGGCGGCAGCCCGCGGCCCTCCGGGTAGCCGGCGCGGGCCAGCAGATCACGGGCGCGGTCGGGATCGTAGCCGTAGCCGCCGAGCCGGGGATTGAACCCCTGCGTGCCGGGCGGCAGGATGCCGCGGGCGAGCGCGTAGCGTCCGAGGTGGACGGCTTGCAAGATCGCGTCGCGATCGATCGCGTAGTTGAGGGCCTGGCGCACGCGCCGATCGTCGAGGGGCTTGATCCGCGTGTTGAATCCGTAGAAGCGCAGGCTGATCATCGGCCGCTTGATGTACTGCTGGCCGGCCGCGGCGACGGCGCGAAGGTAATCGCGCGACGGCAACGGGCTGTCCTCGAGGCCGCCGCGGCGGAACTCGTCGTACATCGCGTCGAACTGCTCGCCCAGGAAGATGCGGTAGACGACGCGGGCCAGCCGGGGCGGGCCGTCGAAGTACGCTGGGTTGGCCGCCAGCGTGATCTCCTTGCCGCGGTCCCAGCGCGCGAACCGGAACGGGCCCGTCCCGATCGGCTTCTGGGCGAAGCCTTCGGGGTCACGCTCGACGATCTCCCTGGGCACGATCTTGGCGTGGCCGACGGCGAGCACCGAGACGAACGGCAGCGCGGCGTCGTCGAGGACGACCTGAACGGTGTGACGGTCGAGCGCGGCGAGGCCGGCCACGGCGGACGCGCGGCCTTCGCGGAACTCGCGGGCGCCCTTGATGGCGCTGAAGAGATCGGCGGCCCCCGATCGGGTGCGAGGATCGAGGATCCGCGTGAACGAGTACACGACGTCGTCGGCCGTGACCTCGCGGCCATGGTGGAACTGCACGCCCTTCCGGAGCGTGAACGTCCACGTGAGGCCGTCGCGCGAGGCCTTCCAGAACTGGGCGAGCGCGGGTGCGATGGCCAGCGTGTGGTCGAACTGGACCAGGCCGTCGAAGATCTGCTGCGACACCGAGCGACTGTAGATGTCGCTGATACGCGCAGGATCGAGCGTCGCCGGCTCGTGCCCGAGCGGCCGTCGGTAGATGCCACCATTGACGCCCTCATCGGCGGCGCCGGCGCCGAACGGCAGCGCGACGACGAGGGCGGCAACGAGGAGGAAGGGAACCACCCCGACCCCCTTCCTCCCAAGATCGTGGGCTACGAGCCGCCGCCGTCGGCCGTGCCGATGGCCTGGAAGAACTGCGTGGTGCCCGAGGACTCGATCACGGGAGCGGCGAGCAGAAACGACGCCAGGACCAGGAGCGCTGCCACGAGCTTGCCCATTGCTCTCCTCCTTGAGGCTCGGATCCGTCTCGATGACGGCCCGTCCCGAGGAGGAACGCAGAGCAATGCGCCGGCCAGATCCGCGGCCGGCGGGCCGCGCGGAGATGGCGCGGATTTTCAGACGATTCGAGGCTGCGCGATGCGCCGCCATCGCCGACCACTCACGTCGTGCAGAACACGCCGGATCCCGTCAGGCCCCAGCGGGCGAGCATGAGCTGCAGCGAGTTTCGGTGGAGGCCGAGGATGCGCGCGGCCTCGCTGCGGTTCCAGTGCACGCGCTCGAGCACGCGGGTGACGATCTGTCGTTCGAACTCGTCGGTCGCTTGCTTGAGCGGCAGCATGGCGGTGTCGCGCACGCGGGCGCGCGAGTCGGGCAGCAGCAGGTCGAGCGGTATGTCGTTGAGGCCGACGACCGGGCCGTCGACGAGCGCCACCACGCGCTCGATGACGTTCTGGAGCTCGCGGACGTTTCCCGGCCACGGGTAGTCGTGGAGCGCCTTGAGCGCTTCCGGCGTCAGGCCCTCGAGCCGCTTGTTGAAGGCCTGGGTGTAGCGCCGCACGAAGTGCGCGACCAGCAGGGGCACGTCGTCACGGCGATCGCGCAGCGACGGCACCGCGACCGGCACCACGTTGAGACGGTAGTAGAGATCTTCGCGGAACTTCCCGTCGGCCACCGCCTGCCGGAGGTCCACGTTGGTGGCGACGATGATGCGGGCGTCGATACGCACCGGCCGGGTGCCGCCCACGCGCTCCACCTCACGCTCCTGGAGCACGCGCAGCAGCTTGGCCTGGAGCTCGGGCTTGAGCGAGCTGATCTCGTCGAGGAACAGCGTGCCGCCCTGGGCCAGCTCGAAGCGGCCGAGCTTGCGCTGATACGCGCCGGTGAACGCGCCCTTCTCGTGACCGAACAGCTCGGATTCGACGAGCGAGTCCGACAGCGCCGCGGGATTCACGGCCACGAACGGCTTGTCGCGACGCGGGCCCTGCCGGTGGATCGCGCGGGCGATCAGCTCCTTGCCGGTCCCGCTCTCGCCGGTGATGACGACGGTGGTCGTCGTGCGCGCCACCTGCGAGATGAGACGGTAGAGCTTCTGCATCTCGGGATGCTGGCCGACCAGCTCGTCGAAGTCGTGCCGGCGCGCCAGCTCCGAGCGGAGGAAGGCGACCTCGCGCTCGAGCGAGCGCTTCTCGAGCGCGCGCCGGATGAGCGAGAGCAGCTCGTCCTCGTCGAAGGGCTTCGTCAGGTAGTCGAAGGCGCCGAGCTTCATCGCGTCGACGGCGATGCGGACGGTCTTCACCGCGGTGACCAGGATCACTTCGACGCCGTCGTCCACGGCCTTCATCCGCTCGAGGACCTCGATGCCGTCCATCTCGGGCAGGCGGATGTCGAGAAGGACCAGGTCGACGGGGCTGGCGCGGAGGCGCTCGAGCGCCTGACGGCCGTCGGCCGCCTCCAGCACCTCGTACCGGTCCTCGAGGATCAGGCGGAAGGACTCGCGGACTCCGTGGTCGTCGTCGACGACCAGGACGACCGGCCGTACGCCCTGGACGGAGTCGCTCGCCTCGGCTGCTCGGAGAGCCATGGGCCCCGGAATGTATCACGCGCGAACGTCTACGACGACCTGGCGTTCGCGCGGGCCGTCGCACTCCACGAGCGCGATCCCCTGCCAGGTGCCGAGCAGGAGCCTGCCGCCACCAATAGGGATCGCTTCCGAGGGCCCGAGGACGGCGGCCTTGTCGTGCTGCCACACGCCCTGCGGGAAGAGCTTGTCGAGGGCGGCGATGATGTCGTGACGGAACCCGGCGTCGGCGTTCTCGTTGATCACGATGGCCGCCGTCGCGTGACGCACGAAGACCGTGCAGAGTCCCTCGACGACGCCACTGCGCCCGACGGCGTCCGCGACCTTGGCCGTGAGATCGACGACCTCGAATTTCTGACTGGTCTTGACGCGCATCGTCTCCTGCATGCTGGGATTGTATCCAAACCGTCACGTTGACGAGGGCCGGCGCGCGCTGAAGAATCGCGGCGTGCTCGCACGGATCCTGTCGACGGCGCTCCTCGGGGTCGAGGCCGTGCTCGTGCGCGTCGAGGTCGACGTGGCGCGTGGCCTGCCGGCGTTCACGACCGTCGGGCTGCCGGACTCGGCGGTGCGCGAGAGCCGCGAGCGTGTGAAGACGTCGATCCGCAATGGCGGCTACGCCTTCCCGAATGACCGCGTGACGGTGAATCTTGCTCCCGCCGACCTCCGCAAAGAAGGCTCGGCCTTCGACCTTCCGATCGCCCTCGGCATCCTGACGGCCACGGGGATCGTCAAGGCGCGCACCGCGCCGCTGGCGGTCGTGGGCGAGCTGGCGCTCGATGGCCAGATCCAGCCCGTGCGCGGCGTGCTGGCCGCCGCGCTGACCTGCCGACGTGAGCGCGTCGGCACCCTGCTCGTCCCCGTCGCGAACCGCGCGGAGGCTGCCGCCGTCTCCGGCCTCGACGTGCTCGCGGCCTCGACGCTGCGCCAGGCCGTCGCACTCCTCAACGGCGAAGCGGCGAGCGAGACCGAGAAGCCCGTCGAGGTGCCCGCGGCAACGACCACCGACGACGCCGACTTCGCCGACGTGCGTGGCCAGGCCCACGCCAAGCGCGCGCTCGAGATTGCCGCCGCCGGAAACCACAACGTGATCCTCCTCGGACCGCCCGGCGGAGGGAAGACGATGCTGGCTCGCCGGCTTCCCGGGATCTTGCCGCCCCTCACCACGGACGAGGCGATCGAGATCTCGACGATCTGGAGCGTCGCTGGCTTGCTCGCGCCGCGCAGCGGGCTCTGCCGCACGCGACCGTTCCGCGCACCGCACCACACCATCTCCGTGCCCGGCCTCATCGGCGGCGGTGGGCCGCCGCATCCTGGTGAAGTCACGCTGGCGCATCGGGGCGTTCTGTTCCTCGACGAGCTGCCCGAATTTGCCCAGCACGTGCTGGAGTCACTGCGCCAGCCGCTCGAGGACGGCCGCGTGAACATCGCTCGCGCTAGCGGGCTCGGTGATTTTCCCGCGCGCTTTCAGCTCGTGGCCGCTGCCAATCCGTGCCGACGAGGGTGTCCCTCGCTCGACCGCTGTCTCTGCACGCCGGCGGAACGCGGGCGGTATCTCGGCCGACTGTCGCGGCCGTTGCTGGATCGCATCGATCTGCACGTCGAGCTGCCCGCGCTCGCCCACGGCGACCTCGCCGGCGACGCCGTCCCTGAGTCCTCGTCCGCCGTCCGGGCCCGCGTCATCGCGGCGCGCGAGCGCCAGCGCGCCCGGGCCCGCGAAACGCGGGCCCGGGTGAACGCCGAGCTGTCGCCCCGTCAGCTCCGTCGGATCTGCCCACTCCTGCCCGAGGCCGAGCGCCTGCTCGCCGCCGCCATGAGCCGGCTCGGGCTGTCGGCCCGCGGCCACGACCGCGTGCTCCGCGTGGCGCGCACGATCGCCGATCTCGAGGACGAGGAGCGTATCGCGGCCGCCCACGTCGCCGAGGCGATCCAGTACCGTGGGCTCGACCGTCAGTGGCGGGGATGACAACGGGCTGGGGTACACTCCCTCTGCCTCGTCGCCGGCGCGACGAATCACGCTCTGATCCGAGGGAGGCCGTCATGCGCGGAGGCGATCTGATCGCCGAGTATCTCGTGAGGGAGAACGTGCCGTACGTCTTCGGCCTGTGCGGCCACGGGATCGTCGGCCTGATGGACGCGCTCGGACAGCGCGCGGATCGCATCAAGATGATCGGCGTCCATCACGAGCAGGTCGCCGGCTACATGGCCGACGCGTATTATCGGGTGGCGCATCGGCCGGCGGCGACGTTCACGTCGTGTGGCCCGGGCTCGGTCAACCTCACCATCGCGCTCGCGTGCGCGATGATGGACTCCTCGGCCTTCGTCGCGATCACCGGGAACGTGCCCACGCCGCAGTTCAACCGCGGCCCCTTTCAGGAGACGTACCGCCATCACCAGGCGGACTTTCCCTCCGTGATCCGCCCGTACGTGAAGCGCACCTTCCAGGTGCCGCGTCCCGAGATGCTGCCGCTCGCGCTGCGACAAGCGTTCAAGACGGCGGCGACGGGGCGGCCGGGGCCCGTGAACGTCGACGTGCCACTCGACGTCTTCGCCGAAGACGCGCCGGCGGCCGCCGTGCCCGATCCACGGGAGTGGTGGCACGAGATCGATCGCCGGCCCGCGCCGTCGCCCGAGATCGCGCGGCGCGCGCTCGAGCTGCTCGCCAGCGCCGAGCGGCCGGTGATGCTCGTCGGCAACGGCACCGTGCTGGCCGAGGCGGCTCCGGAGGTGCGCCGGCTCGCCGAGCTGCTCGGCATCCCCGTCGCCAACACGCCGCAGGGCGCCGGCGTCATGCCGGCCGATCATCGGTTGGCGCTCGGGGTCGTCGGCCGCAATGGAACGTACCCAGCCAATCAGGCCACGCGCCAGGCCGACGTCCTGCTGGCGCTCGGCGCGCGCTTCGACGACCGCGTCAGCAGTGGCTGGATTCCCGGCTACACGTTCACGATCCCACCCACGCGGCTCATCCACATCGACATCGACTCCGAGGAGATCGGCCGCAATTATCCGGTCCACCTCGGTGTGGTCGCCGACGTGAAGAGCTTCGTGACCGCGCTGCTCACCCTGGCCGAGGCCGGGGACTCTCGGAGCCGCCACGAGAAATGGCTGAGCGAGGTCGCCGCGTGGCAGAGTGACTGGGCGCAATTCAACGAGAGGCGCTACCGGCCGGATGCCGTTCCGCTCCAGCCCGAGCACGTCATCCGCACGCTCCGTCGTGCGGTGCCGCGAGACGGCATCGTCCTCGTCGACGTCGGTGTCCACCACAACTGGATGGTGCAGCAGTGGCCGGTCTACCAGCCGCAGACGCTCTTGCAGTCGTGGGGCTTCGCCGCGATGGGCTTCGCCGTCGGCGGTGTGCTCGGGGCCAAGCTCGCCGCGCCGGGACGCCGGGCCGTTGCCGTGTGCGGCGACGGTGGCTTTCTCATGACGTCGAACGCCGTCGCCACGGCCGTGGAGTACGGCATCCCGGCGACGTGGGTCGTCTGGAACAACTATGGCTACGTGTCCATCCGCGATCTGCAGAAGGGCGCGTTCGGCAAGGAGACGACGACGATGTTCAGCCGCGAGGCGACCGGCGAGCCGTTCTCACCGGACTACGCGATGCTCGCGCGCGCTTGCGGGGCCGAGGGCATCCGGGTGACGGCGCCGAGCGAGCTCGATGACGCGCTCGCCACCGCCATCCGTTCCGACCGCCCGACGGTCGTCGATGTCACGGTCGACGTCGCGGCGCCCATCGCGACGGGCACGTGGCAGCTGCCGCCCCTTGAGCATCCCGAGCCGAACTACCCGGCGCTGGTGGCGGCTCCCAGAGCACGTGGCTGACATCGCGCCATCCCCCCTCCGACTCGGCCGGGATCGCGTCGATTACCCTGGAGCCGCGTATGCCGACGCCATTCACGATCGCGCCGAAGCGGATCCTCATCATTGACGACGAGATCCTGGTTGCGTCCGTTCTCCGGGATGTGCTCAAGCACCAGGGCTATGCCGTCGAGCTGACATCGGGCGGCGAGGCCGGGCTCAAGGCGCTCCGGCGCGAATGCGCCGATCTAGTCCTGCTCGACGTCAACATGCCCGGGATGAACGGCCTGGAAGTCCTCAAGCACATCAGCGACCAGTACCCGGACGTGCCCGTGATCATGGTCACGGCCCTCACCGACGACGTGGCGGTCAGCGCGGCCATGCGGGATGGGGCGTACGCCTGGCTGGGCAAGCCGTTCGACATCAATGAGCTGGGACACGTCGTGGATGCCGCGCTGAACCGGCGTCCGTACCGCACGCGCTGATTGCTCGCGCGCTGATTACTCCGCGACGGTCACCCGCAAGATCTCTTCGACGGTCGTCACGCCTTCGATCACCTTGAGCAAGCCGGCCTGGCGCAGCGTCTTCATGCCCTGCGCCTGAGCGACCTGACGCAGCTCCGAGGTGGAGGCCGATCTGAGCACCAGGTCGCGGAGCTCCTGGTTGATGGGCATGACCTCGTAGATGGCGATTCGTCCCTTCATCCCCGTGAAGTTGCACGCCGGGCAGCCCCGGCCCTTGTAGAACGGCGTGCTCCCGACACCGATGGGGACGTGGCCGAGGGGCACCAGGTGTTCCTCGTCGGCCTCGTACGGCTCCTTGCAGGACGTGCAAACCTTGCGGGCGAGGCGCTGGGCAACCACCAGCACCAGCGAGGAGGCGACCAGGAACGGCGGGACGCCCATGTCGATGAGCCGCGCGACGGTCGACGGTGAGTCGTTGGTGTGCAGGGTCGAGAACACCAGGTGCCCGGTCAGCGCCGCCCGGATCGAGATCTGCGCCGTCTCCAGATCGCGCGTCTCGCCGACCAGGATCACGTCGGGGTCCTGGCGCAGGAAGGCCCGCAGCGCCGAGGCGAACGTGCGGCCGATGCCGTCGTTGATTTGAACTTGATTCACTCCCTTCAGGTTGTATTCGACAGGATCTTCGGCCGTCATAATATTGTGCTCGGGTGAGTTGATCGTGTGGATCGCCGAGTAGAGCGTCGTCGTCTTGCCCGAGCCCGTCGGCCCCGTGATCAGGACCATCCCGTAGGGCTGATGGATCGCCTTCTCGAACTGCTCGAGCGCCCCCGGATCGAAGCCGAGCCTGGTCAGGTCGAGCTGCAGCGCATCCTTGTCGAGGATGCGGAGGACGGCCTTCTCGCCGAAGATCGTGGGCAGCACCGACACCCGGAAGTCGATCTCGCGCGCGCTGTAGCGCAGCTTGATGCGGCCGTCCTGGGGCAGCCGGCGCTCGGCGATGTCAAGGTTCGACATGATCTTGAGCCGCGAGATGATCGCGGACTCGAGCCGCTTGGGCGGTGCCAGCAGCTCGTGCAGGACGCCGTCGATGCGGAACCGGACGCGAAACGCCTTCTCGTAGGGCTCCCAGTGGATGTCGCTCGCGCCCTTCTGGATGGCGTCGACCAGCACCATGTTGACCAGCTTCACGACGGGCGCCTCGTCGGCCGACTCCTTCAGCTCGAACACGCTCGTGGTGCTCTCTTCGTCGTCGAGGACCTGAACTTCGTCGAGCTCGCCGCCGAGCACGGTCATCATGTCGGCGACCGACACCTGAGCGATGGGCGGCGCTGAGGCCTTCGGCGTGTTGAAGTGTCCGAGCGTCGGCACCCCGCCCTGACCCCCGTAGTGGCGGCGAATCTCGTGCTGTACCTCGCTCCGCATGGCGACGACCACGCAGACGTCGAACCCCGTCATGTAGGCAACGTCGTCCCGGGCGAGGACGTTGGTGGGATCAGTCATGGCGAGCGTCAGCGTCTGCCCGGTGAGCTCGAGCGGTAGCACCTCGTGCTTCCAGGCGACCGCGGCTGGCACGAGCGCGAGGACGTCACCCGAAATGTCGCGGCCGTTGAGCGTGACCGGTGGGATGCCGTAGCGCCGCGACAGGAACCCCGCCAGCTCGGCCTCGCCCACGAGATGCCGCTGGAGCAGCAAGGTCAGGACTCGGGCGTTGGATCTCTTGTGCTCGACAAGGATCCCGTCGAGCTCGGCCCGCTTGACCAGGCCCTCCTGGGCGAGGAGCTCGGCGACGTCGCGGGCAGTCGCGTTCAAACCCGCGGCGGAGCCCGGCATGGGCTCCTGCGTGCGGAACGCTGTCGAACGCTCTTCCACTGTCGTGCTGGTGAGGCCCATCGCTGTCGGCGGCCATCCCCTGGTGCCCCAGGCCGCCAATCGATGTTTTCGGCTGTTGGCTGGCACTTCAGGAGGCGGGGACCGGCCAGCGGATCGGCCGGTCTGCCCATGCCCTCGTGAGAGAATTGCCTGAAGATGACGCGCTACTTCGACCTCCATTCCACGGTCCTGATCGTCGTCGGCCACGGCCTGCTTCCGGAAGAGGAAGACCGGCCCATCGCGTATGAGTTGAAGCGGCTGGTGAACACCCGGGCCGGCGGGGCCGATGGGCGGGCCGCCGTGGTCGTGACCGACGTCTGGATCATGAACAACGAGCTCGGCGATTTCTTCCCGGCAATCGCGCTGGGCGGCCCCGGCGTCAACGGCTTCACGGCCCAGATCTACGAAGACCTGCCGGTGGCCTTCACGCACGACGACCGCGTGTTCGTGCAGGTGGCCGAGGCCGAAAAGCGAGCCGCGGTATGGGGAATGGATCAGGCGGCGACGCGTGAGGCGATGGCAGCGTTCGTCAGCGAAGGCCTGCTCGAGAAGTTCCTCGACCTGGTGTGGACCCGGCGGGGCTGACGCGGGCTACAGCCGGGGGCGCGGCGGGATGTTCGTGTAGACGACCGTGCCGTCGGATTCCAGCTTCTTGAAGGTCTCGGTCGGGAGCGTGGTGCCGTTCGTGGTGGTCCCGTAGAAGAACCGCAGGACTCGCGCGACGTAATCCTGGGTCTCCGCATAGGGCGGGATCCCCCGGTACGTGACGACTGCGTTTTCGCCGGCGTTGTAGGCGGCCAAGGCAAGCGGGACGTCGTTGGAGAAGCGCTCGATCAGGCCTCTGAGGTGGCGCGCGCCACCGTCGATGTTCTCACCCGGGTCGAAGGAATTGCGCACACCGAGGATCGAGGCCGTCGACGGCATGAGCTGCATGAGGCCACGAGCGCCCTTGCGGGACACGGCCCGTGGGTTGAAGCCGGATTCCACGCGGATCACCGCCGAGATCAAGGCCTCCGGTAGCGCGTAGCGCTCGGCCGCGGCGCGGATCTCACTCATGTACGGCGCGAGATCGGTGCTGGGAAGCCGGAACCACCCGGCGCCCGTCCCGGTTGCGCCTGGCGGCGTCATGCCCTGGCGCCGGTAGCGGGGGTCGGTCGGGGCGTTCGTGAAATGAATCGTGCCGTCCGGTGCGACGAGACGGAACGTCTCAGCACCGGCCGGAGGGGCCATCGCCAGAGACGCGACGGCGACGATCACGGCCGCGAACCGCTTCACGCCATCGATTTTAACGTCCCGTTCTCGGTGGGTTCAAGCGCACAAAACTGACAATAATCCCGACGCTTAGACCGCGGCGCCCACCTTCTGGGCGTAGCCCGGGACGCCCAGAGCGTGGTGAATCGCCTCGGTCACCGAATCCACCAGATGGAAGGTCATCGCCTCCCGCACCGACCGCGGCACGTCCTCGAGGACGTTCTTCTCATTTCGCTTCGGAAGGATCACCGTCCGCACACCGGCTCGGTGAGCCGCCAGTACCTTCTCCTTGATGCCGCCAACCGGCAGGACCCGCCCCGAGAGGCTCACCTCACCGGTCATGGCGACGCCCGAGGCCACCGGCCGGCAGGTCAGGAGCGACACGAGCGCGATCGTCATCGTGATTCCGGCCGACGGCCCATCTTTCGGGATCGCGCCGGCAGGGACGTGAATGTGGATGTCCGAGGTGTCCCAGAAATCTCCGGGGATGCCGAGCTCCCGTGGGTGCGACCGAACCCACGACAGCGCGGCCTGAGCCGACTCCTTCATCACGTCGCCAAGCTGGCCGGTGAGGGTGAGGTTGTGCGTACCCTTCATGCGCGTGGCCTCAATGAAGAGCAGATCGCCGCCGGCGGGAGTCCACGCGAGGCCGGCCACCACGCCGGGCATCCGCGTGCGCTCCTCCAGCTCCTCGTACTCGAAGCGCGGGACGCCGAGGTACGACGTCACCGAGTCCGGCGTGATCGTCGCCGCCGGGGGATCGCCCTCGGCCTTGCGGCGGGCCACCTTCCGGCAGATGCTGCCGATCTCCCGCTCGAGATTGCGCACGCCAGCCTCCCGCGTGTAGCCACGAGCGAGGAGGCGCACGGCCTCGGGGGTGAAGCTCACCTCGGCGCCGTCGGCCAGCCCGTGCTCGCGGGCCTGGCGCGGCGCCAGATGCTGGAGCGCGATGCGGACCTTCTCCTCCTCCGTGTAGCCAGCGAGATGGATCACCTCCATCCGGTCGCGGAGGGGCGGCGGGACGGCATCGATGACGTTGGCCGTCGTGATGAACAGGACTCGCGACAGGTCGAAGGCCACGTCGAGGTAATGATCCCGGAAGGTCGCGTTCTGCTCGGGGTCGAGGACCTCGAGGAGCGCCGACGCCGGATCGCCCCGGAAATCGGTACCGAGCTTGTCCACCTCGTCCAGCATGAAAACGGGGTTCCGGCTGCCCGCGCGCCGCAGTCCCTGCACGATCTGACCGGGGAGCGCGCCGATGTACGTCCGCCGATGACCACGGATCTCCGCCTCGTCGCGCATGCCGCCCAGCGAGATACGATGGAACTTGCGTCCCAGCGCACGAGCGATCGAACGGCCGAGCGACGTCTTGCCAACGCCGGGAGGTCCCACGAAGCAGAGGATGGGATCCTTGCCCTCGGGCCGGATCTTCTTGACGGCGAGGTGCTCGAGGATGCGCTCCTTGATCTTCTCCAGGCCCTCGTGGTCCTCGTCCAGGATGGTCCGGGCCCGCGCGATGTCGACCGCGTCGGTCGTCTCGTGCTGCCACGGCATCGCGAGCAACCAGTCGAGATAGGTCCGAGCCACCGTGTACTCGGCGGCCGCCGGCGGCATCTTGGCAAGGCGGTCCAGCTCACGCAGCGCCTCCTTGCGCGCCTCCTCGGTCATACCAGCCTGCTCGATCTTCTCGCGCAGGCCGTCGATCTCTTGCGTGCGCTCGTCGCCCTCGCCCAGCTCTTTCTGGATCGCCTTGAGCTGCTCGCGCAGGTAGTACTCGCGCTGCGTCTTCGACATTTCGGACTGAATCTCGGACTGGATCTTCGAACCCAGCTCGAGGACTTCGGCCTCCTTGCCGAGCGCCGTCACCAGCGCCTGCAGGCGTGCCTTCACGTCGACGGTCTCGAGCAGCTGCTGCTTGACCGGCAGCGCGAGCGTCGGCAGTGAGGCGGCGATCACGTCGGCGAGCGCACTGAAGCCCTCGGCCGTCGTCACCACGTTGGCGAGCTCGTCGGGCAACGCGGGCGACAGCGCGACGACCTTTTCGAAGAGAGCGGTCGCGCTGCGGACGAGCGCCTCGGCCTCGACGTCCTGCTCGGCGGCCGGCACGTCACTCAAAAACTCCACCCGCGCGCGCAAGTAGGGCGTCGTCTCCACGACTTCCACGACACGCAGTCGGCCCACGCCCTGCACGATGAGGCGCAGGGTGCCATCAGGCTGCTTGAGGACGCGATGAATCATCGCGAGCGTGCCAATCGGATGCAGACCGCTCGCTCCGGGCTCCTCTTCCGAGGGGTCACGCTGCATGACCACGGCAATCAATCGGCTCTGCTTGGCGGCGTCCTCGATGAGGCGCTTGGACGACGCCCGGCCCGCGGCCAGCGGCGACATGGCGTGCGGGAAGACCACGGCCGCCCGCAACGGCAAGATGGGCAGGATGTCCGGCACGGGCCGGTCGATTGGCTCCTGATGACCCGACATTTGTCAAAATCCCCTTTTCCCGGTCGCCCGGGAGCTCTCGTCAGAACACGTCGATGGACTGTAGCTGTCCGCGCGCCGCGCGCACGATCGCCTCGCGAGGCCGCGGCTGCGAGCCCCGCTCGGCGTCGGCGCCGCCTTCACCCTCGGCGCGGACGTACGTCAACAAATCTTCGATCTGCTTCTGCATATCCAGCATCCGGCGTCTCATCCTTAAGATGATTTCAACGCCGGCAAGATTCACTCCGAGATCGCGGGTCAGCCGGATGAGTCGTCCGAGCTGCTCCACGTCCTCCTGGGAGTACATGCGCGTTCGTCCTTCGGTTCGGCTCGGGCGGAGCAGGCCCTTCTTCTCGTAAAAGCGCAGGGTCTGCGGATGGACGTGCAACATCTCGGCGACGACGCCGATCATGTAGAGCGGCTTGGCGGGATCGGTCATGCCTCGCCTCTCACGTACTGCTCGAGGCCGTGGCGGGGCGCGACCGGTAGGAGCCGTTCGAGCTCTCGCACGAGCTCGTCGGTACGCGCGTCGAGGCCATTCGGCAGCTCCACGCGAACAGTGACGAGGAGATCACCGACGCCATCGTCGGAGAGTCGCGGCAGGCCATGCCCGCGCAGACGGAAGCTCTGGCCAGCCTTCACCCCTGCCGGAATGACCAGGACGGCTTCGCCGAGCGGCGTGGGAATGCGTACGCGCGCGCCCCGCAGCGCTTCCCACACGCTGATCGGCACCTCGCAATGGACACCTTCCCCCTGTCGCTTGAAGAACGGGTGCTCGCGCACCCGGGTGCTGATGATCAGATCGCCGCGCGGCCCGCCGTAGGGACCTGCGCTGCCCTCACCGGCGACGCGGATCTGCACACCAGAATCCACGCCGGCCGGAATCGTCGCGGCCACCCTGTCCAGGACGCGGCGGACGCCTCGGCCCTGACACGCCCGGCACGGCTCGCCGCCCACGGCGCCACTCGCCCCGCACGGAACACAGGGCGAATAGCGTGGGACCTGGAGGGTCGTCGTCACTCCCCGCCCAGCATCCGCGAAGGCCAGCTCGACGGCGACGTGCACGTCGTCACCGTGACGACCCGGTTGGAGCGCGCTGGTGCCGATCTCCGGGCCGTGCCGGTCGTACATCGCGCGCGCCGTGGGATCGCTGAGGACGCGGTACGCTTCGGCGATCTCGTCGAAGAGCGACCGCGCCTCGGCGTCCCAGAAGTTGACGTCGGGAGAATACTGTCGCGCCAGGCGCTGGTAGGCGCGCCGAATGTCGCGAGGTGCCGCCGTGGCCGTGATGCCCAGCACAGCGTAATAGTCGCGGCGCACCGATCGCTTCATCGTCCTATGTCACTTCTTGTCACCGAGATCTTCGAACTCGGCGTCGACGACTTCGCCTTCCTTCGGGCCGCCGCCGCTCGGCGCGCCGCCGGCCGTGGGGCCTCCGGCGCCGCCGGGCTGGCCCTTCGCCTGAGCCTCGCGATACATGATCTCGGCCAGCTTGTGGGAGGCGCGCGTGAGGCTCTCCTGCGCACGCTTCATGCGCTCGACGTCCTCACTCTTGAGCGACTCCCGTGCTTCGTTCAGCGCGTCCTCCACGGCCTTGCGGTCAGCCTCGGGAAGCTTGCTGCCGTGCTCACCAAGCGTCCGCTCGGTCGAGTAGACGAGCGAGTCGGTCTGGTTGCGAACTTCGATCTCTTGCCTCCGCTTGGTGTCCTCGGCCGCGTTCGACTCGGAATCCTTCACCATGCGATCGATCTCGTCCCGCGTGAGACCGGACGAGGCCGTGATCGTGATGTTCTGCTGCTTCCCCGTCGCCGTGTCGCGCGCCGACACGTTGAGAATGCCGTTGGCGTCGATGTCGAAGGTGACCTCGACCTGGGGCACTCCACGCGGCGCCGGCGGGATCCCGATCAGATGGAACTTGCCGAGCGTGCGATTGTCGCGCGCCATCGGCCGCTCGCCCTGGAGCACATGGACCTCGACCGAGGTCTGGCTGTCGGCGGCGGTCGTGAACACCTCGCTCTTCTTGGTCGGAATCGTCGTGTTGCGCGAGATCAGCGGCGTCATCACGCCGCCCAGCGTTTCGATGCCGAGGGACAGCGGCGTCACGTCGAGAAGCAGGAGGTCCTTCACCTCGCCCGTCAACACCGCCGCCTGCACCGCCGCGCCCACCGCGACCACCTCGTCGGGATTGACGCCCTTGTGGGGCTCCCGGCCGAAGAGGCTCTTCACGGCGTCCTGGACCTTGGGCATGCGCGTCTGGCCGCCGACGAGGATCACCTCGTCGATGTCGTTCGTCGTCACGCCGGCATCCTGCATCGCCTGACGGCACGGACCGAGGGTGCGCTCCACGAGGTCGGCCACCAGCGACTCCAGCTTCGCGCGAGTCAGCGTAAGCACCAGATGCTTCGGACCCGTGGCGTCCGCGGTGATGAAGGGCAGGTTGATCTCGGTCTGGAGCGTCGTCGACAGCTCCATCTTGGCCTTCTCCGCGGCCTCCTTGAGCCGCTGGAGCGCCATCCGGTCCTTCCGGAGATCGATTCCGTGCTCCTTCTTGAACTCCTCGGCGATCCAGTCCATCACGCGCTGGTCGAAGTCGTCGCCGCCCAGGTGCGTGTCACCGTTGGTGGCCTTGACCTCGAACACGCCCTCGCCGATCTCGAGGACCGAGATGTCGAACGTGCCACCGCCCAGGTCGTACACGGCGATCGTCTCGTCCTTCTTCTTGTCCATGCCGTAGGCGAGTGCGGCCGCCGTCGGCTCGTTGATGATACGCATCACCTCGAGGCCGGCGATCTTTCCGGCGTCCTTGGTAGCCTGGCGCTGGCTATCGTTGAAGTACGCGGGCACGGTGATCACGGCCTGCGTCACCTTCTCCCCCAGGTAGGCCTCGGCCGCTTCCTTCAGCTTGCGGAGGATCATGGCGGAGATCTCGGGCGGCGCGTACTGCTTGCCTCGGATATCGACCCGCACGTCGCCGTTGCTGGCCTTGACGACCTTGTAGGGCACGAGCTTGATCTCGCTCAGAACCTCGTCGTAGCGACGGCCCATGAACCGCTTGATCGAAAAGACCGTGTTCTCCGGGTTCGTGATGGCCTGCCGCTTCGCCACCTGACCGACGAGGATCTCGCCGTCCTTGGTGAAGCCGACCACGGACGCAGTCAGGCGACTGCCCTCCTGGTTCGCGATCACGGTGGGGTTCCCACCTTCCACGACTGCGACGACGGAGTTCGTCGTGCCGAGGTCGATACCGATCACCTTCGCCATGTCAGTCTCCCCTTGATGACGGTCGCGAGCGGGACGAGCCGGGCCCGTCCCGCTCTCATGCGCATCCGCCTACAGAACGTCGATCTTGATTTCCTTCGGTTTGACTTCTTCCGCCTTCGGCAGCCTGATCTCCAGGACGCCGTCCCGGTACGCTGCCTTCACCTTGTCGGCCTGGACCGGAACGGGAAGAGCGACCGAGCGCTCGAATTTCCCGTACACCCGCTCGAGGCGGTGATAGGAATCGTCCGTCTGCTCGCTCCCCCACTTGCGCTCGCCCTTGACGGTCAACAGGTCGCCGGAGATCGAGACACTGACTTCCTTCTCCCGTACGCCCGGAACCTCGAACGCGATGTGGAGGTCATCCTTCGTCTCGTACATGTCGACCAGCGGGACCCACAGACGATCACCGGCCGTCATCGTTGCAGGGCGGCCGAAGAAACTGTCGAAGAGGCGATTCATCTCTTGCTGGATGTCCGTGAGACCTTCCACCGAACCTGCGACCCACCGAACGGACGCCAACGCTCAAGTGACATGCTGTGACCCTCCTTAGATTACCGATGTCCCCGGCCTCCCCGCCAGCATTAAATCTAAGTATGCTTATCGTATATCATCTGTAGTTAGGACTGTCAAATAGGGCCCAAACAGGGGCCGTCAGCAGCCCTTAAATTGTCTCAGCTAAAGAAGTTTCGTGGTTCCTGGTGGTAGTCTCTCGGTGTGCGGCGGCTAGGCTGCGGCTGCCTGTCCATCATCTTTCTCGTAGCGTTCCTGATCGGGGGGGTCGGCTGGATGGCTCAGGGCCTGTTCAAGGCCGCCGAGCTTCAGCCGGTGATCTTCACTCCCGCCGATGGCGTCAACGCTCAGCAGAAGATCTACGAGATGGTCGGGCGGGGACCGGGCGGCAAACGGACTCCTCGTTCGGTCGCCTTGTCGGAGCAAGAGCTCAACGCGTTCCTCGCTCGACACCTGGCCGAGATCGCCGACATGCCGGTCATGGGAGCGATCGTGCACCTCAGGGTCAACGATGTCTTCGACCTCGCCATCCGGTTGCCGACCCGGGTCCTGCTCGCAGAGACACCCTTGAGCAGCATCCTGGATCTGTCGCCGCCGCGCTGGGTCGACCGCCCCGTGTGGCTTCGACTGCGAGCCCGGACACAGGTGGAACCGGCGCCGTCGGGACAGCGGCGATTTCTCCGGCTGGACGTCGAGCGGCTCTATCTCGGCCGAACGCGGCTGCCTGCGGTCGCCCACCGGCTGCTGCTGAGCCCGATGGCGCTGAAGCTCCTTCTCTGGCCGCTACCCGCCGGAATCGACGATATCAGGGTCGAGCGGCAACAGGTCGTCATCCGGGGCGGCGGGTAGCCTCGACGTAGCGAAGCTGCAATCCATAGACGACCTCGTGGAGCACTTTGGTCTCTTCGGGAGTGCGCCTGCCCTCCGTCTTTTCCCTGAGGAGCACCAGCACCTCGATCAGCTCGGTCGCTTGTCGAAGATCGCGCTTGGCCTGTCCGCCGCCGGAATCCGGCATCCCTTCGAGGGCCGCGGCAGCGACACTTCCCAGCATGATGAACAGCCCGACGAGGCTCCGAGCCCCTCCTGCTGTCGACTCGGGCGGCGAAACCGGCTGGGGTGGTGAAACCGGCTCGGGTGGCGTCATCGGCTCGGGTGGCGTAACCGGCCTCGGGGACGAGGCCGGCTCGTCGGCGCGCCCGCGGCGGTCACGGACACGAAATCCCTGGTCGGCTTCGCTCTCGCTCATCACCGCCTTCGTAGCATACGCAGGAAATCCTTGCTGTATAATCGCATGACCGTCAGGTAAGGACATGACCGAGTCCGCCGGTCCCCTTTTCGAGCGCCTCCTTGGAATCATGGCGCGGCTCCGCGGGCCTGGCGGATGCCCGTGGGATCGCGAACAAACGCCGAGCTCTCTCAAGCCGTACCTCCTCGAAGAGGCCTATGAGGTCCTCGACGCGCTCGACGCCCGCGGCGAGCATCTCCTGGAAGAGCTTGGGGATCTGCTCTTCCAGGTGGTCTTCCATTCTCAGATCGCCGCCGAGCGCGACGAGTTCTCGATGAAGGACGTGCTCCGTCGCTTGAACGACAAGATGGTCGGACGCCATCCCCACGTCTTCGGAGATGCGGCCGTCGAGACCCCGACGGAAGCGCTGGCCCAATGGGAGGTGTTGAAGCAGCGCGAGGCGGAGGAAGCCGGACGAACGCGCTCGGTCCTCGACGGTGTCCCGCGCATGCTCCCGGCCCTCCTGCGCGCTCAACGCACGCAGGCCAAAGCCGCACGTGTCCATTTCGATTGGCCCGATGCCCGAGCGGCGTGGTCGAAGGTGGAGGAAGAGATGCAGGAAGCGGCGGCCGCGGTCGGCAGCGGTGATCGTGGCCGCATCAAGGACGAGCTGGGGGACGTGTTGTTCTCGCTGGTCAACGTAGCGCGGCTGGCGTCCGTCGACGCCGAGGACGCACTGACCGGGACGATCGAAAAATTTCACCGGCGGTTCACGCACATGGAGGCCGAACTGAGCGCGCGAGGCAAGTCCGTAGCGAGCGTCTCGCAGGAGGAGCTGGAGGAGTCGTGGCAGGCAGCGAAGGCCGACGAACGGCGGAGCGAGCAGGGCTGACGATGAAGCTCAAGATCGGTCAGGCGAGCATCGCGATCGAGCGCGGCGACATCACGGACTGGGACGTCGACGCCGTGACCAATGCCGCCAACACCAACCTGACGATGGGGGCGGGCGTCGGCGGCACGATCAAGCGCAAGGGCGGGGTCATCATCGAGGAAGAGGCGATGCGGCAGGGCCCGGTCGAAGTCGGCGAGGCAGTTCTCACGCCGGGCGGCAACTTGCGGGCGACGCACGTCATTCACGCCGCGGTGATGGGCCCTGATCTCAAGACCAACGCTGAGACGATAGGGCGAACCACCAAGGCCGTCCTCGCCCTCGCCGACAAGCAGCGGATCACGTCGCTGGCGTTTCCAGCGTTCGGAACTGGAGTCGGGCACGTCCCGCCCGCGGCATCGGCCGAGGCGATGCTCAAAGAGGTGATGGGGCACCTAAAGGCCGGTCACTCCAGCCTGAAACGGGTCGCCTTCGTCCTCTACCAAGACGATGCGTACCGAGCCTTTACGGATACATTGAAGCGATTGGGGGGAGTATCGTAGAAAGGTTAAATGGGGCAAATCAGGCTGGGGCAGCCTGTGAACCGGCGACTGGGAGATCTCCTGGTCGCCGAAGGGCTCGTCAAGCAGGAAGAGCTGCAGCGCGCGCTCGCCGAACAGAAGGGGACCACTGAGAAGCTCGGATCGGTCCTCGTCCGGCTGAAGCTCGTCAACGAGGAGCAGCTCACCGGCTTTCTGTCCCGACAGTACGGCATCCCGTCCATCACGCTGTCGCAGCTCGACATCGATCCCGGCATCCTCCGCCTCGTGCCACCGCAGATCGCCAAGAAGTACGAGGTGCTTCCCGTCAAGCGCGCGGCCAACACGCTGACGCTCGCCATGGCCGATCCGACGAACGTCTTTGCGCTCGACGACGTCTCCTTCATGACCAACTTGCAAGTCCTGCCGGTCGTCGCGTCCCAGGCGGCCATCCGGCGGGCGATCGAGCGCAACTACGAGAACCAGGGCGCCGCCATCACGGACGTGCTCACCGAGTTGGCGGAGGACCAGGTCAGCAACGTCGAGGTGGTGGACGACGACGAGGATAGCGGCGGCAAGGTCGACGTCTTCGAGCTGAAGGAGTCGGCCGACGAGGCGCCGGTCGTCAAGCTCGTCAACATGGTGCTGGTCGACGCCATCCAGAAGGGCGCCAGCGACATCCACTGGGAGCCGTACGAGAAGGCGTTTCGCGTCCGGTTCCGCATCGACGGCGTGCTCCACGAGATGCTGACGCCACCCAAGCGGCTCGAATCCGCGATCGTCTCCCGGCTCAAGATCATGTCGAGTCTGGACATCGCCGAACGGCGGCTCCCTCAGGACGGGCGCATCAAGCTGCGCTATCACGCGCGCGAGATCGACTTCAGGGTGTCGATCCTGCCCACCATCTTCGGGGAGAAGGCCGTCCTCCGAATCCTCGACAAGGACGCCCTGCAGCTCGATCTGACCAAGCTCGGCTTCGATCCCGGGGCGCTCGAGACGTTCGAGAAGGTCATCCGGCAGCCCTACGGGATGATCCTGATCACGGGGCCGACGGGCTCGGGCAAGACGACGACGCTCTACTCGGCCATTCACGCGATCAACTCGCCCGAGCACAACATCATGACGGCCGAAGATCCTGTCGAATACAACCTGAAGGGAGTTAATCAGGTCCAGATCAACGACGGGATCGGACGGACCTTCGCCTCGGCGCTGCGGGCCTTCCTACGCCAGGACCCCGACGTGATCCTGGTCGGTGAGACGCGCGATCTGGAGACGGCGCAGATCTCGATCCGGGCGGCCCTGACCGGCCACCTGGTGTTCTCCACGCTGCACACCAACGACTCACCGTCGACGGTCGCGCGGCTCATCGACATGGGCATCCCGCCGTTCCTGGTCGCCTCGTCGCTGCTGCTGGTGATGGCGCAGCGTCTGGGGCGCAAGGTGTGCAAGGACTGCAAGGAGCCGTACGAGGTGGACGAGGACACGCTGCTGCCGTACGGCCACGTGCTCACCGGCGTGGGCCGGACGCAGTTCTACAAGGGCCGGGGCTGCGCGACGTGCAGCTTCACGGGGATGAAGGGCCGGGTGGCCATCTACGAGGTGATGCCGGTCAGCCAGGAGATCCGCGACCTCATCCTCAAGAACGCGCCGGTGACCGACATCCGGGCGATGGCGCAGGCCCAGGGCATGAAGACGCTGCGCCAGGCCGGGCTCCTGAAAGTGCTGGCCGGAGCGACCACGGTGGACGAAGTGCTGCGCGTGACCGTGGCCGAGTAAGGGATCAAGGGAGGGCTCATGGCGGCCAACATGGCGGACCTGCTGCAGATCCTCGTGGAGCGCGGAGGATCCGACCTTCACCTCACGACCGGTACGCACCCGCAGATCCGGGTCGCCGGCAAGCTCACGTCGCTGACGCAGTTCGAAGTGCTTGCGCCTCAGGACACACAACGGCTCGCCTACAGCGTGCTCAACGAGGGGCAGAAGCAGAAGTTCGAGGAGGAGAGCGAGCTCGACCTCTCCTTCGGGATTCAGGGGCTCGCGCGCTTCCGCTGCAACGTGTATCGCCAGCGCGGCGCGGTCGGGACGGCCATCCGCGTCATTCCGTACAAGATCCGGTCCTTCGACGAGCTCGGCCTGCCGAAAGTCGTGCAGGAGCTCGCCGACCGTCCCAAGGGCCTGGTGCTCGTCACGGGACCGACTGGATCAGGTAAATCGACGACGCTCGCGGCCATGGTCGACAAGATCAACAACGAGCGCGCCGAGCACATCATGACCATCGAGGACCCCATCGAGTTCGTGCACCCTCACAAGAAGTGCCTGGTCAACCAGCGCGAGGTCTTCGCCGACACGCAGTCGTTCAAGAACGCCTTGAAGGCCATCCTTCGCCAGGATCCGGACGTCGTGCTGGTGGGCGAGATGCGCGACCTGGAGACGATCGCGGCGGCCATCACGATCGCCGAGACCGGCCACCTGACCTTCGGGACCCTGCACACCAACTCCTGCGCCCAGACCATCAACCGAATCATCGACGTCTTCCCGACGGGCCAGCAGTCCCAGGTCCGCGCCCAGCTCTCACTCGTGCTGGAGGGCGTGCTGTCGCAGACGCTGGTGCCGAAGATCGGCGGGGGCCGCGCGATGTCCATGGAGATCATGGTGGCGACGCCTGCCATCCGCAACCTGATCCGCGAGGAAAAAATTCACCAGATCTACTCCTCGATCCAGTCAGGATTGAAGTACGGCATGCAGACGATGAACCAATCGCTGGCCGATCTCATCCGGCGACGGCTCATCACGCGCGAGGATGGGATGAACCGCTCGACCATTCCGGAAGAGCTGGCCCAATTGCTGACGCACGAGAGCGGGGGAGCCGGCGCGGCGCCCGCACCAGCGGCGGCGGGCAGCGGCTCGCCGTTCGCGCGGCGCTAGGAGGACACGATGACGGTCTATGCCTATCGGGGACGGACCGGCGCCGGTGCGGTGGCCGGTGAGCTGGAGGCCACCGATCGCATGGCGGCCGTGGCCCAGCTCAGGTCGAGAGGTGTCGTCGCCACCGCCGTGCAGGAGAAGAAGGCCAAAACGGGTGGATTCACCTTCTCCTTCGCCAAGACGTTCGGGGGCCGGGTCAGCGACAAGGACATGGCCATCTACACCCGGCAGTTCTCGACGATGGTCGACGCCGGTTTGCCGATCGCGCAGTGTCTCACCATCCTGGGCGAGCAGAGCGAATCGAAAACGCTGCGTGAGGTGACGACGAACATCGCGCACGACGTCGAAGGTGGCGCGACCCTGGCCGACTCCTTCCGGAAGTTCCCCAAGACCTTCGACGATCTCTTCACGAACATGATCCAGGTCGGTGAGTCGGGCGGTGTGCTCGACGTCGTCCTCCAGCGCCTGTCGGGGTACATCGAAAAGGCCGCCGCCCTGAAGCGCAAGGTCAAGAGCGCGATGGTCTACCCGGCGACCATCATCAGCGTGGCCGTCCTCGTCATCATCTTCATGATGACGTTCGTCATCCCGACGTTCGCCTCCATGTTCCGGAACATGGGCGCCGAGCTGCCGCTGCCTACCAAGATCGTGCTGATGATCTCCGACTTCACGCGCCAGTACGTGTTGTTCATCCTCGCGGCGCTGGCCGGGTTCGTCTTCGCCTTCAGGAAGTACTACTCGACCGACCAGGGCAGCCAGGTGATCGACGCGCTTTTGTTGAAGGTGCCGATCGTCGGCATGCTCATCCGAAAGGTCGCGGTGGCCCGCTTCACCCGCACCCTCGGCACGCTGATCTCGTCCGGTGTCCCGATCCTGGAGGGCTTGCGCATCACCGCCCGCTCGGCCGGCAACCGGGTCGTCGAGAAGGCGGTCATGTCGGCGCGCGCGGCCGTGACGGCGGGCCGCACGCTGGCCGAGCCCCTGCGCGCCTCGCCGGTGTTCCCGCCCATGGTCGTGCACATGATCAGCGTCGGTGAGAACACGGGCGCGCTCGACCAGATGCTGGGAAAGATTGCCGACTTCTACGACGACGAAGTGGACGCCGCCGTCAGCGCGCTGACGTCACTCCTGGAACCGCTCATGATCGTGTTCCTCGGCGTGATCGTCGGCGGCCTGGTCGTGGCCATGTACTTGCCGATCTTCCGCATGGTGACGTTGATCAAGTAGGCGCTTTGCTGACCGAGTCGCGAGACGACGGCCCGTGACGGCGTTCGACGTCAATCGCCTGCTCCGCCTTTTTGCCTGGGCACGCCTCGGCATCGCGGAGGTGCTGCTGATCATGGCGCCGCTCCTGCCCAGCGACCTCGTGCCGGGCACGAGCATCGGCATCCTGGCCTTGCCGCTGTTCGTCGTCGTGGTGACGTCGGGCGGCCTGTTGCTGCTGCCACCTCTGACCCAGCCCCGGAGGGTCGCGTGGCTGTTGTGTCTCCTCGACGTGGTCCTGGTGACGGCGGTCGTGGCCGCCACCGGCGGTCCACGGTCGATCTACGCCTTCCTCTATGTGCTCTCGGTCACCGCCGCCTGCGTGCTGCTGCCTCGCGCGGGCGCCTTGGCCATGGCGGCAGCCGGGAGCCTTCTCTACACGGCCCTCGTGTTCATCCGCACGATCTTTCCGGTGACGGCGTTCTTCGAACCCCCCCATGAGACGACCGCGCTCGAAGTCCTCACCATCTTCCTGAACGCCGGCACATTCCTGGTGGTCGCCATCGTCGCCGGCGGACTCGCCGAGCAGTACCGGACGACGCGCCAGGAACTGGAGCGTCAGCGCCACGACCTTCGCGACCTTCAGGCGTTCAAGGCCGTGATCCTGAACTCCGTGGGCACCGGCCTCATCGGCCTCGATCGCGAGCACCACGTGACGGCGCTGAATCCCGCGGCGGAGGAGATCACCGGGCGGTCGGCGACCGATGTCATCGGGCAGCCGTGGGCCGAGCTCTTCGGCGCGGCCGTGCCCATCGCGGCGATCGAGCACGCCATCGCCGAGCATCCTCGAACTCCGGCACGGCACGAGACAAGCCTGACCCGACAGGACGGCGGTGTCGTGCCCGTCCGGTTCACGTTCTCCACGCTGCGCTCCGGCGACGGTCACCGTCTCGGCATGATCGCCATCTGCGAGGACCTCTCCGAGATCCGCGAGATGGAGGCCCGAATGCGGCAGGCCGATCGCCTGGCCACCGTTGGACGGATGGCCGCCAACATCGCCCACGAGATCCGCAACCCGCTTGCCTCGATGACCGGCGCCATCGAGGCGCTGGCTGGCCCCGTGCCCGGGAGAGACGAGCGTGAGCGTTTGACACAGATCGTGTCGCGCGAGTCGGAACGGCTCAATCGCATCATCAGCAACTTCCTCGAGTACGCCCGACCGGCGCCGTTGACGCTCGAGACCGTGAACGTGGCGGAGATCCTGGACGAAGTGCTCGTGCTCCTCGAGCACCGCGAGCTCCCGCCCAGCCTCAAGATCGTCCGTGAGTTTCCGACGGTCGTGACCGCGCGCGTGGACTCGCAACAACTCCGGCAAGCGGTGTGGAATCTCTGCCTGAACGCCGTAGAAGCCATGCCCGATGGCGGTGAGCTACGCGTGAGCGCGGGGCTCGAAGATCATCGGCTCTATCTGGTGATCCGCGACACCGGCGACGGCATCCCCAGCGCCGATCAACCCCACGTCTTCGAGCCCTTCTTCTCGACGAAGCCGGGGGGCAGCGGGCTCGGGCTCTCCCTCGTGCACCGGATCGTACGCGATCACGGGGGGGACGTGAGCCTGCGGGGCGGCGCCAGTGGCGGCACCAGCGCCGTGCTGATCCTGCCGGCGGCGGCCGCCACGGCGGTGACGCGATGACCGCCGCTCGCGTCCTCGTCGTCGACGACGAGCGCAGCATGCGTGATCTCCTGAGCATCACGCTCCGACAGGCCGGCTACGACGTGACGCTCGCCGACGGTGGCGAGAACGCCATCGACGCGCTGAAGAGCGACAGCTTCGACCTGGTGGTCACCGACCTGCGCATGCGCAAGCTCGACGGCCTTGCCGTGCTGCGCGGCGCCAAGGAGATCTCGCCGAGCACGGTGGTGGTGGTCGTCACCGCCTTCGCCTCCACCGAGACCGCGGTCGAGGCCATGAAGCTCGGCGCCTACGATTACATCACCAAGCCCTTCAAGCTCGACGAGATGCGCCTGACCATCGAAAAGGCGCTCGAGCGCAAGCGACTCCAGGACGAGAACATCGCGCTCAAGCGCGAGCTCTCCAAAGAGCGCGGGTTCGAGAACTTCGTGGGGCACAGCCGGCGGATGCTCGAGGTGTTCGACACCATTCGCAAGGCGGCGAACGGAACCTCGACGGTGATGGTCACCGGGGAAAGCGGGACGGGAAAGGAGCTCGTCGCCCTGGCTATCCATCACGAGGGCGGCCGGCGGCACGGCCCCTTCGTGTCCGTGAACTGCGGCGCGATCCCGGAAGGACTCATGGAGTCGGAGTTGTTCGGCCACCTCAAGGGCGCCTTCACCGGCGCGGTGGCCAACACCCAGGGATTGTTCGCGTCGGCCGAAGGCGGCACGCTGTTCCTCGACGAGATCACGGAGATCCCGACGACCATCCAGGTAAAGCTCCTGCGGACCATCCAGGAGCGCGAGGTTCGTCGCGTGGGCGACACCCGGGACGTCAAGATCAACGTGCGACTCATCGCCGCGTCCAACCGTGACCTCGGCAAGGCGCTGGCCGACGGGTTGCTCCGCGAGGACCTCTTTTATCGACTCAACGTCATCCCGGTCCACCTGCCGCCCCTTCGGGATCGGCGCGAGGACATTCCCCTCCTCGTCGCTCACTTCATCCAGAAGCTCGCGGGCCAGCTCGGCAAGCGCGTGACGGCGGTGGCGCCCGATGCGCTCGTCGTGCTCGAGCGCTATCACTGGCCCGGCAACATTCGCGAGCTCGAAAACGTCATCGAGCGGGCGATCGTGCTGGGAAGCGGTGAGATCCTCGGCGTCGACGCCCTGCCATCTTCGCTGGCGGCGCCGCGCAGCGTGCGGGAAGTCGCGATCGACCTGCCATCGGCAGGCCTGAATCTCGACGACGTCCTCGATCGGATGGAGCAGCGCTACATCGAGATGGCCCTCGAGCGCACGGGGGGTGTTCAGACCCGCGCCGCCGAGTTGCTGGGCCTCAGCTTCAGGCAATTCCGCTACAAGCTCCAGAAGCATTCCCATCGCACGAATCCACGGCCGACGGCAGCACCACGGCCGGACTGACGGTTTTCGTCAACTCACTGACCGCGGCGGTCACGATGCCCAGGTCGTGAGAGGCCTGCTCGATCCGCTAAGCCTCTGAAATGCCTGCCGGACTCGCTCCCCGCCGGGTGTGGCACCCCGCGTGCACCTCGTGACCGACCGACAGTCGAAGCCATTTCTCAAGGGGGCAGCGATGATTACGTTTTGGAACAAGAAGCGCTGCACGATGGGCGGTCAGCGCGGCTTCACGCTCATCGAATTGATGATCGTCGTCGCGATCATCGGCATCCTGGCCGCCATCGCCGTTCCGCTCTACGCCAATATGCAGGCGCGGGCGCGTATCGCGAAGGCTCAGGCGGACATCCGCGGTATGGCCTCCGCCGTCTCGGCGTGGGGGGCGCACATGGGTACGCTGCCAAGCGCGCTCGATCTGCTCACGGCCATCGCGACCAGCCCGCAGAACATCACGGCCGGGCCGTTCATGGCCGCGATCCCGACGCCGCCCAGTACGGCGTGGGGCTCGGTCTACTTCTACGCTGCCAACGCCAACGGCACCTTCACGATCTCGGCCGCGGGCGACGGCGCCACGGTCTCCGCTCCGTAACGGTCCTGCGCGGAGCGCGGTCGGGGCCGTGAACGCGGTACCCGACGCGCTCCGCGCATGATGGTTCCCCGAATGACTTCTCTCGAAAACGCACCCTCTCGCAGTGAGGCGCTGCCGCGGCCACTCGGCTTCATCGCCAACCCGGCGACGCCCGGGCTGGCCGGGCGAGCTCTGTCGGTCGCGCTCGCCGCCCGCGTCCCGCTCCTGATCGCCCTGGTCACCTTCGTCGTCTTCTCTCCGGCGCTCTGGAATCACTTCGTGGACTGGGACGACCAGGTGAACTTCCTCACCAACAACGACTACCGTGGGCTCGGCTGGACGCACATCCGGTGGATGTTCACGAGCTTCCTGATGGGGCAGTGGATCCCGCTCACCTGGATGACGCTCGGCCTCGATTACACGCTGTGGGGCATGAGGCCGCTCGGGTACCACCTGACGAACCTGTTCCTGCATGCAGCGAACGCGGCGCTGTGCTTCCTGGTGGCGCGGCGGCTGCTCGCACGCGCCATGCCCAGCCTCTCGGGAGCCACGCTGACCTCGGGTGCCGCGGCGGCCGCGTTGTTCTTCGCGCTCCATCCCCTGCGCGCCGAATCGGTGGCGTGGGTGACCGAGCGCCGCGATCTGCTGTCCGGATTGTTCTTCTGCTGACGGTCCTGACCTATCTGGCGGCGCGCGACGCCGCGCCCGAGCGCGCCCGCCGCTGGACCGCGCTGTCGATCCTCTGCTACGCGCTGGGCTGCCTGTCCAAGTCGATGGTGGTCACGCTGCCAGTGATCCTGCTGCTCCTCGACGTGTATCCGCTCCGGCGTCTGGAGTTGCGTCAGTGGCGCACCCCGGCCGCGCGTGCGCTCCTCGTCGAGAAGGCGCCCTACATCGGCCTCGCGGTCTTCACCGCCGTGATGGCGGTCTGGGCCCAGCATTCGAATCGCTACCTGACCTCTCTGGAGTCGCTCCCGGTCTTCGAGCGCGGCCCGCTCGCACTCTTCAGCCTGGCGTTCTACGCGAGCAAGACCGTGCTTCCGCTCGGGCTCTCTCCTCTGTACGAGTTGCCGGCGCGGATCCACCCGCTGGAGAGTCAATTCGCGCTCAGCGCCGCCGCCGTGGTCATGGTCACCGTGGGTGTCTGCGTCGTCGCACGGCGGTGGATGGCGCTGCCCGCGGTGTGGGCCGCCTACGTGGTCAGCGTGGCGCCGGTGAGCGGCATCCTGCACAACGGCCATCAGCTCGCCCACGATCGTTACAGTTACCTGAGCTGCCTGCCGCTGGCCCTGCTCTTCGGAGGCGCCATGGCGGCCGCGCTCGTCGCCGTCCGAACCGGCGTGATCCGACCGTCGCTGGCCCGCGTGGCCGTTGCCGTCGGCGTGGCCTGGCTCGTGGGACTGAGCTTGATGACGTGGCACCAGGTGAAGGTCTGGCGTGACAACGACACGCTCTGGCGGTATGCGCTCGACGCCGATCCGGACTGCGCCATCTGCCACAGCAACCTCGGCGTCTCGCTCTACAACCGCCGCATCATCGACCTCGCCCTGGAGCGCTTCGAACGCTCCATCGCGCTACGTCCCGACCGCGTGCGGACCCACGGCAACCTCGGCCTCGCCCTGATGGCCGCCGGGCGCTCGGAGGAGGCCGTGTCGCACTTCGAGCTGCTCCTGGCGAAGTATCCAACGCACAACGAGACGCGGAACAACCTCGCGGTGTCGCTGCTCCAGCTCGGCCGATACGAGCCGGCGATCGTCCAGTTGCACGAGATCCTGCGCCAGGAGCCGGACCACGTCCTGGCCCACACCAATCTCGGCTCAGCATTCCTCGATCTCCATCGACCTGGAGATGCCGCGGTCGAGCTCGAGCGGGCCGCGGTCATCAAGCCGGACCTTCCGCAACCGCGCGTCGGTCTCATCAAGACCTATCTGGCGCTGGGTCGCATGGACGCAGCCCGGTCACAGCTCGAGATCCTGCGCGGGATCGACGCGGTCGCCGCGGTGCACATCAGCCCGCTGTTCATCACGGAATGGTAGGGTCGAGAGGCCATGCTCGTTCTCGTCGGCGTCTTCGGGCTCGCGATCGGCAGCTTCCTCAACGTCGTCATCGCGCGCCTGCCCGAACACCGTAGCCTCTGGCGGCCAGGCTCGGCGTGCCCGACGTGCGGCGCGGCCATCGCCTGGCACGACAACATCCCGGTCGTGTCCTATGTCGCGCTGCGTGGGCACTGCCGTGCCTGCAGTGCAGTGATCCCGTGGCGCTATCCCGTGGTCGAAGCCGCGACCGCCCTCCTCTTCGTCGCTGCATTCGAACGCTTCGGGGCGACGGCGAACTTCGTCGTGGCCGCGGTGCTTCTGGCCGCGCTGGTCGCGATCACGGCCATCGACGTCCGGCTTCAGATCATTCCGGACGCGATCACGTTGCCCGGCATCGTCGTCGGGTTCATTGCCAATCTGGCCACATCGCGTGTCTCCTGGGTCGATTCGGCGATGGGAATCGTCGTCGGGGGAGGGATCTTTTGGGCCATCCTGGAAGGCAGTCTCCTGCTCACGGGTCGAGAAGGAATGGGCGGTGGGGACGTCAAGCTCGGTGCCATGCTCGGCGCATTTCTTGGCTGGAAAGTCGCGCTCTTGTCGATCTTTTTGGCCGTGCTGCTCGGCGGCATTGTTGCGCTCGTGCTGCTCGGCTCCAGGACGACGGGACGCAAGGATCCCATCCCGTTTGGTCCCTTCCTTGCAGCTGGTGGAGCTGCCGGCCTCTTCTGCGGCGAAAGGCTCGTGACTTGGTACATGAGCGCATTCGCAGGTTAGGGGTACGAGGCGTCGGCCTCGCCGAGTTGATCGTCGTCGTGGCGATCCTCGGCCTGCTGGCCGCGATCGGCGTGCCTTACCTCGTCAGCTACTGGCAGGCGTCGACCTTGACGGCCGGGGCCCAGGAGCTCCAGACCATTCTGAACGGCGCACGACAGCTCGCGATCCGGAATAACACGTCGGTCTGCGTGAAGCGCAACACGACCAGCATGCAATACATCAGCAACGGATGTGGCGGAACCGTCTGGACCGGCGCGGGCAGCGATAACGCCGGCTGGATTCCGCTCGTCAATGGCATCACGATCACCGCGGGCCCGGCGCCCGACGTCATCTTTACGTACCTCGGTGCCGCCGCCCCTGGTGGGACGTACACCGTCAAAGCTCCCAGCAACGCACAGACAGTGACGGTCACCGTGGCCGGCTCCGGGAGAGTGACGATCCCTTGACGCTCGACGCCCGCGGGCTGACGCTCGCCGAAGTCGTCGCCGCGGCCATGATCGTCGGGATTGGGCTCGCCGGTTTGATGATCGTGGTCCCGATCGGGAGCTTCGGGCTTGCCGAAGGCAATCAGCTCACGACCGCTACGTTCCTGGCCGAAGAGCGGCTCGAACACGTCAGGAACGCACTGTGGACGTCGAGCCCCGACAACGACTGTGTGGGCATCGGGCCGATGGCCGCGCCGACGGTGCCGGCCACCAAGAATTGCACGAACGGAGCTCTCACGCTGGCCGCGGGTGACGTCACCTTCGGTGACGAGCCCAGCGTGGCGGCGCCGTACACGAGCTACGCCCGGACCGTGCGCATCCAGGACTGCGCCTCGACACCGTGCACGGGTATCGCAACCGCCGGAATGCGGCAGGTCACGGTCACGATCAGCTACCGTCCCCTCACCGCCGCTGGCGTTGCGGCCAGCGACAAGTCCGTGACGCTCACGATGCTGGTGGCCCAGCGATGACGGACCGCCGGAAGGATCCGCTCGGCCTCGAACGGTCGTGATGATTTTCAAAGTCCGCAGTGTGGTGGGCACGCACGACGTGAACTGGAGCGCCGAGGCGTGCCTAAAACGTTGGTGCCCGTGAGGTGGACTCCTATACTGGTGAACGAGTGAAAATCGATGTTTAACATTCCATTTTTCCGGCGGACCTCGGACACGTTTGGCCTGGATATCGGTTCCAGCGCCGTGAAGGTCGTGCAACTTCACGGCTCCTCGTTGATCGGGCTCGGCGTGGCGTCACTGCCTCCCGATGCGATCGCGGAAGGCACGATCAAAGATCCCCCGAGCGTCGTCGAGGCCATCAAGGACGCCGTCGGCCGAGCGGCCGTCGGGTCCAAGGAAGCGGCCATCGGTGTGTCGGGGCGCGAGTTGATCATCAAGAAGGTCCAGATTCCTGAAGTGCCGGTCAAGGAGCTGCGAGACGCGGTGCAGCTCGAAGCCGAGCACCACATTCCGTTCGCGATCGACGAGGTCTTCCTCGACTATCACGTCGTGGGTCGCCACGACGGCGCCATGGATCTGATCCTGGTCGCCGTGAAGAAGTCCAAGGTCGTCGAGTACGTGGGCGTGGTCGAAGAGGCGGGTCTCAACGCCGTGGTCGTGGACGTCGACGGCTTCGCGCTCGGCAACCAGTTCGAGCTCAACCAGCAAAACGAGCGCGGCGAGGCGGTGGCGCTCATCGATATCGGCGCCTCCATCATGAAGACGAACGTGCTCCGGGGTGGAACGCCGATCTTCGCGCGCGACATTCCCTTCGGCGGCAACAACTACACGAACGCGATCGCCCAGCACTTGAAGATTCCGTTCGATCAGGCCGAGAGCGCCAAGCTCGGACGAGACGTCGGCGTGAGCTGGGAATCGCTGGTGCCGGCCCTCGAATCGGTGTCGCGCGAGCTGTCCCTCGAGGTCCAGCGCACGTTCGACTACTTCGCCTCCACGGCCGACTCCGAGCGCATCGGCAAGATCGTCCTGGCCGGCGGGTGTGCCCAGCTGCCCGGATTGACGGACTACCTCTCCTCGACGTGGGGCATCCCGGTCGAGCTGGCCCAGCCGTTTGCTCGGATCGATGTCGGCGGCGGCCACTCGGAGGTCGTCGGGGCGGCCGGGCCGTCGCTCGCGGTCGCGGTGGGCCTGGCCCTCCGCCAGCCTGGAGACAAGAACGAATGATCAGGGTCAACCTGTCGCCGGCGGGACGAGCGCGGCCAGCCTTTCAGTTCAAGCTGCCGAGCTTCAATGTCGGCCTCCTCTTCCTCGTCGTGTATCTCGCCGCGCTGGGCGGGGTCGCCACGTACTGGTGGCAACTGGAGAGCGACGAGAGCCGGCTCACCCGCGAGATCGACGTCATGAACCGCGAGTTGACCACGCTGCGCGTCGTGACCGGTCAGGGCCCGCAGATCAAGGCCCAGGCAGCCGAACTTCGACAGCGCGTCCAGGTCATCGCCGAGCTGACGAAGACCCAGGGCCGGCCGCTGCGGTTCCTGGACGCCTTCGCCGACAACATTCCGAAGGACCTCTGGATCACGGGCATCGAGGAAAAAGGCGCTGTCCTCCTCTTCAGGGGCACGGCGTTCTCCACGACCGCGGTGTCGGACTTCATGCAGAACCTCCGGGCATCCGGACGGTTCAAGGAAGTGGACATCGTCGTGGCACGCCAGGAGATCACCAAGACACCGCGCTTCGTGACCTTCGAGGTCACGTGCCGGTTCGAGAGCTGATATGGCCCTCCCCGCGTTCTTCGACCCGATCGTCAACGCGCCGCGCTGGCAGAAGTTCGCCCTCGGCATCTTCGGACTGGTCATCCTCGGGGCCGGTAGCTACTTCCTGGTGCTCTCGCCGCTCGAGATCAAGGTCAACGCGCTCCGGGCGCAGCGGTCCACCGTTCAGCGCGAGCTCCTGGAAGCCCGGGCGGCCGCGGCCGACCTCGCCCGCGTCCGGCTCGAGATCGCCGCACTGCAGGCCCGACTCGACACGATGAAGGAACGCCTGCCCGGCGAGAAGGACCTCCCACCGTTGTTCCGGACTGTCACCGATGCCGCCTACCAGTCCGGGCTGCAGGTGTCGCTGTTCCAGCCGAAGGAAGGACGCATCCACGATTACTACGTCGAGATTCCCATCACCCTGGCGGCCGAGGGCGGGTACCACCAGCTCGGTGAGTTCTTCGAGCGAGTCGCCGGTTTCCCCCGCGTGGTCACGGTGCAGGAGATGAAGATGGCGGGGATCTCCAAGAGCCGGACTCCGCTGAAGGCCGACCTCGTGCTCGCGACGTACCAGTACCGACCCGTGGGCTCGCCGCCGGCGCCGAAGCCCGGACAGCCTGGAGCCCAGAAGTGAAGGCCGTCCCGGCGCTCGTCGTGGTCGGGCTCGCGACGAGCCTGACCGCGTGCAGCGGCGGCAGTGCGTCGCAGGCACCATCGGCCTCGGCGCCGACCGCACCGATGCCCGCCGCACCAACGGCGTCTCAGCCGGTGGCGAGCGCGACGGCGTCGGAGCCTCAGGCGCCCCCGCCGGTGAAGTACCAGGCCAAGGGCCGGCGTGATCCCTTCGAGAACCTGGAAGTGCGCGAGGGCGCGAGCGGTCCCACCCTCGCCTCCGCCAAGCTCACCGGCATCGTGCAGGGCTCTCGGGGCCCCCTCGCGCTCGTGGAGACCTCGGATGGCCTCGGTTACATCCTGAAGCCCGGCGATACGCTCGGGGACGGTCGGCTGCTCGAGATCGGTTCGGACTCGGTCGTGTTTCGCATCGCCGTTCGCACGGGCTCCACTACGGACCGCGTGGTCCTCAAACTTCCGGGTGACTGAATGATCACACAGCGACGCAGTGGGCAGTGGGTGACGGCAGGGTTACTCGCGCTCCTGATCGCGCTTCCGGCGCGGACCCCGGCCGAGGAGCCGAAGCTGGCCTCAGCGACTGAGCTCAAAGAGGTCGCCGTCGAACATCAGCCCGACGCGACGATCGTGCACATCACGACGTCCGGCGCCGCCAAGTATCACGCCGAGTTCATGGATTCTCCGAGCCGGCTCGTCGTCGATCTCGAAGACACCGTGTATGCGTGGCGCAAGGCGCCCCTGCCCGTCACCGAGGCGCCGGTGAAACAGATCCGCGGCGCGCAGTACCGGAAGGGGATCGCCCGCCTCGTCATCGAGTTCACCCGCAAGGTCGGGTACGCGATCCGTGAGGACGAGGACGGTCTGACGATCGTGGTCCCGCGGGTGGTCGCCGACGCCTCCACGGCTCCCAAGCCGCTTCCCTTGAAGAGTCCCGTGGTGGCCGAAGCGCCGGCCGAGCCCAAGGACGCGCCGTCGGCTGCGTCGGCGGAGATCAAGCCGATGCCGGTGCTCCCGGCGCCGGTGAAGCCCGCGCCGATCCCGAGGCCTGCCGCGAGGGTGGTGGCCCAGGCGCCAGCTCAGGCGCAGGCCCCGGCTCCGGCGCCCACGCCGGTCGTTCCGCCGCCGGCGGCCACGGGCGGCCCGCATCTCATCTCGCTCGACTTCAAGGACGCCGACGTCATCAACCTGCTCCGCATCCTTGCCGCCGAGAGCGGCCGCAACATCGTCATCGGCGACGACGTGAAGGGCAAGATGTCGATCGCGCTCCGCAACGTGCCCTGGGAGCTCGCGCTCGATACGATTCTGAGCGCGCGGGGTCTCGAGAAGGTCGAGCGCGGCGGCGTGATGCGCATCGTCTCCACCGAGCAGCTGACCAAGGAGCGCGAGGCGCGGGCCCGCGTAGAAGAGGCGAAGCTGAAGGGCGAGGCGGAAGTGCGGGCGAAGCTGGCCGAGGCCCAGGTCAAAGAGGCCGAAGCGGTCCAGCGCAAGCTTGCCGCGGAGGCCGCCCAGCGGGAGCAGGAGGCGAAGGGTCCCCTGCGCGAGGAAACGATCCGCATGCAGTACGCGGACCCCGAGGAAGTCGCCAAGACGCTGCAGGGCATCCTGGGCATCCCCGCCGAAGGCGCCAAGGTTGCCGGCCCCGGATTCCTCGGTCTTCCGCCCAACCCCGACATGGGCATCGGCTACCAGGGCGCGCCTCCAGCCGGGACCCAGGTGCCGATCACGCCCGTGTCGGTCTCCCAGGACGTGTTGAACAAGGGCTTGACCATCCGCGCTCACAAGCCGACGAACACCCTGTTCCTCCGCCTGTACGAGGCCGACCTCGAGCGCGTGAAGAAGCTCATCCGCGAGGCGCTCGACATCCCGCTGCCACAGGTCAAGATCGAAGCGCGCATGGAGATCCTCGACCGCAGCGCGCTCGAGCAGATCGGTATCCAGTGGGGCGGCCTGTGGGCCGGGGTTTCGGGAACCACGACGCTGGTGGGCCAGGGACTTCAGACGACGACCGGTCCGGGCGGCCAGACGATACCGATCCAGCCTGGATTCCAGCAGGGAACGGCTAACGTGATCGGCCTCGCGCCGGCCAATCTCGGCCGCGGCTTCGGCCCAGTCACCGGCCCCGGCTTCGGCATTCTGGCGGACCCCCCGGGTGGCGTCGCAACCGGCGGCTTCCCGATCAGCTTCCAGACCGGCCTGCCGAGCGGTGCGAACCTCGTGAACTTGCCGATCAGCGCGTTGCCGAACGCCGGCCCGCTGCCGGCGGCCGGCCTCGCCTTCGGCATCGTCGGGCGGACGTTCAACATCAACCTCGCGCTGCAGGCGCTCGCCACGCAGGGCAAGACGCGAACCCTGGCCCGGCCCGAGATCGTCACCGTGGAGAACAACAAGGCGACGATGTCGCTCGGTGAAGAAATCCCCTACGCGACGATCAGCTCGGCCGGTACCCAGATCCAGTTCAAGGAAGCCTTGCTGAAGCTCGAGGTCACTCCCACGGTCATCCGTGAAGACGACGTGATTCGCATCAAGCTCATCGTCGTCGTCGAGAACAACTCACGCGGTGACGTGGTCAACCTCGGCAACGCCGGCTCCCCACCCGCGATCAACCGCCGCAAGGCGGAGACCCAGGTCCTGATTCGCGAGGGTGATCGCCTGATCATCGGCGGCGTGACGACCAGCGTGAACCAGAACACGGTGCGCAAGATCCCGCTGTTCGGCGACATCCCGATCCTGGGTTACCTGTTCAAGCAGAACGAGAATTTCGAGCAGGGCCGGGAGCTGGTCGTCTTCCTGACGCCGTCCGTATTGAAGTCGACCACGACCGCGGCGATGTCGGGTGCGGCGACCCCCGCGCCCGCTCCCGCACCTCGGTAAGCTGCTGGCCGGTCCCGCCCTGGGGGCCGGCACCAGCCGCGCGCCGCGTGGTACTCTCAACGGCACGCGACGAGGGCTTCTTCGATGGCTGAGATCTTCCGTTTCCTGACCGCTGGCGAGTCCCATGGCGAAGCACTGACCGCCGTCATCGACGGCGTTCCCGCGGGGCTCCCCTTGACCGAAGCTGATATCGACGTCGATCTGGCGCGCCGCCAGCGCGGCTACGGCCGTGGTGGACGGATGAAGATCGAGCGCGACCGCGTTCACATCGTGTCCGGCCTCCGCTGGGGCCAGACACTGGGCAGCCCGCTCACGCTACAGATCGCGAATCGAGACTGGGAGAACTGGAAAGCCACGATGTCGGTCGGACCTCCCGAGGCGGGCGCCGCGCACAAGGAAGTGACGCGCCCGCGCCCCGGGCACGCAGACCTCGCGGGCGCGATGAAGTACGGCCACCGCGACATCCGCAACGTGCTCGAGCGCTCCAGCGCTCGCGAGACGACCGCGCGGGTCGCGGTGGCGGGCGTGGCCAAGCGCCTGCTGGCGGAATTCGGGATCACGATCCTCAGTCACGTCCGGCGGCGTCCGAACGTCCCACGACTTCGAGATGCCGTGGGACGAGGTGAAGCAGCGCGCGGAGGCCTCGGAGGTCCGCTGCGCTCATGCCGAGACCGAGGCGGCCATCATCGCGGCCATCGACGACGCGAAGACCAAGGGCGACACGCTGGGTGGCGTCTTCGAGGTCGTCGCCCTCGGCTGTCCGGTCGGGCTCGGCTCCTACGTGCAGTGGGATCGGCGTCTCGACGGCCGCCTCGCCCAGGCCTTCTCCGCCATTCAGGCCATCAAGGGCGTCGAGCTGGGCCTCGGCTTCGAGGCAGCGCGGCGCCCTGGCTCCGCCGTCCACGACGAGATCCTCTTCGACGCCGACAGTGGCTTTCGGCGCTCGAGCAACAACGCCGGAGGCCTCGAGGGTGGGGTGACCAACGGCCAGCCCGTGATCGTGCGTGCCGCCATGAAGCCGCTCTCGACGCTGCGGACGCCCCTCAAATCGGTCGATCTCGCGACCAAGGAAGCCGTCGAGGCCGTCGTCGAGCGCAGTGACGTCTGCGCGGTGCCGGCGGCCGGCATCGTGGGCGAGGCGATGATGGCGATCGTCCTGGCCAACGCGTTCCTCGAGAAATTCGGTGGCGACAGCATCGACGAGATCCGCCGCAACCACACCGCCTACCTCGAAAGCCTGAAGCGATGGTAGTGCGAGGTGAGCCGCGCTCGGGCGGCGAGCCGAGCGGTGAAATCGGCTCGACAATCGTGCGAGGTGAGCCGCGCCCGGGCGGCGAGCCGCGCGGTGAAATGCTCGGATCATTGCCCCGATGAACATCGACGTCCAACTGGGCTCCCGATCCTACGCGATCGTCGTGGAGCGCGGGGCGCTCGCCAGCGTCGGCGCCCGGTTGAAATCGCTCGGCGTCGGCTCGCGAGCGGCGCTCGTGAGCGCGGCTGGCATCCTCAGCGCCCACGGCAAGACCGTCACCGAGAGCCTCGAGAAGGCCGGGTTCACGGTCACGACCCTGGAGGTTCCCGACGGCGAGGCGGCCAAGACGCTCGGCGTGGCCGAGCGGTGCTGGAATGCGCTGCTCGAGGCCGGCCTCGACCGCACGTCGACGGTGCTGGCGCTCGGCGGGGGCGCCGTCGGTGACGTGGCCGGCTTCGTCGCCGCCACGTACATGCGTGGCGTCAACTTCGTCCAGCTCCCCACCACCGTGCTGGCGCAGGTCGACGCTTCCATCGGCGGCAAGACGGCGATCGATCATCCGCGCGCCAAGAACCTGATCGGCGCGTTCCACCAGCCACGGCTGGTGCTGAGTGACCCCGCCACCCTGTTGACGCTGCCCCCGCGCGAGTTCAAATCGGGGCTGGCGGAGATCGTCAAGCACGGCATCGTGCTCGACGCGGCCTACTTCGACGACGTGGCGGCCAGCGCCCGGGCGCTCCTGGACCGCGATCCGGCGACGCTCGAGCGAATCATCGGGGGCTCGTGCCGGCTCAAGGCCAGGGTCATCGAGCGGGACGAGCAGGAGGCCGACCTGCGCGCCGTGCTCAACTACGGACACACGATCGGTCACGCGCTGGAGGCGGCCAGCGGTTACGAGCGCTGGACGCACGGTGAGGCTGTCTCGCTCGGCATGGTCGCCGAGGCCCGCCTGGCTCGGCAGCTTCGCCTCGCCGATGCGTCGACCGTCGAGCGTCAGGAGCGGCTGCTCACGGCGGTCGGTCTGCCCACCCGCGCCGAAGGCATCGACGTCGACGGCGTGCTGACCGCGATGCGACGGGACAAGAAGTCGCGCGATGGGCGCGTGCCGTTCGTGCTGGCGCCCACGATCGGCGCCTTCAAGGTCGTCTACGACGTTCCGCCGGCCGACGTTCGGGCGGCGCTGGCCTCACTCGCAGGGTAGCGCGTTGACAAGCGAAACGAGCGCCCCGTATAACGGTTCTGCGATGACGGTGGACGATCCCGCGATCACCGGCGCCATCCGTCGGCACGAAGAGCGGCTCCAGCGGGATCCGGAGTCGCTCGCCTTCGCCCAGCTCGCCGATCTCTACCGGAAGTCGGGCCGTGCCCGTGACGCCATCGCGCTCTGCCGGCGCGGCCTCGACCGCTATCCCCACTACACGACGGCCCGACTGATCCTGGCCAAGACGCTGCTCGGTGAGGGCGACCACGACGCCGCGCTCGCCGAGCTCACCTCCATCCTCGGGGAGAGCCCGAAGGAGGCGCAGGCCCATCGCCTCAGCGCCGAGATCCATCGGCTGCGCGGTGACCTGGACGCGGCGGCGCACCACCTGGACGCGGCGGCGCGGCTCGATCCGACCGACCGAGAGTCACGGGCGCTCCTCGGGCTCTTGCGGGCCGCGCCGCACGACGGCGAGATCAGCGGCCTCGCCCGTGTGCTCGCCGACGACACGTTCGTGACGACCGCGTTCGGCGCCCTGTGCCTCGACCAGGGCCTCACCGAGGAGGCCCTCAACATCTTCATTCGGATCCTGCGCAAGGAGCCGAACAACGCCGACGCACGCGCGGGACTGGAAGGCGCCCTGCGCGCGCGCCTGAAACGGAAGGGTTAGCGCGCGATGCAGGTGTCGACCGCCGAGTTCCGGAAGGGGCTGCGCATCGTCTTCGACGGCGAGCCGTATACGATCGTCGATTTCCAGCACGTCAAGCCCGGCAAGGGCGGGGCCTTCGTGCGCACCAAGCTCAAGCACATGCGCCAGGGCCGGGTCATCGACAACACGTTCCGATCGGGCGAGAAGGTGGAGCTGGTCGACTTCGAGGACAAGCACATGCAGTTCCTCTACAAGGACGACCGCTTCCACTTCATGGACATGGAGACCTACGATCAGGTGTCGCTGTCGGAGGACGAGGTCGGCGACGTGGCCCTCTACCTCAAGGACAACACCGAGGTCGAGGTGCTCTACATCGACGGCTCGCCCGTGAGCCTCGAGCTCCCCAACTTCATCGAGCTGGCCGTGGCCCGAACCGATCCCGGCGTGCGTGGCGACACGGCGCAGGGCGGCACGAAGCCCGCCACGCTGGAAACGGGCGCAGTCGTCCAGGTCCCGCTCTTCCTCAACGAAGGCGACATCGTCAAGGTCGACACGCGCACCGGTGAGTACCTCGGACGCGTGGCGACGGCCGGTTAGCGATGCGCGTCAGCCGCCGGCCCGATTCGCAGGCCGCCACCGAGCTCGCCCGCCAGCTCGGCGCGCTCATGCGGGAGATGGACCTGGCCGAGATCGAGGTCAGCCTGGGCACCCTCAAGGTCCGCCTGCAGCGTCCCGGCGCCGCACCAGCGGCGTACCCGGTTCCGATGGCGCCGGCGCCCACGCCGGCCGCGGGGCCGGTCGTCGACGTCGTCACCAGCGCCACGCTGGTCACCGTCGAGGCGCCGATGGTCGGAACGTTCTATCGCTCCTCGTCGCCGACGGCCGAGCCGTACGTGCGCGACGGTGACGTCGTCAAGCAGGGCCAGGTCCTCTGCATCATCGAAGCGATGAAGCTCATGAACGAGATCGAATCGAAGGCCGCCGGCCGCATCGAGAAGATCCTCGTGGAGAACGGGCAGCCCGTGGAATATGGGCAGCCGCTGTTCCTGATCGAGCCCGCGGGGTAAGCCACCGTGCGGGTGGCTCGAGCCGGCTGGCTGATGATCGCGTCGGTCCCGCTCGTGGCCGGCGTGTTGCTCCTGGGCTGGCGTTCCCAGCCGACCGTTCCCGCCGATGAGCGCGCCTACGTCGCCACCACCGTCGCCGTCAGCGGCGGAGAGCGGGCCGCCGCGCTCCAGCTCTATGCCGCCGGGCAGTTCCCCGGCGCCTGCGAGCGCTTCAGCCGCGCGGCTGCCGACAATCCGAAGAGCCCGGTGTGGCGTCAGGACGTCGCGCGCTGTTTCGAAGCGTGGGGACGCGACGTGCTGAGGCAGAATCGGCCCGAGGAGGCGCTGCTGCTCTTTCGCCAGGGCCTGAAGGCGCTGCCCGACGATCCCGCGCTCCTCAAGGCCGCGGGCATCGCCGCGATCCACGGAGGGCGTCCGAGCGAGGCCCTCGAACCGCTCGAACGCGCCACGGCCACCGAGGACGACGTCGAGGTGCGGCTGCTCCTGGCCCGCCTCTACGACCAGCGCGATCAGACCGACCTCGCGCTGGCTCACCTCACGGCGCTCCTCGCTCGTGAGCCCGGGCACGCGGCAGCGCGACGCCTGCTCGAAAAGATCGAGCGCGAGCGTCGCGTCGAAGCGGCGTTCTCGCGGGAGACGACGGAGCACTTCGTCGTCAAGCACCGAGCGGCCGGCGGCGAAGCGGTTCGGCCCGTCGTCCAGGCGCTCGAACGAGCATGGGAACGGGTCGGCGATCAGCTCGACTACCACCCGACCGAGCGCGTGACCATCGTCCTCTATGAAGGCGTCCAGTTCCACGACGTGACGCGGGTCCATGGGTGGGTGACGGGCCTGTACGACGGAAAGATCCGCCTGCCCCTCGGCAGCGGCCTGCCGTCCGGTGCCGCGCTCGAGCAGCTGGTCGTTCACGAGTACGCCCACGCTGCCATCCACGAGCTGTCGCGCGGTCGGACTCCGCGCTGGCTCCAGGAGGGACTGGCCCAGTACCTGGAGGGCGTCCGCGTCGATCCGCTCCTGCGCGGACCGGGTGGACTCACGCTCGGCGGCCTCGAAGCCCTCATCGGCGACCCTGACCCCGCCCGCGCGCGCGTCGGGTACGACATCGCCCTCTGGGTGACCGAAGATCTGGTGATCCGCGGTGGGCTCGCCTCCGTGCGCACCGTGCTGATGCGCCTCGGCAACGGTGACTCGATCGCGGCCGCGATGACCCAGGTCTACGGCATGCGCCTGGCCGAACTCGAGTCCCAGTGGCGCAACCTCCTCGGCGGGTAGTGCGACATCACGCGCCCACGATGCCAGCGGCTTCGAATATCGAGCATCACAAGGCGCGAGGGTGGAGGCGACCGGAGCGTACGAGGTTTCCCGTGAGGATCGCCGACGACCGAGAACGAAGTGAGGCGAAGATAGTCGGAGCCGCCCGTGTTTCATAAGATCCTGATCGCCAACCGGGGCGAGATCGCCCTCCGCATCATCCGCACGTGCCGTGAGCTGGGCGTGCGCACGGTCATCGCCCATTCGACCGCCGACGCCCGCTCGCTGCCCGTGCGGCTGGCCGACGAGTCGATCTGCGTCGGGCCGAACGACGCGCGCTCGAGCTATCTCAACATCCCGTCGATCATCTCGGCGGCGGCCGTGACCGACAGCGAGGCGATCCATCCCGGCTACGGCTTTCTCGCCGAGAACCCCGCCTTCGCCGACATCTGCCGGGCGTGCGGGATCACCTTCATCGGGCCCTCGGCGGAGTCGATCCGGTTGATGGGCGATAAAGCCCAGGCACGCGAGTTCGCCAAGGCGGCCGGAGTGCCGGTCGTTCCCGGCAGCGAGCGGCCGCTCCAGGACGTGACCGAAGCGGTCGAGGTCGCCGACCGCGTCGGCTATCCCGTCATCTTCAAGGCCGCCGCCGGTGGCGGCGGGCGCGGTATGCGGATCGTCCGCGAGCGCGAGAGCGCCGCGCAGGCCTTCGCCGCCTGCGAGTCCGAGGCCGCGGCTGCCTTCGGATCGTCGGAGGTCTACTGCGAGAAGTACGTCGAGGAGGCGCGCCACGTCGAGGTGCAGGTCCTGGGCGACACCCACGGCATCCGGGTTCACCTCGGCGAGCGTGACTGCAGCGTCCAGCGGCGGCACCAGAAGCTCATCGAGGAGTCGCCCGCGCCGGCCCTCAAGCGGGAGACGCGCAACGGCCTGCACCGGGCGGCGCTGCTCGCCGCCACCGCGGTCAACTACGTGAACGCGGGCACCGTCGAGTTCCTCGTCGACGGCGGCGGCAACTTCTACTTCATCGAGATGAACACACGCATCCAGGTCGAGCACCCGGTGACCGAGATGGTGACCGGGCTCGACCTCATCCGTGAGCAGATCCGCATCGCCGCTGGCGAGCCCCTGGGCTACCGGCAGGACGCCATCCGCCTCGACGGCCACGCGTTCGAGTGCCGGGTCAACGCCGAGGATCCCGAGACCTTCGCGCCGAGCGCCGGCCGTGTGACCGCCTGGATCGCGCCCGGCGGCTACAACGTCCGCGTCGACAGCCACATGATGGCGCCCTACGACGTCCCGCCCTTCTACGACTCGCTGCTGGCCAAGGTGATCGTCTACGGCCAGGACCGCGCCGAGGCGCTCGATCGGATGCGGCGCGCGCTGTTCGAGACGACGGTGGAGGGCGTCAAGACGTCCATTCCCTACCTGCTCAAGGTCCTGAGCGATCCCGCGTTCGTGGAGGGCCGCTTCACCAGCGTCGACGGCCGCCGCCTGCACCCGTGAAGGATCCGCGCCTCTACGTGATCCTCGACCGTGCCGCGGCGCGCGGGCGCGATCTCCTGACGATTCTCGACGCGACGCTGGCCGGAGGCTGTCGCCTCGTTCAGCTTCGCGAGAAGGAGTGGCCGTCGGGACGCCTCCTGCCGATGGCCGAACGACTGCGCGACCGCTGTCGCGCGGTGGGCGCGACGTTCATCGTCAACGACCGGCTCGATCTGGCGCTCGCGCTTGGCGCGGACGGGGTCCACCTGGGCCAGGACGATCTGCCGCCGGCGGCGGCGCGACCACTGCTCCGACCCGGGATGATCCTCGGTTTGTCCACGCACAGCCTCGAGCAGGCGCGGGCCGCCCAGGCCGCGGGCGCCGATTACGTTGCCGTCGGCTCGATGTTTCCCACCGGCACCAAACCCGACTTCCAGCTCGTCGGCCCCGAACTCATCGGGAAACTTCGCGGCGAGATCAGTGTTCCCCTGATAGGGATCGGGGGCATCACGCACGACAATGTCGCCCAGGTCATCCGTGCCGGCGCGGATGGAGTGGCCGTGATCTCCGCGGTGTGTGGAGCGCCGAATCCCGAAGCCGCCACACGCCGATTTCTCGGCCTGATCGACGCGGCCTGCGGCGGATGACCCGGCCGCACACGCGCACCGTCGAAATGTCGTGGCGAGACGCTGGTGTGAACCCCGGTGATCAGCGCGGTCCTTTCCGTGGCGCTGAGGTCAACTCCTGGAGCACGGCCCGTTCCTGGCGCGCACGTTCTGCGTCACCCGCGGCTTCGTAGGCTCGCGCAAGCCAGAATCGAGGTCCCGGCACACGAGGGACGATCATCGCGGCGCGCCGCAAGGGTACGATCGCGTCCTCGGCGCGGCCTTGGCCGATGAGCGCTTGTCCAAGGTATTGAAGCGTCTCGACGTCATTCCCGAGCAGCGCGACGGCCGCAGCAAAGGCACCCCGGGAATCCTGCCAGGCAGTGACGGGACGTGGGATGTCGCCGGACCGACCGAGTAACGCCAAGGCTTCGTCCGGTCGATTCTGCGCCAGGTAGACGAGCGCCAGACGGTCGTATCCCTCGCGTCTGGCCGGCTCCAACTTGACGAACGTCTGGAGCGACGTCTCGGCCTCGCGATAACGACCTTGGCGCAAGCGGAGCATTCCGAGGCCGAAGTACGACATCGGCATCGTAGGGCGCAGCGCGCTCGCCCGCCGCAGGTGATCGTCGGCCTCGAGGAGCGCCACATCGTTCACCTGGGCGCTGTAAAGAATCGCGTAGCCCAGCGCCCCATGGCAGAGCGCGCAGTTGCCATCCTGCTCGATGGCCCAGCGCCAGAGCGCTTCCGAGTTCTGCCAGACTTGGCCCTGCAGCCACGTATTGGCCCCCAGGGCAACGATCGCGAACGTCGCGACGATCCCCGTCGCCACCACGACCCATGTGCGGACGCGCCCACGGCTTCGCTGCCTGACGATCCACAGCAGACAGGCGCCGGCGAGCAGGGCGAAGCCGAAGCCGGCCAGATAGGCGTACCGGTCCGCCGCGAGCTGGATGCCCGAATGGAGGACTCCGCTGACGGGCGCCACGGCCGCGACAGAATGCACCCAGGTCGCGAGGCCAGCCGGGAAGCGGTGCCGCAGGAGGACGGCGCTTGCGGTGACGACGCCGACGCCGAGCAGAGGGCCGAGAAACCGCCATTGGATGAGATCGACGCTGGCGGGCAGTTCGTACAGCGGCGAGAGGCCGAGCGGCCAGACAAAGCTCAGTGGATAGAACCAGAAGCTATAGGCGGCCAAGGCCGCTCGGGCTCCGACTCCGTAATCGACGAGGCCCGTGAGCGGGGCCCAGTGGCTGCGCGCGAAGATCGCGGCGGTGGCGCCGAGGGCGGCGACGACGAAGTACGGCACCTTCTCGACGACGGCGCCACGCCATCGCCCCCGCGCCCGACCGAGCGGATAGGCATCGAGCACCAACAGTGAGATGGGCAGCGTCATCGCGATGCCCTTCGAGAGAACGGCCGCCGAGAATGCCGCGACGGAAGCGCTGCCCCACCATCGCCATTTCACTCCGGCACCATCCTCCACGGCTCGGAGATACGCGAGCACCGCTAAGAGATAGAAGAGGCCCGAGAGGAGGGTGCCGCGGTCGGTGATCCACGCGACCGGCTCGACGCGCTGCGGGTGGAGCGCAAAGAGGAGTGCGGCGACGCTGGCCGCCGGAACGATCGCTCTCGCCGTCGGAGGCTCGTCGGCGCCGGGGGAGCCTCGAAGCGCCGCCGTCAGGAGTCGCTTGGCGACGACATAAAAGACCGCTGCATTCAGGGCGTGCAGCAATAGACTCGTGAGGTGATACGCGAACGGATTCATGCCGCTCACCGCGAAGTTGAGGCCAAACGTGAGCCAGGTGAGCGGCATGTAGAGGCCGGCGTGGGTCGTGCTCACCATCCATTGGATCTGGGCCCACCCGAGGCCGCGGTAGTGCTCATTCAAGAGGAAGTTGTCGCGGTCGTCCCAGTTGAGGAATTCCCCCCCGAGCACGGGCGTGAAGACGGCGTACGTGATTGCCGCGATCACGAGCGGGAGGATCCACGGCTTGAGATAGCTGCCGGCAGCGCTCGAGAAGTTTGTTCGCCCCATTCGCCCCATTCGTCCAGGTTAGTCGAAGACCCGGCGCGCAGAGAAGCTCTGGGAGCGCCTTGACCCATCGAGGTCGGCCGCTATAATGCGGCGCAGGAGGGCACACTGATGAGGATTCCTCTCGTCATCATCCTCACGCTAGCCATCGTCGCCGGTGGCGCGGCGGTCGACGCGCAGGGCAAAGGGACGATCAAGATCGCCACCCAGAGCCCGCTCAGCGGCGGGCAGGCCGCGCTCGGCGAAGGCATCAAACTCGGCGCCCAGCTCGCCGTCGAGAAGTTCAAGGGCCCGCTCGAGAAGATGGGCTTCAAGGTCGAGTTCATACCGTACGACGACCAGGCCAAGCCCGACGTCGGCGTCTCCAACAGCAAGAACATCATCGCCGACAAGGACATTCTCGCGATCATCGGGCATCTGAACTCGGGCGTGGCCATCCCGTCGTCCGAGGTCTACAAAGAAGTCAGCCTGGCCATGATCTCGCCGGCCAACACCAATCCCACCGTGACCGACCGCAAGTAC
>WNGH01000964.1_pt1 | contig 51066 bp, 44 predicted proteins | sample 5400631 | NCBI WGS metagenome assembly WNGH01 (sample SAMN13153373, study PRJNA577476) | soil metagenome | isolation source: 115 cm soil or saprolite under Garry oak tree replicate 1 | place: USA:California | collected 2016-06-15 | reverse complement strand
TCGAACGCAGAGAGGCCATTGATCGTGGATCGTCCAGAAGGCCCGGCGGCTCCTCGACAGCAAAAGCGAAGCCAGGGAGAAGCTCCGGCGCTGAATGATGTGGAAATGGATCAGATCGGGATTCAACGTCCGAAGGGTCAGCCGGAGTCTCCGCACGAGCGCGGGGCTCCAGTAGAGATGAGACATCCCCCGCTTCTCGGCCGGAGGCAGCCTCAGTGAGATCACCCGAAGCGCCCCTTCCAGGCGATCCGAGTCCGATTCGCCGCCGTGGATGAAGCTGACCTGATGCCGGCGGGCCAGCTCCTCGGCCGACTCCCGCGCGATGACGCCGGCGCCGGAATAGGGATATCGCCCGCACAGGACCGCGATCTTCACGCCTGCTCCTGTCCCTCGAACGGGGTCCCGATCGGCCGGGGCAGCCCGGTGGCGGCATAGCGGCTCAAGAACGCCTTGAACTGCCGCCAGTTCTCCTTGATGTCGTAGACATTGCGGATCCTGGACACACGCTTCAGGATCCGCCGCGGCGTCAGGTAGTGCTCGATGTAGATGCGATTCATGGCGTTCTTGAGCTCGGCCGTCGAGAGGTCGCACCAGGATCGCCCGGAGACGCCGTCGAAGTCGTGCCAGTCGGCCACCTGGTGCTTCACCTTCTCGTAGAATGGAGTCCCCGGGATCGGGGTCATCAGGCTGACCTGGATGTCGTCCGGCTCGGTCTTCTTGATGAACTCAAGCGTCTCGCGCAGCGTCTCCCTCGTCTCCCCCGGTGCGCCCAGCGAGTAGGTGCAGTGGACCCGGATCTTCGCTTCCTTGGCCCAGCGGATGGTGTCCTCCACCTCCTTCAGCGTGATTTCCTTGTCGATGGTTTCATCCAGGAGCTTCTGGGACCCGCTTTCCACGCCCAGCAGGATCTTCGTGCAGCCCGCCTTCCTCATCAGTCGGAACAGCTCGGGGGTCGTCTGGTCGCCGCGGAAGTTGGCGATCCAGCCGATCTTGACGCCACGGCGGAGAATTTCGTTGCAGATGTCCTCCACGCGCCGGATGGTCACGTTCACGGTGTCGTCGTGAAAGAAGACCTCCCGCGCCCCATAGCGCTTCTGGAGATGAACGATCTCGTCCACCACTTTCTCGACGTTCCGGAATCGGACCTTGTTGTTGAACATCACCGGAACCCACAGGCAGAACGTGCAGCGAAACGGGCAGCCCCGGCTGGCCATCACCATGAAGCACGGATCCTGGGTGCGCAGCCCGACGATGTACTGGTCCCCCGGCACCAGGTCCCGGTCCGGCCACGGCAGATCGTCGAGATCCCGGATCAGCGGCCTGTCCGGGTTGACCACCACTTCGCCCGCACGCTTCCAGGTCACGCCAGTGACGGACGAGAGATCGACACCGGAGTTCAGCGCGTCGGCCAGATCGGGAATGCCCACCTCGAACTCGCCCCGCACGGCGGCGTCGACGAACGGCTCCGCCACCAGCTCCTGGTGGAACACCGTCACGTGCGTGTCGACCAGGACCGTGGTGGCCCCCGCCTTCTCCTTGGCCAGCCGAGCCATGAGGAGGTCGGTGTGAATCGTCGGGGTGGAGGTGGCGACGACCACCATGTCCGGACGCTCTTCGTTGATTCGCTCCACCGTGCCGTCGATGCCCAGGTTCTCGGCGATGGAATCGACGTAAAGGACCTGATAGCCGCGCTCCTTCAGCAGGGCGCCGCACTGCGCGAACCAGAAGGGATAGGCGTGCGGCACCTGCTTGGTGATCTTGCGCGGCAGCCTGTGGGGCCACCGGTCTCCGCTCCGGATCATCACCGAGTTGACCCGGTCGTCCGGTCCGTTCAGCAGCAGCACCTTCCTGATCATGACCATCTCTCCGATACAGTGAATTTGCGTGGCCTCACGACGTCCATGCCTCCAGCCGGGGTGGCGGGACCTTCCCCGCGGCGCGCAGCGTCCAGTAGTAGAGGTACCCCGCCCCGAGGAGCATCCGGCGTTCCTGCGCGAAACTGACGTCCGGCCGGCCGGCCAACCGCAAAGCCGCCGCGGCCAGAGCGCACAGAGAGCTCCCGAGCGCGAACAACAGACAGTTCAAAGCGATCCCTCCCAATCTCTCCGTGCCGACTGCGGCGCGGGTGTAGCCCGAGTACAACAGCCGCTCCCGGAAGAACGCCCGGGTCAGGCGCGACGGGAGCACCAGGTGCCGCACCACCAGGCTCGGCAGGTACAGGATCCTGTGGCCGAGTGCGTGCGCCCGCTTGAAGAATTCCGTGTCGCCCCCGCCCATCAAGGATTCGCCCTTCCGATCCAGGTCGAGACGGAACAGTCCGATCTTCTGGAACAGCGACTTGCGGAACGCCACGTTGGTGCCATAGAGCCAGGGTGGCGAGGTAACCTCCGTAACTTCTGAACCGTAGTCGCAGTGAATCAGGTAGCGCAGCAGCACGTCACTGAACCACGCGGGACGCGGAACTTCCCAGTGCAGATCGACCCGGCCGCCGAGAATCGGCGCATCGTGACGCTCGAATCCTTCCAGGACCTCCGCCGCCCAGTCGTGCCGGGCCCTCGCGTCGTCGTCGAGGAAGGCGACGATCTCCCCCGACGCTTCCCGGATGCCCCGGTTCCGGGCGGCGTCCAGGCCGAGCTCCGACTCGCGGATGGAACGGATATCGATCGTCGCCCGGGCGGCACATTCGGCGATCACGGCGGGCGTCGCGTCCGTCGACGCGTTGTCCACCACCAGCACCTCGAACCGGGTCCGGGCCAGGCTCTGGCCTTCCAGGCTCTCGAGCGCGCCTCGAAGGAGCTCGGCGCGGTTGTGCGTGCAGACCAGCACCGTCAGCGGCTTGTTCATCGCCGATCCTCGACCTCGAGCGGTCGCAGCGTGGAGCGGCGGGCTCGCGGATCGTAGGCGTAGACCAGCGCCGGACGATCGGGGTAGAGGGAGGCCAGCTCCCGATCGGCCTCGGGACCGAGGTCTCTCGCGTAGACGACTCCGCTCCGGAAGTCGAGCGGATTCCGGACGAGATCTCCGGGTGGCATCCTGCCGCTTCCGGTGGCGAGAAAGACCAGCGCCGACGAGAGCCCCGATCGTTCGACCGAGGTGAAGAGATCCCGGTTGTGGCTCACCTTGTCCCGGTAGTGGAACATCAGGAACGGCACAGTACCGGCGACGGTCAGGAGGGCTCCGAAGCCGAGGGCGAGAGCAACCCCCCGCCTCACCTTCCAGGGCGGGACCACCCCGACGAGGGCCTCCGGCGCCCGCATCCATCCGGCGGACAGAAGGATGGCCAGGTAGGTGATGCCGTCGTAGTAGTACCGTGGACCGTACTCGTTGCCTCCCTTGTTCTGGAAGATCAGGTACGAAATCGCCAGGCCGACCAGGGACACCAGCATCAGCACCAGGACAGGCTCGCGCCGGAACCACTCGCGCCAGCGGCGTCCACGGACCAGAAACCAGAGGCCCGCGAGGGTGCCGGGGGCGAGCCAGAAGGAGAGCTTCAGGAGCCACCAGCCGCTCACCGCCAGATGGTCTGCACCCAGGCCAGGTTGGATGTCCGTCGGATCATAGGCTCCGTAGCCCGTCTGCCGGATGGAGCCGAACATCTTGAAATCGTAGGCGGCCAGACCCGCGATCGTGGCGGCCAGCGGTGCCGCGGCGGCCGCCAGCATTCCCCACCGGCGGTCACGCGCCCATTGCGAAGCGAGCCAGACGCCGATGGGGATCGTGAGAGCCAGTGCCGGCCCTGGACGAATCCAGAGCGCCGAGCCGGCGGCGAGCCCCGCCGCCATCGCCCAACCATATCCGGCTCCGTCGGAGAGATGCAGCGCCGCGACCAGAAAGAGGGTGACCAGGAGGACCGTCGCCGGATGGTTGAAGTAGGAGGCGGCGTTCAGGATGAAGAATGGTGTCATCAGGATCATTCCGACGACCGCCAGCTCACCGTGCCGGCCCAGGAGGCGGCTTCCGGCCCAACCTGCCAGAATCAAGCTGGCCGCGGACAGGAGAGGATTCACCGCCCAGGGGACCCCCGCCCTCACCCCCAACGACAAGATCGCGGCCCATCCAGGGAAGGCCTTCGCGAAGAAGCGACCCCGGACGTCGTCCATGATGAAACTCCGCGCCCTGAAAAACTCGGAACGGGGCGGGGCCCCCACCCAGAGTTTGCCCGCGGCGAAGATTCGCGCCTGTGTCAGATAGGAGTTCTCGTCGGAAGAATTCGGGAAATCCTGCAGGATCAGGAACCCCACCGCGGTGGCCAGCAGGAACGCAATGACGCCCACGGCGATCTGCCGGCGCAGGAAGGGCGTCGCCTGCACCCTCCCGACCATGTGCCGAACCCGATCCGAGAGGATCCTCTCCCAGCGACCGGCCGGGCGCTCGAGGAGCGACGGAAGCAGCGACAGGGAGAGCAGAAACAGCCCGCCGATCACCCCGATGGCGGAGAACCCGCGTAATCGGTAGACTAGGCTCTCCTCGAGTCCTCCTTCCGGCGCCAGATTGGCCCGGACCAGAGGGCCGGCCAGCACGCCGGCGAGAAGGAGCCCGCCTCCCACCAGGGCGAGAGACGTGCGCCAGGCGACGAGCGCGACGACGGCGACCGCCGCGAGCATCAGGGCGGCGATCAGGAGCGAACCCCGGAGACGCGCCATCTCCACGGCTTGGTTCTCCAGGAGCAGATACTCGAGAGTGTCGTACCGGCCGACAAGATCCTTCAGGTACCAGCCGATCAGACCGAGTGCGCCGGCTCCGGCGGCCAGCGCTCCGGCCAGGACGTGACCTGTCCTGAGAGCGGGTCCGGCCTGCGCCGCCGGAAGGTCCGCGCGATTCAAGGAGCGGGTGACCTGGCTCATCCGCGCTTCCTCGCGTAGAGAGCCAGGGTCGATCCATCCGGCTCGCGGAATGACGCGAGCAGGTCGAATTCCGTGCGTCTCTCTTCGAAGTAGGCCTGCATCCCCGGAACCACGCCCTCCCAGGGTGGCACCGAGTTGTCGCCGTCTTTGGTGGCGAGGAAGTCGTAACGATCGAATGTCTGGTAGAAATCGCCGCGGTCGAAGGGATCCAGCCCCACGTCCACGGCGACATATCGCTTCATGCGGTTGACCAGCTGCACGACGGTCACGGGAAGATCCCGCCGCGAGGTGTAGTAGGCGATGGTGGGACCGTTCACCTCCCGCATGTCGGGGATCACGCCCAGCACGGCAACCTTGGTCGAGAGGTCGGGTCGCCCGGCCAGCTCCTGTTCCAGTCGGTCGACGAGCGGGCGGATGTTCCAGTTTCCGCTGTCTTCCGTCCTCCACCGGTCTGTCAGACCGGTCACGGGCAGAACGACCAGCATCCCCATCGCGAGCAGCGCCCGGCCCGCGGCGGCGTGACGCCACAGAGCGACAAGACCCCCTGCCGCCATCAGGAGCAGGATCGGTATCCAGGGAAGGAGATACCGGGACTGTTTGTTGGTCACGACGAAGGTGAAGAAGGCGTAGAGACTCAAGGCCCAGGTCAGGAGGAGTGCCCGGGCCCGGCCCGTGTCCCCGCCCCTCCACAGGAAGCCCAGCAGACCGATGGCCGCGGTGATCGTCAGAGGCCATCCGAAGAGCGTCCGGGGCAGTGCCTCGATGTAGTACAGGACGGACGCGGACGTGAAAGGAGTCGAGAACCCATCGGCCGCGCCGCCGGCGTGGACGATGGTCTTGTTCACCAGGATCGGGAGAATGGGCACATAGTAGGGTGTCGCCACCACGCCTCCGGCGAGAAGCGCCAGCGCGAAATTGCACCACCGGGGACTCCGCGGAGCCGACAGCCTCGACGAGTCGGCGAGACCCGAAGCCAGGACGAACAGCACCGGCAGCCCCAGGAAGAGAAAGAAAGTCCACTTGGTCAGCATGCCCGCTCCAGCGAGGACGCCGAACACCAGGCTTCGGTCCCGCCGCGCGAAGCCGTCGCTGGTGAGCAGGCCCCACACCGACACGGCCACCATCGCCGCCAGCGGAAGATCGAGCATGTACTCCTCGGCGTTCAGCCGGATTCCCGGCGCCGCCAGCAGCATGAGCGCGGCCGCGAGCCCGACCGGCGCCCCAAGAAGCCGGTTCCCCAGCGCCCAGGTGCCGAACACCAGCAGGACCAGGAACAGGATCTGCGTTGCCATCGCCGTCCCGTAGGAGCGGCCGGCCACGCGGTAGAGGAGGGCGGTGATTCCCGGAACGAGCGGCGGATAATAGCCGGAGGGGGTCAGCAGCGGGAAGTCTTCCGATCCGTGGAGGATGGCCCCGAGAACTCCGTTCGCCAGCAGCGACGGATGGCTCAGAATACGTTCGTACACCACGCTGTCGCGCAGGTGCACCGATTGATCCCATCCCGGCGGCGTTCCGGTCTCCCGCAGAGCGGGGGCCACGGCCGCGGCGAACGCCGCCACCGCGAGCAGCAGGATCGAAACCTCCAGGCCGGCCCGACGCCGCGGGACGCCCGCGAGCGACATCATGACCGGACCTCCTCACCCCGTTCGAGGTCCGTGACTTCGCCCGGGGCCGCGCCGCCGCCGACCATGAACCGCCCGGCTCCCTCGAAGAGAGCGACCAGATAGATCGCCTGCTCGGCGAGGCCGCGTCGATCCCGGCGGAAGAGCGCAGTCATCAGATGGATCGTCCGGATCCCGAGCCGGGCGACGAACCGCCACCCGCTGATCCAGTCGCCGGCCAGGAGGTGCTTTGCGAAATAGCCGCCGGCGCCGATGCCGTAGGCCCGGGACAGGCGCCGGTTCTGCTGCGCCGATCGCCAGGAGCGGTGTCGTACGACCGCATCCGGGGCGTAGACGATCCGCTCTCCGGCCCGCAGGAGGCGGTGAATCATGTCCATGTCCTCGGCGCTCTCGAGCGGCGCCCCTGGTCCAAACCGCTCGTCGAACTCTCCGGTCCGCCGGAGGACCTCGCGGGCGGCGGCGAAATTCCCACCGCCACCGACGCGCCAGGGATGGGTTCGCCTCGAGAAGACCGGGCATCCAAGAGGTGCGTAGACGGAGGTCGTCTCCTCGAGACCGCCGGCACTCTGCTCCGGCAGCGTCCGTCCCACGACCGCATCCGCCCCGCCGGACAAGATCGGCCCGGTCAACGCGCCGAGCCATCGAGGCTCCGGCAGACAATCGTCGTCCGTGAAGGCCACAACCGCCGCAACGCAGTCGGCGATCCCCTGGTTCCTGGCCCGGGAGAGCCCCTTGCCAATGCCCCCCACGTATCGAACCGGCACGGCCGCTCCGTGCCGGCGTCCGACCGCCAGCCGGGTCGCCTCGTCCCGGCTCTGATCCACGACGACCACCTCGGACGGCGCCGGTGAGCAGCGCAACACGGAGTCCAGACAGCCCTCGAGGAGCGCGCTCCGATCGCGCGTGCAGATGAGAACCGAGACATCCAGACGGGTCGTCATCTTCTTCTCAGTGGGACCAAAGACCGCAGCATCGGGAGCAGTAGGGGAACAATCCGTCCTCCCGCATGGCGCGACGGAACGTCCTGTAGGCGTCGTTGTTCCAGATGTCCAGAAAGTGCTCCTTGCGGACGTTCCCGACGATCAGATCGGGGCGGTCGGAGCAGGGAGTGACGTCGCCGTTGGGGAGGATCTCCGCCTCCAGCCACGGAACGAAGCAGCGGGTCTTGCCGAAGGCTTCTTCCGGACGGGCATAGTAGTCGCCGACCTGTCCCGGATGGAGATCGGGCAGGAACCGCAGGTCCATCGCGCTCTTGCGCAGCGACATCTCCCGCATCTGGGCCGCGATCGAGTCGGAGTCGAGCACCGACACGTCCATGACGAACCCGCGCCAGGACCCGGCGTGGGCATTGAACTTCTCCAGGAAGTAGGCTTCGTTCGCCCGTCCGATCTGTTCGGTGGTGAACCACAGCTGGGACAGGATCATCCGATCCGCCCCCATCGCCTCCACCGTCTCGTAGGTGGGAAGGAGTACGTGCTGATTTCCAGGGGAGACGGTCGTGTTCACGATGATCTCGGGCTTGCCGACGCGGCCATTCCGCGCCGCCCTCAGCGCCGCGATCCCGTCCGCGATGCGCTGGAACGAGCCGTCCATCCCGCGGATCCGGTCGTGAACGTCCCGCGGACCGTCGATGGACACCATGATCGCATCGACGCCGAGGTCCACCAGGCGCCCCGCTTCCCGGGGGAGATAGGTGCCGTTGGTGTTGATGCTGCAGTAGAGGTTCTTCGATTTGACGTACTCGACAAAAGGCATCAGGTCCCGGTGCAGGAACGGCTCTCCGCCCCAGAGAAAGACTCCCGTGCCGTCTCCGGCCACGTCGTCGATGATCGAGCGGAGGGTGGCCAGGTCCAGCTGCTGGATCTCGTGTTCCTTGGTCAGGTCGTGGAAGAGCCCCTGTTCGCCCCACTGCCAGCACATGGTGCAGCGCAGGTTGCAGCGGTAAGTCATCATGAAGGTGAGGACGCGCGGCGCCGACCACCGATCCGCCATGAACGACGGTCCGGTCCGGAGCAGCAGACCCTTGAGTCTCGAGGCCAGGTCATACGACACGTTCGACGCTCATTTCCGCGGCGTCACCACCGCCAGGTAATTGATCGCGAGATGCGTATCCAGATTTTGAATCGCCCGCGCGACTCCGAGGCCGGACCGGGCGGCCGTGCGGATCACCCGCTCACCGGACAAGGCCAGGAGGTTGAGTCCGAGGTAAATCCCCTTCAGGGGAAGGGCAGCCATGCGACCCGCCCGACCGTAGCGGCGGACCAGATAGTCCTCCACTCCCATGGCGAGCACCGCGTTCGCCAGCTGCGGAACGAGCCGCAGGTATCCGCCGTTCTCTTCCACGCGGACGTCGCCGAACTCGCCCAGGACTTCCTCGAGCTCGCGACGGCTCCAGCGATGGATGCGGACCCCGGGCGGATAGGGCCAGATCCCGATGGTGGTCAGGAGGATTCGGCCGCCGGCACGCGTCACCCTGACGAATTCGGCCAGCACCCGTCGAAAATCCTCCATGAGATAGAAAGCCTGCGTGCAGAGCACCAGGTCGAAGCGGTCACTCCCGAAGGGAAGTCGGGTGGCATCCGACTGGACCTCCACGCCCCAATACCGGTTCAGGTCCAGCCCGACGTAGCGGGACGCCCTGTCCTCGAACAGAGCCCGATACGGCTTGTACTTGCACCCCACGTCGAGCACGTCGATCCCGGCCTTGCCGTTGAGGGCGGCCGCCTGCCGGGCGAGACCGTCCGCGATTTCCTTCAGCATGAGATAGTCGTGCTGCCACAACCGGGGGCTCGAAATTCGCCGGGCGACCCTGGCCGCCTCCCGGATTTCTCCCCTGTCCCGATGATCCAGTACGGCTGGCGCGTTCATCCCTGCTCCGTCAGAGGAGCGGCGCCGGCCCGCCCCCCGTTCCCCGACCCCATGACGCGGACGAACCCTCGGACCAGTCCAAAGGCGAAGGCCCGGGTGGCCCGCACATCCTGCCGGCGGCCCAGCAGGATCGCCCCGCTCATGTCCCGACCTGCGTCCCAGAGGTTCCTGGCCATCCTTGCCGCCATGTGAACGTCTCCCCGGCGGACATGCTTTGCGTAGAAGGCCCCCTGCCCGATGCCGTAGCCACGATAGACTCCGACCTGCTCCGGTCCGCTTCTCCACGACCGATGGGTCACGACCATCGTCGGCAGATATCGGATCGGAACTCCGGCCCGGAGCATCCGGTACCCGAGATCGTTGTCCTCGGCGGCAGGCGCCGTCGTCCCGGGCCCGAGACCTTCGTCGAAACACCCGGCTCTCCGCAGGATCGCGGCGGGAATCGCCATGTTGTTCCCGAACAGGACATCCCGGTAGCCCGGCGACTCGTACGTCCTCTCTCGATCGGTCTCCCGCAGAGATGGAGCGGTGACGGCCTCCCCCTCCGGCGCTCCCGCGACCACCCGTCCGGTGAGAGCGCACTCCGTCCCCGCCTCGGTGGCCGTTCGATCGATCACCTCCAGCCAGTCGACGGCCACCCGGCAGTCATCGTCGGTAAAGGCGAGCCAAGGGGCCCGGGCCTCCTTCGCTCCCAGGTTCAGAGCTGCGCTCTTGCCCCGGCGCGGGCAGCGGAGATGCCGGACCACCAGACCGTTCTTGTAGTCCAGCGGGAGCGTCTCCTCCCTCAGGCTTTGATCGAGGACCAGGACTTCCGCTCCCGTGAAACGGGAGAGGGACAGGCTCTCCAGGCATCCGGCCAGGAGCCCGGGACGATCGGCGGTGGCGATCAGGACGGAAATCCTGGGCGTGGTCACGCCGCCCTCCCCGGCCGCTTCACAGCCCCGGCGAGTCCCGGAAGAGCGGGAGCTCGCGCGTCCCTTACGCCGCGCCAGTAGACTCGTTCTCCCATCAACGATTGGCCGTGGCTCAGAAGCGAACCCCGAAGCGAAAGGCGTTCCGCCGCCATCAGAGTGCCGGCCAGCGCCGCCCAGGCGGGGGCCAGCGGATCGAGCGAAGCCAGCCCGGACCAGCGGGCCAGCCGCTTGAGGGGATGCGCTTCGCAGCGGGACAGCCGGAGCGCCGGGGCGATCGACGGGTGCTTGTCGGCAAGAATGACGTCGGCGCGGCCCACGCAGTAGACATCCCGCAGCCAGGCGGCAAGACTCTTGTCGTAGATTTGCCGGGCCACCGCTCGCGGAGCGAATTGGATCTCAACCCCCCGGTGGGTCAGTCTCCAGCCCAGGTCGTAGTCCTCGTTTCCGTAAGACACGAACGTTTCGTCGAAGCCCCCCAGACCCAGGAACAGGGTGCGGCCGATTGAAGCGTGCCCGAAGGACCAGTCGTCGAAACGCGCCCGGTATCCCGGCTGCGAGAGCCGCCGCTCCAGGTCGCGGCTCCAGGCCGCGACCCCTTCCTTCAGGAACGACCGTCGCACTCCCTCGGCCAGACCCAATGCCCCCAACACCACCTTCTGCGAAGAGTTGCCGTGTTTCTCGAGGTGAATTGCCGCCAGGTCCGGGCTCGCCACCATGTCATCGTCCAGGAAAAGAAGAATTTCGCTCCGGGCCGCGATTGCTCCGCGGTTCCGGGCCGCGGCCAGGCCCCGGTTGGACTGGGAGACGACCCGGAGCCGCCTCCCCCACTCTGTCCGGTTCAGCATCGCCAGCGTTCCATCGGTGGACCCGTCCACCACGACGATCACTTCGTACTCGCCTTCGAATCCTTCCTGCGCCAGGAGCGAGGGCAGTGTCCGGTTCAATAGTCTGCGACGGTTGTAGGTGGGCACCACGATCGACAGCGACGGCCTGTTCACGATGGCACCCCGCGCGGGCCCGCGATGAATCTGGGCAGCAGCTCGCCCGCGGTCGCGGCGGCCCAGGCCCGGATGCCGAACCCGGTGCGGACCTTGAATGAGAAGGACCAGGCGCTGTCGTGATAGGTGATCTCGCTCCTGTGCAACTGGAACGGATCCGTGCCCGGTCGGTTGCCTCCGAACCGAGTGGTGCAGGCGCCGGAGTAACCCGCGGAGGCCACCAGGCGACGACAGCGAGAGTCGTGGAGCCCGTGGGGATAGGAGAAGGATCGGACCGGCCGACCGATCCGGTCCTCGATCAACTCCTTGGAACCTCGGATCTCCTTTTCCAGCTCGGGCTCCGACAGGTTCGTCAGGAACGGGTGTGTCCGGCTGTGGGATCCGATCTCCATGCCCTGCTCGGCCAGCGCCGCCGCCTCGCTCCATCCCATCAGGAGCCTGGGTGGATCGCCGTGCCGGGCGTCCCAGCTGTTCGTCCCGCCCACCCGATCGCTCACCAGGAAGAAGGTCGCCCGGAACCCGAGTCGATTCAGGACCGGAAGGACGTGATCGAGGAGGCCCCGGTATCCATCATCGAACGTGAGGGCCACCGCCTTCGGTGACGAAGGACGCTCGCCCCGCACGATCTGGAGCACGTCCCCCAGCGGGAGAATCTGGTATCCGCCGTCGGCGAGCGCGGTCATCTGGGCCACGAATGCGTCCGGAGTCAGGCCCCACGCGCGCAGTCTCTCGCCCGGGTTGTGATCGACCCAGTGGTACACCAGCACCTTGACGCCCGTGATGTCAGGCATGCGGAGCGACCCTCCGAGGATCGGCCCTGCGCCAGGACACCCGGTCCTGAACCCAGTGGGCGGTTCCGCGCGCGAGACCGGAAAGATAGGCCCGGCCCGTCCGGGTGGCGTCGCGGTCCCGCCGGATCACACCGCTGACCACTCGTCTTCCCTGCTCGCACAGAACTCCGAGGGCAACGCGGGCCGGAAAGAAATCTCCATGGCCCAGCCATTTCATGGCCCAGACGGCGATTCCGTGGCCGTATTCGACTTCCACCTCCGACTGGATTGAGCTGTCCCTCCAGGGAAGGTGAGCCACCACGACCCCGGGGTCATAGCGGATCACTCCGCCCGCGCGGAGAATGCGGTGGATGAAATCAGTGTCATCGGCGCCACGGAATCGGGCACCCGGACCGAGATCGGGGTCGAACAGGCCGACTCTCTCGGCCCACACTCGCCGGACCGAAAGGTTGAACCCGCCACCCACCTCGGCCGGGTCCACGGGGCGCCGGAAATGACGCCGTTGTCCGGAATGCCACGTGGTGATGGCCGCCCGCCGGGCCTCCAGGCTTTCGGTGCGCTCGGGCAGGGACCCACCCGTCACCGCCGCGAGGGCCGGCTCTTCGTCGAAGGCCGCCGCCACGGCGCCGATCCAATCGGCGCGGACGATGCAGTCATCGTCGGTGAACGCGACGATGTCGCTCCCGGCCGCCCGGATCGCTTCGTTCCTGGCCCGGCTCAACCCCCGGGAGAGAGTCGGCATGTGTCGGAGCCGGGGAATGCGGCCCTGGTAGCGCGCAACCACCCGACCCGACTCGTCCCCATCGCTCTGGTCGACGATGATCAGCTCATGGGCCGGCGGCTCGAGACGCAGGAAACCCGCCAGGCACGAGTCGAGCAATCGAGGGCGGTTTCGAGTGCAGATCACCGCCGAGACTCTCGCGTTCACGCGACCCTCCCCGCGATCCGGCGTCCCAGCGTTGCGGCGAATCGCCGCATGCCCCGCGCTCCCTCTTGGATCGTGTCCTGGGCCAGCACCAGGCGGTTGACCGCCCGGCTGCGGTCGACCCGGCGATAGGCCCGCAGAAACGAGAAATCTCCCAGCTCTCGCGGACTCTCCCGCTCCAATCCAAGAGCACGCACGCCCGAGAGAAATTTCCGCGGCGAGTGCACGAGGTGCATCGGACGGTCGGGATCGAAGCCGAACCCCAGCGCAACGACGGCGATGCCCCGCGGCGAGAGCGCGGGGAGCGCGGTGCCGAGCGTGGCCACCGGGTCCGGCACGTGCTCCAGGACGTCCATCGCGGTTAATAGGTCGAAGTGTCCGCCGGGGAGGGATTCGGTCTTCAGATCGAAGAACGAGGCGCTCACGCCCCGGCGCTGCAGCCGCCATCGGGCGAATGCCAGGAGCGTGTCCGAGATGTCGGCATCGGCCACCTCCATGCCGGCCGCGGCGAAAAGCAGCAGGTTCGCCCCGACCCCGCCGCCAAAATCGAGATAGCGGCGGACACCGAGGCGCTCGGCAACCTCGAGAGCGGCGACATTGGCCAGCGTCTCCGCTTCGGACAGGGTCGCGTGCCAGTGGACCAGCTCGAATATGTAGTCCTGCGAGGTGTTGTAGAAGTCCTCGATCTCCTTCCGGGTCCCGCGCGGAGCGGCGTTCCAGGCATCGCGGGTCCGCTGAACTCCCGCCCGCGCGCGGGCCTCGGCCTCCCGGGGGGTGATGCCGAAATAGTCGGCCAGCTCCCTCACCGCGGAAGCGAGCAGGTCGGTCTCTCCCGGCAGGAGCAGGGCCCGCCGCCACCGATCCAGACGCGCCGAGGGAGTGGTCATTGGAGGCCGCCTCCGGGCCGGGAGTCGGAGGCGGCTCTCCACTCCTTCAGGCCGGAACCGATCACCCGGTAGACCTGCACGCCCTCCGCCTGGTACACCGGCTGGAGGAAGGACGCCCGGGCAGGGTCGTAGTCACCGACCCGTCGCTCGTCGGCGCCGTAGAACACGTAGTCGACGCCGAACCTCTGCAACAGGCTCGTCCTTTTCTCGTCGCTCCACGCCGGCCGGAAGAACCCTTCGACGTCCGCCTCGCGAGCGTCCAGGTTTTCCGTCAGCTTGTCCTCCCCGATGAAGACGCGCTGTCCCGCAAGCCGCGGGATGTAATTGCCCGTGGCGTAGGTGGCGAGCACCAGCGCATCCCGCGGCACTTCGCGCCTCATCCAGTCGAGCGCCGCCACTTCCGCCTTCGGGAGGTAGGTGGGCTCCGCCACCTGGCCGGCCTCGTATCCGTACGACAAGATCAGGTTGACGCCGCTCAGACAGCAGAGGACGATGACGGCGCCGGAGGTGGTCCTCACCCCGGCCCATCCTCGAAGAACCCTCGGCCACCACGGAGCGGAGGCACGCGAGCGCCGCCGGAGCATCGCCCGGAAGGCCGTGCGGCGGAGCCCCTGGGTGGCCAGGATCGCCAGCGGGATCTGGATCCCGTTGAGCAGGTGATAGCGCCAGTTGAACATCGGGACATAGGCGAAGGCCAGAACCACGAGAAGCCAGGCCTTCGCCATGCGTTCACCCGCGCCGCGATTCGGGCGGAGGAATCCATCGAACGTCAGGATCACGATGAAGAAGGCGGTTCCGAGACCGAGCGCCAGACGGAACGGATCCGGAGTGTAGAAATCGAGACGGGCGACGACGTTCCCCCACATCGGCTCCCGGCTGAGAGTCCAGCGGTTCACGAAGAGGACCGGCAGAGGCAGACCCAGGAACATGGCCAGTCCGAGCCATCGGCGGGGAACGGGCGGCCGCTCCCGGGCCATCCATTCGAGAACGAAGCAGGTGACCGCAGTGGGCAGCAGCACGACCGCCTCGAAGGTGTGGCTCGCGGCGAGCAGGGCGCCGCAGCCCCCCCCGGCCAGGGCCGGGATCAAGCGCGGCGTCCGTTCTGCCTTCAGGAGAAAGAGGAGCGCTCCCACCATCAGCGCCGCCGCGAACACGAAGTGCGGATAGACCAGCATGGTGTGGAAGGTGCTCGTCTCCACCAGCCAGGAGTCGACTGTCTTGGCGTGGATTCCGGTGAGACGATAGCCGAGGCGCGTCAGCCAGGTGAGCCCCGCTCCGAAGCACGCCAGCACCAGCGCGAGTCGGCGGTACCAGGGCTTTCGGATGGCCGTGGCGATGAATGCATAGGTCAACAGGACCAGAAGCACGATCGATAGCCCGCCGAAGAGCCGGTGGACGGAGTCGAGGCTCCATCCCGTCGCTCCGGCCAGCCGGCCCAGGAGCAGGTAGATGAAATTGAACAGGGCGGGGGGATTCGGCTCCGGCGTGAAATTGTTCGTGAAGAGAAGCTTCCCCTCGGCGGCCTGGCGCATCAGACCGAGATAGACGTTGTTGTCGTCGATGGCCTCCCGACCGATCAGACCCATGAACTGCTCGGTCGAAGCGGCCTTTCTGAAGGCAATCCCATACGGGATCCAGGCAATCGCCAGGAGCGCCGCCGCCACCGCGCACGGGAAGATCCACTCCGTGTTCCGTACTCCGCCAACGGCACGTGACGCGCCGGAGTCTGCAGCGATTCCGCTTCCCGTCCGCCCGATCATCGGAAAGCCTCCGCCCACACTCTCCCCACCAGTTGCCGCTCTTCCCGGAACGCCCCGGCCACGGAATAGACCAGGCCAAATCCGGCCAGGCAGACGACGACCCGCAGGGCTACGGTCGGGATCGAGGGAGCCGGCGAGACGCTCTTCCAGACGGCCAGCAGACCGATCAGGGGAATGGAGGCCAGGATCGGGGCCCCCAGCGATCGGATCAGGAATGCAGGAGTGTCGAGGCCCGCCCATCGTGTGGCCCGGAGAATCACGACCCCGGCATCGATCACCACGATCGACACGAGAGTGCCCAGAGCCGCTCCGGCGAACCCGAACCAGCGATAGAGAGTGAGCACCAGGATCAGGTTGAGCGAGTACCTGGCCGTCTCCGCTCCCAGGAGGACGCCGATTCGACCCGACCCGAAGAGGAGGGTGGACGAAGTGATCGAGGCGGCCATCATCAAGTTGGCCAAGGCGAATGCGGCCAGAACCGGGTAGCTCCGGTCGAAACCCTCGCCCACCCAGAAGCGCAGGAGGGTCGGGCCGTCCACCAGCAGGATCGTCACCAGCGGCAGGGCCAGCGCCAGGTTGATCCGGGTTCCGACCTCGAGCAGTCTCCCGGATCCGGAGCGCTGGCCGAGGGCCTCCATCTCGGAGGCCATGGGAAACAGGACGCCGGAGATCGGCTGCAGTCCCTTCGAGACGAACGACGCGAGGGTGACCCCGACGCTGAAGACGCCGACGGCAGCCGGACCGGCCAGGATCCCCAGTAGCAGCAGGTCGGCATTGTCGAACAGGGTGCGAAGGCTTTCGTATCCAAAGGAGAGCGCCGAGAAAATGGAAACGTCGGCGGAGAGCCCCGGCCATCCGGGCCCTCCGGTCAGATGGATTTCCGGCGCGACCTTACGGATCGCCAACCACCGGCTCAGGTGCCCCCCGATCGAAGCGGCCAACTGGATGCCACCCAAGGACAGCAGGCCGTAACCGGCGCCCAGGAACAGGGCGGAGGCTCCGAACCGGAGCAGAGCCCAGACGATTTCGATGACATTGAGCAGTTGAAACCGGTGCAGCCCGGCCAGGACGCTGCGGGTCACTCCGAGGGGAAAAGAGACCAGGAAATTGAGCGCGATCAGGATCAGCAGACCCCGGGTCTCGAGTCGCGCTTCCGCCGGTACGTGGAAGAGGTCCAGCGTGGTGAAGCTCAAGAGCGTGAGCGCGCCCGCGGCGACGATTCCGACCGCCAGGTAAATCCGGAAAATGGAACCGACATCGCGGCTGGCGTCGCCGATCCTCCCGGTCCCGGCCAACCGGGCGACCGCCCGGACACCGGCCGCTCCGCTGCCCGCGTTGAGGAATCCCAGGTAGCTTCCGACTGCGGAGGCGAGCACCCAGATCCCGTATCCGCGCGGACCGAGGTACCGCACGACGAGGGGGGTCAGCAGCAGCAGCACGACCCCGTTGACCGCCGCGCCCGCATAGCCGGAGCCGATGTTTCGGGCCACGCGCGACACGTTCATTCGGCTTGGCTTTCGCCCGAGAGGACCTCGGGGGGAGTGTCGAGTATCTTGCGCACCGCGACGCGGGCCCGCGCAAAATGACCGGTTTCGTCGCGCTCCAGGTATCGAAATTTCTTCAGACAATAGCCCGCCCAGGCCAGGGTCACCAGCGGTGGCAGGAGCTCCCGCGCAATTCCCATGGCCGCGGCATAACGGCCCAGAGTGCGGCGCAGCTCCCGCGCGAGCGGATCGCGTGCATGTAGGAGTCTCTCCAATGCCGCGAAAGGATCCGGCTCCACGTGCCCTTCGGTACGAATCGCAACCCAGAGGCAAAGGTCCACGATGTCGTAGGTGGGCACCGAGAGCTCATCGCAGAGCTCCCAGTCGATCACGCTGTAGCGCTCGTCGTCCCCCAGGATGTTCTCGCCGCAGAAGTCCCCGTGCGCAAGGACGGCGGGAAAGCTCCGGCCGAAGCCCGCCCACACGTCACGGGCCGCTCCGTCGAGCAGCACCCGCGAACGGCCCGTGCGATCCAGCTTCACGCTGAACTCTTCGGTCCACGTCGGGACGAGGCCTATGCCGTCGGTCCGGCTCGCGCGGCCGAGTGCTGCGCTCCAGTCAGCGGCCCAGGCGAGGAATCGGCCCAGCCGACCGCTGAGACGCGTCCCCGGAGTCAGCCAGGTGGAGATTTTTTCGCCCCGGAGAGCGCTCTGTAGCAGGGTCTGACGCCCTCCCACCTCTCGATAGAGCAGAAGTCGCGGCACCGATTTCTCCGGGATGCCCTGACCGCGCTCGGTCAGGAACTGGAGTCCGCGGCGCTCCCGCTCGAGGTAATGGGCTCCCGCCGGATCGAACCCCACCTTCCCCACCGCGGACGGAAACCGTTCGCGGGGAAGAAAAAAGAAGTAGACCGACTGGTCGGCGTAGTTCTTGTCTTCGTGAGGGCGGTGGACCATCAAGACCGAAACCTGGTTCGGGGAGACCCCCATCGTCTCCGCCGCAAGCTCCTTGTAGGTCTCCGACAATGCGTCGATCATTTCTCTCTCCGTGCCACCACGATCAGGTTCGGGAGCACCATCCGGTGCAGACGAAGGGTGCACATCCACCGGGCGGCCAGCACGAACAGCCGCTGCCGGCGGGAGCGAACTCCAACGACAAGACGCAGGAAGTAGCGAAACGGCTCAGGATGGTCCAGCGGCACCAGGATCCGCGGCGCGCGCAGCGACGGGTAGGCGTAGAAGGTTTCGATCGTTTCGAAGCCTTCCCTGCGAGCGCGCCGAAAAATCCGGCGACCGGCAAGCCCGACCCAGCGCTTTCTTTCCATCACCACCACCCACCGACCGCCGGGTGCCAGGAGCGACCGGACGCGGCCGGGCCGGGCCGGTGGTCCCCCGTTCGTTCGGTCGTCCAGCACCAGATCGAAGGCGGCCTCGCCGTCAGGCTCACCCTGTCCTGCCCGTTGCTCGATCCTGACCCCTGCCTGGCGCAATGAGGTAAAGATCGTGGAGTCATCGCTGCCGAACTCAAGCGCTCGCTGGCCCCGGCGCGGGTGCAAAAGACTCCGCCAGAGGGGTCCGGCTCCGCTGACTTGCGGCACCGCCTCCGGGAGCGCGGGAGCTGCCACCGGCAGGCAAATCGGCGTTTGAGTAGTCGTGGTCATCGGGTGCAGCTCCGCCATCGAGAGCCTCGGGCTCTCCATCTAAGATATTGAGGCCAAACAATTTGCCTCTATAGGCAGCCGGCGGAAACCAGCGGCCGGAGCAGACCTGTGTCGCACTCCAGAGCCGCCTGCCGACGGAAAAGCTCGAGCAAGATTCGCACCCTGTCGCCGCCCCTCAGGGTCACCGACACCCTTCCTTCGAACCCGGTGAATGGGCCCTGGACCACCCGCACTCTAGTTCCCGGTTCCCATCGAACCGGCTGAAGCAGGCGGCGGATCCCCTCTTTTTCGATTTGCCGCACCGCTGCGAGCGTCGGTTCGGTGACCGGAAGAGGCGTGGCACCGCTCATGACCACCCGGACAAGCCCCGGTCTCCACCGCAGCCGCGGATAGTCCCGGGCAAAATCGAACCGGGCGAAGAGGTAGCCGGGGAAGAGGACGGCCTCCTTCCACGATCTCCGGTCCACTCCGCGGAGCGGCCACCGGATTCGAGGGCAATAGACCTCGATCCCAGCCTCGTCGAGCGCGGCCTGAACCGAGCGTTCTTTGTTTGGCTTGGTCTGGATTGCGTACCAGAGCATCGACTGTCCTCTGTCTCCGTCCTAGAAAATCTGGAAGACCAACACCAGGAAGAGCGTGTCAACCGTCAGATCTTCGCCCGCCCCTTCGGCGGCCATCTGTTTGCGCCGCCGCGCCTCGCCGGAAATACTGAAGCGGGGATCGAGCGCAATCGAACCTCGAATCGCAGCACCGGTGTACGTGAGCGCGATTTGGTCCCCCGTTTCCAGGACGGAGTCGCGTTTCCCGTACTCCGCGAACACCCCCAGCGAGGCAGAGCGCCCGACGGTTCCCGACAATCCCGCATACGCGTTCTGGGCCACCGTGACGGTGGCGACCCCTGCATCGGCGTCCAGGCTCCGGCGGTATCCCGAGACGAAATCGATCCGACGAAACGGATGATGCAGCGTCACCCCGGCCGTAAGCCTGTTCTGTCTCTCGCTTTCACTGAGGACACGCGACAGTCCGGCGGACAACACGCAGGCCGGGCCGGCGGGAGGCCCGTGGGACCAGGAAAAGTCGAGGCCGTGCGACTGGACGTCCGCGGTCCCCTCGCTCTGGAAGTCGAAACGAGAGTAGCCGTAGGTTGAGGCGATGCTGTTCTGCGCCCCGATCTGCTTCTGGATGCCGAGACGTCCCGAGTAGGTATTGATGTCGACGGATGGAGACAGGTCGAGCCGCTCGATCCGGGACGACGCGCCGACCCGCAACGTGAGCGAATGCGAGACGGTGGTATCGAACTCCGAGTCCGATATGCTCCGCCAACGGTGGGTCAGCTGGGTCAAAATGATGGTCTCGTCAGTCGGAGCCGCTACGCCGATTTGGAGCGGGTTGCGACTGTAGAAGAAGTGCTCGAAAAGATTGAGGTGAGTGCGCCGACTGACGAGATAGCGGCCGTCGAAGCTGAGAGCGTGATTGATGGTGTCGAATTCATTGTTGCTGCCGTAGCGTGTGTAGAAAGAATCGTACTTCGCCGACCAGTCGGTCCTCGGGCTGCTCTTGCGATCCAGGATGGCAACGCGGAGTTCCGAGGTGGAGTCGGCTTTCGACTCTCCGTTTTCGGACCGCAGTCCGGGGTTCGTCGTGTATCCGCCGCCCAAGCCGATGTTGAGCTTGAATTCAGCGGGTGTCGGCGCTGCGTCGCCTTGCAGCTGGGCTCGCGCCAGAACCGCTGGCAGGCCCCAGACCCCAAGGAGCAAAAGCAGGATCCGGCGTCCCGTGCTGCGGGACGGGCCCTTTCTTGAGGTCACCGCGAAGAGGGCGAGTCTTGACGAAGTCCTGATCACGGAGACCTCAGGTGATGTACCTACATTAATTCGTGCGCATAAATACGCTGAGTACCGGATCACCGCCATCAGGTACTCACCTAAATACATGGATGGAAAAACCCTGCCCGCTGGTCTGAAAACCAGCGCCAGACGGTCAAAATTCCGCTTCCTGGTCTTGCCGAAAGCGCATCGGGGTCTTGCCTCCGCCACGATTCCGAGCCGCATGGGCGTCGCTACGCCAGGCGCCCCGTGCCGCCCTGCTGCGACACCTGATGTCCTGGTGAAGGCTTTGCAGGGCCGACTAAGCCCAATTTTGCTGGCCCTGAAGGGGGAGGGGGCGACTCCTGCGAAGGCGCTCATCGACTACGTTCCAATCTCGCGGACCACTCTGTACTCGGGCACCCGAGCTTGAATTCATCGGGTTTTCGTCCCGCCCCACCCTGCAGACGGACGCGGGCGAGTACGGTCGTCAGGCAGCAGGCCACGAGGGGATATATGAGGACCCGCCATTCCGTGGCGGAGAAGGGCGAACTTCTCAATATCACCGGATCTGCTCAGAGATCCTGCTTGTGATGACCAGCTCAGTCGCACCAGGGATCCAAACCATGCGGACTCTGTTGCGCCTCGCGCAGGGCGCGGGGCCAATGCGGGACCACGTCTCTTGCGGAAGAATCTGTCTGGCAGACCCAGCCCTGATTTCAGAGAAGGCGACCTCGCAACCCGCCATTTTGGAAATCCGCGCCTGGGGCCGTTCGAACTCGTTCATCGACAGGATTCCAATAAAAAGTGGGGATTAAAATGTCGCCTGGAGCATGACTAGACTTAGAATGTCGCTGTGGACTTCGGCTTCCCGTCTAGCGGCCACACGAAGCCTTAGACCCTACGACTATCTCGTAAGCACTGACCTCTCGGAGGGTTGGCAGAACCCCTACCCTGCAGCGTGACCACCCCACGTCGTCACTAGCAGGCGATCAGAAATCTATTCGAGATTACGCACGAATATACCGGGTTCCTGGGGGGAGTCAAGGAAGAATATCAAGGCGTGGAGCCCACAACTTTTCGTTTTTACAGTTTGGAAATCTCCCGCCGTATCAGCAATTTCGAGATCGTTGAAGGGTCATCTCGTAACGAAGCCGGCAAGGCACATCCCCCTCCCATTCAACTCGCACGGTCCGGGCTTTCTGCGTGACGCCGTAGGAGGGAGAATGGAGGTCATCCTCCACCCGCGTCCGTTTGGTTCCCGGAGATCGTTTCCACAGGAAATTCAGGATCAGGCCGCCCTCCTGGCTCCGGGCGGTCCAACCATCTCCCCGGAACGTGACGCTCCAGCCGGGAGCCAGGTGGAAACTGGCCAGGAACCGGTGCCGACCGTTCCCATCGAGCCGATCCTCGATCTGAATGTTGCTGCTCGATCGGTTCATGAGCACGCTCCGGCGATGAACGACACCGGCGGGAAGACGCCGGTATCCCTTGTGCTCGGCCCGCAGATAGGCGTATCGCTCCCGCGAGCGCCAGCGCAGCACACGGGGGGAGTCCTCCGGAATCAGACGGAAGGGTTCGTCGGGGAAGGGATTGATCTCCTCGTCGTCGACCTGCAGGACATTGTGCGCGCGCGTGGAGCGGAAGCGGTTTCGCAGCGACAGGTCCGAGGCGTAGATGCCGGTGCCGCGATCGGGCAGGACCTCGCGGCCGAAGCCATAGAGATCGAAGGCCAGAGTGTCGTTGTGGGCGTGGCTGCCGTTGTTTCTCTGCCCGATGCCTCCCGCGTCCACCACCATCTGGATGCTCCCGGCGCCCAGCTGGTATATCCCTGCGTGCCGAAAAGCATGACAGCGGAAGCCCGGGGATAGGTCGAGGGCTCGCAGCGAGTCCCGCCAGGCTAGAAACGGTCGTCCCAGTACCCAAGCCCCTTCCACCCAGGCGTCGCTGGCGAGCAGGAGCCATCCCGATCGGCGGAAGAGATACGCCCCCAGCGCCAGGAGAGGCCTCCAGTCGCGGCGCGGACGATGGTATTGAGAGAAGATGAGGAAACGGCCGTCGTCGTTGTCTCCCACTTGAGGGAGCGTCCCGTCGGGCCGAATCAGGATCGCCACCGCCTCGATCATTTTTTCCAAACTCTCGAGATAGGGCTCGGGGAAGGCCCCCCCTCTTTCGGATTCCAGGAGCGCGGGAAAGAGGAACATCTCGGTGACGAAGGCGTGGTAGGAGAGAGAGGCTTCATAGTGGAGCCCGTCTGCCGTGACCTGGCGCTGCATCTCGGAAAGCAGTTTCTCGCGGGCGAACTCTCTCCAGTTTCCGGCCTCGCGGAACTCGGCGAGACCGAGACCACAGAGGTACAAACCGGAAAGGTTCGAAACGTAATGGTTCCCCCGAACCGGACCGTCCTCCAGGTTGTCGAGGATGAATCGGGCGTGCAGGAGCAGGGACTTGAGCAGCTCACTCCAGAACCGGTCGTCTCCCGCCCCGCGGAGAAACCCTTCCGAGGCCAGGATCTGCGCTGCCCGGATCGCCACATCCATCGTGCAGCTCCAGTTGATCCCGCGGTAGACGGGGTTTTCCGCCACGAACGAGGCGATGTGGGACACCGCGCGCTCCCTGAAGGCGGGGTCACCGCTCAGCGCCGACGCCATTCCCAGCGTGGGGAGATGCTGGAGACGGGAGATCTCCCAGGGAACCTTGTAATCCTGTCCACGATCGGGTGCATGGACCATCTCGAGAGAATAGACTCCGCGCTCCCAGCGCTGGCCCGACTTGAAGTCGCGATGCCAGTCGGGATTCGGCCCGAGAGTCACGGGCCCGGAGCCCAGGAGGTCGAAGATTCCGTCCGTCACGGCACGTGACGCCGCCAGGATCGGCTCGCACGAGACGGGCGCCACATCTCGAAGAGTGCCCGCGGTCGTCGCGCAATGACTCGAGGCGGGGACCAGTGGGACGCCCTCGCGGCGCCTTGCGACCAGGTCGGCCAGCGAGGACGCCGGGGAGGTCATGAAGGAGAGAAGGTCCGCATCGCTCAGGTGGGTGACGCGCCGGCGGTTCCGGAGCCTCCGCGCGTATCGCACGGCTCGTCCCGACAGACGGCGCAACCCCTCCCCCGCTGGAAGGGAGAGGGCCTTTCTGATATCCCAGGTCAGATCGTCCAGGCGGTAAGTCACTGTGCGTGGGGTTAAAGCTGCGGCCTGTCTACTTCGCACCCAATCAGCGGACCACCACCGTGTCGCCCGATTGGAGAGCCACATTGTCGTCCGGCCTCTTGCCGGAGACGATGGCTTCATACGAGACCTCGATCACCTTCTCCCCCGAGGGAGTCTTGCGAAAGATCGCGATCTTCTTCTTCCCTCCGAACGGGGTGATTCCACCCGCCATCGAGATCGCCTGGAGCAGGCGCACCTGGGACTTCGGCGTGACGGGACCGGGGCGGGCCACTTCACCGAGAAGGTAAATCTTGATGCTGTTGATCTCCCGGACGACGACCGTCACCGACGGGTTGCTCATGAATTCCTTCAGACGGACCTGAATCTCCTTCCCGAGCTCCGCCGGGGTCTTGCCGGCGGCGGCGATGTCCTGGATCAACGGCAGCGAGATCTTGCCGTCCGGCCGGACCGGAACCTCACGGGTCAAATCCGCATCCCGCCAGACCGAGACCAGCAGCACGTCCTCCACTCCGATGCGGTACTGCGGCTCCGCGGGGTAGACCTCCTTGGCCGTGCCCACGACCGGCTTCGCGGGGCTTTCCTGCGGGCTCGGCTCCGCCGCTGGGGGCTGGTCCTGATCGGGGGAGGCGGCGAACACCTGCGCCGGAATCGACAGCGCGATCCCGACACACCAGAGAGCCAGAACTCTGATCAAACCTTCTCGGGCTGCAATCATGGAAAGCGGCTCCGCTTGAGCCGCTGCCTTATCATCAACTGACGTGGGCGAGAAACGGCCTCGTTTTATTTTACAGCCAATTCTCCGACCGTCAATATGAAAACCTGCAGGAGCGACGCGTGGATGCCTCCGAGAGAGTCAAGAAACCGTCACTCGGAGCCTGCCTCGTGAGGGCGGAAGACCGGCCTGTCGAGGCAGCGGTACTGCACCGCCTCGGCGACATGTCGAGGCTCGACCGACGTGGCGCCGTCGAGATGCGCGACTGTGCGGGCCACACGAACGATCGCGTCATGCGCCCGGGCCGAGAGCCCGAGGCGACGGATGGCCTGCCGCAACATCTGCTGTGCCGAGGCCAGCGGCTCCGTCTCGATTCCCTGTTCGCGCCTTCGTCTCGCGGCCGCGACACGGGCGGCCACGACCGCGGAAGGTTCTCCGGGCGCGGCTCTCGCGAGGTCTCCGAGGGAGACCGGTGGCACCTCCAGGTGCATCTCGAAACGATCGAGAAGAGGTCCCGACACTCGCGAACGATACTGCGCCACCTGGGCCGGCGTGCACGCACACGCTCGATCGCTTCGCCCCAGCTGGCCGCAGACGCAGGGGTTCATCGCCCCCACGAGAGTGAACCGGCACGGCATCCTTGCGGCGTAGCCGATGCGATTGATGACGATAGTACCGTCCTCGAGCGGCTGGCGCAGGACGTCGAGGGTCGTGCGACCGAACTCCGCCATCTCGTCCAGGAACAGCACGCCATGGTGCGCCAGGGTCACTTCGCCGGGTCGCGGCAGTCGACCACCCCCCACGAGACCCACGCCGCTGATCGTGTGGTGCGGGCTCCGGAAGGGTCTTGCCCTGACGAGACCCGGCTCGCGCAGGAGACCCGCGGCGCTGTAGACGCAGGTCACCTCGATCGACTCATCGAGCGCGAGCGGCGGCAGGATGCCGGGCAGCCGCCGCGCGAGCATGGTCTTGCCGCAGCCGGGCGGCCCGATCATGAGCACGTGGTGACCGCCGGCGGCCGCCACCTCCAGCGCCCTCTTGGCGTGCGCCTGCCCCTTCACCTCCGAGAGATCGAGTCCGAATCTCGACGAATCCGGCTGGTAGGTGGCGGCCTCGGAACGCTCCGCGCGTCGCTCTCCCCGCAGGACGGCCGCCGCGTCGAGCAGCCGCTCGACGCCGTGCACGCCCGGCCCCGGGACGGACAGCGCCTCCTCGCGGTTGGGGAGCGGCACGATGACCTCGTCGATCCCGCTGCTGCGCGCCAGGAGCGTCGCCGGCAGGCAGCCGGGCACCCGGCGGACCGAGCCGTCGAGGGACAGCTCTCCGAGAACGAGGATGCCGGCTAGCCTCTGTGCCGGAAGGTCGCCGTTCGCCGCCAGAATGCCGAGGGCGATCGGGAGGTCGAGGGCGGATCCCTGCTTGCGCAGATCGGCCGGAGCCAGGCTGATCGTGATCCGGCTTGGCGGCACGCTGAACCCGGCGTTCCGGATGGCGGCGCGCACGCGGTCCGCGCTCTCGCGCACGGCCGCGTCGGGGAGCCCGACGGTGTGGATGCCGGGCAGGCCGCGGTTGATGTCGCAACCCGGGCCAGCATGGACGGCTCCGGCGGTCGGACGCCCGCTACGGCGGGACGCTCCGGCCGCGACCGTCGGCTCTCCGGAACCCGGCAGCGGAGCCCGCATCGTACCGGCGGCCCGCCCGGACCGTCAAGCCCGAACGCCCAAAACCCATCGTGGTCAGGGGTGGCGGGGCCGGGCCGCAGCCGCGGCGAGGCGATTTTGAGCCGCGCCATGTGTCCGAGCACGCCTCGCTTGCCCCGCGCGAGCGAACATGAGCCGCGCCGCGGCTGCGGCCCGGCGCCCCCGACTCAGCGGGGGACGGATCCCGGACCGGACTTCGCGACGATGCCGCTTCCCTGGCGGAAGACGAGAAACTGGTCCGCCGCAATCGGGCCCGCCTTTTCGATCTTTTTCCCTCTCTCCGGCCAGAGAATCTCGATCGAATCGACCTTCGTCGCGGCGCCCAGACCGAAGTGCAGGCGCATATCATTCTGGGACAGATAGGACGACGCGCTGCGTACTTCCTGCACCTGCGTCCGGCCGCCGGCGCGCACGGTGACGCGCGCGCCGATGGCGTCCCGGTTGCAGCGGGTCCCTTCCAGGCGGAGGGTGATGAACCGGCCCGCGGCGGCGCCGCCGTCGTTGCGCAGGAGTTTGGCGTGGCCGTTGCTCGCGGCGACCACGAAGTCGAGGTCACCGTCGTTGTCGTAGTCGGCGGTGGCCAGGCCGCGCCCGACGGCCGGCGTCCCGAAGTAGGCGCCGTGGGCCCCCCCGGCGTCCGCGAACTTCCCGTGGCCGTCGTTCTCGAACAGGAACGGCCGCTGCGCGTAGGTGATGATGTCGCTGTCCAGGGCAATGTCGTCCATCGGGTGGCCGTTGGTCACCACGATGTCCAGGTCGCCGTCGTTGTCGTAATCGAACATGTCCGTCCCCCAGCCGGTCATCAAGAGACTCACTTCGCCCAGACCGGCCGGGTAGGTGTCGATTGAAAAGAGCCCCTTGCCCCCCAGGTTGCGATAGAACTCGTTCGTCTCGTTGCTCAGGTTGGTCACGAACAGGTCCTGCCAGCCGTCGCCGTCCAGATCGCCGGCGTCGGTCCCCATGCCGGACTGCGGCTTGCCATCCTCGCTGCAGCAGACACCGGCCAAAAGAGTGATGTCGGTGAACCGGCCGTTGCCGTCGTTCCTGTACAGCGTGTTGATCGTGGCGTCGTTGGCGACGTAGAGATCCTGGTCGCCGTCCGCGTCGTAGTCGAACCAGACAACGCCCAGCCCCTTGCCGTCCGGGTCCCAGATGCCGGAGGCGCGCGCCACTTCCTTGAATTTTCCGTTCCCCTCGTTGTGATACAGCACGTCGGGGAGCCCGCCGTAGGCGTCGGGATGGCAGTAGGAGCGCCGCGACGTGCGCGCGTTGCCGCAGAACTTCTCGTCGTCCATGGTGAAGTCGACGTAATTCGCCACGAACAGATCGAGACGCCCGTCGTTGTCGTAGTCGGCCCAGGCTGCGCTCGTGGCGTACAGGCCGTTCTTCACACCCACCTCCTGGGTCACGTCCGTGAAGGTTCCGTCGCCATTGTTGCGGTACAGGATCGACGGACCGAAGTTCGTGACGTACAGGTCCTCGTCGCCGTCGTTGTCGTAGTCGCCGACGGTGCAGCCGTTGCCGTATCCCGAGGCGTCGGCGACGCCGGCCTTGTCGGTCACGTCGATGAAGGTGCCGTCCCCTTTGTTCCGGAACAGTCGTGAATGGGGCGTCCCGGCGGGGCGCGGAGTCCCGGGCAGCGGACCGCTCTGGACGAAGTAGAGATCCTGCCAGCCGTCGCGGTCGTAATCCAGGAAGCACACGCCAGGCGGGACCGTTTCGATGTAGTACTTCCGACCCGTCCCACCGTGGACGTGGACGACGTCGGCCAGCCCCGCCGCCGCGGTCGCGTCGTTGAAGGTGACCGCCGCCCCTCCGGAGTTTCCTCCCTGGCCGGGCGCCGCCGCCAGGATGCCCGCGACCAGGACCGCGCCGCTGACGACCCGCGCTGCGGGGCGGGCGAGTCTTCCCATCAGTAACCCGACTTCCCTTCGGGAATCGTCTCGAGCGCGGCGAACGTCGTGAGCTCGCGCTCGGCCGCCTGCGCGTCCCCGCGCTCACGGTAGAGCCCCGAGAGCAGGTAATGCGGGTCGCTGAGCTTGGGATCGAGCGTGGTCGCCTTCTGGAGCGCGGCGAACGCCTCCTCCCGCCGGGACAGGATGATCAGGATCTGGCCGATCTGGCTGTAGATCGAAGCGTCGTCCGGGAAGCGGGCGGAGAGCGCCTTGTACTCCTGCAGCGCCTCGGGATACTTCTTGTCGAGCATGAACCGGATCGCCTTCACGCTGCTGGCCTTGATCTGGGTGTCTTTTTCCTTCTGCGCCTTGCTGTGGCCGCTCAGATCGGCGTACACCGCCTGCTGCTTCTCGGCCTCCTTCATCCTGCCGGCCCGGGCGTAGGCGTTGACCAGGTTGAAGCGCGCCCCCACGTGTCTCGGGTCGACACGCACCGCCTGTTCCAGAGAAGCGATCGACTCCGGGTACCGCTTCAGCGCGAGATACGTGAGGCCGAGAGTGTAGAAGGCGTCGGGCAGGTCCGGCTTCAGCTCGCAGGCCCGCTTGAGGTGCACCTCCGCCTCCTCGTAGAGTCTGCCTCGGTACGCGACGAAGCCCAGGTTGTAGTGCGCCATGACCAGGTCGGGATTCGTCCGGAGGACCTGACGCAGGGCCTGGGCCGCCGCTCCCAGGTCCCCCACACGCATCAGCGTCCGCGCCTGCACGAGCCGCGCCGCGGGGTCATCCGGATGCCGCGCGAGGAACTGTTCCAGGAGGTCCTGCGCCTTCCTGACGAGGCGGTTCTTGAGGTAGCAGGTCGCGAGGTTGACCGTGGCGCGGGACTGGTCGGGATCGATCTGCACCGCCTGCTCGTACGCCATCTGCGCTTCCAGGTAGTCGCCGTCCCGAAAGGTATCCTCCGCGTGGGACAGGATGGTCTGGAGGGATTCGGTGGGCCGGGCCGCCGGAGTGGAGGGTCCGGTCTCAGGACCGCCGCCCGGGCAGCCGGCGAGCGCGGCGCACAGAAAAACGGCGGCGACGGCCTTGCAGACGGCGGACGTATCGCGGGTCATCGCGGCCGGGATCTTAGCAAACGCTTGCGGGCAAAGCCACACAGGGGCGATGAGGGGCGGGGGTGGGCGACGGGGCTATAGAACCCGGATGGTCAGGACTTGGCCGGCGTAGACGGTATTGCCGGCGAGGCGGTTCCAGGCGCGCACCTGGTGGACGGTCACGTCGTACAGCTGCGCGATGCGGTACAGGGTCTCCCCCCGCCTGACGCGGTGCTTGATGAAGCCGACCCGGCCGCTCTTGCCGGCGACACTCCAGCGGCACAGGTCGTCGGAGGTCACGCCGAACTTGACGGCGATCGACCCCAGCGTGTCACCCATCTGCACGCGATACTCGATCCGCCCGCCGTTGACCGACACCGCCGCGTTCGACGAGTCCTGGTCCGGACGCGGGCCGTTCCCCTTCTCGCCGTAGTACGCCACCAGACGCTGGCCGGGACGAATAGTCGTGCCGTTCAGATTGTTCCAGCGCCTCAGATTGGCGATGGTGGTGCGGTACTTGGCGGCGATCTGCTGCAGCGTCTCCCCTTTGCGCACGCGGTGGACGACCTTCTCTCCCATGTCGAACGTCGGGTCCTCGCTGGCGGCCGCCAGCGCGACCTGGGGCGTGCTCTTCGAGATCGGGATGTTCAGGACCATGCCGCGACGCAGGCGCTTTCCGGCGTAGCGCGGGTTGGCGTCGAGCACGGCGCGCACGGGGACACCGTGCTTGCGCGCGATGAACGAGAAGGTCTCGCCCGGGCGGACCTCGTGCAGAGTCCAGGACACACGCTGCTCGTCGGCCAGGGTCTCGAACTTCGCCTCCACGTCGGCCTTGGTCCCGTCCGGGACACGCAGTACGTAGGTGTCCCGGTTCGGAGGGGTCACCAGACCACGCAGCTCCGGGTTGAGGGAGCGCACCGTCTCGAGCGGGACCCCGGCGGCGTCCGCCACCACCTGGAGGTCCGTCGCCTTGTCGATCGTCAGCGTGTCCCAGCTCAGCTCGGGGTCGAGGTCCACGAAGAAGCCATAGTCCTCCGGAGACTTGTCGATCAGGATCGACGCGAGGATGGCGGCCACGTACCACTTGGTCTCGGTGCGGATGTAGCGCGTCTTCGTGAGGGCCCAGTAGTCCTTGGCATGGGTCCGGGCCAGGGCGCGGTCGATCTTCCCCTCCCCCGCGTTGTACGCCGCCATCGCCAGGTACCAGTCGCCGTAGCGCGCGTGCAGCTCCTTCAGGTAGGCCGCGGCCGCGCGCGTCGCCTTCTCGAAATCGCTGCGCTCGTCCACCCACAGGTCGCTCCTGAGACCGTACTTGCGCCCGGTGAACGACATGAACTGCCACATCCCCTTGGCCCGGGCCCGCGAGTAAGCGTTGAGCTTGAAGGCCGATTCCTGGTGGGCCATGTAGGCGAGGTCCTCCGGGAGGCCCTCCTCGCGGAAGATCTTCTTGATCATCGGCAGGTAGGCGCCGGAGCGCTTCAGACCGGATTCGAACTCGTCCCTGAGCCGGGTCTGGAACGCCTCGATGTACGCCAGGACCCGCGGGTTCAGGACGACCGGGATGTCGTACGAGATCTTCCCGACCACCTGCTGGATCTTCTGGCGCTCCTTCTCCGCCTCCTCGGGAGGCAGGTAGGTGGTGATGTCCTTCAGCTCGTCGAGAGGCGAGCGGTTCTCCTGCCCCTCCGGCTCGCTGTCGCGGTTGTACAGATCGGCGTCCATGTCGGCGATGTTGCGAACGATCTCGTCGAACGCCTTCTTGAACGCCGGCTGCTCGTCGAGATCGACGTCGCTCGACAGCACGATGTCGACCGCGTGGTCGAAGTGCTCCTTCGCCTCGTCGAAGCGCCCGGCCTGGTAGGCCTCGAGACCGGCCTGGTAGGCTTCCTCCATCTGCTCGCGCACCTGGCGCACGTGCTGGGGGACCGACTCGCGGCGCGTCCGGTCGGGGGTCGTCTCGCGCGCCACCACCGGCACCGCGCGGTCCCCCTGCTCGCCCGTGGCGCCGGCCGGGTCGGTCGTGGCCGGGCGTGCCGCGGGGCTGGATTCATCCTGCGGGACCGCCGCAGGCGATGCGTCAGGGGCGCTCGTGCCCGTAGTGGCGCAGGCGGCCGTGAGCAGGGCCAGCGGCCCGAGCATCAAGTACCAATGGAAACGCGTCTGAGGTCTCATAACAAAAATGATCGGCGATGACCGATCCGCCGATCGCTTCCTCAATATAAGGGGGGTCCGCCGGGGTGTCAAGGAAAGGATGCTTGGTAACCTGCCCGGTGTGCCGCGTCCCCGCCGCGCCGCCCCGTCCGCCCGCGGACGTCAACGATCCGACGCGTCCCTCCCCGGCCGGTCGGGAAGCCGGAACTCCTGATCCTGCGGGCCTTTTCGGGGTGGCCCGCGTCTTGCGAAAGGCGGTCTGTTCCCGCGTCTCTGCGCTCACGCGCGTTGACAGCCCCGGAGGATTATCCTAAGATGGCCGCGCTCTCCCCGGAGACCCCGAAACCCCGTCCGCCAAAGGTGATCGTAGAGATGATCATGGACCCCAAGGAGAAAGGCCGGACGATCGAGCTCGCGGTAGCCCAGATCGAGAAGCAATTCGGCAAGGGATCGATCATGAAGCTGGGAGCGAAGGATTTCCAGCAGGAGATCCCGATCATTTCCACGACCTCTCTGTCGATCGACACGGCACTCGGAATCGGCGGTGTGCCGCGCGGACGGGTGGTCGAGATCTTCGGCCCGGAGTCGTCCGGCAAGACCACGCTGGCCCTGCACATCGTGGCCGAGGCGCAGCGCAACGGCGGGCTCGCGGCGTACGTCGACGCGGAGCACGCGCTCGATCCGGATTACTCGCGCAAGCTCGGCGTGGACGTGGACAACCTCCTGGTCTCCCAGCCCGACTCCGGCGAGCAGGCCCTCGAAATCACCGAGGTCCTGGTGCGCTCCGGGGCGATCGACGTCCTGGTGATCGACTCGGTCGCGGCCCTCGTTCCCAGGGCCGAGCTCGAGGGGGAGATGGGGGATGCGCACGTCGGGCTGCAGGCCCGCCTCATGTCGCAGGCCCTGCGCAAGCTCACCGGTGCGGTGGCCCGCTCGAAGACCTGCCTGATCTTCATCAACCAGATCCGCGAGAAGATTGGCGTGATGTTCGGCAACCCCGAGACCACGTCGGGCGGCCGCGCCCTGAAGTTCTACGCATCGGTGCGCCTGGACATCCGGCGCATCGCCCAGATCAAGGACGGCGACGTCGACATCGGCAGCCGCACCCGCGTCAAGGTGGTCAAGAACAAGACCGCTCCCCCCTTCAAAATCGCCGAGTTCGACATCCTGTACGGCAGCGGCATCTCGCGCGTCGGCGATCTCATCGATCTCGCCATCACGCACAAGATCATCGACAAGAGCGGCGCCTGGTTCTCCTACGGCGAGACGCGGCTGGGCCAGGGACGCGAGAACGTCCGCCAGTTCCTGGAGCAGAACGCCGACCTGGCGCGCGAGATTGAGGCCAAGCTGCGCCGCGTCCTCGGTCTGATCAAGGAGCCGCGCACCGTCTCTGACATGAAGGGGGACGGCAAGGACGCGACGCGCGCCCCGGAGAGCAGGGACGCCGCGAAGCCCGCGCCACCGAAGGACGCCTCAGCGCGCGACCTGCCCCGGCCGCGCGGCCACGTCCCCGCCGCCCGGCCCTAGGAAGCCTGTCCGCAGTATTGACAGCGCGCGCCGCCGGTTGCTAGCATCCGGCGCTTCCAGTAACATCCCACCGAGGGTGCCGCGGTAGCTCAGTCGGTAGAGCGAGGGACTGAAAATCCCTGCGTCGGCGGTTCAATTCCGTCCCGCGGCACCACAAAATCAAGCACTTGGTATCCACCTCTCTTCCCCCCGCTCATGTGTGACGGATTTGTGACCATCGCTGAGCGTAGCACTGCATCAACGCGATGCCGGACTGACCGAGGATGGCGTGAAATCTGAAGCGGCCAGCATGAACGGGGCTGGCCGCGCCGCTGATCTAACCGAGAAGCAACAGGGCAGGTTGGTTGTGGGGTGCTGCCCTGGCCCGTTCCGGGCATCCGATTGAATCGAGCGTACGCGCACCTGTCCTGAAAGTCAAAGCGGACGCGAACCGCACGCCCGTACGATAATGGGCGCCGCGGCCCGCCGCCCGGGACACCCGTTCCGGCCGGGCGGCCGCCCGGAGGCGCTCATGATCGAATGTCTGACCCGTCGTGGCTTCGCACGCGGGCTCGCGTCCGCGCTCGGCGCGTGCGTCGTCGCGCCCGGGCTCGCGGGCACGTCCGCACCATCGAGCACGCCCGCGGCCGCCCGCCCCCACAGCGATCTGCCGCCCGGCACGGTGCGCATCGACTCCAACGAGAACCCCTACGGTCCGTCGCCGATGGCGCTCGAGGCGATGAGCGACTCGCAGAAGATCGCCGCGCGCTATCCCGACGCGCTGGAGGAGGAGCTGTCGCGGGCCCTGGCGAAGCTGCACGGTGTCTCGCCGGACAGTGTCCTCCTGGGGTGCGGCTCGGGCGAAATCTTGAGAATGGCGGACATGGCGTTCCTTGGCCAGGAGAAGAGGGTCGTCGCGGCCGAGCCGACGTTCGAGGCGGTCCTGGCGTACGCCCGCGTCACGCGGGCCGACCCGGTGAAGGTGCCGCTCACCCCGGACCATCGTCACGACCTCGTGAAAATGGCGGAAGCCTGCGACGAGCGCACCGGTCTGGTCTACGTCTGCAACCCGAACAACCCGACCGGGACGATCGTCACGCGCGAGGAGCTCCGGGCGTTCATCGCGGGCGTCCCGAAGACCGCGACCATCCTGGTCGACGAGGCCTACTTTCATTTCGTCGAGGATCCGCGCTATGCCAGCGCCTTCGAATGGATCGGCTCGACTCCGAACCTGATCGTGGTGCGCACGTTCTCGAAGATCTACGGTCTGGCGGGGATGCGTCTCGGCTACGCCGTCGGGACGAAGGAGGCCGTGGAGAGGATGGGACGCCATCGCATCTGGAGCAATACCAACGCCTCGGTGCTCAAGGCGGCGCTGGCCTCGCTCGCGGATGGCGGATACGTGCCGCGCAATCGCCGGGGCATCAACGAGACCCGCCGGCGTCTGTGCGAGGAGATCGGGAAGGATGGCCGGGCCGTCATGCCGTCGGAGGCGAACTTCGTGATGATCGAGGTCGGCTCGGACGTCGAGCCGGTCATCGCGGCGCTGCGCGCCCGTGACATCCTGGTCGGCCGGAAGTTCCCTTCCCTGCCGAACTGGCTGCGTGTGTCGATCGGCACGCCGGACGAGATGCGGCGTTTCCTGGCCGCCTTCCGCGCCGTCGTCCCCCCGCGCGAGACCCGGGCGGCGTGAAGCGCCGGGCCGACGGCAGGCGGACGGCGCTCCGCATCCTCTGGGAGTTTCGCGTCCGGGAGAACCGGACCTCCGAGTTCGAGGAGCACTACGGCGGGAACGGCACGTGGGCGCAATTCTTCCGTCGCGGAAAGGGGTACAGGGAGACGATCCTGCTGCGCGATCGCGAGGTGCCCGGCCGCTACGTGACCATCGACGTCTGGGAGGATCTGGCGTCCTACAGGGCATTCTCCGAAGCGAATGCCGAGGAGTACAAGGAGATCGACCGGCGCTGCGAGGCGCTGACCGAACAGGAGCGCTGTCTCGGTTTCTTCGAGACGTCCTGAGACGCGCGCGGCGCGGTCAGAGCCATCCGTTGAGCCGCGCGATCTCGAGGTGCCGCCCGTACGTCAGCGCCATCGCGGCGAACGATCCGACCGTGACGAGGAGCGCCGCAGAGGCGAGCAGTCGCAGCGCAATCTCCCCCCCGCGGCTCTTCGGCTCTCCGGGCGAGACGAGGAATCCCAGCATGCCGCCGGCGACCAGCCCTCCGAAGTGCGCCAGGTTGTCGATCCCGGGCATGAACAGCATGAAGGCGCCGTAAATCAGCCAGCGCATCAGCTGCTCTGCAACCAGCCTGCCGACGCTGCCGCCATGGAAGCGGCCGTAGACGATCCCGAAGCCCATCAGCCCGAACAGCGCCCCCGAGGCGCCGACGGCGGGCGCCGGGCTGAAGAGGGCGCTCACGAAGAGCGCGAACACGCCGCAGACCGTGTAGATGACGAAGAACTTGCGCGCCCCGAACGTCTCCTCGACCAGCGGGCCCAGCGTCGTGAGCGCGTAACAGTTGAACAGGAGGTGCAGGAGACCGCCATGGAGGTAGTTGGCCGTGACCAGACGCCAAGCCTCTCCCTGGAACACCTCGGGCCGGGCCTTCTCACCGAACAGCCAGAGCGCCACGCCCGGAGGAGACAGGAACCGCATCGGCCCGGCGCCCGGCCCGCTCGTCCCCCACACCAGGAGGATGAGGAGGGTGATCCCGACGTTGACGGTGATGAGGAGGGTCGTCACCGTGCCGGATCCGGGGAACAGGAGGGAGACCAGCCGGCCGACGCCGCCGGACGGAACACCCGACATCGAGACGCCGCAGGACGGGCAGCGACTCTCGCGCCGCGGGACGAGAGTGCGGCACTCGCGGCACATCCGCATCCGGACGCGCACGCCGCGCTCGAGGTTCTGCCAGCCGGCGACCTTGACCTCGAGCGCCTGGCGCCAGACCTGCTTCTTCCACTTCCACCGCGCCCCGCGCATCCCGAGCGCGTCGCCGAGCCGGAAAAGCAGCTCGAGCGCGGCGCGCAGGAGTCGTCCCAGGGTCGCCATCGGAATCCTCCGGCCGCGCGCGGCGCTCCTGCCTGGGAGCCTGTCCTGCTAGAGGGAGGGGCGCGAGGCGGAGGTCGTCGGGGCGGTCTACTTCCAGGTCCAGCCGACCGCCACTTTCAGATCGGGATCGTCGCTCGTGAGCCCGACCTTCGCCTCGATGAAGAACGACGTGGCCGACTTGAGCTTGGTCTCGACTCCGCCGACCCCCATGACGCTCAGGTTGGTCTCACTGTCCGCCCCGTCCGGGTCGGCGTAGATGAGGCCGGCGCTGCCGCCGACGTACGGCTTCCAGACCTGGACCTTCGAGAAGACATAATGAACCTCGGCGTTCGCCTGCAGCACCGTGACGTGATCACCGAAGCCGATCTCGACGTTCGGACGGAACCGTACGTTGCGGGCGAATTCACCCAGGTCCCAGTGGACGCCGCCGTAGAACTGGTCCGGATTGCTCGACAGTCCCACGCGTGCCCCCCAGCCGCGATAGCCGACCTGGGCGGTTCCCTGTGCGAGGGCGGGCGTGGCAAGAACGACCAGAAAAGGAAGGATCAGGAGCGGGGCGATTCTGCGTGCTTTCATCGGGTCCCTCCGAGACACTTTGGGGATTGGCCTGATGGGAAGCGCGCCGGTTCCCTCTCTCCTCCCGATATGGAACCGACGCAACAGGATACGACGGACGACATGACGAAAGAGAGCGCCAAAGGCTATCACGCGCCACGCGGAGGGTCAAGGGAACTATTGCCCGCTCCCGCGCAATCTCATTGACGCTACTGACGGTTAATCGTATATGGTGCGGTCATGGACCGCCCTCATGAGGGCGGCCCTCCTCGCCTCTCTCACTCTCGCCTCGATGCCAGCCTTCACCACCACCGTGAGGCATTTGGACCTCAAGGAGATCATCGGTGCGTCCGATACGATCGTCCAGGGTCGCGTGGAATCGATGCGCTCGTTCTGGCAGGGAAAGCAGATTCATACCGAGGTCCGGGTCGAAGTGTCACGGGCGCTGAAGGGAGCGCGGGGAGACCGGCTGACGTTCCTGCAGGCGGGAGACGGCCCGCAATCCCACAGGCGAAGGGAGCCTGGGCCGGGCCTCGAGCGGCGCCGCCCGGCAACGTCTCTCTCTGTCCCTGAACTTTGCGGCCCGCGGGCCGGATCAGGCGTAGCGGCGCAGGAGTCCCGAGACGATCCCCTGCACCCGCAGGGACTCAGGCCGCACCACGATCGGCTTCATGGAAGGATGGGCCGGGACCAGGCGGACTCTCCCCCGGTCACGGCGATACGTCTTCAGGGTCGCTTCCCGGCCGTCGACGAGGGCCACGACGACCTCGCCGTTGCGCGGCGTGGCGCGCTCCTCGACGACGACGTAGTCGCCGTCCAGGATCTGCTCCCCCGTCATCGAGTCCCCTTTGACCTGCAGGACGTAGGTGCGTCCGCCGCGCGCCAGGTCTTTCGGCAGTGCGACCGTGCGCTTCTCGGCGATCGTCTCGATCGGCCGCCCCGCGACGATCCGGCCGAGAAGGGGCACGTCGACGGCGGAACCGCTCCGAGCCGCGGGCAGGAGATCCACCCCCCGACGACGGCCCCGGCGACGGCGCTTCAGGAGACCCCGCTCCTCCAGAAGCCGGAGGTGCTTGTGGACGGTCGAGACCGAGGCGAGCCCGGCACGGCCGGCGATCTCCGCCAGCGTCGGGGTGCGCCCGCGCTCCGCGCCGAGGGAGCGCAGCGCCTCCAGGATCTCCTTCTGACGCCGGGTCGGCAGCACGCGATCCTCCGCCTCAGGACCCTTCGGTCGAACGGGCCCCGATGAACCAGTCGTCCTTGTCCTTGAACAGGACGTTGAACGAGGTGAGCGACCCATAGACGCGCGTGATGTACTGCTGCAGTTCCACTTTGTCTTCGTCGCTCAGCTTCGGGTGGGCGTTGATCTTCTGCTCCAGGACGCGCAGGCGATCGCGCGCCATGGTGATCTTGTGGAAGAAGACCTCGATCGGGATCGCCTTCTCCTGCGCCTCCGACTTCCCCGGCTTGAGGATGATCGAGCCTCCCTCGTAGCGCGACGCCATGCGCACGTCGCTCAGCCCCAAGAGCTCGTCCAAGGCGTCCTTGAGGGCCCACTTGACCGCGCCGCGGTCCAGTCCTCCCTGCGTTTCATCGCTCATGGCGGTGTTCTCTCCGTCCCGGAATGGGGTTCACTGCGGCGGTGTCGCGTCCAGGGGGAAAAGGTTGACGATCGACAGGAGCGAGTCCCCCCGGCCGACGACCGAGGCCGCGCGCGCGGTGCTCTCGGTCACCGGGTTGAACGCCACCGAGAATCCCGAGTGCTCGAACATCGAGATGTCGCCGTCGCTGTCGCCCACGGTGATGACCTCGCGGTAGTCGACCCCGAACTGCCCGCAGAACAGATCGACCGCCTCCCCCTTGCGGCCGTGCTCCACGTTCACCTTCACCTCGCCGGTCAGGACGCCGGCCTTCGTCACCAGCCGGTTGGCGATGGCGTACTCCAGGTCGAGCTCGTGCATGACCCTCTCGATCAGGATGGTCAGGCCGGTGGAGATCACTCCCACCACCAGGCCCTGCTCCTTGAGGACCGCGACGCATTCGTGCACGCCGGGCCGGTAAGGGATGGCGTCGGTGATCGCCCTCAAATCCGATTCGGCCATCCCCTTCCAGTGCGCGGCGTCGCGCGCGCAGAACTCTTCGTAGGAGATGTCGCCCCGCTCGAACGCCTCCTGGTGCCGGAGAGCCTCATTCTCCCACAACCCCAGCCGCTCGTGGATGTGCCGCCAGACGCTGATCACCGGCGTCAGGGTGCCGTCGAGGTCGAACAGGACCGCGCGATAGACCGTGCTCACATTTCCTGGTAGGCCGCCGGCTTCGCCGGCTCCTTGAAGGCCCCCGCCTTGTACACCTCGTTGAACGCGGTCACGACGCGCCGGTCGAAGGCGCGGTCGCTCAGCTCGAACAGCCGCGCGATCGCCTTGTCGAACGGCATCGCCTTCTGGTAGGGGCGATTGGTGGTCATCGCGTCGAAGGCGTCGGCGATCGCCACGATGCGCGCCGCCAGGGGAATCTGCTCCCCCTTCATCCCCATGGGGTACCCCGATCCGTCCCAGCGCTCATGGTGGAAGCGCACCCCCGGAATGATGTCCTTCATCGGCTTGATCTTCGACAGCATCTGATACCCTTTGTTGGGGTGCTGCTTCATGACGGTGTACTCCTCGTCGGTGAGCGCCGCCGGCTTGCGCAGGATCTTGTCCTCGATGCCGATCTTGCCGATGTCGTGGAACAGCGACGAGATGTGGACCTCGTAGATCTCCTTCTTGGAGAGACCCATCTGCTTGGCCAGGAGCACGGCGTACTGGTTGACGCGCTCGGAATGGCCCCGCGTGTACGGGTCCTTCTCGTCGATCGCCTCCGCCAGCGCCTTGACCGTGCCGATGAACAGCTCGCTGTTCAGGGTGACGGCGGCCGACAGGCGCTGGATGTAGTTCTGCAGCTGGTCCGCCATGGCGTTGAAGGTGTCGGCCAGCGCCCCCAGCTCGTTCCGGGCGTCGACCCGCACGCGCTGGTCGAGCTGCCCCTTCGCGAAGGCTTCGGTCCCGGCCGCCAGCGCCTTGATCGGCCGGGTGATCAGCCCGGCCAGCAGGTACGCGAGAATGAGCGCCAGAGCCATCGCCAGGCCGGCCCAGAAGAGGGTCGCCTGGATCATCTGGTTCACCGTCGCGTACGCCTGCTTCTTCTCGATCTGCACGAAGATCTTCCAGCCCTGGGCCGTGGTGTCGCAGGAGGCGATGTACGGCACCGGCCGGTTGTCGATCGTCAGGACGTACTCCGAGGTCAGGGCCGAGTGTCCGCCGGCCTTCAGGCAGTCCTGCACCACCCCGAAGGTGCGCAGGTCGCTGCGTTTCAAGACCCCCTCCTCGTCCTGCCTGGCGAACAGACGTCCCTGGCTGTCCAGCGCATAGATGAGGTAGGACGCGCGCCGTCCGCCGACCACCGGGTCCCAGTACGCCGCGAAATCGACCACTCCCGTGAGGGTTCCGACCGGGGCGGTTCCGATCCCGACGGGGACGCTCACGATCAGCACCGAGTGCTGACCCTCGTCCGTCTCCAGGACCACCGGGTCGCTCACGTCCTGCCCCCCCTGCATCGCGGCCTTCACTCCTTCCTTGACCGTCGCCTCCACCGCCGACCGCGGGAACCCGGGCTGGCGCGCCTCGACCGACTCGCCGTCCTTCGGCGTGTAGCGCACCAGGAGGAGGTCGGTCCCGAGGAGACGCTCGATCAGCGTGCGGTCCGGGATGAGACGCCCCCCGCCGGCCGCGGACGCCCTCGGCAGCGCCGCGATCGCCTCGGACAGTCGCCCCATCTGCGCCTTGACCCCTTCGATCGCCGCGTTCAGCTGGCGCGCCACCGCCGCCGCCGTCTGCAGCTGCGCCTCCTGCTGCGAGGTGACCAGGGCCTCGCGGCTGTAGCTGATCAGTTTGTAGGCGGTGATCCCCAGCGGCAGCAGCCCCATCGCCGACAGGACCAGCAGGAACCAGTAGACGATCTTGCGCGTCGGGGGCCGCGGGGCCGCGTCGGTCTTCGGGGCGCTTTTGGGGGCTGTCATCGTGGAGCCGGTGTCACCTGCCTCGTCGACGGTGGCCGGACGCGCGGAAGGACGAAGAACGCAGGTGATTATAGGGACGCGTCGAGCGCAGTGTCAACCGACGGGCGCCGTCAGCGGTCCCGAGGCACGGCCATCATGCGCTCGAGGGCCCGGCGCGCCAGGGCCGCGTCCTCGGCATCGACCGTGATTTCGAAAACGTTTTCGCGGAGGGAGCGCTCGACCGTGTCGAGGCCGATCATCTTCATGTAGGGGCAGTGCAGGCGGCAGCCGATGCAGCCGTCGGCCGGGATGAACTGGCGGTCGGGGAAGCGCTTCTTGAGCTGATGAATGAGGGCCCACTCGGTGGCGATGATGAAGGTGCGGGCCTCGGGGTGGCGCTGCACCGCCTGGAGCATGCCCGAGGTCGAGCACACCTCGTCGGCCATCGCCAGCACGTCCTCGCGGCACTCGGGGTGCGCGATCACGACGGCGTCCGGGTGCCCCAGACGCGCCCTGTCGACACTGGCGTCCCGCAGCACGTCGTGCGTCGGACACGCTCCGTCGTACACGACGATCTCCTTCTCCGGGACCTGCCGGGCCACCCAGCGTCCGAGGTTCCGGTCCGGAGTGAACAGCACCTTCCGGCCCGGCAGGCTGCGGACGACGGTCACCGCGTTCGCCGACGTGCAACAGATGTCGGACATCGCCTTCACCTCGGCGCTGCTGTTGATGTAGGTCACGACGGTGTGGTCGGGATAGCGCTCCTTCCATTTCTGGAGCGACTCGGGCGTGATCGAGTCGGCCAGGGCGCACCCCGCCGAGAGGCTGGGAAGCAGGACGGTCTTGTCCGGGTTCAGGATCTTCGCGGACTCCGCCATGAAGTGGACGCCGCAGAACACGATGGTGCGCGCCCCGGTCTTCTGCGCCTCGAGCGACAACCCGAGCGAATCCCCGACGAAGTCGGCCGCCTCCTGCACTTCGGGGAGCTGATAGTTGTGGGCCAGGAGGACCGCGTTCCTGGCCCGCGCCAGGGCCCGGATCGACTCGATCCTGCGGACGGTCGCGCGCGCGTCCCCGACGCGCCAGGGCGCGGGGGTCGACTCCTCGGCAATCGCGACGGCCTCCTCAACGGCCCGCATGCTTCTCCCCCTTCGCTCCGTGCTCGACCACCCGCGCGCCCCGCTCCGGACGGATGTCGCGGGTCCCGGCTGGAAACACTCTCCAGAACTCCTTCTTGATGAGGCTCGTGATCGTGGCGCTCTTCGAGAAGCCGTGGTACCGGGCGATGGTCTCGAGCATCGTCAGGTCGAGTTCGGTGGCCGTGTAGGTGCGTATCTTCTTGTGAACCGGCATGGTGGCTCGGGGCTCCTCCGGTACGGCTGAAGTTATATAATACTTATATAGTACAACTATAACATGCTACACGACCCCGGGGCGACTGTCAAGAGGGGCATGGGGCCGGACACGGCCCCGAGGGTCGGGGAAAGGGGTCAGGTGCCGGTGCGGGCTTCCGCGGCGGGGAGGGGACCCGCCTTGTCCCCGGGAGCCTCTTCGGCGGCGGGCCCGGCGTGAACCGCCGGTGCCGGTCCGGGCTCCGCCGCGGGAGGCTGCGCGATCTCCTCGTCGACGACCCCTTTCGACTTCAGGACGCGGATGAAGGCCTCGACGCACTCGGGACAGAACTGGCGCCCGGCCATCTTCTTCATTTCCTGCATCGCGAACTCGAGCGGCAGCCCCACGCGGTACGGGCGCGTCGAAGTCATGGCGTCGAAGGCGTCGGCCAGGCAGACGATGCGCGCCGCCAGCGGGATGTCCGTTCCCTTCAGTCTGTCGGGGTAGCCGGTGCCGTCGTACATCTCGTGGTGGTGCTTGATCCCCTCCACGTGCTTGGTGAACGTGGCCACGGGGGCCAGGATCTGGGCGCCGACCACGGGGTGCGACTTGATCGACTCGCGCTCCTCCGGCGTGAGATTGGCCGGCTTGTTCAGGATCTTGTCCAGCATGCCGATCTTGCCGATGTCGTGCAGGAGCGCCACCTGTGCGACGATGTCGACCTCCTCCTTCGGCAATCCCATGGACCGCGCGATCAGGCGGGCGAACTTGGCCACGCGCTGCGAGTGGCCGGAGGTGTAGCGGTCCTTCGCCTCGAGCGCGATGGCCAGCGACTCGACGGTCTGGATGTAGGAGTGCTCCAGGTCGTTGCGGGCCTGCTCCAGGTTGCCGAGGGCGGCCGTGAGCTGCTGGTTCCGCACCTGCAGGTCCGACAGGAGCTTCTCGTTCAGTCGCTTCATCTCCCGCTGCCGCAGGAGGGCGGTGATGGTGAACTTGATGTCCTCGAGGTCCCACGGAGTCGGGATGTACTTGTCGAGGCCGGCGTTGTTCAGGGCGTAGATCGCCTCGTCCAGGCTGGGCTTGTCCGACAGGAGGATCTTCCCGACGGTCGAGAACTGCGCGTTGACGATCTCCAGGAACCGCCCACCAGGGATTCCCGGCATTCTCTGAGCGGCGATCACCAGCTCGATCGGCCGGTTCTGCTCCCGCAGCGCGTACAGGACGCCGAGCCCTTCCTCCGCCGAGGCCGCGGCCAGGACTTCCATCCCCGGCGGACTGACCGCCGCGATCCTCTCCTTGAGCTGGGAGCGGGACATCTCGTTGTGATCGACGATCAGCATCGCCGGACGGATCATGAGGTCCCCCGGGGGGCGCGCGCCGCGCCCGAGGCCGCGCGGTGGGCGGCGCCGGACAGAACTCCTCTGTGCAACATTCGCGTTGAATATAGGGCCCGCCCGAGGGTGCGGACAACCGTAAGGGTGACTTGCGAAATCGTGCTCCGGCTCCAGGCCGCCCCGCCCGCGGGGACGGGCGCGGGCGGAGCGCGCCCGGCGTCTTTCACAGGACGACGTCGCGTTGACGCTCCGTGAAACGCTGGACTATACTCCGCCCGCATGTACCGCGTTTACGGGGCTCTCCTAGCGCTCGCCTGGGCCGCCCTTCTTCCCTGCCAGATGCTGATGTCATTTTTGCAACGAGCGCGGCCCCTTCCCCTTCGCGAGAGGCTGGGGTTTCTCCCGGACGACGTCTCGACCGGCGGCTTCTGGATGCATGCCGTCTCCGTGGGCGAGATGCGTCTGGCGCTTCGGATCCTGCCGGAATTGCGGAGGCGCTTCCCGGGCGCCCCGGTCCACGTCAGCACGGGGACGCCGACCGGGCGCGCGCTGGCGACGGCCGGGGCCGGCGGACCACCGCCCGAATCGATCGGCGCCCTGCCCTTCGATCTCCCCTTCTCCATGGGTCGCCTCCTGGACCGGCTGCGCCCGCGCGCCGTGCTGATCGTCGAGACCGAGATCTGGCCGAATCTTCTCAGGCTCTGCGCCAAGCGCGGCGTTCCGGTCCTCCTGGTGAACGGCCGGATCTCCTCCCGATCCTTCCCGCGTTACCGGGCCCTGCGGGGGTTCGTGGGCCGCGCTCTTCCCGGTTTCCGGACCCTCGGCATGCAGTCGCGCGACGACGCGGACCGGGTCATCTCCCTGGGCGCGCCCGCGGATCGCGTGGTCGTCACCGGCAACCTCAAGTTCGATCTCGAGCCGCCGCGCGTCGATCCGGTCGCGCTGCGCAGACGCCTCGGCGTCGAGGAGACGGCGCCCCTGTTCGTCGCGGGAAGCACGGCGGCGGGCGAGGAGGCCCCGGTCCTTCAGGCTTTCCGCGCGCTGCGCGCCGCGCACCCGCGCGCCCGTCTCGTCCTGGCCCCGAGACACCCGGAGAACTTCGGGGCGGCCGAGCGGACGGCCCGCGATGCCGGGCACGCCGTTCTCGCGTGGAGCCGTCTTGCGGAAAGGACGGCGGACTCCCCCTCCGCGGGCGCCTGGGAGGTCCTGGTCCTCGATCGTCTCGGCGTCCTTCCGGAGGTCTACGCCGCCGCCGATCTGGTGTTCGTCGGAGGAAGCCTGGTGCCGCGCGGCGGCCAGAACGTGCTGGAGCCGGCCGCCCTCGGCAAACCTGTCCTGTTCGGCCCTCTGACCGACAACTTCCGGGCCGCCTCCGAGGCGCTCGTATCGGCTGGGGCCGGCTTCGTGGCGCGCGACGGCGAGGAGCTGGGCCGCCTTCTCGTTCGTCTCTTGGACGACCGCGCCGGCTACAGGGTGGCGTCGACCATGGCCAGACGCGTGGTCGAGACGAACCGCGGGGCCCTCCTCAAGACGATGACCCTGATCGAGGAGGCGCTCTCTCCGGGCGGCTCGATGACTCTGCGCGCCGCCCGGACGTGAGGGGCCTCGAGCTTCTCGACGCGCCGCTGGCCCGGCCGTTCCTGGCGGTGCCCGGGCTGGCCTACCGGGCGGCCGTCACGCTGCGCAACTCCCTGTACGACGCGGGGCGTCTCCCGTCCCACCGCCTCCCCTGCCCCGTGATCAGCATCGGCAATCTGACCATGGGCGGAACGGGGAAGACGCCGCTGACGTCCCACGTGGCCGCCCTGCTGCGCGACTCGGGCTACAGGGTCGGCGTCGTGAGCCGCGGCTACGGCCGGCTCGGCGGAAACGCCCCTCTCCTGGTCTCGAACGGCCGGACCGTCCTGGCCGACGCGCAGAGCGCGGGGGACGAGCCCTACCTCATCGCACGCGACAATCCGGCGGTGCCGGTGGCGATCGGCGCGGATCGCGTCGCCGCGGCGCGTTTCCTGGTGCGCTCCTGCTCTCCCGAAGTCCTCGTGCTCGACGACGCGTTCCAGCATCGCAGGCTGGCGCGCGACCTCGACCTCCTGCTGCTGGACGGCCGCGACCCCTGGGGCAATGGTAGAATGCTGCCCCGCGGACCGCTGCGCGAGCCGATCGCGTCCCTGGCTCGCGCCGATGCCTTCGTCCTGACCCGGTCGTCGGGGCAGGTCCCGGCCGACCTGGCGTCCGCGCTCGAGCGATTCAAGCCGGACGCGCCCGTGTTCCACTGCCGCCTGGAGCCGCGCGGGTTCGTGACGGCGGAGGGCGAAGCGGTCGGCCTGGCATCGCTGAAGGGCTTCTCGGCGTTCGTTTTCTCCGGGATCGCGCGGCCCGGGCGGTTCGAGGAGGACCTGCGCGATCTCGGTGTCGGGATCGCCGGCGCCCGGCGATTCGCCGACCATCACCGCTTCCGCCGGCGCGACCTGGAGGAGATCGTGCTCGAGGCCCGGCGGCTCCGCGCGGATGTCCTGGTGACCACCGAGAAGGACCTGGTTCGCCTCATGGATACCCCCGAGGGATCGCCGCCCCTGTACGCCCTGGCGATCCAGGCGTCCTTCCCGTTCGGACCGGGGCCCCAGGGGTGGCTCCTCGATCGGCTGCGGGAGGTCCGCCCGGATCGGAGGATGAGGTGAGCGGCGGCGGCTCCGCGCGGCGTGTCGCGACCGGCCGGCGTTTCTCGCCGATCCGCCGCCTCCGCCACATGGAGCAGACGCGCGCGGCGCGGCACTTCACCGCTTACCTGTTCTGTCGTAGCCTGATGTTCTGTCTCGCCCTCCTGCCGCGGAGTCTCGGCCAGGCCATTGGCCGCGGCTGCGGCCTGCTGTTCTACCTGGTGTCACCGCGGCACCGCCGCATCGCCCTCTCCAACCTGAAGCGGGCCTTCGGCGACTCGATGTCTCCCCGGCGCCGCGCCAGCCTGGCGCGCTCGTCGTTCGCCCACGCGGGGATGATCATGGCCGACGCCGCCTACTTCCGGCGCACCGCCCGGCGGCCGCTGGAGAGCGTCGCCGTCTACGAGGGCCTGGAATACTTGATGCAGGCCGCGTCCGCGGGGCGCGGTGTCCTGGTCTTCTCCGCGCATTTCGGACACTGGGAGCTGGTGGCCCTGCTGCAGGCCCGTCTCGGCGTGCCGTTCACCATGGTCGTGCGCCCCCTCGAGAACGCGCGTCTGAACGAATTCCTCACCCGGCTGCGAGGCATCACGGGGAACGAGGTGATCGCGAAGTACGACGCAGCGCGCGGCGTCCTGCGGGCGCTGCGCGGCGGGCGCGCGGTGGCGCTCCTCATCGACCAGAACGTGCGCGGCGAAGGCGGGCTGTTCGTCGACTTCTTCGGCCTGCCGGCCTCCACCACACCCGCGCTCGCGATCTTCGCTCTGAAGTGCGGAGCGCCGATGGTGCCGGTGTTCTCCTACCCGAGGCCGGACGGGCGGCTGCTCATCCGCTACGGGCCGCCGCTGCAGGCGGAGCGGCGGGGTGCCATCGCCGACGATATCCTGGCGACGACGCGCCGGTGCACCGCCGTTCTCGAAGAGGAGATCCGCCGTCACCCGGAGTACTGGCTGTGGATGCACAATCGCTGGCGCACGCGCCCGCCCGCCGTACCCGGCGGCGCGACGGGGCGGGACGGGCAGCCCCGTGACGTGCTGGCGGGGTCCCTGCGGTGAGCCGCGCCGCCATCTTCCTCGACCGCGACGGCACGATCTGCGAGGAAGTGGGGTACGTCAACCACCTGTCGCGCAGCCGGCTGCTGCCGGGGAGCCTGGAGGCGATCCGTCTGATCAACCAGGCGGGTCTTCTGGCGGTGGTCACGACGAACCAGTCGGGCGTGGCACGCGGCTACTTCAGCGAGGATCTGGTGGAGGCGGTGCACGCCCAGCTGCTCTCCGCCGTGTCCTCGGGAGGCGCGCGTCTGGACGCGATCTACCATTGCTTGCACCACCCGAGCGAGGGGTCGCCCCCCTGGCGCGCCGCCTGCGACTGCCGCAAGCCGAAACCCGGAATGATCCTGCGGGCGGCGCGCGAGCACGGCATCGACCTCGCCGGCTCGTACGTCGTCGGCGACAGTGTCGTCGATATCGAGGCGGGAGCGGCCGCCGGCCTGCCCGGGGTCCTGGTCCTCACCGGCTACGGGCGCGGTCTGCTCGAGCACCAGAAGCACCGGTTCAAGACCGAGCCCGCGCACGCCGCCGAAGATCTCCTCGGGGCGGTGCGCTTCATCCTGTCGCGGAGGCGGACATGAAGGCTCAGGGGACGGCGCGCGACTCGCTGCTCGCGGCGATCGACCGGATGGGCGGCTCGCGCGTCCTGGTGGTCGCCGACCTCGTCCTCGACGAATTCGAGTACGGGGAGATCGACCGCGTCTCCCGCGAGGCTCCGGTCCTCATCCTGGCGCATCGCGGCACGGTCCGCCTGCCCGGCGGCGGGGCGAATGCCGTGCACAACCTGGCGGCGCTCGACGGCAAGCCGCTCGTCGTCGGGCGGGTCGGCGGGGACGAGGCGGGGGATCAGCTGCTGTCGCTCCTGAACGAGCGCGGCGCCGACACGACGCGCGTCTGGCGCGACCCCGGGTACGCGACGCCGGTGAAGCGCCGTGTCCTGGCCGGCAGCGCCCACTCGGTCCGCCAGCAGATCGTCCGGATCGATCGGGGAGGCGGCCCGGCCGTGAGGGCCCAGGGCTCGCCGCTCCTGCCGGCGGTGCGCGAAGCGGTCGCGACGGCGCAGGGGACGCTGCTGTCCGACTATTCCCTGGGGCTTCTGAACGGGGACACGATCGGTTCGGTGACGGAGGCGGTGCGGGCCGCCCGGAAACCCTGGTTCGTCGACTCGCGCTCGCAGATCCGCCGGTTCCGGGGCATGACCGCCGCCACGCCGAACCTGCAGGAGGCGGAGGCGGCGCTGGGCGAGCGGGTCGAGGACGATCTCGAGAAACTGGGGCGCGCCGGGACGGCGCTGTGCGCGAGCCTCGACGCCTCGACCATCGTGGTGACGCGCGGCAGTCAGGGTATGAGCGTGTTCCCGCGCGACTCCGACCCGGTGCACCTGGGCGTGTACGGGACCGACGAGGTGGCCGACGTGACCGGCGCGGGGGACACCGTGATCGGTGTATTGACCCTGGCGATGCTGGCGGGAGCGGGAGCGGTGGAGGCGGCCAGGCTCGCCAACTACGCCGGCGGCATCGTGGTCATGAAGCGGGGCACGGCAACTGTAAGCCGCGAGGAGCTGCGCCGTGCCGTGCGCACCGACCCCGCGCTCGATTCGCCCGCCCGCCGCGCGTGACCCGGAGCGCCGCGCCGGCCGCCGGACGCGTCCTTCCCCTTCGGCGCGTCCTCCGGGAGATCGCGCGGCTGCGGCGTCTCCGCCCGGAGATCCACGTCGTCCTGGCGAACGGACTCTTCGATCTCCTGCACGTGGGTCACGTCCGGTACCTCCAGGCGGCCCGCCGGCTGGGAGACGTCCTGGTGGTCGCGGTGAACGATGATCGCTCCGCGCGTCTGCTGCGCGGTCCGGGGAGGCCGATCCTCGGGTCGGCCGACCGGGCCCGCATGGTGGCCGCCGTGGACGGGGTGGACTTCGTCGTCCTGTTCGGCGGACCGACCGTGGCGCCGTTGCTCCGCCGCCTCAGACCGGACGTGCAGTGCAAGGGGACGGATTACACGCGCGCGAGCGTGCCTGAGCGGGGGGTCGTACGCTCGTATGGCGGGCGGGTCGCCATCGTGGGCGACCCGAAGAGGCACGCCACCACCGACCTGATCGCCAGGATCCGCCGGCTGGCGGGCCGCTGAACGTCGGCTATTTCTCGTCCTTCTCGCCGCCCTCGTCCGCAGCCGGCTCCTCGGCCGCCGCGGCCTCGGCCTGCGCCTTCTCCTCGGCCTTGGCCTTGCGGCCGCGGCGCGCCTTCTTGTCGTCCTTCTGCTTCTTGAAGGTCGGCTCCGAGCCGACCAGCTCGACGATCGCCATGTCGGCGCCGTCACCCGGTCGCGGCCCGAGCTTCAGGGCGCGGGTGTAGCCGCCCGGACGCGCCGCGAAGCGCGGTCCGAGAGTGTCGAACAGCTTCTTGACGACCGTCTTGTCGCTGATCTGCCGCAGGACCTGACGCCGGGCGTGCAGGTCGTCCCGCCGCGCCAGGGTGATCAGCTTCTCGGCGAACGGCCGCAGCTCGCGGGCCTTCGGCAGAGTGGTCTTCAGCCGCTCGTGGCGGAACAGATCGGTCGCCAGGTTGCGCAGCAGCGCCCGCCTGTGACTGGAGGTCCGGCCGAGCTTCCGGTACCCGACGTTGTGGCGCATGCCGCTCCTACTCCTCCTTCGGCTTCAGGATGTGGTCGACCTTCATCCCGAGCGACAGACCCATCTCGGCCAGGAGCTCCTTGATCTCGTTCAGGGACTTGCGGCCGAAGTTCTTGGTCTTGAGCATCTCGGCCTCGGTCTTCTGGACCAGGTCCGCGATCGTCTTGATGTCGGCGTTCTTCAGGCAGTTGTACGAGCGGACCGACAGCTCCAGCTCCTCGATCGAGCGCATGAGGTTCTCTCTCATGCGCTCCTTCTCGCGATCCACCTCCTCCTCGTCCATCTCGGGGGTCTCTTCGAAATTGATGAAGATGGACAGGTGGTCCTTCAGGAGCTTGCTCGCGAGGGCCACGGCGCTCTGCGGCTGCACCGCGCCGTTGGTCCAGACCTCGATGGTGAGCTTGTCATAGTCGGTCGTCTGACCCAGCCGCGCGTCCTCCACCGTATAGTTGACCTTCTTCACGGGAGAGTGGACCGAGTCGATCGGGATGAAGCCGATCGACAGGTCGGTGTCGAAATTCCTATCGGCCGGGACGTAGCCGCGGCCCGGCTTGACGCGCATCTCGATGTTGAGCCGGCCCTCCTCGCTGAGGGTGGCGATGTGGACCTCGGGATCGAGGATCTCGACGTTGGGGTTGCTCTCGATCTGGCCGGCCTTGACCTCCATCGCCCCCTCGGTCCGCAGATAGATCGTCTCCGGGTGGCCGACGTTGAGCTTGAGCGGGATCTGCTTGAGGTTGAGGATCAGGTCGATGGTGTCCTCCACCACGCCGGGGATCGAGGTGAACTCGTGCAGCACCCCCTCGATCTTGACCGCGGTGATCGCCGCCCCCTCGATCGAGGACAGCAGGACGCGCCGCATCGCATTGCCGATCGTCGTGCCGAATCCACGCTCGAACGGCTGGGCATGGAACTTTCCGTAGGTCGGCGTCAGCGACTCCAGATCGCACTCGAGTCGCTTCGGTCTCTGGAACCCTTTCCACAGCATCGGGTCGATCCTCCTGGGGGCCGCGCGTTGGGGCGGCCCGATCCGATTACTTGCTGTAAAGCTCGACGATCAGCTGTTCCTGGATGGGCATGGTGATGTCCTCGCGGCGCGGCAGCGTCGACACGGTCCCCTTGAAGCCGCCCGTGTCCACCAGGAGCCATTGCGGGAACCCGCGCGCGCGCGCCTGCTCGAACGAGGCGAGGAAGGCCTCGTTCTTCTCCATCTTCGGCCGGAGCGACACGACCTGCCCGGGCTTCACCAGGAACGCCGGGATGTCCACCTTGCGGCCGTCCACCCGCACGTGGCCGTGGGCCACGATCTGGCGGGCCTGGGCGCGCGACGAGGCGAATCCGAGACGGTAGACGACGTTGTCGAGACGGCGCTCCAGGTTGATGAGCAGCAGCTCCCCGGTGATCCCCTTCTTGCGGCTGGCCGCCTGGAATCCGAGCCGGAACTGATTCTCCAGGAGCCCGTACAGTCTCTTCACCTTCTGCTTCTCGCGCAGCTGCACGCCGTAGCCCTGCAGCTTCACCCGTCGCTTGCCGTGCTGTCCCGGCGCGAAGTTGCGTCGCTCGATGGCGCACTTCTCCGTGTAGCAGCGGGTCCCCTTCAGGAACAGCTTCAGTCCCTCCCGGCGACAGAGCCGGCAGACCG